>Ga0265331_10001706_pt1 | contig 15844 bp, 17 predicted proteins | sample 41923metaG_FD_202088 | JGI IMG/M metagenome (GOLD analysis project Ga0265331, IMG submission 202088) | Rhizosphere microbial communities from Carex aquatilis grown in University of Washington, Seatle, WA, United States - 4-19-23 metaG | ecosystem: Host-associated > Plants > Roots > Rhizosphere...
CGACAAGTGCATCGGCTGCAAGTACTGCGCGTGGGCGTGCCCGTACGGTGCGCGCGAGATGGATCCCGGCCGCAAGGTGATGACCAAGTGCACGCTGTGCGTCGACCGGATCTACGACGAGGCGCTTCCGGAGACAGATCGCAAGCCGGCCTGCGTTGCGGCGTGTCCGACGTCGGCGCGGCTCTTCGGCGACATCCACGACCCGGAATCGGTCGTGTCGCGCGCCATCCGCGAGTCCGGCGGCTACACGCTGATGCCGGAATGGGGCACGCGTCCCGCGAATCATTATCTGCCGCGGCGCGAGACCCCTGCGCATGTCGCCGCCGACGAGCTCATCCGTGCCGAAAACGCGCTCGACGTCGACGGCCTGCTGCCGAAGCCGCCGAAGTCCGATCCGTCGCTCGACGACGTGATGTCCTGGTAGGCGCATTCGATGCGGCCCGACGTCTCCGTGCTCCTGCTCACGACGCTGATCGGTGCGGGACAGGGGTTGTTCGTCGCACTGTTCTCGACCGAGCTCGCCGCAATGGCCGGCCTCGTGCCGGCGCAGGACGGGCTTCGCTTTTATGCGCACGGCAGCCTCCTTGCGCTCGTGTTCCTCGCCGGCGGGCTCGTGGCGTCGTTCTTCCACCTGGGCCGGCCGGAGCGCGCGTGGCGCGCCGCGGCGATGTGGCGCACCTCCTGGCTCTCGCGGGAAGTGATCGTATTGCCCGCCGTGATGGCGACCGTCTTTCTGTTCGGCGCGATCCACCTGCTGACCGCCGGCGGTGACGCCTTCACGCAGGGCGATGCGACCGCCGCCACGCTGCTGGTCGGATCGCTCGGCACGGTGCTGACATTCGCCCTGTTCGTCTGCACGGCGATGATCTACGCGTGCCTCCCTTTCCTGCGCGAATGGGCGAGTCCGTTGACGGTGGTCAACTACACGCTGCTGGGCCTAGCCTCCGGCTTTACGCTGGCAGCAGCGTTCGCAAGCGTGGCCGCTCCGGATCTCGTGGCGCGGCTCTCCGCTGCGGCGTTCATATTGACTGCGCTGGGCCTTGCGGGACGCATCGCATCGCTCGTGCGCAACGCGCGCCTCGGACCCAAATCGACGCTGCAGACCGCGCTCGGGATCGCGCAGCCGCGGATCGTGCAAAAGTCGATGGGCTTCATGGGCGGATCGTTCAACACTCGTGAATTCTTTCACGGCAAGCCTCAATCGACGCTGCGCCGCGTGCAGTGGACATTCATCGTCGCGGGATTCGTGATTCCGCTCGCCATCCTCGGCGCGTGCTGGGCGGGCGCGCCGGCACCCTTCGCCCGCCTCGCCTTCGTGGTCCAGTTTCTCGGCCTCGTCGCCGAGCGCTGGTGCTTTTTCGCCGAAGCCCGCCACCCGCAGAATCTGTACTACCAGGCGGTGGCGTGACGGGTCGACGGTGCCCGCGACAGTTCGAATGACTTCCGAACGCGACCGCTTCGACCGCGCGATCGTCGCCTTCGATGCAGCGAATGCGCGGGACCCGAATCGCGAGCGCGTCGGTGGCGTCGAGCGCCCCAGGGAACTCGTCTACGCCGAGCGCATGAGCGCGATGCAGCAGCGCTACGCACCAGACGCGTCCGAAATCGTCCGGCTCGCCGTGCGGGCCCAGCACATCGAGCGCTGGAAGCGTCCGCGCTCGGATTTCCCGATGGACCGGATCGGATACCTGACGTGGCGCAAGCGGCTCTACAGATTCCATGCGGAGGTCGCCGGTGGGCTGCTGCGTGATGCGGGCTACGACGACGCCACGATCGGCCGCGTAGGCGCGCTGCTGCGCAAGGAGAACATCAAGTCCGACCCCGAGATGCAACTGCTGGAGGACGTCGTCGGCCTCGTGTTTCTCGAGAGCTATCTCGCGGGTTTCGTCGCGACCCACGACGGATACGACGTCGCCAAGTTCAACGACATTCTTGCGAAGACGGGGAGGAAGATGTCGGCGCGCGGTCGCGCTGCCGCGCTTTCGCTGATCGATCTTCCCGATGCGCTCGTCCCGGTCGTCCGTGCGGCGCTGGAGTCGGCGGGCGCCGGCAACGGCAACCGCTCCGAGGACTAGCCGATCTCCAGGACAGCGGCACCGTCAGCGCCGCGCGACGTCGTTTGCGCTATCGTATGCACGGCGCGCGCTGCCGCGCCCGGAACCCGATGACGAAAGTCTGCATTTACGGAGCTGGCGCGATCGGCGGCCTCATCGGTGCGCGCCTCGCCGCCGCAGGGAGCTGCGACGTCCGCGCCATCGCGCGTGGCGCAACGCTCGCTGCATTGCGCGAGCGCGGCATCGTGCTGCGCTCCGGCGCCGAGACGGTGCGCGCCCCGCTGCCGGCCACCGACGATCCGCGCACGCTCGGTCCGCAGGATCTCGTGATCCTTGCCGTCAAAGGTCCTGCGCTTCCTTCGGTGGCACAGCACATCGGACCGCTGCTCGGTGCGGACACGATGGTGCTGACTGCGATGAACGGCGTGCCGTGGTGGTTCTTCGCCGGTCGCGGCGGCCCGTGCGCCGACATGCGGCTCGAATCCGTGGATCCGGGCGGCATCGCGGGCGCAGCGATTCCGGCGCGCCATGTGATCGGCTGCGTGGTCCACGCCAGCGCTTCGGTGCCCGAGCCAGGCGTCGTCGTCCACACGATCGGCCGCGGGCTCATCATCGGCGAGCCCGCAGGGCCCCGCTCGACACGTCTCGCCCGCGTCGCGGAGTTGCTGATGCGCGCCGGCTTCGACCTGACGCAATCGGACAACATCCATTACGACATCTGGTACAAGCTCTGGGGCAATCTGACGATGAATCCGATCGCCGCGCTGACCGGCGCGTCGGGCGACCGAGTCATCGCCGACCCGCTGCTGCGCGAATTCTGCTCGGCGGCGATGCGGGAGGCAGCGGCGGTCGGTGCGCGCATCGGCTGCGCGGTCACGCAGGCGCCGGACGAGCGCCATGCCATCACGCGGCAGCTCGGCGCGTTCCGGCCATCGATGCTGCAGGACGCCGAAGCGGGCCGACCGCTGGAGATCGACGCGATCGTCGGCGCCGTGAAGGAGATCGGTATGCGCGTCGGCGTCGCGACGCCCAATATCGACGCGCTGCTCGGACTCATTCGCCTGTTCGGGCGCGTGCGCGGCCTCTATCCCGATGCCGCGCCGGGCAACTCATGACCCAGTGACGCCGACCTCACGCCGGCCGCCGGGCGACAGGCGCCCGCCCACGTAGAATCCTGTTTTCGCCTTCGTCTTTCGGACTCCCTCATGGCCATCTATCGGCTCGGCGACGACCTTCCCGTCATTCCCGCCACCTGTTATGTGGCGCCGGAAGCCACGATCATCGGCCGCGTCACCTTCGGCGAGCACGTGACCGTCTGGCCCGGCGCCGTGATCCGCGCGGACAACGAGACGATCGTCGTCGGCGACAACACCAACATCCAGGACGGCGCCGTGCTTCATGTCGACCCGGGTTGCCCGCTGACGCTCGGCACGGCGGTCACCATCGGGCATCAGGCGATGCTGCACGGCTGCACCGTCGGCGACGGCGCGCTGATCGGCATCCAGGCGATCATCCTCAACAAGGCGCGGATCGGCCGCGAGTGCCTCGTCGGGGCGGGCGCGGTGGTCGGCGAGGGCAAGTCGTTTCCCGACGGCTCGCTCGTCGTGGGTGCTCCGGCCCGGGTGCTGCGGCCGCTGACGGCCGAGGCGCTGGCCATGATGCGCGACGGCGCCGCGACGTACGTGCGTCGCGGCGACGACTACAAGGCGCGGCTGAAACGCATCGAATGACGCCGGCTGGCATCGCGAACGGGGCGCAACGTGTTGCGTCGCCAGCGTGCAGGACGCACCCGCACCAGTACAATCGCATCGGATACCGGCGCTGCGCGCGCCGGCACGCATCGCCGCCCGGGTGGTGAAACTGGTAGACACAAGGGACTTAAAATCCCTCGGCCGCAAGGCCATGCCGGTTCGACTCCGGCCCTGGGCACCAATGGCCAGGCGGGCACGCTCCATCGTGCCGCCAAAGGAGAACGGCGCCCGCAGGCGCCGTTCTTCATTTCCGTTGCGCGGCAATCTTCCGCCGGCGCGAATGCGATCGATCAGGGCTTCAGCTGCGCGCGAATCTCGCCGCCGGGGTTCGCGGCACTGTGCACGTTGACGTAGAGATCGCCGGCCTTGAAGGCCTTCATCTGGTCGTCGTTGAGCTTGGCGCCTGCCGGGACCTTCCAGCCGTTGTCGCCGTTCTTTTCCAGCGGGACGATCACGGGGCCGTTCTTGCCGGCGCCCGCCATGTGGATGTGCGCCATCGTCGCCGCCACGCCCGTGGTCGTGACGCTGCCGCTCACCGACTTGTCGTCGGCGATCGTGATCGTTCCCGATCCCGCCGCCGCGGTCTTCACCGCCGGGACTTCCTGGTCGCCCGACAGCGCAACCTTGACGTCCGCGCCGAACGCCGCGACCGTGTACAGACCCGCCAGCGCAAACGCAACCGCCGCCACCGTCGGCCGCAGGGCCGTCTTCAGACTGTTATGCATTCGTTCCTCCATTAAGGGTCGTTTCCGGGCCGACTCCCGCTTCGGCCGATGCCTGCCGCGTTGGTATGGTACTCGCGAAAAGGCGCGCGCCGCATCGGGCGGCGCGCCCGGCCCTTCAACAACAGCGAAATTGACGTTCTATTCCCTTCCCGGCGGCGGGGACATGCCGCGCCGGGTCCTGGTCAGCGGCGGCCCGAGGTCATGCTCGCAAAGTCGTTCATCACCTTCTGCATCGACTCGAACGCCGAACCGCCCGACGACATGACGCCCTGCATCGCGGAGACGACGTTCTGCATCTTCGACATGTCCGGCATCATCGCCATCGCCGCCTTGGCCTGCTTGACGCCGGGCATGCTCGCAGTCTGGTCCTCGATCAGCGTGAAAAGCCGCTTCTGGATCTCGACGATGAGCTCGAACATCTCGCCCCAGTAATGCATCGACTTTTCCATGGCTTCCTGCGCCACGCCGCGGCCGGCGGCAACAAGCGTCTGCGGATCCGACGCCTCGGTCGCGCTGCGCATGGCCTTCTTGTGCATCGCGCGCGCTTCCTCCTCGCCGGCGAACTGAAGGCGGCGCAACTTCGCCGTGCTGTCGATCGCGGCGTTGATGACGTCGAGCGCGAGGCGCGCATTGGACTTGTAGAGCTCGATCGCCTGCTCGGGTGTGAGCGCCTTCGGCATCTTGCCGAAGCCTTCCACGCCGGGCATCCTGAACGTCGGGCCCGCGGCGGCAGCGGCCTTTTTCGGCGCAGCCTTGGCCCGCGGCTTCGCCTTCGCCCGCTTCGCGGCCGGCTTGGCCGCAGTGGCGCTGCTGGACTTTCTCGTTGATTTCCTGGCTGCCATGACGATGCTCCTTTGGTGTGGATGAAGCGGGCGGATACGGCGTCCGTATCGGCAAAGTGCGCCGGAACGCGGGCGCTGCGGGAAGGGAACCTGGTATTCGACGCCCTCAGCCCTCCGGCGTCAATACGGCAGCACCGGCGAGCGCTCCGCTGCGGAGCTTCGCCAGTGCCGCATTGGCCTGTGACAACGGAAACGGCTCGGCGTGCACCGCGAGCGGAAGTGTCGCGGCAATCGCCATGAACGCTTCGCCGTCTGCCCGCGTGAGGTTCGCGACCGAGCGCACGCTGCGCTCGCCCCACAGCAGGTCATACGAAAAGGCTGGGATGTCACTCATGTGGATGCCCGCGCAAATGACGTTCCCGCCGGGCGCGGTGGCCGCGAGGGCCGTGGGCACGAGTGCTCCGACGGGCGCGAAGATCAGCGCCGCATCGAGCGGTACCGGTGGAAGTACGCCGCTGTTGCCTGCCCACTGCACGCCCATTCGGGTCGCGAACGCCTGCGCCTCGAGGTCGCCCGGGCGGGTGAAGGCGAATACGGTTCTTCCATGCGCGAGCGCGATCTGCGCGATCAGGTGCGCCGCCGCACCGAAGCCGTAGATGCCGAGCGTCGGGGCGTCGCCCGCCATCGCATAGGCGCGGTAGCCGATCAGGCCGGCGCACAGGAGCGGCGCAGCGTGCACGTCGTCGTAGCGGTCGGGCAGTCGAAGGACGTAGCGAGCGTCGGCAACCGCGTATTCCGCGTACCCGCCGTCGATCCGGTATCCGGTGAAGCGCGCGTCGGCGCAGAGATTCTCATGGCCGGACGTGCAGTAGCGACACGTTCCGCAGGTGCTTCCCAGCCATGGGACGCCCACGCGCGCGCCGAGCGCCGGCGCCGTGACGCCCTCGCCCTGCGCCGCGACGCGGCCGACGATTTCGTGACCGGGAATCACCGGCACCTTGGGATCGGGCAATTCGCCGTCCACGAGGTGGAGATCGGTACGGCAGACGCCACAGGCGCGCACTTCGATCAGGATCTCGCCGGGGCCGGGCTCCGGACGCGGCATGATACGCAGGACGAGCGGGCGGTTCGGGCCGTCGCACACCATCGCCTGCATCGTCGGGCGCATCGCGGGAAAACCGTCAGCCGTCGTTCCGGGACGAATATCGTACGCCCCGGGACCCTTGGGGCGTTGACGCGGGTCAAGCCGGCCCGCACCCCGCGGCGACGCGCTCGAGGATCAGAAAGGCGGTCGCAGTCGCCGCTGCAGCGACGTTGCGCGGGCCTGGCGCCGTACAGGCCAGCTGGCTCCGTCGCAGCTCACACTCATGAGCGGAGCGTCGCGACCAGCCTTTGCGGATGCAGCAGCAACCCGAGCGCGTCCAGGATGCCTGGGGCCACGACGTCCGCGCACAGGACCGCCTGCCCCGCCGCGCCTTCGGCCTGGACCACGGCAATGCCGACGGCCGCGGCGGCCAGCATCATCCGGTCGTTGCGGCCGTCGCCGACCGCGACCACGCCGTCGGGGTAAAGGCCGGTGACAAAGGCGAGCTTGGCCTCGGCCTGGTTTTCCGCCGGGATCGGGACCAACTCCAGTGCGAGACCCGCCAACTCCCGCGACGCCGTGCCGAACGTGTCGGCGGTGATCACGTGGACGCGCAGTTCGGCGCCGAGGAGCGTCAGAGCATCGCCGACGCCGGGCAAGAGCAGGCCGTCGACCGCGAGCGTGCCGTTGTAGTCGCAGACGAGGTCCGTGAGGCGCAGCGCGCGGAAACCGGGAATGTCGATTGCGACCATGATGCCTCCGTGGGGCGGTCCACCGGCGTCGTCGCAGCGGACGCCCCCGCTGCGCGTGGCGCTCCGATTCTTCCGCGCGAATGGCACCCGGTCCATTGTCCGGATGGCCAGCGGGGGGCGAACGCGAGAAGGCGTGCCGACGCAGGTAGGTAAAATAGCTCTTTTGCCCGCTCGCCCCCGGAAGGATCGCAAAATCGCCCCGAATTCGGCCGCACCCAAGGTCGGCTTCGTCGTCGCCGGCACCCAGAAAGGCGGGACGACGGCGCTCGCGACGTTCCTGCTCGAGCACCCGGAAATCGCGCTCTCGACGGCGAAGGAACCGCATTTCTTCGATACCGACGAGCATTTCGCGGGCGCGGCGGTCGACTACGCGCCTTACCATGCGATGTATTCGCCGCGACCGAGCCAGCGCCTCCTCGGCGATCGCACGCCGATCTACATGTACTGGGAGTCTGCGCCCTCCCGGATCGCCGCGTACAACCCGGCGATGAAATGGATCATGCTGCTGCGCAATCCCGTGACGCGCGCGTATTCGCAGTGGAACATGGAAGTGAAGCAGGGGCGCGAGACGCTGCCGTTCGAGCTCGCCGTGCGCACCGAGGACGAGCGCTGCCGCGCGACGCTTCCGCTGCAGCACCGGCGCTGGTCCTACGTCGACCGGGGCCGCTACAGCGTGCAGCTCGCGCGCATCGCGCGGCACTTCCCCACCGCGCAGATCCTCGTGCTGAAGAGCGAGGACCTGCACGACGATCCGCCCGCCGCACTCGCGCGGATCGCGCGGTTCCTCGGCGTCGGGCTGTTCCCTCGCACGGCGCGGCGTGAAGTGTTCGCGCTTCCCTACAACGCGCCGATGCCGTCCTCCGCGCGGAAGTATCTCTGCGAAACGGTGGCACCCGACGTCCGCGAGCTCGAACGCACGCTGGGCTGGGACTGCAGCGACTGGCTGCAGCCATAGGTCGGTGCCGCGCCGAATTCAGGCGCCCGGCTGCCCGGCATTCGGGAAGAAGAGCTGCTTGCCATTGATCTTGTAGCCCGCGATGGCGTTCTGCCCTTCGGGCGAGACGACCCAGTCGACGAACGTCTGCCCGAGATCCTTCTTGACGTTCGGATGCTTGGCCGGATTCACGAGCATCACGCCGTACTGGTTGTAGAGCCGCTTGTCGCCCTCGACGAGGATCGTGAGATCGCCGCGGTTCTTGAAGGCGAGCCACGTCCCGCGATCGGCCAGCACGTACGCATTCATCGACGAGGCCGTGTTGAGCGCGGGGCCCATCCCCTGGCCCGTGTCGCGGTACCACGGGCCTTTGGCCTTCTCGAGATCGATGCCGCCCGCCTTCCACAGGTCGAGCTCGGCCATGTGCGTGCCGCTCCTGTCGCCGCGCGACACGAATGGCGCCTGCGCCGCCTGGATCTTCTTCAGCGCGTCGAGGATGTCCTTGCTGCCGGCGACCTTGGCGGGATCGCTCTTCGGCCCGATCAGCACGAAGTCGTTGTACATCACCGGAAAGCGCTTGACGCCTTCCCCTTCCGCCAGGAACTTCTCCTCGGCCGACTTCGCGTGGACGAACACGACGTCGGCGTCGCCGCGGCGCGCCATGTCGAGCGCCTGACCGGTGCCGAGCGCCACGACGCGCACCTGGATGCCGGTCTGCTTTTCGAAGATCGGCAGCAGGTAGCCGAACAGGCCCGATTGCTCGGTCGACGTGGTCGATGCGACGACGATGAAGCCATTCTGCGCATGCGCGATTGGCATCGCGCCCGTCGCGAGCAGCGTCATCATCGCGAGAACGAACCTGCGGGTTACTACCATGGCAACTCTCCTTCGAGGAATTTGGCGGCCTCCGGCGAGTCCGGGCGCTTCAGGAAACGATCGGCGGGCGCGCGCTCGGCGAGCCGGCCTTCGTGGATGAACAGGATCTCGTCGCCCATGCGGTGCGCCTGGCCGAGGTTGTGCGTGACCATCACGATCTTGGTCCCGGCCGCGTGGAGCGCGCCGATGATCCGCTCGATTTCGTGCGTCGCGCCGGGGTCGAGGTTCGCCGTCGGCTCGTCGAGGAAGAGAATCTCGGGATGCAGCGCCCAGATGCGGGCCAGCGCGAGGCGCTGCTGCTCACCGCCCGACAGCACGCGCGCCGCGCGTTGCGCGTACGCTTCGAGACCGACAGTGTGGAGCGCCTCCATCGCGTGCTGCTGGCACTGCGAGCGCGCCACGCCCGCGAGGCGCAGCGCGTAGGTCACGTTGCCCAGCGCCGAGCGCCGCAGCATGATCGGGCGCTGGAACACCATCGCCTGCCGGCGCGGCGCACCCGAAACCTCCGGCGCATTCCATCGCACCGCGCCTTCAGTCGGATGCAGCAGTCCATGACAAAGCCGCAGCAGCACGCTCTTGCCGGCGCCGTTCGGGCCGAGGATGATCGTGCGCGGTCCGGCGTCGATCGTCATCGTGATGCCGCGGATGATCTGGCGTGTGCCGACCGCGAAGACGACGTCCTCGAGAGAAAGCGGCAGCAGGCTGACGGAGGCACGCATGGGAGGGGGCGCGCTCATCCGTAGCGGCGCTGCGCCGTTTCCTTGACGAGGAAAGCGCCGGCATTGAGCGCGAGGACGATCGTCAGCAGGATGAAGCCGAGGCCGAGCGCCAGCGGCAGGTCGCCCTTGCTGGTTTCGAGCGCGATGGATGTCGTCATCACCCTCGTCACGCCGTCGATGTTGCCGCCGACGATCATCACGGCGCCCACTTCCGACGCCGCGCGCCCGAATCCGGCGAGAACGATGATGACCAGCGAAAAGCGCAGGTCCCACAGCAGCGTCGCGGCCGCGCCGAGGCCGCGTTCGCCCAGCGAATGCAGCTGTTCGCGATACTCGTGCCACGTATCCGCGACGACCTGCAGCGCGAGCGCCGCGATCATCGGCGTGATCAGGATCGCCTGCGCGATCACCATCGCCGTTGGGGTGAAGAGAATGCCCCACGATCCCAGCGGGCCGGCACGCGACAGCAGAAGATAGACGACGAGGCCGACGACGACCGACGGCAGCCCGAGAAGCCCGTTGAGGACGACGATCACCGCGCGGCGTCCGGGAAACTGCGTCACGGCGATGGCGGCGCCCAGCGGCAGCGCGATGATGCAGCCGATAAACACCGCGGTGAGGCTGATGCGCAGGCTCAGGAGGACAATGCCGACGAGCTTCGGGTCGGCCTCCAGCACGAGGCCGATCGCGTGCGCGGCGGCTTCGGAAACACTGTTCACGCGGGGCCTCGCTGCGCGGCCGATTCCGGTTTAATATGCAATTTCATGCCACTTATGGCTTGGCTCACGAGTCTCGCGCCATCATAGCGGATCGGTCGCCTCCCACATACATGCAACCATTTGCATAATGCGCCTCGTCCCCGTCCTGGCCTGGAGGGTCGACGGCGATCCGACCGCCGCGATCGACGGCCGCCTGCTGCCGCTGCTCGATGCGATTGCCGATGCGCCTACGCTGACGGCGGCCGTCGCACGCTGCGGTATGTCGTATCGGGCGGCGTGGGGCCTGCTCCGCGACTGCGAACGCATGTTCGGCCTCCCGCTTGTCCGCCTTGAAAGAGGACGAGGTGCGACGCTCACGCCGGCGGGGTCGCATCTCCGCGCCGCCGATGCCGACGCGACACGTCGCCTCGCGCGCCTGCTGCCTTCGCTCGACATCGAGGTCGGACGCGCGCCGCGCGATGCGAAGGGCGCCGCGCCGTTGCGCCTTCGCATTGCCGCGAGCCACGACATCGCGCTTGCCGCGCTCGCCGAAGCGCTGCCGGACCATGGAGGACTCGCGCTGGATCTCTCGTTCATGGGAAGCCTGCTGGCGCTCGAGGAATTCAACGCAGGGCGCGCGCAGGTGGCGGGATTCCATGTGCCGATCGCCGGATGCGCTTCGCTCACGCACGCACCATTCCGCAAATGGCTGCGGGCGCGCCGGGACCGGCTCGTCCGGTTCGTCGACCGCGATCAGGGTCTCATCCTCCCGCGCGGAAATCCGGCGCAGGTGAAGCATTTCCGCGACATCGCCGCCAAGGGACTGCGCTTCGTCAATCGCCAGCGCGGCTCCGGCACTCGGCTCCTGATCGATCAGATCATGCACGACGGCGGCATCACGGCGGCCGCGATCAACGGCTACCGGACCGAGGAGTTCACCCACGCAGCAGTCGCGGCGACCGTGGCCTCCGGCGGCGCCGACGCGGGCTTCGGCCTGCGCGCCGCCGCCGCCGAATATCGGCTGGCGTTCGTTCCGCTCGTGCGCGAACGCTACTTCCTCGCCATTCGCGCGAACATGGCGCAATCACCGGCGGTCAGGTGCCTCGTCGACGCGCTGCAAGGCCCCGCCTTCGGCCGAATCACGCGCGGTCTCGAAGGCTACCAAGCCACTGCCGCAGGCTCGATCGCACCGCTCGCAGCGATCGGCCCAACGCGGCCAGCGTAAAATGGAGGCCAAACACCACCGTCAACAAGGATTCCCATGAAGATCAGTGCACGCAACAGCATTCCCGGCACCGTCACGAAGATCAAGCTTGGCCCGGTCAGCGCCGAGGTCACGATCAATGTCGCCGGCGGCATCGACATCGTGTCGGTGATCAGCACCGCCTCTGCCGAGGAGCTGAAGCTCAAGGTGGGTGCGAAGGCATTCGCCGTCATCAAGGCGAGCAGCGTGATGGTAGGCGTCGAGCACGCCTGAAGCTGACGCGCGGCGCGGCGCGCGGAGCACGCCTCCGAGGCGCGCTTCTACGTGCCGCAGCGCGCTTCCGCCCGCGGCGGCAGCGATACAACCTGCACGGATTGGAATTCAGCGCGGCGAATGCGGGCGCCGCGGCGCGCCCACGCGCACCTGATTGCGCGCACACGTTCACTAGAAATGGGAAGGCGCCCGACTCGGCGTATCGGGCGCCCCGGGGTACGCGTACGCCCGCCGAGCCTGCAGGGGCCCGACCGGGCAGTGGAGGAGTCTTGCCCGACCGGGGCCGGCCCCCACGGCGAGGGCCGTCGAAGCGCGCCCCATCACTCCGCGATGTGAACGCCCCCGACCGAGGTTCCGCGGGAGGCTCCGCCGGCGTCTGTTCGGTACCGAACAAATAGCGCTCCTGTCGAGACAAGGATATGCCCCGGTTCGGCAAGTGGAAACCGTCGTGCCGCAAATTTCCCTTTGCGCGAATCTTCACAGCGAATGTTATGTTCGGTATCGTACACAAGGAGCCGGCGTCGGCATAATATCGGCATCCGCGATTACTATCCCGCGGCGAAGACCCCGCCACCCGGCGTCGGTCGCCCGTGACCAGGATGTCGCCTCGACGCCTCACTGCGAGCCCGCGCAGGAATCACCTGCTCGCCGCCCTGGAAGAGCCCGACTTCGCGCGCATCGCGCGGCACCTCGATTTCGCGCCTGTGACGCTGGGCGAAGTCCTCTACGAGTCGGGCAGCCGCATGGAGCATGCGTACTTCCCGACCACGTCGATCGTCTCGCTGCTTTATGTGATGTCGGACGGCGCGTCGGCCGAGATCGCGGTGGTCGGCAACGACGGGATCGTCGGGGTTTCGATGCTGATGGGCGGCGAATCGACTCCGAGCCGCGCCGTCGTGCAGAGCGCAGGCGACGGCTACCGACTCAGCGGCAAAGTGCTGATCGAGGAATTCGCCCGGTACGGCCCGACCGCGCATCTGCTGCTGCGCTACACACAGGCGCTGATCACACAGATGGCGCAGACCGCAGTGTGCAACCGGCACCACACGGTGGACCAGCAGCTTTGCCGCTGGCTCCTGCTGAGCCTCGATCGCCTGCCGTCGATGGAGCTCCACATGACGCAGGAGCTCATCTCGAACATGCTCGGCGTCCGCCGCGAAGGTGTGACTGAAGCCGCCGGGAAGCTGCAGTCGGCGGGCCTCATCGATTACAGCCGCGGCCGGATCAAGGTGCTCGATCGGAGGGGCCTCGAGGCGCGCGTCTGCGAATGCTACCGGGTCGTCCGGCGGGAAACGGACCGCCTCCTCCCGAATCCGGGGAAAGGCTGAGCCCGGCACGAAGGCATCACGCTCGCAGCGACTGTACCTCCGTCGGGACGCGTTCCGCGTCTGCGTCGGCGCGTTGCGGCTGCGCGGCACCGGTCTCGACGATCTCGCAGAGCGAAATCCGGTCGAGCAGCTTCACCGCGCGCCCGCGCACATGGACGAGGCCGGCGCGCTGGAATCGGGAGAAGAGGCGGCTCGTGGTCTCGAGCTTGAGCCCCAGGTAGCTTCCGATCTCGGCGCGCGTCATCCGCAAGACGAACTCGTGCGACGAATAGCCGCGCGCGCAATACCGCTGCGCGAGGTCAAGCAGGAACACGGCGAGACGCTGCTCCGCGCGCATCGTTCCCAGCATCATCATCATCCCGCGCGTCCGCGCGTTCTCGCGCGAGAGGAGCTTCACGAAGTTGCGCCGGAACTGGTCGCTGATCCGGGCGATGTCGTCGATCTGGTCGAACGGCAGCGGGCAGACGTCCATGTCCTCCAGCGCCGTCGCCTCGCATTCGTGCGCATCGGTGGCGATGCCGTCGATGCCGACGATCTCGCCGGCGATGTGATATCCGACGATCTGATCCTGCCCGTCGCGGGAGAGGAGGACGCTCTTGCACGTTCCGGTGCGAAGCGCATAGAGCGCGTGGAAGCGGGCGCCGAGCTGGTAGAGCGGCTGTCCGCGCTTCAAGCGGGTGCGCGTCGCGAGCATCCGCTCGAGGTGGGGCGCCATGTTCGGCTCGACGCCGAGCGAAAGCGAAAAGGTCGCCGGCGACCAGGTCGAAAAAGCGGCGTCTTCCCGGCGTGCGTCGGGCACAGAATTCCCGAGGTCATGCGTCGCACCCATTCCGGCCCGCAGGACGGTCCCGACGACATCGGCCTTCACGGCATGCCTTTCGCAACGTCCGACCCCCGCGCACTCCGGGTCCCGCGCGTCGGTGTCGACGTCCGGGGCCCCAGCCGTCCGGACGGCCAGGAAACTCCAGCGCGGGGCGTTCCCGATCCCGCGCTTCGTGCGCACAACCCTGTCGATGGCCTTCCGGCGAATGCGACGCCGGGGCAGGGTCGACCCAACGCTTCGAACGACCCTTTTCCCGATTAGGCGACCCATACTGTTCCGCCGGGCATGGAGCATCTGTTCGTTACCGAACATTTGGGACGGTCTGTTGCGGTGTCAGCCGTGGCATGCGTGCATGTGTGCCCCCGTGTGCATCGGGGCAACGCAGCACCCGCGTCGGGCCATCGCAAGGGCGGACGGCGCGCATGACGCGCAGCCGGCTTTGGTCCCTCCGCGCCGGTTAAATCGGGATTTCCGTTTTGACCGGCGTCGGCAGCGTGGCCGGAAGCGTTGCGCCGAAACCGGCTGCCCGGCCGCTTAATGCGGCGGCATGGATTTAAGCGGCGTCCCGCCTTGCATGGACGCTTCGGCATGACGGGTTAAAGCGTCGCAGATGATTTAACCGGCGTCGACGCCCCCTTCCCCCTTGACGAGGTCGCGCGGCCGTCTATAATCCGTGTACCGCATATCCATACGGTATCCACATGCCGCCCCGCTCCCGCCGTCCCTTCGCCCATCTGCAACGGGTCCCGGCCGACCTTCCCGAAGCGCCGCCGCGCCTCACGGCCCGGCAGCAGCAGATCCTCGACTGGATCCGCGGCCACATCGAGGCCACCGGCATGCCGCCCACGCGGGCGGAAATCGCCACGGGACTCGGCTTCTCGACGGCCAGCTCGGCGGAAGACCACCTGCAGGCTCTCGCGAAAAAGGGCGCGCTCGAGCTGACGCCGGGCGCCGCGCGCGGGCTGCGCCTCAGGGACATTCCCGGCATGCCGGTGCAGGGCTCGCTGCCTCTCGTCGGGCGCGTGGCGGCGGGCAGCCCGATCCTCGCCGTCGAGAACGTCGAGGCCCACTATCGTGTCGACCCGGGCCTCTTCACGCCGCGTGCCGACTATCTGCTGCGCGTGCGCGGCCAGTCGATGCGCGACGCCGGCATCGCCGACGGCGACCTCCTCGCCGTGCACAGGACGAGCGATGCGCGCACGGGTCAGGTCGTCGTCGCGCGGCTCGGCGACGAAGTCACCGTCAAGCGCCTGAAGCGGCGCGGGCGCGAGGTCTCGCTCATCGCCGAAAATCCCGACTTCGCGCCGATCGAGGTCGATCCCAAGCGGGCGGCATTCGCCATCGAAGGCGTCGCGGTCGGGCTGATCCGCGGCGGAAAGGGCTGGTGATGAAGATCGATCGCCTGCGTCTCGCCGCGCTCGAGGACATTCCGAACGTCGGCCCCTCGATCGCGGGCGATCTGCGCCGTCTCGGCATCCGCGCGCCGCGCGAGCTCGCGGGGCGCGATCCCTATGCACTCTACGAGGCGCTGAACCGCGCCACCGGCACGCGGCACGATCCCTGCCTCCTCGACACGTTCATCGCCGCGGTACGGTTCATGGAAGGCGCGCCGGCGCGGCCGTGGTGGAAATACACGGCCGAGCGCAAGCGCACGCTGGCAGCACAGGCGATGCGCGCCCCGCCGTCTTCGCCGCCGCCGCGCGGAAAAAAGCCGCCGGCCAGGAACACCGCCGGCGCCGCGCTTGCGCCGCTGCGCAACCTCGGCCCGGTGTCGAAGCGGATGCTCGCCGCCGTCGGCATCACGTCGGTGCAGACCCTGCGCGAGCTGGGCGCGGTGGAAG
>Ga0265331_10001714_pt1 | contig 15803 bp, 12 predicted proteins | sample 41923metaG_FD_202088 | JGI IMG/M metagenome (GOLD analysis project Ga0265331, IMG submission 202088) | Rhizosphere microbial communities from Carex aquatilis grown in University of Washington, Seatle, WA, United States - 4-19-23 metaG | ecosystem: Host-associated > Plants > Roots > Rhizosphere...
TGTAGGTCGCCCCGCCGGTCTCCGCCAGGATCTTGGTGATCGCCGCCGTCAGCGAGGTCTTGCCATGGTCGACGTGACCGATGGTCCCGACGTTGCAGTGCGGCTTGGTGCGCTCGAATTTCGCCTTGGCCATGTGATCTACCCCGATGGGCGCGGCAACCGCCGCTGGTTAAGGATGCGCACGCGCGCGGTTGGAGCGGGTGAGGGGAATCGAACCCCCATCTTCAGCTTGGAAGGCTGTTGCTCTACCATTGAGCTACACCCGCCTGATCGCGCCCGCCCGCTGCCGCGCGCATTCTTTTTCTTCCGGCTCGGCCTGGGAGACATGGTGGAGGGGGAAGGATTCGAACCTTCGTAGACTTCCGTCGGCAGATTTACAGTCTGCTGCCATTGACCGCTCGGCCACCCCTCCACACCGTCTTCGGCCCGGCCGGGCGACGGGAAGAGGCGGTACTATGAGGAATCGGCTTGCCTTGTCAATCTGAAAAGAGCAGCTAGACAATTCAACGGAGGTATCGCCCATGGCCGAACGCGACAAGCGCCCGCATCGAAAGCCCCAGACGCAGCCGGGCGGCGGCTATTGGCTGGCCGGCACTCACGCGGTCGCCGCCGTCCTCGCCAACGACGGACGAACGGTGCGCCGCGTGGTCGCCACCGCCGAGGCGGCCAAGGGTTTGGCTGCTGCGGCGGATGTGGTCGACAAGGCCGCGATCGAGCGCCTGCTGCCGCCGGGGACGGTGCACCAGGGAATCGCCGCCCTGGTGGAACCGCTTGAGCAGCCCGACCTCGGCGACATCGCCCGCGCCGCCGCGTCGCGCGACCGGGCGGTGGTGGTGGTGCTCGACCAGGTCACCGATCCCCACAATGTCGGCGCCATCCTGCGCTCGGCGGCGGCGTTCGGGGCGCTGGCGGTGGTGGTGCCCGACCGCCATGCGCCGGAGGAGACCGCGGCGCTGGCCAAGGCCGCCTCGGGCGCGCTCGAACGCATGCCGCTGGTGCGGGTCACCAACGTGGTGCGGGCGCTGGACGACTTGAAGGAAGCCGGCTTCTGGGTCGCCGGCCTCGCCGCCGACGCCCCGGCCACCCTGGCCGCGACCGCGCTGTCGGGCCGCGTCGTCCTGGTTCTGGGGTCCGAGGGCGAGGGCCTGCGCCGGCTGACCCGCGAGCACTGCGACCATCTGGTGCGGCTGCCAATGACGGCGGCGGTGGAGAGCCTCAACGTCTCCAATGCCGCCGCGGTGGCGCTTTACGAACTGGCGCGGGCGTGACGGGCGCGCCTCCCTTGCGGAACACCGACGGGAACGCTAGTTTCGACGCCGGGCGTCAAAGCCGGCATAGCTCAGTTGGTAGAGCAGTTGATTTGTAATCATCAGGTCGCGGGTTCGACTCCTGCTGCCGGCACCACTTAACCACCTGGAAATATTGACGTTCCTTCGAGCCCCCCCTTTCCGGGGCGGAAACCCTCGAAATTGAGAGGACCCCCAGAGGACCCGCCGAGACAAAGTTCGGCCTTTGGGCGGCTTGCAGGTCAGGGCGTCGTCGCCATGCCGGCAAGTCGAGGATGCCGGGTAGGTCGGGCGCGGGGCCGATGCCGGGGCGATGCGCGGGCGTCGGCCGGGTCCGCTCGTCTATGGCAGGTCCGTGCGCCGCGGCGGGTCGCGCCCGCCGCCGATCGCCGTGAGCACCACCGTCGCCGAGATCGAGCACCTGCCCCCAGCGCGACACCACCATGGCGAGGATGCCGGGCCGGCAAGTGGTGGCGCTGGTCGATGTCACGGGCAGGGTTGCCCCCTGGCGCTGGTGAGGCGGCGGGCTGGAACATCAGTCCAAATCCGGACGCACGTCGGCCGAATTCCCGGCCCACATCGCGCGCCGGCCGCTGGCGGTGCTGGCCACCAGGTCGACTGAACGCCATGGGGCAAGTCGCGGTGCTGGTGGTGGTCGAGGCCGGGCGCAGGAAGCGCCAGCCTGGGGATGCGACTGGCGGCGGCGGAGCGCGGCCCCGAGGGTGGCTTGCGGCCGGTGTAGCTGGTATTCGCAGCCCCTAGCCCCAGGGGCGCCACACCGGCACCGCGCTCCTGATGGAGATGGTATGCGCCCCCCAGCCGGACAGAAGAAGCCCCGCCGCGGCGAACCGGGCGGGGCTGGTGACGAGCTATGCAGGCGCGCTCAGGCCGGTGGTGCGGACGGAGGAGCCGGGAGGCTGGCGGCTTCGACCAAGGGCACGTACACGCCCACCACCTTGCCCAGAGCCTTCATGTGCTCCCGACACAACGGGCCGTCGCTGGTGAAGACAGCCCGCCCGGTGCGAAGCCATTCGTCCAGCGCTTCCGGACTTCTGGGCCGGTTGAGCGGCGTAAGCATCCAGCACGGGCGCTCGCCGGGCCGGCTGGCGAAGATGCCGGCGGGGGTGTTCACCTGCCAGACGATCGGGCCATTGGATTGCTCGATCAGGTACAGGGCGCCCGGCTCAATTTCCCGGCAGGCGGGGTCGACCACCGCCCATTCCCCCGCCCGCAAATGGGGCGCGTGCATGTCGTCAGGCATCGGGTGGAGGTGACAGCCGGCGGGAAGGTCGAAGTGCGCCACCAGGCCGAGGGAGGCCGCGGCGGTCATGGCCGAGCCCCTTCACCGAACAGCGCATCCCAGCTGCAGACGTTCAGGACGGCGCCCACCGTCGCCAGTGCCAGGGCGTCAAAGGCAGTGCGCGGCATCTCCTGCGGCGGCCGGCAACCGCTGTCGACGGTGACACGGACGCGATCGGGCGCGAGTTCGGCAACATTGGCCCCGCTGCCGGTGACCCGCACCAGCCGTGGCCGCTCGGCATCTCGGATCAGGTAGATGCCCGGCCGCGAATAGGCGTGGGCGGGGCGCACCAGCACGCAGGCGTTCTGCCAGATGGTCGGCACCATGTCACCGTCCTGAGCCTGCATCATGGACAGGCCGAGGATGGCGGCGGGAAGGGCGGTGTCCGCGACGGGGCGGGCGCCGGGGATCGCGGTCGCGCTCATGCTGCAGCCCTCCCGGTACTGGCGCCGGCTGCCGCGAAGGTGGCGACATCGCCGACCAGCGCGACCAGGTGCCGCTCCCACGGGCCGACGCTGGCCCGCACCTCGGCGGACCATTTCAGGTATTCGGCCTTGGCGACCAGGCCAGCTAGCGTCCGCGGCGTCATCGCCAGCAACTCGGCCTCGGGGGCGTTGAAGTTCTGGTCGAGGTGGACGGCAAGGGCGTCCTCGGCCGCCTCGCTGCCGCCGAAGGATCCGGAATTGCCGGCCTGCCAGGCGGTGCGCAGTGCGGCAATGCGGGCGAAGATGAGGGAGTCGCCGGCGGCGGCCCGGCCCTCGGTCGCGATTGCGCCCAGATCAGCCCGCCCACTGCCGGCCAGGACCCTTGCATCGGTGAGCGCGGACCACAGCAGCTTGGTTGAGAAATTGCTGTTCTCGGTCGTGCCGTTCTCTTCCTCGATGTTCTCTGCATCATATCGGTACGCCACCGCGAGTTTGACGGCGATCCCGGCGACAGTTTTGGCGGGCGTGGCAAGTATCTGCGCTTCGTAGGCGCTTCGCACATCCAAGAGGATATCCACGTCGTCATTATCGAGTTCGATGGGCAGTGCGCAGTTCGCCCGGGTCAGGGCGTCAACGCCAGCGCCGAGGGCGATCAATGTGCCATCGGGAATGGGCAAGGCGGGGGCGTTCCCGCCCGCGGCGGGTTGTTGATCGGGGGGCATGGTCTGTGGTCTCCCTTGGTGATTACCAGCCGGCATAGCCGGTGTAGCTGCCCAGACGGGCGTTGTAGTTGGCGACGGCGCGGGCGCGGTGGACGTTGCCCCGCTCCCAGCCGGCCGGGTTGATGACGGGACGGGCCTTCACCCCGGCCTCGGCCACCACCGTGGCCTTCGCCAGCGCCCACACCGCACGCAGGGCAGCGGCGAAGAACGGCCGCACCGGCTGGCCATCGGCCATGCTGCGAGCGCGCTTCCAGGCGAGGGTGAAGATGAGGCGGCGGTCGATGGTCATAGTGTTGTGCCCGTCCTCAAAACTGATTATGGTGTAACCTTATCTGCGGATACCGTATGGCGTCAACAGAAAAGCGTACGCTGTAATCAGTTCTGATGGGGATGCCATGATTTCCGGATTGCAGGTGAAGCTGGCGCGGACGGCCCTCGGGTGGAGCGTCCGAGAGATGGCGGGCCGGGCCGATGTCAACTTCAACACGGTTAGCCGCTTTGAGAACGGGGCCGGGGTCCACGCCCGCACGGTCGAGGCCCTTGAGCGCGCCCTATCGGAGGCTGGCATCGTCTTCATCCCGGTGGGCGACTACCAGGGCAGCGGCGGGCCAGGCGTGCGGCTGAAGGGTGGGGCGGGAGACGCACCATGAGCGCCGGGACGGTAGTTTTCCTTTCGGCGAATCAGAGCATGGTCGTGGTGCGCCATAGTGATGGATATGCCGTCGTCGAACTGCTGGGGGAAGCGGTTGAAATGGGTGACCAAGTGGCGGGTGACTGGGAAGCCTTGGGTGGCGAAACCATCTTCAACCGCACGCAGGGCGCTCGCCTGGATGTCTTCATGCAAGGCACTTGGGGGAGCGTTGAAATTGCGGTCGAGACGGCCCGTCGGACTGGGGGCGGCTGACTGAATGAGGGACATCTACGCCGATGAATCCAGCCAGACGCAGCACCGCTACTTGGTGCTGGGCGCTTTGACGGTGCGGACTGATGCTGTGTCGAACTTGGTCACCGCGATCCGCGCCGCTCGGCTGCCGGCGCTCCCCCACGGCGAGATGAAATGGACCAAGGTCTCCGCCGCCAAGCTGGAAACCTACCGCGCGGTGGCCGATGCCTTTTTCGCCAGTTCGGACCGGGACGTGGCACATTTTCATGCGCTCATCATTGACACGTCGCGCCTCAACCATGGCCGGTTCAACGAGGGTGACCGCGAAATCGGTTTCTCCAAGATGGTCTTCCAGTTGCTTTACAAGCATGCCCGGCTCTACCCCGAGCGGCTGTATGCCTATCTCGACAGCCGTACCACCCGGCAATCTCTGGAAAGCGTCCGCTTCATGCTCAACCGGCGCTGTGCCACCAAGCTGGGGCGCCAGGAATTCCCTTTCCGCCGCGTGGTATTCCGCGATTCGAAAGAAAGCGACATGCTGCAACTCAACGATATCCTGTTGGGTGCTGTCGCTTGGGTAAAGAACGGCCACGGCCAGCGGCCGGACGCGTCGGTGGCCAAGAACGACCTGGCAGCCCATGTGATGGCGCGGGCCGGCCTGCGGTCGCTTGATGCGGACACGCCACGGAACCGCACGCGCTTTACGGTGTGGAATTTCAGGCTCAGTTGAGGGGGAAGGGGTCCCGTGGCCCTAGGCTTGCGCCACCGCCTTGGGCGGTCCTCCTGCCATGGGCAGGAGTTTCGGGCCACGGGAGATATCACCTGATATGAGCTGCCGTTGGCACCATGTCAACATTGAACGGCCGTTGAACGGGGGTTGAATGCCTGCCGTTGAAAAGCCCGCCAGAAGCCCCAGGACGCCCGAAATCCTCCCGACGCCCTCCGGATAGCCGCCGCACCCCTTTCGCGCCTCCAGCCCCGCCGCCCGCTCGATTCGTCGGAATCTCCGCCCGGCTGACACGGGCGCTCTCCGGCGGTAGCATTCCCCCATGAAGCGCGCTCCGATCATCGCCGCCGCCATCGTCCTCGCCGCCGCCCTGTGCTCGCCGGCGGGTCGCGCCGGTGTCCACGGCATTGGCGTCACCACAGCAGACGCTTCCGATTTCAGCAATGCTGCTGCTGACGCAGCCGCCGCGAAAGCCGGTCTGAACCCGGACGCCAGGCAGTTGCTGCGCGTCCTGATGCGTGCCGCCGAAATACGCTGCAACATCCGCACCCACATGCCCGAGGCCCTTTCCCGGATCAGCGAACCGATGAAGGCGGACAGGATTCACGCCCTTGCAAGAAGGTTCGGCCTCCAGCCTGACGAGGTGCAGGGAGACTTGCCGGAATGGGAGGCGGTGAATGCGCGGCTGAATGCCTGCGTCGGGGCGCCCCCCGTTGGGGGCCCGCCCGATCAATGCCTCGGTCCCAGCGCCTATGCCGGCGTTGAAGCGGTGTTGCCGCTGATGGACATCCCGGTCGAGCGCGGCGTCGTCCTCACCGCCGGCGGATCCTACATGTTCGTCACCGACGACGAAACGGCGGCCGGGGCGCCCACCGGACAGGCGCCCCGTTAACCACCCTCAGTGCTTCTTCGGCGGCCCGAAGGCCAGCGCCCGCAGGAACTCCCCGGCATCCTGGGGGTTCTGCCGGTCGTGCAGCACATCCCAGACGTATTGCGCCGAGGTCGCCAGCTGGCCGGTGCCGACGCCGGTGACCAGGCCGCCAGCCGTCATCGCCCGCTTGAGTTCGCCGCCGGTCATCGCCTTGTCGTCATCGAACATCGCCGGCACGTCCTTGGCCGCAAAGTGGATGACGTTGTTGACGGCCGCCACCACCGGCGAGAATTCGTAATCCCTGCCGTGCATTGCGGCGCTGGCCAGATCGCGCACAAACGGCACCGTGGCAGCCACCTGGCCGAGGATGGCCTTGCCCGCCCAGCCGAACCACGACTCGTCCTGCCGGGGCGCGTGACCTGCCACCATCGCCTCGACCATCGCCGGCACCATCAGCGAGCCGACGGCGAACGACATCACCTTGAGAAATTCGCCCCGGGCAATGCCGGTGTCGCCGTCCTTCAGCGCCCGCATGCCGGACTGCGTCCGCATCACAGCGTCGGCGCCGCCGTTGAAGGTGCGGTTGAAGAAGCCGTAGAACATCGTCATCAGCTTGCGCGTCTCGCTGCCGCGCTGGATGGCCGCCTGATCGACGATGGTCTGCGCCCCGTGGGCCTTGCGCACCATCTTGTCGGCGGCAAAGACGGCGTCCGCATCGCTCATGCCGTCGGCGATGCCCTTGCGGTGGGTGGCCAGCCATACCGGCAGCGTCGACAGGAAGTCGAGATAGGACACCGGCAGGTGGCCGAGGTGGTTCATCTCGTCGCGGAAGTTGACCGCCATCCGCCCGATTCCGCGGACGCTGCCCGGCCCGGCATATTGGGCCATCTTCTCCATCTGGCCTTGGGTGTCGCGGTCGTAGCTGTTCATGCGGTGGCGGATTTCGCCCGACTTCTCCATGATCTCCTTCATCAGCGCGCCGCCTCGGCCGAGGTCGGCGAACAGGTCCATGGCCGCCCCGAGGAACGGCCGAGGCCCGACCGCGTCGAACGACATCGACAGCGCCGACAGGTCGTGCTTGAGGATTGTGCCGATGCGGAAGGCGATGCCCACCGCCACCGTGTTGGCTCGCGCCGCTTTCAGGAGCCGCTCGACGAAGGTGTAATTGGCGGCGTCGAGGTTGCGGTCGTTGGCCACCGCCTGCACCCACCCCCTCAACTGCTTGATGGCGTCGTCACCCAGGCGCTCGCCGATGGCCGCCGCCACATCCTTGTCGCCCAGCACCTTGTTGGCCTGGTTGACTGCCTCGCGGAAATAGAGGTCGTGGATTTGCTGGCCGATGCGATGGGGCAGCAGCTCGAGCGAGCGGAAATCGATCGGCGCCGAATAGCCCTCGGCCCGGCTGACGGTGTGCCCCTTGCTGGTGGTGGCGGCCCCGTAGCTGTTGCGGTCGTAGAGCGCGGCGGCATCCCGGTCCAGATTGCCAGCCGCCCGCTCCGAGCGCTTGGGGTCGTAGATAACGGGGAAGTAGCCGCCGGCCTTCTCACCCCAGGGCGTGGTGATCGGCGTCGCCTTGATGTCGTCGGGCCCCACCCCGGTGACCCGCTTCTGCATCGCCCAGATATCGGGCTTGAGTCCTGCGAAGCTGTCCCACACCGATTGCACAAAATGCCAGTCGGCTTCCGTCATGTGACGGTCGAGCACGCCCTGCACCGTCTCGCGGGTCCAGCCGTTCTTGGCCCCGCCGTAGCCGTCGAGCAGCTTGGTGCGGTTGCTGTCGTTGCCCCAATTCAGCGCCAGCCCCAGGACGTGGCGCTTCTCGCCGCGGAACGCCTTGCCGTCGGCATTGCGCATCGGCAGGTCAATCCAGTCATCGAGGGACTTGTCCCAGCCCTTGGGCATCGCTTTCTCGATGTCGCGGAAGTGGTCGACCACCAGCTTCTGCCGATCGAACGACTTGAACAGCGCATCCTTGATCGGGCGGAACAGCACCCGGTTGAACGGCCCGTTGGGGTCGCGGTTGTCCAGCCAGTCGATGATGGTTTCGGCCTTGAGCAGTTCATAGGTGCCGCGCCGCAGCGCCATCCCGGCCGCCTCGAGGCGCCCCTTGATGTCGGAACGCGAACCGATCACCATCTCCCGCGGCGCCTCCCGCCGGGGGAGGTTGTCGAGATGGGCGAAGGCTTCCGCCTTCCAGTCGGCAAAGTCGCGGGCCGCCTGATTGTCGAGCAGGGTCTGTTTCAGCCGGCCGAGGTGGGCAATGTTGCGCGCCGCGTCGGCGAGGTCGCGCATGTCGGCCACCGTCATCTCGGTGAAGTGCTGGCGGAACGCCTCGTTGCGCAGCTTGTCGGAGATGGCCACCGAATCCGGCCCGTTGGCCGCTTCCTGGCGGGTGATCCACTCCGCCAGCGAGCCGCGCCGCACCACTTCCTTGGCGCTGGCCGGCGAGAAGTCGAAGCGTTCTAGCAAGGTGTGGATTTGGTCGAGGGCGTCCTGTGCCAGGCCCTTGATGGTGGCCTTCTTGGCGAACTTGCCGAGGATCGCCTGATCTTTCTCGACCTGTTCGCCGGCATTCTTGACCGCCCGCCACAGGGCGTGGGCCATCAACTGCTGTTCCTTGGCCCGGCCCGCCGCCGGGTAGTCGCCCTTGAGCAGGGCGTCCTCGGCCGTCCGCGCCGCCTTGGCCTCGGCGCGGGCATAGGGTGCCAGCGCGGTGACGTCGCGCACCCGCTTGGCCGCCACCATCGCCTCGGCGCGGGCCTTGGCGATCTCGTGCGGCTTGACCGGCCCCAGCAACACCCTCTGCCCCTTGTGGGTCACGGTCTGCCCGCGCGAGCGCAGCGCCTGGATTTCCGCCGCCAACACCTCGGCCTGCTTGTCACTGTGGACGGCGTCGAGCGCTTCGTCGGCCAGGGTGCCGTCGTGCATGATGTCGCCGTGGCGTTCGATCATGGTGGCGTGGGCCTGGATGTCGATGATGTGGTCGCGGATCGACAGCCCCGGCCGTCCCGTCTGGTCGCGAGCGTCGCGCTCCTGGCGCTTCAGGCCCATCATTGCCTGGAGGAACTCCCGCCCGTCCCGGTATCCGAACATCTCGGCCACCATGTCGGGGTGGACGCCTCCCTTGGCGATGTAGACCGACCCGAACGCCAATTTCAGTTCCTTCAGGATGCCCTCGGACCCGAACATGTGGACGATGGCGGAGCGGTCCATCTTGGGCACCGCGCCCTCGCGCCCATCGGGCAGCCGGCCGGAGCGGTAGGCTTTGAGCGCCTGGATGTCGCCGCGGGCGTCGATTGCGGGGGCGATCTCCTCGCGCAGCTTGCCCTCCTCCTCCCGCCACGCCTGCAACCGCTCGCGCGCCAGGGCGGCGATGGCCCTGCGCTCGACATCGGTCACGGCCGCCGTCTTGGCGTCATCCACCGCCTTGAGGTAGGCGTCGAATAGCTCGGGGGTGGCGCCCATCTCCTCCGGCGTCTTGAACAGCTGGCGCAGGCCCTGGCGATCGCGGGCCAGCTTGATTTCATCCTCGCTGGCCAGCATGCGGTCGAACACCGCGCGGATGTCCGGGTCGATCCGCACGTCATGCCCGGCCGCCGCGTCGAGGCCGCCGATGCTGCGGTAGATGCTCAGCAGCCACGACTTGAGTCGGCCGAAGGCGCCCTCCAGCGCCACCGACGGCGCCTTTCCCTCCATCATGTAGGCTTCGAAGCCGCGGGCGAACTGTTCGTGCTGGGCGCCTTCGATCTGTTCCGGCCGCTCGACCCCGAGGAAGGCCATGGTCTTGGCGAAGTCGGCGCGGAAGGCATCGGGGGCGGTGGGGTCAGCGGCGTCGCGGATCAACTCCTCCAGCCACAGATGGGCGGATTCGTGGAGGAAGGTCGAGCGGTCGGCACCATGGAACAGGTTGATGACGGCGCGCAGCCGCTCGCCCCGCTGGCTCATGATCTGGATTGAGCCCTTTGGATTGCTGGCGCTGCCGTCCGGCTGATGATGTTCCGTGCCGCCGGATGCCTTCTGCCGCCACTTGTCGAGGGCCACCTTGACCGTCTCGTTGTCGGCCGTCTTGATGTCGATGCCTTCGTCGTCGATCACCCGGCGGATTTGGTCCATAGCCTCGTGACGCGCCGCCGCATCGTGGTCGGCGAGATCGGCCGAGCGGACGCCGTGGCCGACCTGGTCGCGCCCCAGCGCATCGAGCAACGCCTTCTCGCGGTCGACCGGATCGCCCGCATCCATCGCCGCCTTAATATCGTCCGGCATGAAGCCGTTGTCGGCCGCCGACATTGCCGCGTCTTCCAGGCTGCGCCCGCCGGTGCGCACCAGCCGCGGCATCGCCGTCTTGCCCAGGTGCCACTTGTCGAGGTCGAGGCTTTTCAGTTCGTCGCCGCGGTCGAATTCGAGGCCGCCATGGTTGGCCAGCCACTCGGTCAGGCCGGGCCCATAGAGGTCCCTGGTTGTCGCCGTCTTGCCGGCGCGAATGTCGTTGATGAGGGCGTCGGTGTTGCCGATGTCGTAGGTCTTCAGGCCGGGCGCCTGGTCGCGGGTGCGCTGGAGGGCGACGTCCTGGCGCTGGTATTGCGCCCACGCGTCGGTGTGATCGCCCCCCTTGGCCGCGTTCCAGACTTCCGCCCTGGCCGCATAGTGGGCCGCCACCACGCGGGCGTTGTGATCGGCTTCGGTAACGCCCATGCCGCCCTCGGCGCGTAGCCGGGAGTACATCTCGCGGTAGACCATCTCGCGCGGCGACTGCGCCCCGTGTTCGCTGGCCAGTTCGGCGTTCAGCTGCTCCATCTGCCTTTGCATGGCCGCGGCGATGGCCGTGTTGGCCTCCTTGGCGCTGCGGATCGAGTGCCCACCCTCCGGGGCGATGTCTTCGCGCAGCCGGGAGTCGATGTCGCTGCCGGCCAGATGGGTGGCATAGTCGGCGGTGCCGATCTTCACCAATCCGCCGGTGTCCAGGCCCTCGCGCAGCTTGGCCTTGAAATCGGGATCGAAGCCGAAGATGGGGTCGGCCTCCAGCGCGAATGGGTCGACGTGCATCCCCTGGTACAGGTCCATCAGCCGGCTCGCTGGGATTTCGATATTCTCGACCGGGCCGCCGCCTACCTGCTGCTGCATGAACTCGCGGAAGTCCTGGGGGCTGCGCTCGCGCAACTTGCTGGTGGTGGCCGTGTCGAGCAGGCCAGTGATTTGGCCCTGCATCCGCTCGGAGTCGCGGACGCGCAGCAGGTCGGCGCCAAGGCCGACAGTTCCGACAGCGCCATGCAGTATGCCGCCGAAGGTCGCCCATTTCAGCGCCTCGCCGACGACGTGCTCCAGGGCGGCGGGGATGGTCTCGGGGTTAGATGCCCAGGTCTGGAATTGGGTTTGGTCGATGCTGTTGGACAGGGCGCGGGCCACCTGGTCGCTGGTCTGCTGCACCGCGTCGAGGCCACCGCCAATCATCCCGGCGTGGCCGGCGGACTTGAGAATGCCGGCGCCGTAGCCGGCCAGTGCCGCGGCCATAGTCGGCCGCTCCGCCGCGGCGAACAGCGCCGCCTCGACGCCCTTGGCTGCGCTGGTGGCGATGCCGCCCCCTACACCCACCATGGCGCCCTCGATGACGGAATTGACCGAGGCGATGCCGACGCGGGCGGCGTAGTTCATCGGCTGGCCGTTGTCGTCGCGGATGTCGGCCGTCCGCTCCAGGCTCTCGCCGAAGGTGCGGCTGACCACATGCGATGCGGCCCCCGCCGTCCACCCGGCGAAGCCCAGGGCCGGCCCGGCGACCGGCGCCCCCGGCCCGGTCATCAGCCCGGCCCCCGTGCCCAGCGCCAAACCCGCCGCCGCCTCGTTGGAGGAATAGGCTTCGGCGAGGAAGCCGGCGACGCTGCCGGCCATATTGGCGAGGTGGGCCGCGGCGCCGCTCGGGTGGTATTCCGCCCCGGACCTTGGCGGGGTGAAGCTCTCCAGATAGCCGGCCCTGGCAGCCGCTCCAATGTCGGCGATGGCAGCCAGCGGGCCGAGGTCGTCCCTGGCCAGCTTGGCGCGGATGCCGTCGGTGAGGAACGATTCGAGCGCGGCGCTGCTGTGCGCTTGGCTCGCCTGCCTGGCCAGTTCCTGTTGACGCTCGAACGTCGGCAGATCGGCTGCCACCGTATCGGGGTGCAAGCCCACCTGGCCGGCGATGGCGTTGGCCCTGGCGTACTGGTCTGGGTTGGTGCCCTGGGCGCGGTAGAGCGCCCCCTGTGACGCCTGGCGCAGATTTGCCGCCTCACCCTGGGCAATGGCTGCGAACGGGTTGGCGGTGACGCCCTCGGCCGACACGTCGGCAGCAGGGGCGTCCGGGGCGCCGACGGCGTCGGCAAAGGAATTGCTGGCATCCATGACTATCACCATGCGGAAGAGGTTGCGGCAGGCTTGGCAGCCTGGCCGGCGAGGAGCTTGGAACGCACGATCAGCCGCGCGATGTTGAGACTTGTCGGCCGCTGGCCAATCGAGGCGAGGGCCTCGACCGCCTGTTGGCGCACGTCCGGCTTGACCTGGTCGATGCGGGCCGCCGTCGTCGCCCACAGCGACAGGGTGGCGTCGTCAGGGGGCTGGCCGCCATAACGGGCCTTCCAGTCATTGACCATGCCGGCCTTGACGTTGGGGGCGATCGACGCGGCCGGGACGTAGAAGCGATCGGCCTGGCCGGAGATTTGTGCTGCCGCCAACGTGGTGCGGTCGTCACGGAGGAAGCCGCTGTCGGCGATGGCGCCCTTGGTCAGCATCTGGCGCCCGACATCGAGCGTCTGTTCCTGGCTGAGCCGCTTGCCGCCGTTGGCTTCGCGTGCGTCGTCGAGGGCCGCCGCCAACTGCCCCCGGAACTCGTTGAGCCGGTCCTGTGCTGGTCCCGCCGCCTTTGGCTTCGGGTCGAGGCCGGCGCCGCGCATTTCGCCTTGCAGCCACCCCATTGCCTGCACGACGTTGGTCTGTTTCTCCTGGGCGGCGGCATCCTTGGCGTTGATGGCCTTCTGCGCCATCACCAGCCCCTGCCACTGGTGCAGCGGCATCTGGCCATAGAGCGCGGTGAGGTCGCGGTCGGCGAAGGCGGCGGGGTCGCTGCTGGCCTCGCCCACCATCCGCGCCCATGTCGCCTGATTGTCCGCCGTCGGCGGCACGTCCCGGCCCTTCTGGTTGTGGGCGGCCGCGGCGTCGAGATGGGCCATCATCAGCGGGTTGTCGGCCAGCGCAGCCCGGAGGTCTGGCGGGATTTGCGCGTTGTCGGTGAATTTCGGGTCGGCAGCCAGCTGCTGCGCCTGCAGGGTCAGGTTGCCCTTGTACGCCGTCGCCGCCCCGGAATAGACCGCGTGCTGCTGCTCCAGCCACGACACCGTCGCCGCCCGGTCGGCGAGGTTGGAGATGGCGTTGGCGCGGGCGAGCGCGGACGGATAGGCGGCGTTGAAGTTTTCCAGGTTCTGGAGCGGGTTTGCCCCCGGCTGGAGCGGTGGGCCGCCCTGTGCCGGCGGAGTCGGCGTGGCGGCGGGCTGCGCTGTAGGGGCGGGGATGTCCTGGACCTGGACCGGCGCCGAGGTCGGCGGAACCGTCACGGGTGAGGCGGCCGAGGCGGCGGCGGACGACTCGTATTGCCGCTTGATCGTGTCGGCGAACTGCCCGGCCGTCATCGACAGGGTGCCGCCGTTCTTGGTGATCGCGGCTGCCGCCATCTGCTTGGCCCGGTCGGTCCCGCCATAGGCCGCCGTCAGCGCCACCAGCGCGGGCGCGTCCGGGTTCCGCAGCAGCGCCGGGCCGCCGGCCGCCCCCTGCTGATAGGCGACGTAGCTCTCCGCCGGGCTGGGGGTGCGCCCCAACGCTTCCTGCGCCTTGTCCTGCGCCTGCCGAGCCGCCGCCGCCATCGTCACCGCCTGTTCGGCAATGGTGCCGCCGATCGGGCGTCCCAGGGCCGCCGCCGTAGCGTCCGAGACCTGGCCGAGGTTCTTGGCGTTGGGGTCGGTGCCCCCCGAACTCTCGCGCGCCGCGATGGCCCGCAGGTGGTTGGCGTCCACGCCACCGGCCGCCGCGGCCTGGACGATCGCCGCGTCGGTGTCTGGGGGGATCGCCAGGTGGGGCGCCGCGGCCACCGCCGCATGAGTCGGCATCCCGGCCAGCAATTGGGCGCCGATGGTGGCGCCGTTTTGCTGGCTCATCATCGGGTGCATCACTTGATCGATCTCCAGGCGCTGGGGGCCGGGGATGCTGTCCATGTTGTCGCGGTAGAGCTTCTGCGCCGCCGTCAGGTCGTTGTTGGCGATGGCGCGGTGGACGGCGCCATAGATCGCCCCGCCCCACGCCGCCTGCTGCGCCTGGGTGACGGCCTCGGCCGGCTGGCCGCGCATCGTCCCATGCATCTGGATCGCCGCGTCCATCGTCGCCTTGGCCGAAGTGACCCGGTCGGGGTCGTTGTAATTGGCGATGATCTGGCCGGCCTGTTCCTTCACCATCCCGGCGTTGGACTGGTCTTCGTAGGCCGTCTGCTGCGTGTCCTTCCAGCGCGACGCGCCGTCCAGTTCCTGCGCCAAGTGGCGCGTCATGTAGTTGCCCAGCTGCTGCTTCATCAGCGGGCTCGTCGCGTCACCCATGAACTGGTCGCGGGTTTTCTGCAGGGTCTCGACCATCGGCTGATAGCCGTCGACCGCGTCCTTGCCGTAGAGGCGCCGGTAGTCGCCGGTGATCTTGGCGACGGTCGGCCCCCATTGGTTGGCGATGACGTCGTTGGTGGCGGCATCGGTGGCCATCACCGCCCTGGCCTCGATGGCCTTGGCCGCAACGTCGCTGGCCTGGCCGAGGGCACCGCCGAGTCGCGCGGTGGCGTCCGCCGTCGCTCCGCCGAACGCCATCGGGTTGGCCTGGACGTTCTGCGAGCCCGCCGGGGTGGCGGTGGCTGCGACGGTTGGAAGGATGGGATCGACTCGCATGGCTTATTCCTCCGTCCGGGCCGCTTTGGTGGCGGCAAAGTCAATGACGTTGAGGGCGTGGCAATCGGGGGCCGGGGCGGGGATGTCGGCTGGCGCCGGCGCATCGGCGGGGTATCCGGCCGCCTCCCAGACACGGAACAGCCCGGCCCATGTGGCGCGGTGCTCCTTCAGGAAATGGCTGATGTCGACGACAGCCTCCAACAGGTGATCCGGTGGGCTGGACGGGCCGCAATCCAACCGCTCCAGCATCTCGGGGAGCCAGCCGCCCTGCGGCATGGTCTTGATGAGGAAGACGTCATCGGGATCGAGGCCGAGACGGGTGCGAAAAAACTTGGTGGCGGCGAGGCTGGCGTATTCGTCGCGGGTAGGAGCGGGGCTCATTGGTGGATTCCTGTGGTCCGGGTAGTGGGGCTGGTGTCCGTGTGTGGTATTTTTGCAACATAGTGGCGGACGGGCATCATGCTGCGGTGCCTCCGGTGCCGGGTGTCGGCATGCCGCTGGCGCGGCTGTCGTCGTCGCGTTGGACGCGTCGGCGGGCCTCCAGGATGCGACGTTCCATTTTGGACAGCGGCTTACCCTCGCCACGGGCACGGGCCTCCATGGCTGCCATGCTGGCTGCCGAGTCCCGCGCTGCGCCCTCGGGATCGTTC
>Ga0265331_10001715_pt1 | contig 15798 bp, 15 predicted proteins | sample 41923metaG_FD_202088 | JGI IMG/M metagenome (GOLD analysis project Ga0265331, IMG submission 202088) | Rhizosphere microbial communities from Carex aquatilis grown in University of Washington, Seatle, WA, United States - 4-19-23 metaG | ecosystem: Host-associated > Plants > Roots > Rhizosphere...
CCCCAGCGTGTCGAATAATTTCCCAAGCAGCAACGGGCCCAGGAAATTGCCGGCGGCGAGAGCCAGCAGATGCCAGCCGAGCTTGTCGGCGCCGATCCCGTAGAAATCGGTCAGGACCAGCGCATAAGTGAAAAACACCGAATTGTAGAGGAAGGCCTGAGACGCCATCAGCGCGAGAGACACGATCGTGCGCTGGGGGTAGAGATGGAACATCGCGTGATAGATTTCGGAGAGCGGCGTGGAAGCGCGCGTGCGCAGCTTGATCTTCGGAAGCTTCGCGAGCTCCGCTTGCGACATAGGGTGTTGGGCCTCTTTCTCGATCTCGGCGACCGTCTCCTCGGCCTCGCCCGCCCGTCCGTGCAGCATGAGCCAGCGCGGACTTTCGGGGATCCACCCGCGGAGAAGGAGAATGACCAGTCCAAGCGTCGCGCCGATGAGGAAGGCGAGGCGCCAGCCTAGCCTAGGGTCCACGACGGCCGGATCGAGCAGAAGGATCGAAGCGCCCGCCCCCAGCGCTGCGCCCAGCCAGAAGCTGCCGTTGATGACGAGATCGGTCCAGCCGCGCAGGCGCGCGGGAATGAGCTCCTGGATCGCCGAATTGACCGCGGCATATTCGCCGCCGATGCCGCAGCCCACCACGAAGCGGAAAACCGCGTAGCTCGTGAAACCCCAGGCGGCGGCCGTCGCGGCCGTCCCCGTGAGATAGACGGCGAGCGTGATGAAGAAGAGCTTGCGTCTTCCGAGGCGGTCGGTCATCCAACCAAAGAGCAAGGCGCCGAGGACCGCGCCGCACAAATAGGCCGCGCCCGCAAATCCGATCTGCGCGGCCGTGAGACCGAGCCCGACGCTTTGCGTCAGCACACCCGCCACTGAGCCCGCCAAGGTCACTTCCAGCCCGTCGAGGATCCAGGTCACGCCCAGCGCGACGACGACAAGACTGTGGAAACGACTCCAGGGCAGCGCGTCGAGCCGCGCGGGAACATTGGTCTCGACGAACGCACCGTCCTGCGAAAAGGCCCGACATCCGCCCGCTTCCGTTTCATGAAGGGGCCGCGCGGGCTCCGCGGAGCCGTTGGGGTCGAGGGGCGTCGTCACGCTCCGCTTGCCCCCTATGTCGCCAGCCCCTCGGCGCGGCTTCGAAAGCCCGTCAGCCCATCTCAGGAGGCTCCGCCTCGGCGGCGACGCCGCAGCAGGTCGCCGCGACGATCTCCCCCGCGATCGCCACGAGAGCGTCGGCGTCGTCGGGCTTGACGAAAACCTTGTTCGCGCCAGCCCGGATCGCCTCCTCATGGATCGTGGACGAGGTCGTCGTCGTCAATACGAAGATGGGCAGATCCTTCAACAGGAAGGATTGGCGTAAGGCTTTGAGAAACTTCACGCCGCCGAGACGCGGCATGTTGAGGTCGAGAACGACCGCATCGGGAAGCCTGTCCGTGAGATCGTCCTTGGACACGAGATAGAGCCCCTCGAGACCGTTCTCGACGTGCTCGTACTGGATATCCAGCTTCAAGTTGTCGCGCACACAATCGATGGCGCGCTCCAACAAAAAGACGTCGTCCTCGTCGTCTTCTATCAGCAACAGCCGGCACGGCCCTTGCCTGCCTGATTTTAACGCCATATGAACCCTCATTCCCTGGACCCACGCGGGCGGCGACGCCTGAACGCGGCCTGCCTAGCGCCACTTAGAACGTCATACCGGGAGGGCAAGGGTTGGTCGTCAATCTCCTCGAAGGTGGCGATGAGCTGTTTCGTCTGGCGATCGAGGCGTCTCCCGCCGCGGTGATCGTGACTGACGTCCAAGGCCGAATACGCTTCGCGAACGCCGAAACGCTTCGCATATTCGGCTACCAGGCCAGCGAGCTTCTGGGGATGACCATAAATGCGCTCATTCCCCGCAATCTGCGCGAAAGCCACGCGCAGCTTCACCGTGACTTTTTTCGCAATCCGAGCAAGCGCGCCATGGGCGTCGGCCGCGATCTGCGCGCCGTCAGGCGGGACGGAACCGAGTTCCCCGTGGAAATCGGCCTGACGCCGATCGAGACCGCGAAGGGAACCTTCGTGCTGGCGACGGTGCTCGACATCGAAGCGCGGCGCGATTCCGAAGCCGCGCTGGCGCGACGCGCCGCTGAGCTCGAGCGAGCCAATGCGCGCCTAGCGCAATTCGCCTATGTGGCTTCGCACGACCTGCAGGAGCCGCTGCGAAAGATTGCGGCCTATGCGAAGCTCCTCGACCAGGCCGTGGCGAGCGCCAATCAGGCGGAGGTGCTTCGCGCCAAGGACGTCATTCGCACCTCCGCACTGCGGGCGCGCTCGCTCGTCGACGACCTTCTGACCTATTCCCGGACCATCAACGACGTCTTGGAGCCGAGCGCCCTCGATCTGAGAAACGAAATCGACAGCGCGCTCGTGGACTTGTCGCAGCTGATCAACGAGACGGGCTCCGAAATCGACAATCGCGCCCCGCATATCACATTCGAAGCCGACCGCTCGCAGTTTGCGCGCTTGCTGCAGAATATCGTCTCCAACGCCGTCAAATACCGCAAGCCGAATGAGATCGCCAAAGTGCAGATTCTCGTGGATTCGATCGAGGATGGCGGCATCCGCATCTCCATCGTCGACAACGGAATCGGCTTTGAGGCGAAATATGCGACAATGGTTTTCGAGCCGTTTCAGCGCCTGCATTCGCAAGCCAAATATCCGGGCACCGGAATTGGACTCGCGATCTGCAAATCGATCTCCGATAGACACGGCTGGACTTTGGCCATCGAGTCGGAACCCGGCGAGGGCGCGACCTTCTTCATCATCATGCCCAAGCTGCCCGACCCGTCTCGTGAGGCGGAAACCGAGGGCTGAGCTCGCGACGGATAGCGGTCAGCGCTTCAAGCCACGAGCTGCTCGCGCTCTTGGGTCCACTGGCCCTGTTGCGCCAGCGCGTTCATCTGCGCGCGGTGCGTGAAGGCGGCTTGCGCGGCCTTCACGTTTTCCGGCTTTCCCGCCCAGCTTTTCAGCGCGGACGCCTGCAAGGCGCGACCGTAGCTGAAGGTCAGGCTCCAGGGGCCGCCGATGTGATTGATGGCGTCGAGATTGGCGGTGGCCTCCACATCCCCCTGCCCGCCGGAGAGGAAGGCGATCCCCGGCACAGCGCTTGGAACCCAACGGCGCAGCACGCGAAGCGTCGCCTCCGCGACTTGCTCCGGCGACGCCTGACGCGCGCACTTCTTTCCTGCGACCACCATATTGGGCTTGAGCACAATCCCCTCGAGAAACACGCGCGCCTCGTAGAGCGCGGCGAAGACGCGATGCAGCACGAATTCGGTGACTTCGGCGCAAACGTCGATGTCGTGCTCCCCGTCCATCAAGACCTCGGGCTCGACGATGGGCGTAAGGTTTGCGGCCTGACAATGCGCCGCGTAACGCGCTAGGGCCTGAGCGTTGGCGTCGACCGCGTAGCGTGTCGGCAGATTGGCCTCGCGGCTGATATCGATCACGGCGCGCCATTTGGCGAAGCGCGCGCGCATCCCATAGTAGCTCACGAGCCGGTCGTGCAGATTGTCGAGGCCTTCCGTGACCGTTTCGCCGGGAAAACCAGGGAGCGGCCGCGCGCTGAGGTCAACCTTGACGCCGGGGATCGCGTCGCCCGCCTCGATCAGCTTGACGAGCGCGGTCCCGTCGCGCGTCGACTGCCTGATGGTTTCGTCAAACAGGATGACGCCGGAGATGTATCGTCGGAGCGCATCCTTCGAGCGAAACAAGAGCTCGCGATAATCTCGGCGTGTTTCCTCCGTCGATCCGACGCCGACGGCCGCGAAGCGCTTCGCGATCGTCCCGCCGCTCTCATCCGCGGCGAGAAGCCCCTTCCCCGAGGCGACCAAGGCCTTTGCGGTTCGCGCAAGCTGGTCCTTGTTCATCGCGTGGGTCCGTCCTGCAGCCAAAGCTCCGCATGCTCGCTATCAAAGCTGCGCGTGGCTGAACCGCTCCTCAATGGGGGCGAGGAAGCCCACCAGCAGGAGAATGACCGCAAGGGCGGCGCGCAGCCAGTGGTCGGCCATGTTCATGTGCAGCCCTCTGAGCAATCCAGCGTCGGGAAAGGCGAAGCCGACCACGGCGACGATCGCGTAAAGAACGGCGATGACGCGGATCGTCGTGACCGGAGCCCCGAGCAGGGCGCCCACCAAAAACAGGACCCCCGTACCGATATGCACGTAATTGTGCAGGTCGTTCACCGTGAAGAGGCCATTGGCCGAGACGATCGGGTTTGCGGTGAAGCCCACCGCTCCCACCACCAGGAAGAGGAAACCGAAAATCTTAGCCAGAAGATCGGCGTTCCAGTGCGACTGGATCATGAGAAGACTCCTCTACGCGTCAGCGTCGGCGCTGCAGCAGCCGCGCTCACCGCGGATGTGATTGTTCGCAACATGTCGCCGACAGCGGCGTTTTCCATCCCGCGGCTGTGATTCTCGGTCTTGTGGAATCTACGTGCGGACCGAATAGAGCTCAGGCTCAGCGATCGATCTCGCCGAAGATGATGTCGAGCGCGCCCACGATGGCGGAGGAAGCTGAAATTGGGATGCGTCTTGTTCCAAAAGGAACGGCCCGAACCGCATCGCGCTCTATATGTCGCGAAAGAAGCCCGCAGAAAGCCGCGCGTCGCCTTCAACGAGCGCAAGCTGCGTCGAGGCTGTCGAGGCTGTCGAGGCGCAACGCAAGGGAGATGGAGATGAAGCCCGTCGTGATCGGAGTCCTAACAGCATTGCTTCTCTCAACCGGGTCCGCCATGGCGGCCGGTGAAATCGACGTGCACAAGGTTTTCTTGCCGCAGGACATGCAGTGGGACACGGGTCCGGCGAGCCTGCCCGCGGGAGCGCAAATGGCGGTGCTTCACGGCGATCCGCAAAAGCCCGGCGCTTTCGTGCTGCGTATGAAATTGCCGAAGGGCTATAAAATCGCGCCGCACATGCACAAGCAGCCTGAAATTTTGACGGTGATTTCGGGGAACCTTAGTCTCGGCCTGGGTCCGGCGGCCGACAAGGCTCCCGTCCAGTCTCTGCCGGCGGGGAGCTTTTCCTCAATGCCGCACGGCGTGGCGCATTATGCTTTGGTCAATGAGGATACGATCGTGCAGATCAACGCCGACGGTCCTTGGGGCCTCGACTACGTCAATCCGAAAGACGATCCGCGGCTGAACGGCGCGCCCGACCCGTCATCCGAGCTCTATTCTTCGAGGTCGCGCTAACGCTGTCGAGCGCCGCGAGCGCGCATGACCGGCGCGCTCGCGAGGGTTCTTGCGCGTTAACGCTCCCCCTTCGACTGCCCGACCTCGCTGGCTAACCGGGCAAAGGAAAAGGGCCGTCCGTCGGAATCAGCCTTCAGGGCCTGTCTCAGCAGGCGCGCGGGAAAACATATGGCGTCGACATTGGCGTCCCGCACCTCGGTCGGACGACGCACGTCGCAGGCGAGCGCGGTTTCGACTCCTGCGAGTAGCTGATCCAGTTCATCGTTGTTCATGACGCCTTTGTCTCTGACCGCCGCGAGCAGCGCGGCAAGCACGGCGTAGACGCCTTCAAGCTGAAGATTGGCTGTGTTCATGCTTCACCTATGCCTTGCGAGGGCGCTACCTCCTGCCAGCGCAGGCCGCGCCATAAAAAGACGCCGCGCTTCCTAAGTAGCACTCGCCGAAGCCGGCGTCGCTTCTAACGGCCTCTGTCAGCCGAACCGCGAAGGTCTATTTTTGCTGACAGCATAGCCCCTCGCATGCAGGTCAACGAAAATGCCTCTGGGCGTCGCGCAAAAACTGATTAAGGCCCATCTCGTGCAGGGCGCCATGGCGGCAGGCGAGCCCATCGCCTTGCGCATCGATCAGACCCTCACGCAGGATGCGACGGGGACGCTCGCGATGCTGTCGCTCGAGGCGATGAAGGTCGATCGCGTGACGACCGAGGTCAGCGTGCAATATGTCGATCACAATCTCTTGCAGATCGACAATCTCAATGCCGAGGATCACCTCTTTCTCGAGAGCGCCTGCCGCCGGTTCGGACTCTGGTATTCGCCGCCGGGCAACGGCATCAGCCATGTCGTGCATATGGAGCGCTTCGGGCGCCCGGGCAAAACCTTGCTCGGCTCGGACAGCCATACGCCGGCCGCGGGCGCGCTCTGCATGCTCGCCTTTGGCGCCGGCGGCCTCGACGTCGCGCTGGCGATGGCCGGAGAACCCTACGCAATCGCCGCGCCGCGCATATTGGGCGTCGAGCTGACCGGCGAGCTGCCGCCCTGGGTCAGCGCCAAGGATGTCATCCTCGAGCTGTTGCGGCGGCGCGGCGTCGCGGGGGGCGTCGGCAGGATCATCGAATATTACGGGCCGGGACTAAGCGCTCTCGCGGCGATGGATCGGCATGTCATCGCCAATATGGGCGCGGAGCTCGGCGCGACGAGTTCCGTCTTTCCCTCCGACGAGTCGACCCGGCTCTATCTCAAATCGCAGGGCCGCGAAGACGATTGGATAGAGATCGCGGCGGATGCGGGCTGCGAATACGACGAGGACGAGCCTATCGATCTCTCGCAGCTCGAGTCGCTCATCGCGAAGCCCTCGAGTCCCGGCAATGTCGTGCCCGTTCGCGAGCTTGCGGGCCTCGAGATCGCGCAGTCCTACATCGGCTCTTCCGCCAATCCGGGATGGCGCGACTTCGCCGTCGCCGCTGAAATCGTTCGAGGCGGCAGAGTTCCTCCGCAGATCTCTTTCGACGTCAATCCCACCTCTCGGCAGGTGCTGCAGGCGCTCTTGGCGGACGGCCGGCTCGAAGCGCTGGTCGCCGCCGGGGCGCGCATTCACCAAACGGGATGCAACGGTTGCATCGGCATGGGTCAAGCCCCCGCGATCGGCCGCAACTCGCTGCGCACGACTCCGAGAAACTTTCACGGCCGCTCGGGGACCGAGGAAGACTCGGTTTTCCTCTGCTCACCGGAAACCGCCGCGGCTTCCGCGCTCGCCGGAAGGATCGTCGATCCGCGCACGCTGTCGACGCCCCATCCCAAGCTCGTCGCGCCCAGCGCGCCCCTCGCTTCCCAAAGGCTGATAGAGAAGCCGCTCGCGCTCGCGGAGGCGCGGAGGGTGACGCTCGTGAAGGGCTCGAACATCCATTCCCTGCCCAAGTTCGACGCGCTTCCCGACGCGCTCGACCTGCCGATCCTGCTGAAGATGGGGGACAATGTCTCGACCGACGAGATCCTGCCGGCCGGCGCCAAGGCGCTCCCCTATCGTTCGAACCTCGAGAAGATCGCAACCTTCGCTTTCGCGCGCATCGATCCGTCCTATATGGATCGCGCCCATCGCGAGGCGGCGCGCGGCCATGCGGTCGTCGGTGGCGAAAATTACGGGCAAGGCTCGTCGCGCGAGCACGCGGCCGCCGCGCCGCGTTATCTCGGATTGCGGATCGTGCTCGCAAAGTCCTTCGCCCGCATACATCGACAAAATCTCATCAACTACGGCGTGCTTCCGCTGCGCTTCGCTGACCCAAGCGACTATGACCGGCTTGGCACAGCCGATGTGCTGCAAGCCGATAATTTGCGACGCAGCCTTGAACAAGGGGAGCCCATCGTGCTTCGCTGCGACGGGCTGGAAATCGAGACTTGGCACGACCTAACGACCGATCAGATCGAGACCATTTTGGAGGGCGGCGTGGTCAATCGGCGGCGCCGAAACGCGGCTTGAAGGAGCCTCGTCGCCTCGCCAAAGCCAGGCGACGAGACGCTGCGGCGGGCGTTGCGCAGTGGGATTAGATTTCTGCGCTCTGCCCTTCCCAATAGGGCTGCGTTTGATAGTGCTGATGAAGCTGCGCCTCCCATTCCCGGCTCATCGAGAGCTCGGGCATGAGGACGGGCGCCGCCTCGAGGATTTTCTCGCTAACATCCGCCGTGTAGCGATCTTGCGTCGCGTCATAGGTCAACGCGGTCCATGGCAAGGCATGAGCGCCGTGACGCAAGCCCATGAAGCCGTGAAAGTCCACGATCGCGTAACGCACCTGACCCGACGCCTTGTCGATCAGCAGCCGATCGATCTTGCCGACTGCCTTGCCATTCGCGTCATAGACGCTCGCGCCTTCGAGATGCTCGCTTGGGATCAGATTGAGCTTTGGATGAGCGGTCCCCATTTTCGCATTCCTTCGTAAGAGACGAGTTCACGCCGGGCGCAAGGCGACGTTCGAAGGCTCGCCTGTCGAAGCGCCTCGACCGACGCGTTATCAGGGAAGATGCGCCCTGCGGCTTGCGGCCTTAAATGGGACCATCCGCGACATTGGCCAGTCGCTGCGCCGCATCTTCGGCGCCTCGCTCGCGCCCCAGGCATTCAACTGAGGCGCGGCAAGGCTTGCGGGAGGTTCAGAGCCTCAAGGCTCGCCGTCAACGACTGAGCCTCGATCGCGCCATAGAGCGACTGCGGATCGATGACGGCGTAGCCCAAGGCTTCCTCGAAGCTTTGGCGATTGGCGTGACCCAGGCGTTCGGTCACGCCGCGATCGCCGAGGTTCGAGCGAAAGATGCCCGCCGCGCTCGCCGGCAGAAAATCCTCGTAAAGGATGGGCTCGATCGACAGACGCCCTTGCGACAAGAGATCCTGAATCGACATTTGCGCCTGCGATCCGTCGCAGTCGCGGGCAGCGTCGGCGGCAGGCCGGTAGCGAAAATGCGCGAGCCCTTCGGCCCAAAGCGTCATGTCGTCGTCCGGAAAGGCCTCGAACAGGCGATCGAGCTCGCGCTCATACGCTGCTGCGTCTGAAGACGCCGCCGAGGCCGCGGCGAGAAGGCGATCGTAAAGCGCGCGACCCTCGTGGGTGAGCGCCACGCCACGCTGCTCGACCTCGCCAAAACGCGCGCTATGCAGGGCTTCACTGCCGTCGGGGAAAACGATCGGTTCCGCAAGGGCCCTGAAGCTCGTCTGGCGCAGGAGAATCGGGCGGCGGCGCCGCGGCGGGCCTTCGATGACGTCCTTGGGCGCGAATCCTTCCGCCCGCAGTCCGCGCTGCACCGCGTCTATGTCGAGAGTGGGCGCAGCCAGATGATTGATATGCGGCCCCTCGAAGCAACAAATATCGGCCAGCAGCGGATGCACGGCGTGCAGCCGGCGATAGACGTCGATCGATACGGTCGCCGTGGGTCGCCAGCGAAAAATTTCGATGGCCTCGCCTACGAATTCCCTGGCATCCTTTTCGCTGAGGTCGCCCTCCCATTCGGCTCGCTCGAGCAGTTCCAGGCCACGCGGCGTCACGAGGCATCGCCGCGCGAGGATCGCGGCAATCTCGTCGCGCAGCGCGGCGTCGCTTATCAACTCCAGTCGCAGCAGCGACACGAAGACGCGAAACGGATTTTGTCGGAGCGCGACGTCGGTTAAGGGGCGAAATGCGGTGGAATGAACGGGCAGGCCCGCGACCGACAAATCATAATAACCCACGGGAGCCATGTCCAAGACGGCGAAGAGTCGTCGTAGCAGAACCAATTCGGCCGCAGAGCCAACTCGAACGGCGCCGTGGCGTTCGATGTCGAGGGCAGGCGCATCGTCTCTCCTGCGCTCAGGTTGCGCGACGAGAACGTCTTCGTTAACGCGCCCCACGAGCTCGGCCATCGCGCGGTAGCGCGGCATTTCCGACTTGCACATCGCCGAAAGCCGCGCCGCGAACATCGCGCGCATTCTGTCGGCGGAAATCGGGGCGGCCATGGCGTCCTGCTCCTCCTTAGCCGCTTCTCTCTCGAAGCCGGCGCCTCGATTGCTCCCCTTCACTATCTAGCCTCGCGCCTCGCCTTGGTGAGGCCGCTGGAGCACGTCAAAGCTTGTTCAAAGGTCGAATTTGACGCCCTGCGCCAGCGGCAAATCCTTGGAGTAGTTGATCATGTTGGTTGCTCGCCGCATATAGGCCTTCCACGCGTCGGAGCCCGCCTCGCGCCCGCCGCCGCTCTCTTTCTCGCCGCCGAACGCGCCGCCGATTTCGGCGCCCGAAGGACCGATATTCACATTGGCGATGCCGCAATCGGAGCCTTCCTGCGAGAGAAAGGCTTCGGCCTCGCCGAGATCGTTGGTGAAGATCGAAGAGGCGAGTCCGTGCGCCACGTCGTTGTGCATCTCGATCGCCTGCCCGAAATCGCGGTAGGCCATAGCGAAAAGGATGGGCGCGAAGGTCTCGCGTCGCGCCACGGCCGCCTGCTCTGGAAGCTCGACGAGCGCCGGGGTCACATAAAAGGCGTCGGGAAACCGATCGGCCAAGACTCGCTCACCGCCATCGACGAGGCCTCCAGCCTCGCGCGCTTCATCGAGCGCCCTCTGCATCGCGACATAAGCGGCCTGATCGATCAGCGGGCCGACGAGCGTCTGGCTCTCGCGCGGATCGCCGACGCGTACAGATGCATAAGCGGCGCGCAGACGTTGGAGCAACCCCGCATAAATGTCCTCGTGAACGATGAGGCGCCGCAGCGTCGTGCAGCGCTGTCCCGCCGTCCCCATCGCGGCGAAGGCGATGGCGCGCGTCGCGAGCTCGAGAGACGCGGAAGGACAGACGATGGCCGCGTTGTTGCCGCCAAGCTCGAGGATTGCCCGCGCAAATCGTTGCGCCAGGCGCGGCGCGACAGCGCGTCCCATCGCGGTGGAGCCGGTGGCGGAAACGAGCCTGACGCGTCCATCCTCGACCAGATGCGCGCCGATGTCCCTTCCGCCGGACAGCACCTGCGAGAGACCTTCGGGAGCTTCGCCGAAGCGCGCGGCGGCGCGCAGCAGCAGCGCTTGTGTCGCGAGCGCCGTGAGCGGCGTCTTCTCCGACGGCTTCCACAAGACGGCATCGCCGCAGACGAGCGCGAGCGCCGCATTCCACGCCCAAACCGCCACGGGGAAGTTGAAGCTCGTGATGACGCCGACGACGCCGAGCGGATGCCAGGTCTCCATCATCCGGTGTCCCGGGCGTTCCGTCGCGATCGTCAGGCCGTGGAGCTGGCGCGACAAGCCAACGGCAAAGTCGCAGATGTCGATCATCTCCTGAACTTCGCCGAGCCCCTCGCTGACGATCTTTCCCGCTTCGAGCGTGACGAGGCGCGCGAGCAGCGGCTTGGCGGCGCGCAGCTCCTCGCCGAACAGACGCACGAACTCGCCGCGCCGCGGAGCTGGAACTTTGCGCCAAGCGCGAAAGGCGTCCTCGGCCGCGCGGATCGCATGCTCCACATCGGCGAAAGCGCTCGCCCGCACACGCCCGATCGCCTCGCCCGTGATCGGCGAACGCGCCGTGAGCTCTCCATCCGTAAAGGCCGCGGTCGGAACGCCCAACCGATGCAGCAGATCCTCGGCTTCGCGCGCGACGTCGCCGATGGCGTCGGAAGCCGTCATCACATTCTCCTCTTCCACAGAGTCGTCCGCAATGGACTTAGTCTTCGCCGAACCTAAATATAGGGCGCGCGGCGTCGCGACGCGCTTCTCGAGATCTGTAAATTGCTCGCTGTGGGGGCGCAAAGAGTGGGAGGGACCTTCATGGGTTTCTCAGGCTTCAACGGCCCGTTTTGCGCAAGAAACTACGATCCTCTGCCCGTCGTGCTGACAAGGGGCGAGGGGGCCTATCTGTGGGATTTAGACGGCCGACGCTACATCGATATGATGAGCGCCTATTCGGCCGTGAGTCTTGGCCATGCGCATCCGCGCATTCTCGCCAGGCTCTCGCAGCAGGCCGCTCGTCTCGCTGTGCCCTCGCGCGCTTACTACAATGATCGTCTGAGCCCCTTCCTCGAGGCGCTATGCAAGTTGACGGGGCTCGACGCCGCGCTGCCGATGAACAGCGGCGCCGAAGCCGTGGAGACGGCGATCAAAGCGGCGCGCCGATGGGGCCAGCGCGTGAAGGGCGTCGCATCGCCGGAGATCATCGTTGCGGAAGGCAATTTCCACGGCCGCACCACGACCGTCATCAGCTTCTCCTCAGAAGAGGAATATCGCGACGGCTTCGGACCTTTCACGCCGGGATTCCGCCTCGCGCCTTTCGGCGATCTCGAAGCGACGCGAGCCGCGATCTCCGAGCGCACCGTCGCAATTCTCGTGGAGCCTATTCAGGGCGAAGCCGGGGTGATCGTTCCGCCGCGCGGCTGGCTCGCGGGCTTGCGTCGCCTGTGCGACGAGAAGCGCATATTGCTCCTGATCGACGAGATTCAATCGGGGCTGGCGCGGACCGGCGCCTGGTTCGCCTATCAACATGAAAATGTGCTTCCCGACGGCGTAACGCTGGGCAAGGCGTTGGGCGGCGGCGTGCTGCCCGTCTCCGCCTTCGTCGCTCGACGCGAGGTCATGGACGTTTTCACCCCGGGGTCGCATGGCTCGACCTTTGGCGGCAACGCCCTCGCCGCGGCCGTCGGACTCGAGGCGCTCGACGTCATCCGCGAGGAAGGCCTCGTCGAGCGCAGCCGCACGCTCGGCGCCCATTTGCTCGAGCGCCTGCATGCGCTACGAAGTCCGGTGCTGACTGGCGTTCGCGGTCTCGGACTCTGGGCGGGCGCGGACATCGAGCCTCGCTTCGCCAGCGCCCGTGTTTTCTGCGAGCGCCTGCTGGCGAAGGGCGTTCTGTCGAACGCGACGCACCAGACGGTCGTTCGTTTTTCGCCGCCCCTCGTCATCTCGAAAACGGATTTGGATTGGGCGCTCGATCGTTTCGAGGAAGTGCTCGGCGAGGTCGAGCGCAACGGGGTTTCCTCTCGGCCGATGCGGGCCGCCTCCTGATCGAAACCTGGAAAGAGCGATCGCGAATGGTCATGCCCGCGGCCGAGGCGAAGAGACCCGTCCAAGGCTTCCTGCTCGATCTGGACGGCGTCGTGCACATTCGCGGCGTCGCCCTACCCGGTTCGCTGGAGGCGATCGCGAAGCTGCGCGCGGCGCGACTGCCGTTCAAATTCGTGACCAATACGACGCGGCGTCCGCTCGCGCGCATTGTGGCGGATCTCGCCGCCCTCGGCGTTGATGCGACGCGCGAGGATGTCTTCACGCCCGCGGCGCTGGCGCGCGATTTCCTGCGCCAGCGTAACCTCAGCCCTTTTCTGGTCGTGCATCCCGAGCTGCGCGAAGATTTTCGTGATCTGCCGAGCGGGACGACGGAAGCGGTCGTCGTCGGCGACGCCGGCGAGTTCTTCACCTATGAGCTGCTCAACGAGGCCTATCGCAAGATCCTAGACGGGGCTCCTTTCCTGGCGCTCGCGAAGAACCGAAATTTCCGCGACGTAGACGGCGAGCTCAACCTCGACGTCGGCGCCTTCATCGCGGGACTGGAATATGCGTCCGGGCGCGAAGCCATCGTCTTGGGGAAGCCATCGCCCATGTTCTTCGCGCTCGCGCTGCAAGGCTTGGGCTGCGCGCCCGAAGATGTCGCGATGATCGGCGACGACGCCGAGGCGGACGTCGGGGGCGCGATGGCCGCCGGTCTTCGCGGCGTGCTGGTCAGGACCGGGAAATACCGCGCTGACGACGAAGCGCGCCTGCAGCGGCCCCCGACGGCGGTAGCGGACGATCTGAGAGACGCCGTCGACCGGCTGCTCGGCTAGGCCGCCTGGATCGATCGATCGCCGGCGCTATCTGAACCTGGGGGTGGGCGTCGCGCAGCGGGGAACAGCATGAGCGAGAAGGAAGCTTCCGTCCACGGCAGCGAGAAGGTCATCTCTCTTCTCAACAGCATCATGGAAAGCGAACTGGCGGGGGTGGTGCGATACACGCACTATTCCCTGATGGTGTTCGGCTACAACCGGCTGCCGATCGTTTCCTGGCTGCGCTCGCAGGCCGACGAGTCCCTCGCGCATGCGCATGACGCGGGCGAGCTGATCACGCATCTGGGAGGGCACCCCTCCTTGGCCATCGGCTCGCTGCTCGAGACGCATAAGCACGACATCGGCGACATTTTGCGCGAGTCGCTCGCGCATGAGGGGGTGGCCCTGCAACTCCACAAGGACCTTCTGAAGGAAGTGGAAGGCGTGTCGGTGATGCTGGAGGAATATGCGCGCAAAATGATCCATATCGAGGAGCTGCATCAGGGCGAAGTCAATAAGATGCTGCGCAAGCCGGGCGACCTCGCCCCCTTCGCCGACCGCTGAGCCGACGCAACTCGTCTGTCGGGGCCCTATGTGACCGAGGCGACTGGAGAGAGTCTGGAGGCCTTCTGATTGAAGAACAGGCTTTGGCAGATCGTCGCTTTCACCGCCTCGACGTCATAGGGCTTGCTGATGAGGAAAGTCGGCTCGGGGCGCTGGCCGGTCAACAGCCTTTCGGGATAGGCGGTAATGAAGATGACGGGAACATCGGCCTGCTGAAGAATGTCGTTCACGGCGTCAATGCCCGAGCTTCCGTCCGCCAGATGGATGTCGGCGAGGACGAGCCCAGGCATTTTTTGCGCCGCGAGCGCCTTCGCTTCCGCTTGTGTTCTTGCGACGCCGATGATCGAATGCCCGAGCTCTCGCACGATCATCGACAGTTCCGCGGCGATCAGCGCCTCGTCCTCGATGATGAGGACGTTCGTGGCGATGCATTCGGCGATCTCGCGTCCCGCCTGCGACATCAGGCGCGATACGGCCTCGAGGTCGAGGTCGAGGATGAAGGCGACGTCCGAGCGTGCGAAACGCTCGACGGCGTTCAGCAGAAAGGCCTGCCGCGAATGCGGCGCGAGGCGCGCGACATTCTGCATCATCGAGGAGGACGCCTCCCGCTCCTCCCGATTTTCCGCGAGAACCGGCTCCTCCGAAACGGTCGACCAGAGAGTCGAGAACACACGATAGAGACCGGCGCGCACCCCCTGCTGTTTGGGAAAGGCGGCGGGCTCCTCAAGGATCGCTTCGAGCGTCTGCACGACGAATGCGTCGCCGATCTGCTGCGAGCCCGTCAGCGCACGCGCGTATCGGCGCAAATAGGGAAGATAAGGACCAATCTGTTGAGAGAGCGTCATCTTGCTTTTCCTCCCAAAGCTGACCGCAGGCGGTTTGTCTCGGACCCTTCGCGGTCATATATATGCGCGAAGACGCGCGAGTCGAAGTCTGTGGCGAGAGGCGACGTCGATGTCGGGAAGCGACCCTGATCGGAGCCAAAAATCGCCGCATGTTTCGGGCGGCGAAAGCCTCGACACAAACGCGCCCGAGCTTGACGAGGCGACCCAGCTGCGCCTCGGGGGCTTTTTGGCGCGCCGCGCCGATCCACTCGTCCGCGACCCTTTGCCCGATGTGTTTCTCCATCTGCTCGCCAGGATGGAAGCCAAGGAGCGGGGCGAATGATCGAGGCACGCGCTGCTGGGATTACGCTCGAGGACGTCCCTCGACTCTGCGTTGAAGCCATGTCCTTGCGCGACGTTCCAGGAGGGCGCGATGCCGCTGTCCGGATTTGAAGGGATGTTCACGGAGCCAATCGAAGCGCCGGAGCATGCTCGGCGCTTGAAGATGGTTCTGAACTGCCTGCCGGTGGGCGTTCTGCTCGCCGCGGCGCCGGAGGGGCGCATAGTGTTCGGCAACCAGATGATCGAGACGATGCTGGGCCATCCGGTGCGCTACTCCAAGGATGCGGAGTCTTACGGCGAATGGATCGCCTTCCACGAAGACGGCAGAAAGGTCGAGGCGCAGGAATATCCGCTCGCCCGCGTGTTTCGAGGCGAGTCGAGTCCGACATTGGAGTGTCGCTATATGCGGGGCGACGGATCCTCGCTCTGGATCAAGATCAATGGCGGCCCTCTTTACGACAAGGAGGGGAAGATCTCCGGCGCCGTGGTGTGCGTGACGGACATCGAGGCCGTGAAGCAGGCGCAGACGCGCGAGCGTCTGTTGCACATG
>Ga0265331_10001716_pt1 | contig 15773 bp, 26 predicted proteins | sample 41923metaG_FD_202088 | JGI IMG/M metagenome (GOLD analysis project Ga0265331, IMG submission 202088) | Rhizosphere microbial communities from Carex aquatilis grown in University of Washington, Seatle, WA, United States - 4-19-23 metaG | ecosystem: Host-associated > Plants > Roots > Rhizosphere...
CATTTTACATAATATACATTATGCGAAGTATGGCGCAGGCTATTGATAAGACTAGAATTGTGTTTCCTTAAAACCAACAGGAGGCTCAATATATGGCAAAAAAGAAAGCCAAAAAGTCTGAATTCTACAAGCTGCGCGCCAAGCTGGGTATCAGCATTACAGCAACCGCCGATCTGTGCGGCGTAACCCAACGAGCCGTACAGCTCTGGGACATCAAAGGCGCACCGCTATACGCGACGCGCCTTTTGCATTACTGGGACAAGAAGCGGCTCAGTCATCCCGACTGGCGCGGCTGGCATATCAGCAGTAACGGCAAACTGTACGGGCCGAACCGCGTACAGTACACGCCAGAGTTTTTAAGGCACTGGAGCCACAACACCTGTCGCCATTGCCATCAAAAAATCTGGCCTTACTAACGACGCATGGTTATACGCGCATACAACAAAAAAACAAAAAGCGGTTTATTGGGGGCGGTCGGTACTCAGGTTTCGGCGGTAGCGCTTGGCGATCTACTGCCGCCGCACGAACGGCGGCAATGTCGAGGGGCGTACCGGTCGCGCTTCGCACTCCCTGCATGGAAACGCTAACGCAATCGGCAACACCGAGGAAATAGAATGAGTATTTCTGCGTCCGGTAACAATAATAATCAGGTCAAACCAAATCAGGATACCAATCATCAAGAACCTGATCGACTGACCAAGGGCAAGACGCGGGAAAGTTTTCCCTGAAAATGGTTGTCTCAGCGCTAGCGCCATCAACAGCATCATTCCAGGCATCAACCTGCCAATCAGAAATATTGAACTCGGTTTTTAAGCTGGGCATGTCCTTAAAAAGCCTTGAGATATAACGGCGCTGTTGAAAAATAGTAGACTTCCAGCTATTGCAACGATAATCAGGTTGATACTGCCACTTCAAAAGATGCATAAGCAGAACGGTATAACGGCTATGTAGCTCACGCTTCTGGCTTCTACTCATAGCCTCAAGTTCCTCAGCAATGTTATCAAAATCAAGATCACTTGAATTATGGGAACGCAACAGCTTGGCTTGAGACAAAAGCCACTCCATAAAATCAATATCATACATTGTAGCCATCAAAGCCCCCTACCCTTGTTAAATCAGACATTATTCTAACATCGAAGCAGTAAACTATTCCGGCCAGAAATCAGAATTAAGCGAAATAATAAGAATAATAACGCCGTTATTCATATTCTTGTTTTACTCTTTCACACGGCGCAAAAACACGACTCACCAAATCATGGATGCTTTCTCCACGAAGTTCGGCTGCACGGGTCATATGCGCATGTACTTCTGGCGTCACTTGCAGCCAAAGTTTGCCCGAGTAGTGCGGCGTAGCATTTTTTGCTTTGTGCTTCCTGACCAGGTACACACCAAAAAAAAGCAACGCCACGATAGCGCCGATAAACCCGCCCATCAAAGTCTTCTCGTAGAGGCTGTAGGCCTGGGCTACCGACCGCGCTAAATCATGCAGTTTTGACAACAGGAACAAGGAAACAAGAGAGACTACCAACCCCATGATTATGGCGTTTTGCTCTTTTGCCTTGATTTCGTGGTAGTTGGCATAATATGCCGCTTGCTGTTCGCGCCTTCTTTGCGGTGCTGTATTCCACCTCATTAACTGATATTTCCAAGCCTTTTCAAAACCAGCGCCGATACGAGACAAGATTTTATTTCTGTTTAACATGGCGTATTCTCCTGTTTTTAAATATTGTATTTGTTGTTACCAGATTCACGAATTCTCTTTCTGGCCTCATCGAGTGGATTGATACCGGCTTCCCGTTCCGCCTTATCATTATCCGCTAAAATCTTCTGCGCCCTTTCTTCGGCTTCTATCAAGCCTCTGCTTATGCGATAAGCTTCTTCAGACTGTTCGATCATTAATATTAATCCTTCTTAAAAAGATCCTTGATTTTGTCTTTAATCTTGTCAGCAAGCACATTACCGCCAATGCTGCCAGACCCGACTAACTGAGAAAATCGACCAGGTAGATTTTTTACCAACAGCAACAGAATAAATGTGGCTGCAAACATGGCCGCGTATTCAGTCAATGGTACAGTGCCTGCTGACATCATTGTTTGAAAGCTAATGATTAGCGATTGCCCGGTACCGACAAGCAGCATTAGCATCATTAATTCAAGTCCGAGGCCGATAACCTGACGATAATAGTTCACTGCGATGTCGCGCAACCATTCGCCGCCGCCAAAACCAACAACGAAAACACCAGCATAGATATATAACCATGAAGCGCATAACGTATAAACAACGACACCAAAAATATAGGCGCACATAGCCAAAATAACCAGAACCAGAATGCCGCTGAACACCTGGTCAAAAGATAAGCCGTTGAACAAAATACCAAGGAGACTCAAGTTGTTTAAATAACTTGCAAGTAAAGTAAAACCAATATCAAGTATTTGCGTGGGACTGCTTCCGTTCAGTCCACCCGCCTGTATACCAAGCATACCGAGGCCGTTTACAATTGCACTCGCGAATGATGTTCCATTATTTAGAAGCCATGAAAATATACCGGTAACAATAATCCAATAGATCAATTGTTCTAATATTTCCCCGATGTCAATGCCGCCTGAAAGCATCACCTTCATAAGGCGTGCAACCAGACTTAATAATGCAAAAGTCCAGAAAAGCCGATTAGCCGCATCGACTATCGTTGTACCAAAACTGCGAGCTGCGTCTTGATACTTCTGGACAATGTTTACACCGATTGTGCCGGTATTAAGGGCTGCCTGTGATTCGGTGCTTATGAGCAGGAAGACCCCTATGCATATTAATATAATAGATAGTTTAGACAATTTCATATTCCACCTTATTTATCTTTAATCAAACCCATTTGAATAGGAATATTGGGGGTAGGTTGGACATTTGCCGTTGATCTTGACGCGGCGATATAAGCCGCTACCCTTGCTTCCTGTTCTTTTTTTGCCTGTTGCTCTGCAACTACGATCTGGTGGTCTCCATACATCATTACCGCAATTGAAACAAGCGCAGTTGCTATTACAACGGCAATCGAAAACGAAAATATATAAACTTTATTTTTCATGAGTTTTTCTCCACATTGATTAGCATGGCCCGATGCATCCCATTACAATGGGTATGTTTGGGGTTGGTTGAACATTTGTTGTTACTCTTTGCGCGGCTGCATACGCCGCCGCTTGTGCCTCTCGGTCTACCAGCACCTCGTTACGCATAGCGATATCACTCACCAGCGTAGATAACTGCTGATTGGTTTGCAGTTGTTGCGCAGCCTCAAACGCCGCGATCTGATTGGCGGCGGTCGCGGTTTGCTGTGCGCCCACAGCACTAGCCGCCGCACCTTGCAAGGTCTCCAGCGTTGCAGCATCAGCCTGCTGCATTTGCTGCTGCAACAACGTCCCTTGCATCGCCGCATCATTGGCCGCTTTCTGCCCGTTTGAACCCGCCATTGCCACAGAGGCCAAGGCCTGTTTTGCGGCATCGGTACAACCGCTGAGACCATAGCAGGCATTATTCTGGTAGCCGTTGATGGTCTGGAATTGCCCCAGATACGAACTCAACCCGCCATTACCTGCCGCCATACCGGCTAGTGCGCTGGTTGCGCTTAAAAACTGATTGGCTGGCCCTACGACGCCGTTCCATGTCTGAACCGGTAATTCGGCCAGGTTGGTTAATTGTGTTTCGTATTGCTGCAACTGGTTTGCATACTGCATTAATTGTTGGGTGTACTGCTGCGCAGTGCTTAACGCCTGCTGGCCTGCATTTTCAATAGACGTTATGATGGATGTGATGTCGATCACCGGCGACCCGGCATAGGCCGGGGCGGTGATACTGGTTGCGATCAAAGCAGCGAAAACTTTCGCTGCGAAAGTTTTTCTCTTCATAAAACCTCCTTACTCTTCAAAATAGGGCGTTGCCCGCCCAAATGCCGCAGCCGTTTTGAAAAAGGTTGCAACTTCAAAATTTTTGAGTTGCGCAAACTCGTCTGTAGTCACTACTTGCTCATCCTCCTCACGCACGGTATGCGTCGCCTTCAGTTCAGATCGAGAAACACTCCGTCCGATTTTTGTCGTTTTACCTGCTAGTTCGGAAAAAACGGCACGGGTATCGCTGTCATCGGCACGGAAAACAATTTTTAGCGGACACGCGCCCATGAAAATAGAAGAGGCATCAAGCCCGTAGCGTGACATCTGTGACGGGGTCTGCCAATACAGGAAGGTAGGCATCATGCGCGAGCGAACGGTATTAAGGCGCTCCAGCAGTCCGAACACTGCCGGGATATTGCCGATTTCGTCAAAGAACAGCGCGACCGTTTGGCGCTGTCCAGCGCTACGGATCAGCACCGAAAATATATGGCCGTAGAGGGCAGACAGCAGGCGCGCATAGACGCTTAATTTCGTTTCGTCGAAGGCAAGAAATAGCGCGATTGGGCGCGACTGCCCTAATTCAGACAACTGAAAGTCTGAGTGCCCCAGCGCCGCTTGCGCGACCGGATAACTGGCCCAGTCCAGCGAGCGCAACACAGACGCGATACCTGACAGAACAGGCTGTGACTTGCTACCGGCGTTTTGGCCCGCAAAATCCCGCGCTCTGGGATGCAGAGAGGATTCAAAAATCTCAAGCACTTCTTGCGGCTGTTTGCCCGTCAGCAACTCAATTGCTGCTGGCAGGGACGCACCTTCCGGGCTGGCCGACAAATGGAACAAGGCATTTTTTAGCCAGTCCTGTTCTGCTTGGACCCAAACCGGGTCTTTGTCTGGCGTGGGCAGTAACGCTTCAACTAAAGATTTAATTTCAAGATCGTCGGCGCACTCATCCAACGGGTTATAAGCCGCAAGCCCGGCAATGCTCGGGCTGAACTCAACCACTTTGTAGCCCAGCGCCGTCAGACGCTCGCGTGTGAGGTTGGCGATTTCCGGCTTGATGTCGGCTGCAACGAAGGAAACACCGCGCTCACCCAGCTTGAAAATCTGATTAACCAGAAACGCAGTCTTGCCGCTACCAGGCGGCCCGATGACCATAGCGCGGGTCTGGTCGTCTACCCATAGCGTTTTATCACCATAGCGGCCTGCAAAAATACCATTGTCCGGGGTTGTGCCGAGTTTAAGCAGTTGCTTGATTCTGGCTGGCTTGCGGAAATGGTCTTTTCGGTCGTCTGACCGAATCACCAGGTAGGCATACAACAAGCAAGCAATCAATAAGGCGCTGGGTACTATGACCGATACCCATACCGGCCATATCCAGTAGCGCAAAATAAACGCCCAGGAAAACAGCAGATTCAAGTGTTGCGGGATTTCTGCAAACCATTCGGCTGTAAAGGTTTGATAGAGGCTTCTTCCCCAGAAGTGGCCCCACATATCGAGGTGATACCGTACACCGAACAAATGCATCAGCAGCACAAAGACACTTGGAACGAGTCCAACCGTACCAAGCAAGATTTGCAAGCCCCGCGCTGTATTTCTGTTCAATGGCGTCAACCCTTTTTACCGGGTAAAAAGCCCAAGCATCGCCATTGCAAGTAACGCAACAGCGATAACGCCTACATGTATACGGGACAGTTCGAGTATGGGCCGATGCCAGTACAGGTACTTTTCGGCTGATTTGTCGTATTCAAGCGTCAGCACAGACGGGCCGTTAAGGATGCCCGAGCGGTTATACCGTACAGTGCCAGCAACATTTTCCGGCCAGTGCGGCGCAGCCTGGTAACCGTCCGCGCTTTTGCTCGGCGCTTCATCATGCTTATTCGGCTTGCTGTCCAGCAAAGATTTAAATAAATTCAACATATTTCACCTATACCAATTTAGTAGTTAACGACCCAGATAAACGGCTGTTATTGCTTCGCGGCCATGCCCCAGCTCACTGGATATTTGCAGTCTGGCCTTACGATCAATTTCCTTTTCCTGTACAGACAACTGGCGTGATGTCTTTCCACCTTGAGCGGGACAATCCCAGCCCGTTAATGATTTGTACCTTTCCTGTGCATAGTTATGCCTCAAACCGTGCAAATTATCGAAACCCTGCTTTTTTACCTCCCAGTTATATTTATTCATCCGTTGATGATATTTTTCATCAGGCGGAATCATCGAACCATTACCGGCCAGCGCTTGCGCACGTTTTAAAGCATCCCGCTGTGACTGGCTTGTTATCGGGATTTCACGGGCGCGCCCGCCCTTTGTCCATGATGCCTTCAACTGTATTTTGTCTATGCTGTCAATGTCGCCGTTAATTGCATAGCTGGGTTGAAACTTCAAACACTCTTCACGCCGCAATCCAAATTCATTTTGAAGTTCTATCGAGCTGCGCAAACGGGCATCCTCTATTTTTTCCAGCGCGTCCGCTGGCAACTGGTAGGCTTTGGACTGGTTGGTAACGTATTTGCGCCGTCCAATATCATACTGATCGTTATCGCGGCTAATCAGGTTGTTTTTGCCTATCTTTTCGGCCCACCATCTCATGTGCGCCATTCTGTTTTTTATTGTGCCAGTAGAAAGACCGTCTGCCTTCCAGCTATTCAGCAATGCTTCAACATGTTTTTGTTTTAGAGCCGTTGCCGGAAGGTTGTAAAAACCCAGCTCAGTTAAGCGTTTTCCAGCCGCCAATAAAACCGCTTTTCGGTTGTACTGTGTTGAATAACTTCCGTCCTTATTTCTGTTCAGCATGGAACGAAGGTCGGTTTCAATATTTATTTTAGCCATCGGTAAATGTTATTTTCGTTTTTAGGGATCAAAAACGAGTGCTCTTTGAAAATCATAATAATCAAGGAGTGTGCAGACTGGAACAGGTAGAGCATGGGCTTGTGACTCATTGGGCGCGTCATAGTCAGAAAAAGCTACTGATCGGCCAAATGTTCTTTATTCATTTAAAACAGTGTCTTAAATGAGCGTCCATTTTCAATTTTAACGGGGAATTGATAAACGTAATCCGTGTGTGAGTTTTTATTAAAAACAATCAGTTATAGTCACGGCACAAGTAATTTTTTTTACTGAAAAATTACAAAAAAACATGGAGCAGATCATTTTCGTTTCAGCTTGCTGAGCCGCTGAGACTTTACCCGTAAGGCGTTGCGAGATTGTGCAAGTGCTATTTCCGCTTTTGCTTTATCTGCCAATGCCTCATTGAGCGCCTTGTTTTGTTTATCGACCGCTGCTTTGGCTTCAACCAGTTCCAGTTTCAGCGCTTTGATTGTTGCTTCAAAACGGTCTGCCTGGGCTGCCAGTTCGCGGCGGTGTTCGATGTCTTTTTTCATGTTGGGGTTAGCCTAGCATGTCGTTTTGATGCGTGTCACTAAATATTTTGCAATTTTGGCGTTGGCGTGACATTCCAGCAGGCATTGCGTCACTATTGAGAATAGTGACGCAATGCACAGCAAGAAAAAGCATGGTGTTTTAATGGTGTTCGATGGTTTTGTTTATGGTGTCTTGTGGTGTTTCATAGTTTTTTATGATTTCTATTGATGTTTTTAATGGTGTTTTATAAAATGTAACTGGTGTTACATGGTGCGATAGTTGGTGTTTAATCGTGTCGATTAGTGTTCTTTGGTGTGAGGTGGTGTTTTATGGTTTCTAATGATGTTGAGAGTTTTTTGACGAATATTAAACCGGCTCTTACTCAGAGAGACAGCCGGTTTAATCCATACCTTGATGATTTGATAAAGCTACAGGAGGCCAGGTGTACATTGACTCAAATATCCGAGTTTTTGAGTCAACGCGGCATTAATGCAAAACCCGTTGTTATTGGTAATTACTTGCGGCGCAAAAAAGGCAAAATATCAGATAAAGTAATTGTCCCTGCGGTCGTCGATATGACAGCCAAGTCGGAACAGGCCCAAGCAGTTGATTCAATCGAGCAGGGCAAAAATGCCAAGGCCGATAGACCGCCGATGGCGAAATTTCCGAGCAAGTGGGACAAGGAAATGCAAGACAAAGTAGATTTAGTGGCACTTAAAGACAATCAATAGGAATTTATTATGATTTTACATATCAGTGATGGCGGTAAAGGCGGCGTGGGTAAATCGACAACGGCAACAGCTCTGATCAATTACCTAAGCGGTATTGGCGAGCGTGTTTATATTATCGAAACAGATACGCTTAACCCGGACGTGAAGCGCTCGACGGAGAAAACTGGGCGTGAAGTTCTTAGTACGTTTGCCAATTTGCGCGACGAAGACGGATGGAATCATTTTCTTGAACTACTGGAGAATCAATCTGAGGCAATAGATCATGCAGTTGTAAGCCTGCCCGGTTCGGATATTGGCGTACAGAAGTACAAAGACCTGCTTTTCGGTGTTATGGAATCTCTCTCTATTCCCTTATATCATTACTTCACCATCAACCGGCAATTGGACAGTATCAGCTTGTACAAGGAATCGCTTAAGTCTGGCTTTGGAGCCATCGCAAACAAGCACATCGTTATTCTGAATGGTGCTTTCGGCGAGCGCCAGAAATTCGAGCGATGGGACGATTCGAAGCCGAAGAATGTAAAGTTCGATGAGGTTTTTTTACCCGAGTTGTACTGGAAAACAGTCGATTCCTTCCAGGTTGCCGGTGTTACCTATGACGAGTTTTCAGAAAGTGCCACTTCGCCGCTTGTGAAGTCGCGCATCAATAAATGGGTAAGCGATATTAACGGCGAATTTAAAAGGATATCGGCTCATGGCAGCGATGCATGAAATTCTGGCCGGGTTCGACCAGGCTAAACTGCTCGAACTCCGGCACCGGCTGGGTGTACCTGATGATGACCCTATCTATTTGTACCTGGCCGGGCTGGAGTACTACCGGCAGATTTTTGACGAGCTACCGGAAAGGCTGAAGGCTACACGCGATGATGAAGTACGGCTTGCAGCGCAACGGCTGCAAGTTGAAGCAGACCGTATGCTATCGGATTTAAAGGCGGGTATTCATAAGGCGGCGCGGGAAGCGATAAAGGCGGAGGTCGGGGCCGCTATTGGCGATCTGCACGCGGCGGTAACACGGCTCAAGGCTGTCAATGACCAACGATCCAAAACGCTGTACTGGTTTTCCCTGGCGTTAATCGCTTTGTCGTCTTGTGCGTTTGCGTTCACCATTGCCTTGCTTGTTTCGTAGCAGGGAGCTACGAATGTACGTCTAGCCCCTAGACGTACATTCGCTTTGCGGATTCAGGCGGTGTATTATCGCACCAGAATCACACCTTTCAGGAGGGTACAACCATGACTAGACAGAGCATTTCATTAACAGCCCCCAATGACGCCTGGTTGTGTGGACTTGTCGAACAGGAAGAATACGCGAGCAAAAGCGAAGTCGTAAACGACCTTATTCGCAAAGCGCGAGCACAACAAATTGAAATAGAATTTATTCAAGCCAGATTGATTCATTCCGAGCAAAGCCGCTTCATCACCCAAACCGCCGATGAAATGAGAGCCGAGTTCAAGAACGAGTTGCGTTGCAATGGGGAAATATAGGCTTACAGAAGCCGCTAAAGAAGACCTGCGACGCATTTACCGGCACGGTTTTTTGTCGTTTGGCGAGGCTCAGGCCGATGAATACTACGACGCCTTTTTTGAACGATTTGAACAGATAGCCGCACATCCTTACTTGTATCCATCCGTTGATTATATTCGGGAAGGTTACAGGCGTAGCGTGTGCAGATCAGACAGCATCTTTTACCGTGTCGTTGATGGAACGGTAGAAATTATGCATATATTTGGGCGGCAAAATATTGACGAAATGCTATAAAACTACCGCAATAATCCCTTACAAATCAGCAAAACCATCAGGTGCAGCGGGTAAAACGCATAAAACAACCACTTTTGGCGGCGTATGGAAATAGTGGTGGTCGATACAACGGCCACCACAGGAATAGCAGCAAAAGCCCAATAATTGCCGTTAATCAGTCGTAACCCAGCCAGTGAAAGCATCGTCAAAAAAATAGTTTTCCAACTTGGGGCTTTGCAATAGAGCCAGACGGGTATGCACAGTGCGATACCGAACCACTCATATTCGACAACGAACCCGCTCAACAAAAAGCAAAAAATTGCCGCGCCCTTTTTTCCTTGCTCCAGCAAAAACAGCGTGGTTGTAGCGGCCAGCAGTGTGAACAGAATATTTAGCGGCCACCAACCGGCGGCCAGACCACCCAGCGCCGAACAGACCGGCATACTGATGAATCCAAACAGCGCCAGTCGTTTCATGGTGCGCGGGTAGACACCACAACTTAACGCGCCGGGGCGCGCCAAGTTGTAGGCAAGGACAAAAGTGAATAACGGCAGCGCCAAGCGGCCGGCCTCGAACCAATGCGGTTGCGTTCCCTTCAATAGAAACCTGTTGATGTGGTCACAGGTCATCAGCACTACGCCCAGCCATTTCAAAGCTTCGCACGTTCCGCCCGATAAAATCAGGCGAGACGGATTGAATGCCTTCATCAATTAGCCATAGTTCGCCTTTCGCTTAACAGGGATTCCACATTATTAAGCACTCGATTGAACTGTGACAAGGACATTTTTGTCTTGCCTATCTCCCAGTTGTACCACGTCTGTGCTGTTCTGGCGCACTGTTCTGCGCACCATCTCACGGCATAATTTGTTGTGCTGTTAAAGTGCTTATGCACTTTTGCCCGCAGTGCACGTATATCCTCTGTAGTAAATACCTCTGCTTTTACATTCATACCATTCCACCTTTTAAATTAAACCGGCCTTCATCAGTGCCAAATTATTTTGATGAACCAAACTGCAAAGGCGTATCATCGCCATAACAATATGTTTTTACAAAGTCCTGCCTAAAACCGGTATCGCGGCACAATATAGCCTCTGCCGGAGTTAAACCAGCGGCAAAGCATTCGCCCCAGCCGTCCGCCTCAATTTCTGCTATACCTAAATGTTCACGTAGTTCGTATTTCCATATATCCCATGTTACAGGCTCACATTCGTCATAATCATTGTTCATATAATTCTTCCTGTACTCCTTCGCGGTGGAGTCCGTGTATCCGCATATCAGTAATCAAACGCCTTATACGGCTTTGAAAAAGCCAGATCCTTGGTAACTATCACGTTGAACCGAAACCCAGATCGTATTTCCAATGTCGGCGAAATATTCATGTTTTTCTGAATCAGGCGCGATGTTACCTGCCCTAACTGCTGGCCGACCGACCAACTCAATGCGCTTTGTGCCGTAGGCGAACTGGTTGTGCCCCCGCCGTTATTGCCGGTCATGCTCTGCTGGCTCATGGAAACACCGGCAGTCACAGCCGACATCAGCAAGGCCGAACCGAACAACCTGGCGTAATGATTGTTAACCTGATCTTCCAACCCGCCCGAACCCATTCCATCCGCGCCTGGCATCGCGCTGATGTCCAGCGATTTACCGTCAGGGAATACAATGCGTTGCCAGGCAATCAGTACCCGCGACTGGCCGTAAGCGACATCGCTGGAATATGCGCCGGTCAGCCGTGAGCCCAATGGAATCAACATATGCCTACCGGTGGGCGTATCGTAGATATTTTGCGATACCTGCGCGGAGATAGTGCCCGGCAGCTCCGAATTGATGCTGGAAATCAGCGTTGCCGGAATAACAAATGTCGTTTGCACAGTGTACGGAGTTCGAGGCGCTTCCAGCTCATTTCCCAATTTCCAACGATCCTTACCGTCTTTCCTGGCGTATTTGTCAATGCTGTTTTGTTTGTCTTTTGATTCAGTACCAGCCTGATCGGTTTCATCCAGACCAACCGTTTGCATTCCGACACCGGCACCCAATCCCGACTGCATTTGCGCCAACCTGGCTTTGAATGCACCCGTGGTATCGCCCCCACTACCCTGTTGCGCGGCCAGTTGTTGCCGAACTGCCGCCAGACGTGCTGCTACATCATCGCGTGTCTGTTGAATTTGCTGTGCCTGATTTTGTCCTGCTGGCATGGATGGAGATGTCGATGTTTGCGTACTTGCAGCCGTCGAACTGTGCGGTGCCACAACGCCGACACTGGTTTTCGCTTTTATCGCCTCTTCGAGCTGCTGAAGCTTGATCTGGCGAATGTGCGTTTGCATGTCGGCTTCATCCTGCATACTTTTCTGGCGACCGGCTGTGCCTGCTGCCATCGGAATGGGTGGGCGGTTTCTGTCGTTGGCGCTTCCCGGTACCGAAGCGATAGGCACGGCCTGGTCTGGCTCGGCCAGTGGCATGTCTTGCGATACGGCAGCAGGTATCAGGCCGTCAATGGAACTGCCGTCAATAATTCCTTTCGCAAGCGCGTTGGTATTACCAGAACCGCTCTCGGCTGGCTTTTCCGCTGGCTTTCGCTGCTTTTCAGCACGATGCATCATCACTGAACCCATCACCAGGATGAACACGGCAATCAGGCCTACGACGATCATCATCGGTTTATTGTTTACCTTCCTTACGCCTGTAGATCGAGCGGAACGAATGGTTGATTCATCCGTCATGGCATCCTCATTCTTTCCAGGTAATAAGCGGGCGTATCACGCCGCTGATCTGGGCTATGTTAATAGGGCCGAAATAACGGGCATCGAAGGATTTTCTATTGCTGTCCGACATCAATAGCACTTCGGCGCGATTTAGCTTTTTGTTCGTTATACGGTAATACGGTAATGGCCCGCCGCCAATGTCGGCGGCCAACGGTGCGCTATTGGGCAGTTGTTGGTTATTGACGCAAACGCCCTCATCGTTAACGCTGATAATGTCGCCTGCAAGGGCAGATACTTTTTTTATCATCGCGCCATACCCAGCGGGGCAAAATCCTACGCTGATGTACCCTCTTGTTTGTGCTTCGGCAAAAACAGGAGTTAAGGGCGGGCAGAATATTACGGTAGCGCCTTTACTGATTGTTTCGCCGGTCAATCGGTAAACGCCCAACGGTAGGCTGGGAGTTGTATTGATGCGCAATCCGGCTGCGATACCTATCGCGCTCAGAGAGAACAGCAAACCGCAGGTGATTCCACTGTATTTAATGAGAGGATGCATGCTTAACTTCGTTTCGACTGGTAGCGGGATGGCTATTGAGGCAATTCGAGACCTAGCCCCTCAATCCAGCCCGGACGCTCGACGCGCCGCGTGCCGGTCAGCCGTGCGCCAGTTTTTGGGTCAATGTTGTGTAGCAGTCGCTCAATCTCGAACAGTTGGCCCCACGGCTCAGATTGCGCATTAAACAGCTCCAACACGCTCGTTAATCTGTCGATAATATCCTCGTAGGACTGCTGATCTACCTGCAAATAAGTATTATTACTCATAAAATATATATTTTTGGTTAAGTTAAGCAACAAGAGAAAGTTTGGAAAGCTTGAGCATATTCGAGTCATACCAATCTGGCTTTTGGGCTTCTGACCATGAGGACTTGTGAGCGCGTAGAGTGATACGGGAAATATCGCAGGGGGTGAAAATATCGACACCGACATTGAGAAGGATGCGGCGGTAACGATAATAAGACTCTTTAGAACCGCAAAGCGCTTTTACATCCGAGCCGTTAACCCAAGAGGTATGAATTAGTTCTGCTTGGCGTGATATGCGATCTGAATAATCCAATGATAAAAGATGCGAGAAAACACCATCGAAGCGGGTTTCTTCGACGTTTATTTTTTTGTGGAATTGGTATGGAGCTAGTACATTAGACATTGTGTGTCCCTCCCAGTCTTCGATATAAAAAAGGTTACGATCTGTGAGTTCGGTTGATTTAAAAGTAACTTCAAGACGGACGATACCATTTTGAACGCAATAAGTATGTAGTTGTGTGAGATATGAAATGTGTAATTGAATATTGTCACGATTTTTAGAAGCCAAACGCTTAACAAGCGCTTTAATCTTTTGCTCGATATCAAATGCTTTATCGTAAAACTTAATGTAGATACGACGAGAACCAGCGCCCCATTCAACGGTACGACCGTTCGGGTATAAATGGCCGCATTTACCGTGATGACAGTAGCCTGACAAATGACGGATAAACGCTACGGGGTCATCAGTACACAAATTCTCTGTGACATCGACACGAGACAGGCGAGAACGAGAGTCAGCCAGAAGAGAATCTGAACGGGCGGACTGCATACCGTTTGACGAATCGAAGCGGCGAGTTACAGGCAACACATGAACGGTTGACGAGAACTTAACATCCGGCTTGATGGAGTCAAAAACAGGAAGGGACAGCGTAGCCAACTGAGAGTTAATCTTATCAACGCCTGCTGCAACGGACGGCAGCCCGAAAAGATTGTCAGGACGATCAAAGGCAGAGGGATTGCCGTCAACGGTAACTCGGGACGCATCAGAGCGGATATGCAAAGACGTGTCGAACGAACCCGCATGGCGCTTTCCTATAACTTGTTCCCTCAACAGCTCTCCAGAGTCAATATCATGGGACAAGCGCACCTCAGACCCTACGACCGGCAGAGAACCGGGCGTGTGGTTTTTCGAGATCGAGAGCCAGTCAACAAAAACCATAAAAAGGCCTACTTTTGAACTGAAGCGCAAGCAGGTTTTTGGCTCGCAAAAGGGCGTTTGAATCGTGATTTGTGTCACCCGTGACAAAAAGGTGACGTGTAACCTGCCCGATCACCTTTTGTTGCTCAAAAGTCATCTGTTTGTTGTTTTTTTCATACAGCCCAAAATCAACGTCAAAATCAGGGAAAAAAGCCACCAAAACAGCAAGAGCAAAAAAAGTGTGTCTGAGGTGAAAAGTCCCAAATTTGGGAAAGAAATGAGGTGTCACAGAAACCTCACCCCCGCAGGGAGCTAAAAGCAAAAATTTGCTGCTTTTATCCGACAGCCATAAATCAACGTCAAAACCAGAAAGCGAGGGCATAAATTCCAAAGCACGCTCACGCAAAATTTCAACATCAGGATTACGACGAGAGCCGCAAAGCTCATCGAACAGGTACGGATTCACCCGAAAGCAAAAACGGAACACCACGGAGCGCACATACTCAAAATCGAGTCCGTAGAAACGCGCTACAGCGCGATAGGAGTAGCCGAACAGTACCAGCCGGGTAATGTCGAAGTTACGATGATGATCGTGTGGCCTAAAGCTCATGCTCACCATCAACGGGAGGGTAAAATGGTGCGGAGGTGACGCAAGAGCGATTTTTTAGGCCTTGAGTATACCCAGTAAGCGCTTCAGTCTGAATACGGGTTATTTCGGCCTTAAAATCGGAATCTGTGCATATGCGCGAAACAGGGCGAACGACAGGGTTATTTGCACCTGTCCAGTACGACTGTTGAAGACGACCAAACCGGCAAGAGCGATGCAAATCGCGAGCAGATATGTCCAGGTCTTCGCAGCCGTAGCAGGTTGAGATTCGGCCAGCCATGTAAACGGCCTGGATAGATCAGGTAAAACTTACGCCCTGCCCCGCTGACTCAGTAAAGTCAGAACCAGCGGGAAGGGTTTCAGTTACCACGGGCAACGCCGAGACACCGCCAAGTGAAACCGGCGCTGTCAGTGATTCAAAAAAAGCCGCGTGTGCGTCCCAGGCAGAACCGCGACGACACACACGCGCTTGTGAGTGGAGGAAAAGAGCATGAACGCGATCAAGGCGGGCATCGCCTACGGGCAGGGATGCGTAAAACGATAGCAAGCGCATATCCAGCCGGTGAGCTTGGACATACAGGGTTTCATAGACTGAAGGTTTAGACATGGCGGTGTCTCCTGAATATGTTCACGCATGAGAATACTGCCACTTCAAAAGATGCATAAGCAGAACGGTATAACGGCTATGTAGCTCACGCTTCTGGCTTCTACTCATAGCCTCAAGTTCCTCAGCAATGTTATCAAAATCAAGATCACTTGAATTATGG
>Ga0265331_10001718_pt1 | contig 15772 bp, 14 predicted proteins | sample 41923metaG_FD_202088 | JGI IMG/M metagenome (GOLD analysis project Ga0265331, IMG submission 202088) | Rhizosphere microbial communities from Carex aquatilis grown in University of Washington, Seatle, WA, United States - 4-19-23 metaG | ecosystem: Host-associated > Plants > Roots > Rhizosphere...
ACACGCCTCGGGCGTCCAGCCTTCCGCGCGGTGGATGCTGCGCAACGGGCGCGACTGGCTCATCAGGAAAATTTCGTTCTTGCGCGTGGCGAAGACCTGCGCGTTGACGCCCGCCGCTGCGTCGCTCGTAAGAAATACCGCGAGCGGCGCGTTGTGGGCCGGCGTGACCTGCTGGCGTTGCTCGACGCGCTTTTGCGCGGCCGGGTCTTTCGCCGGAATCGACGCCGTCATGCGCGTCCACGCGACCGGCGCGATGCAGTTCGAGCGCACGTTGAAACGCGCCATGTCGACTGCAATCGCTTTCGAGAGCGCGACCATGCCGAGCTTGGCCGCGCCGTAATTCGCCTGGCCCATGCCGCCGATCAGGCCGGAGGTCGAAGTCATGTGCACCAACGCGCCGCTGTTCTGCTTCCGATAATGCTCGGCCGCGTGGCGCGACATGTTGAACGCGCCTTTGAGCATCACGTTGACGACGGAGTCCCAGTCGTCTTCCGTCATCTTGTGGAAGATCACATCGCGCAGGATGCCCGCGTTGTTGACCACCGCGTCGATACGTCCGAAATTGTCGAGCGCGCACTGCACGATTTTCGCCGCGCTCTGGAATCCGGCGACGCTGTCGTAGCTCGCCGCCGCTTCGCCGCCGGCTTTCTTGATCGCGTTGACGACTTCCTGTGCGGGCGTCGCGTCGCCGCCCTGGCCGTCGAGCGACACGCCGATGTCGTTGACGACGACTTTTGCGCCGTGTTGCGCCATCAGCGTCGCAATCGCAGCGCCGATGCCGCGCCCGGCGCCCGTTACGATCGCGACCTTGCCTTCCATCATTTTTTTGCCTGCTGCCACGATAGTCTCCATTTACTATTTAAATCTTGAACCGCAAAAGACGCGAAGGACGCCGAGGAAAAACAAGATAAAAGCAGCAATCAGCACAACTAATGATGCCGCCCTGAATATTTCCTCCGGTTTTGCTTCCTTCGCGGTTAAAGAATTTTTGGCCTTTATGAAGCTATTTCCGCGCGCCCGTTGTTGAGCACCGTCACGCCGCGCGCGGGCACGGTCGAGCGGAACGAGACGATGCTGCCTTCGCGCCACATCTCGGTGCGGATCGTTTCGCCGGGGTACACAGGGGAAGAGAAGCGGCCTTCCATGCTCTTGAAGCGGCGTGCGTCGTAGTTGCAGCACGTCTTGAGCAGCGCGTGAGCGGCGACGCTGAACGTCGCGCGGCCGTGCAGGATCGGCATCTTGAAGCCCGCTTTCGCCGCGTACGCGGGATCGGCGTGCAGCGGGTTGTAGTCGCCGGACAACCGGTAGATCAGCGCGGCCTGCGGCAGCGTCGGCAGATCGCACGTCACCTCGGGCGGCGTCGTGGGTATCGGATGCTGCGGTTTGCTCGGCCCGCTCGGGCCGCCGAAGCCGCCGTCGGCGCGGCAGAAGGTCGTCGACGTGAGCGTACAGATGACCTCGTTCGTTTGCTTGTCGCGTACGGTGCATTCGGTCATCACGAGCGCGCCTTTGTCCTTGCCTTTGTCGAGCACGCCGGTGACCTTGGTGAGTCCGATGATCGCGCGGTCGACCGGCAGCGGTTTGTGTATCGTGAAGCCCTGTTCGCCGTGCACGACGTGGCTGCGCGTGATACCGGTTTCGCCCTGCGCGTGCCACGGCCCCGGGTAGCCGAGAATGATCGCCATTGACGGCAATGCTTCGAGGTTGGGCTCGTAAACGAACTTCAGCTGGTTCGCATCGCACGGATCGCTGCCGAGCCCCACGCCGAGCGCGTAAAGAATCGTGTCGCGTTTGGTGAGTTGCTGTTCGACTTCGGGAATTTTCCAGTTGATCAGGCGTTCATAGTCGATCGGCATACGATGCGTCTCCCCGGCGGTGCGCCACGCGGTTCTATTTTGTACAGACCTGCGGACGGGATTTTGGAGGGCGCCGGATGCAAAATCCCGGCGCTGTTTCGGCTGTATACTATCACACTGAAACGCACGATTTTCTTGACGAAGGAGATTGCAATGACGATCAAAGTGGGCGATAAAATGCCCGCCGGCAAACTGTGGGAACTGCCGGTCGAATGGTTCGCGGGCTGCCCGACGGCCGCCGATGAAATCACATTGCCGGATGCGTTCAAGGGCAAGCGCATCGTGATATTCGGATTGCCCGGTGCGTACACCCGGACTTGAAGTGCGCTACACCTGCCCGGGTTCGTGCAGGAAGCGGATAAAATCAAAGCCAGGCGCGTCGACGAGATCTGGTGTCTTTCGGTCAACGATGCGTTCGTGATGGCAGCATGGGGCAAGGACAACAAGGCCTTCGGCAAAGTCCGCATGATTGCGGACGGCAGCGCGCTCTATACCAGGGCGCTCGGCGTCGAGACGGACCTGACAGCGCGCGGCATGGGTGTGCGTTCACAGCGCTATTCGATGCTCGTCGATGATGGCGTCGTCAAGTCGTTCAATCTGGAAGCTCCCGGCAAGTTCGAAGTGAGCGGCGCCGACAAGATGCTCGCGCAGTTGTAATTGACCGTCATTCCCGCGCAGGCGGGAATCCAGGATGGCCGGAGAAAAGCGGCCTTGCGTTTACTTGCTCGCCAGCGGGCGCAACGGCACGCTATATGTCGGAGTTACGAGCGACCTGGTAAAACGCATTTGGGAACACCGGGACGACTTGATCGATGGTTTCACCGCGAAGTACGGGGTTCACGTTCTTGTTTACTACGAAATGCATGGTGACATGTTGACCGCGATTGCGCGGGAAAAGCAATTAAAGAAGTGGAATCGTGCCTGGAAGATAAGATTAATCGAGCAAAAGAATCCGGAATGGAAGGACCTGTGGCCGGAAATCGTTTGAGTCTGGATGCCCGCCTGCGCGGGCATGACGTCGAGTTAGGAACAATAGGGAAAGCATGACAAAAGCAGTAGCCTCATCTCATACGGCCAAAAAAACCCCGAAAGCAGCCCACCCGCTCGCCGACCGCGAGCGCTACAAGGTCTGGAACACCGACAAGCTGCGCCTGACCGACGTCGACCACCAGCATCACGTCAACAATGCGATATTCGCCGTCTTGTATACGAGCGTGCGCGCCGACTTCCTGCACAACCACGTGCGACCACTGGCGGCGAAGGGTGACATGTTCGCGCTGGTCAAGATCACGATTGAATACCTCGCCGAAATGCATTATCCCGGCGAAGTCGAAGTGGGGCTCGTGATCAAACGCGTCGGCAGCACGTCGATGACATTCGCGCAGGGCATGTTCAAGAACGGGAAATGCGTGTCGGTGGCCGAAGCGGTGATGGTGCTGCTCGACCCGGTCACGCGCCGCGCCAAGCCGCTGCCGGCGGATACCGTGAAGAAACTCGCGCCTTTTATCGACGCTGCGGATTGACGGCGCCGCGTCGATGCGGCCAATAGAGCATTTGTAGCGGTGCGATAGTAAGTTCCCTCACGTTGCCGCGCTGCTTCCCGCGTGGCGGAAAGATCCGGTACCGGCGCCGGGCCCCAGTTGCATGGGGGGGCGCATCCGCTCTGTGCAATAGACCCCGATTGCAGGAACCGGCTTGAATCTTCGCGCCGTCCAAAGACTATCTGTTCGCATATTTCCGTCTATAAGTGTGCCACCGTACAGAGGTATTAGTTCACTTGTGCTGATAATCGTTTGCGCGCAGCATTCCCTCTCCAGGACATTGGATACACAGGACAGGGAACCGCGCGATGAGCGCCACACCGCATTTCGAGCCGGCTTTCTACTCATATCCGCTGCGTAAGCAGTGGGTTACGGTTGTCCTCGGCCTGCTGCTGGCGTGCGCCTTGCAAAGTTTCGACGTGCGCGCTGAATTGCTGTTCCGGAGCGTAGAGCACATCAACGGGCAGCCAGGCTGGTCGCCCGTCAGGAGCTACCGCAATCCCTCAGACACCGCCAACACGCAGGATTCCCCAGCCGGCGCGGAAGAGGTGCGCGTTTTTCTCTCGGGCGACATTACGCGCGCGGACGTGGACAGCCTCGCAGTGATGGAGGTCCTCATCGAGAGCGGCCGGCAGAAAATCGCGGGCAACACGGTGTGGTTTGCGAGCAATGGCGGCGATATCGATGCTGGAATGGAACTGGCGCGGAGGCTGCGCAAACTCGGTTTATCTACTGTTATCGGCAAAGACGACCAGTGCCTGAGTGCCTGTGCCTTCGCATTCATGGGCGGCGAGCGGCGCAGTGTCGCCGGGCGGCTCGGCATTCATCGGCCCTATTTTCCGTTCACGCAGGGTGGGCCCGATCGCCAGGCCAAGTTCCGCTATCTGGAGAAGACGTTGAAGGAGTTCGTTGCGGAAATGGATTTTCCGGATTCGCTGTACGAGGCGGTGATGCTGGTGCCGCCGGAATCGATGCAAATCGTGACCCCGGCCGACCTCAAAAGATTTTATCTCGAGGGCATCAGTCCATCGACCGAAGACGCGCTGGATGCGGCTGCGGCACGGGGCCGCAATCTTTCGATGTACGAATATCTCAAGCTTAAGGCGGTCGCTCCGCCGTGCGACTTCTTCGATGCCGGCGAGCACAGGTGTTCAGGCAAAGTGCAGGAAGCGGCTGCAAGCGGCCGCATGGCGAACGATCGGCTTGGCATGCAGACGAATCAATCAGCGCCGGCAGGCCGGGTTGATTCAATACGATCCGGCCTGCCTGTGCGATTGAGTAAGCCACCCGCGGTCGACTCGCGCGATCCGACCTAGCATTTATATTTGCGGGTGCGCCTGAAGCGCCGGAATTGTGCTCCCGCAGACCATCTGCCGTTCCGGAAATTCCGCAAACGGGTAAATGCCGCCCTTAAGCATGTGTATTAGGCGCTTGGAAAGCGCGGCTCATCACTTAACCTGCATCACCAGACCACAGGAAAACCGTCTTGCTCAATTCATTGCTCAAATACAAGAACCGCCTGAAGATCGCCGGCGTTTTTCTCGCTTGCGCCGGATCCCTCGCGCTGTTGTGGTTCACCATCAACGCGCCGGAACCGGGAAGAAACCCTCTGGCGACCACGATGGAAAAGGACTCCGCCCTTTTCTTCGCGACCGAACGCGACATCACCGCCCTGGCGCAGGACGCCCAGACCGGCGCCGCCAAAAGCATCGGGCTCTCCATGGATTACGCGCTCGTCAGCCTCAACGATGGCGGCCACTACTATGTCCGGATCGATACCCAGCGCAGCCTCATCGTGGAACTGCTGAAGGACAAGTTATCGCCCGTTGCGCCCGCCGTGTTCTCGCTGGAAAACATCCAGCCACCCGCGCCACCCCTGACCGCATTCAAGCGGGCGCTCGATCCCGCCTATCTTTCGCTGTTCGGTCCGTTGCTGATCCTCTTTCTGCTTTTGCAGATGAACCCTTTGCGCGGCCGCGGCCTGTTCAAGAACAGCGACAAACCGGACGCGCGGTTTCGGGATGTGGTCGGTGTCGAGGACGCCAAGGAGGCGCTGGAGGACATCGTTGCCTACCTGAAGAACCCGCGGAAATTTTCCGAACTCGGCGCCAAGCCCCCGAAGGGCATCGTGCTGGAAGGCCATTTCGGCTCCGGCAAGACGTTGCTCGCCCGCGCCGTGGCCGGCGAGGCAGGGGTGCCCTTCATCGCGTTGTCGGGCAGCGATTTCAGCGACATGTTCCTTGGTGTCGGCGTGCGCCGCGTCAAGCAATTGTTTGCCCTGGCGCGCAAACAGGCGCCGTGCGTGATTTTCATCGACGAGATCGACGGCCTGGGAAAACGCTCCGGCGGAAGTTCCTCCGGTGAGACGGAGAACAACCGCATCATCAATACCCTGTTGGTGGAACTGGACGGTTTCTCGCCGACTACGGGGATCGTTGTGCTGGGAGCCACCAACAACGTCGCCAACCTGGATCCGGCATTGATCCGTCACGGCCGCTTCGATCGCACGTGCCACCTCGGACTGCCGAACGTGGAGGAGCGGGACGGCCTGTTTGCGGTATATGCCGCGCAGCTTCGCACCGACGGGAAAACCGACTTCCGGCAGCTCGCGCGCCTGTCCACGGGTCTGTCGCCGGCGTCGATTGCCAACGTCGTCAATGCCGCGGCGCTACTCGCCGCCAAGGAAGGTGCCGGCGCCGTGACGCAGGATCACTTCCGCCGCGTACTCGAGCAGCATCTCATGGGTGGGCCGACCGCAGCCGGACAATCGGCGTTGAGTCTTGCGGAACGCGAGCGGATCGCGGTGCACGAGGCCGGCCACGCGCTCATCGCGAAACTGCTCAATGTCGGCGTGGTGGAAAAAGTCAGCATTCTTAAGCGCGGCCGGGCCCTGGGCGTGACGCTGGTGACCAGCGAACAGGATGTGACTTTGCAGAGTGAACCTGAGTTGCGGGCCAGGATGACCATGCTGCTCGGTGGTCGCGGCGCGGAAGCGCTGGTGCTCAAAACGGCGTCAACCGGCGCCGCCAACGACCTCGAGCATGTCTCAAGCATGGCTTACCGGATGGTGACCGAGTTCGGCTTCAGCAGGAACATCGGGCCATTCAGTTACGCGGGGCTGCCCGACCGCGAGCGGCAGGCAGGCGGCTATTCCGAAGCGATTACCGAGGCGCGGGAGATCATCAAGGGCATCGAGAGTCAATGTGCCGAGCTGCTGCTGGCGAACCGGGATGCCCTGGCCCGCCTCACTGCCGAGTTGCTCGAGCATGAAACGGTGAGCGGAGAAACCGTCGACGAGTGTATCGTCGCCTCGGGGATGCCTGCGGCTCTTGCAGCGTAGTGCGTCACGAACCTGCCGGTTGCAGCGCCACAGGCGCCGCGTGAAAAATTGCGGCTATATCTTGCCGAGCAGGAACAGGATCAATACGATCACGAGTATCAATCCGACGCCGCCGCTCGGACCGTAACCCCAGTTGCTGCTGTGACCCCATGCGGGGATCACGCCCACGAGCGCCAGCACCAGCACGATCAAAAGAATCATTCCGATACTCATTTGGTTTCTCCTGTTGCTTGTTCGCCGAAAGTCTTTCGGCAACGCCGTTCCAGAATGCTGATCCTAAACACTTGCACGTCACGCGTCGGTTCGGTGCCGTACGTTGAGCGGATTCCTGGATCGCATAGCGACCCCGAATTTCAAGCTTGAGTACCTTGATGTGCCGCGTTAAGCGCGCCAGCGAACGGAACCAACGCAAGGTGCGGCGTAGCTTGTGACTGAGAATCGTACGACGCACCCACGATTTCGCTGCGAAGAGATTCAGCAGGTGCGTAAACACTCTTACTCACCACGATAGGAATGCCATGAAACATACGATGCCGTTTGAGAAAATGAAACGTCCGCTGTTAATTGCGGTTGCCGCGACGTTCGCGCTGGCCGGATGCGCTTCAAATCCGCCCGAGCAACGCAGTTATTCGAGGGAAGAGCCGCAGGTGCAGAGCCTGGTTGGCCCGCGCGGTCCCGACGGCCCTCCCGGCCCGGCGGGCATACAAGGTCCGGTTGGCGCGACCGGCGCAACGGGCGCGCCGATGGTCGGTCCCACGGGCGCTACGGGTCCGATGGGCGCACCCGGGATGCAAGGTCCGACTGGAGCGACGGGTCCGCGCGGCATAGCAGTAGTCGGCCCGGCGGGCGCAATGGGTAATGCCGGTCCTGCCGGCGCGCAAGGTGCGATCGGCAACACGGGTGCGCAAGGCGCCAGTATCGCGGGCCCTGTAGGCGCGACCGGTCGTGCCGGCCCCGCCGGTGTGCAAGGTGTCGTCGGCAGCACGGGCGCCGAAGGCCCGACGTTTGTCGGTCCTGCCGGACCCGCCGGCCGTACTGGCGTTGCCGGCGTGCAAGGCGCGACCGGCTATACCGGCGCCAAAGGCAACACTGAAATGGCCGGCATTGCCGGGCCGACCGGCAGTTCGGGCGAAATCGGCCCGCAGGGCCGCGTGGGTCCGACCGGTGCGCAGGGCCCGATCGGTACCGGCGCCATGGGTAATGCGATCAGCAGCTGGAGTTCGTACCGGGACTTCACGTTCAACAACAACAGCGACGAAATCGTGCGTGCGGACCGGAACAAGCCGCGGGAGATCGCGGACTTTCTGAACCAGAACCCAGCCGCCCTGGTCTCGATCGACGGTCCGGGCCAGCGCTATGTTCATAGCGTGCGCGAAGCGCTGGTCGACGCCGGTGTGCCGGCTTCCAAGATTCACGTCAGTGCATTCGACGACTCGCAGCGCAGGGCCGACCACCGGGTAACGGTGATGGTCGGCAACTAACCAGACTGCGGCAAGTCCGGGCAGGTGAACGGCGCGATTTCGCGATCGCGCCGTTCGTACGTGCAATCGCCGGTGGCGAAGTCGAAGTGAGACTCGTGAGCAAACGAATCCGCAACACGTCGATGTTATTCGCGCAGCGCATGTTAAGGACGGCAAGTGCGTGTCGGTGGCCGAAGCGGTGATGGTGTTGCTCGACCCGGTCACACAGTGCGCGAAGGCGCTGCCGCCGGACATCGCGGTGAAACTCGTGCCGTTTATCGATGCCGGAGATCGACTGGTCTGCAGCCCGGCCGATTTTTGGATTTGGTAGTTGCAACCCGATGTGACTGGCGATGTCCGCTTCCAATAGCAGTCATACAACTGCCTTGGTTCCAGGTCTTTTCGGCCCTCAACCCGGGCAAATCCGGGCGCCGGTCGAAAGTCTCGAGGCTGCCCCAACGTTTGAGCTAATTGAAGAACTTCCCAAAAATCAGGCCTGTCGCCATTCGCGGAGATGACAATGGCAAACGCCGCGGCAAGGCTGAATACGCAATTATCGAACGTACGTTGGCGTACAGAAAACGCCGTGAAATAGCCCCATAGTTATAAAAGCGGAATGTTCATATTGCCACGCCGGTTTTCCAGCGCTCGCCCCGCGACCCTCGTCGCGAGCTAGTCTGCCCCGGCCATGACACTACCAACCGGAGGCGGCGCGTGTTTTTTACGAGATCGACCGACGGCATTTGCGGTGACGACGCCGGTTGCATGCGGCGCGCACCCACTTCAAGACCGCCGCCGTGGCGCGCCAGATTGTAATGTCAAAAGCACTGACCGGTATCACCGGATTCGATGAAATCACCGGTGGCGGCCTGCCGCGCGGCCGTACCACGCTGCTGGTGGGCGGTCCCGGCTCCGGCAAGACCATATTCGCGCTGCAATTCCTGGTGCAGGGTGCGAAGACCGGCAAGGAGCCGGGTATCTTCGTCGCGTTTGAGGAATCCTCGAATCGTGTCGTATCCAATGCCGAAGGCTTTGGCTGGAAACTCGCGCAGTTGCAGCGAAAAAACCTGTTCTTCCTTGACGCCCAGCCGAAACCCGATCTCGTGCAGGCGGGCGATTTCGATCTCGGCGGAATGCTGGCGGCGCTGGAGACTCAGATCAGCCGAATGGGGACGCGGCGCATCGTCTTTGATGCGCTGGACGTTGTACTGGCGCTGCTGCCGGACGCGGCGGCGAAAAGGCGCGAGATCTACCGGCTGCATGAGTGGTTGCTGGCGCACAAACTGACGGCCATCATCACGGCGAAGGCCGATGCGGACGAGACGAACTCCATCACCCAGCAGCCGTTCCGTTTCATGCAATTCATGGTGGACTGCGCGGTGATGCTCAATCACAGCGTGGCGCAGGGTGTGTCGCAACGCAATCTGCGCGTGCAGAAGTATCGCGGCTCCGGTTTCGACGAGGATGAAGCGCCGTTTCTGATCGGCAAAAACGGACTGGAGGCCGCCGCCGCGCGTCTGCCGGACCGCATCGGCGCCAATGTGTCCGACGAGCGGGTGTCCAGTGGTGTCGCGCGGCTCGATACGATGCTGGGCGGCGGTTACTTCCGCGGCGCCAGCGTGCTGATCACCGGCTCGCCCGGCACGGCCAAGACGACCTTGAGCGGCGCGTTCGCGGCCGCGGCCTGCCGGCGCGGCGAACGCACTTTGTTCGTCAGTTTTGATTCGGATTGTTCGGAGGTGGTGCGCAACCTCGCTTCGGTCGGCATCGGTCTGCAACGTTATGTGAAGAACGGGCGTTTGCTCATGATTTCGGCGCGCGCCATCACCGGCAGCGCCGAGACTTACCTGATGCACATCAAGAGGCTTGCTAACGAGCACGAAGCGCGTTGCGTGGTGATCGATCCGGTATCCGCATGGTCCAAATTTGACAACGATCTGACCGCTTACAGCGTGGCCGAGCGGTTGGGCGATTGGGCGAAGAGTGCCGGCATCACCCTGGTGTGCACCCGGCTGCTCGACCAGATCTTCGGTCCGTCCGAAGGCAGCTCGCCGCTGCAGATCTCGACGCTCGCGGACACGTGGATACACATGAATTACCTGGTGCAGGCCGGCGAGCGCAACCGCGGCCTGTCGATCGTCAAGTCGCGCGGCACGGCGCATTCGAACCAGGTGCGCGAATTGATCCTGAGCGACGCCGGCGTGACGCTGGCCGATACCTACACTGCGGGCGGCGAGGTTTTGATGGGTACGATGCGCTGGGAGAAGGAGCGTGCGGAGAGCGGCGAGCGCGAGGTCGCCGAAGTTGCCGAACGGCTCAAGCATGTCCGGCTCGATGCGGAGGAGGCCGAACTTGAAGTGCGAATGAAAGCGCTGCAGGTGGAGCTGGTGGCAAAGCAGCTTGAGAAGGCGTTGTTGGCCCGCACGACGCAGAGGCGCGAAGGTGAACTGTCGCATGGCCGCACGCGCATACGCGAGTTGCGCGGGGCGGATACGGCGAAACCGCGGCGCAAGTGAAATTGCCATGAGCCGCCCCGCGACTTTCAAGTTCCGGCTTTACGTGGCAGGCGAGACGCCGAACTCCGCGCGGGCGAAAGCAAATCTCGCCGCGCTGTGCCGGAATCACCTGACGGGGCGGCACGAGATCGAAGTCGTCAACGTGTTTCTAGAGCCGCAGCGCGCACTGGCCGACGGCGTTTTCATGACACCGGTTCTGGTCAAACTTGCGCCGCTCCCCGTCTGCAAAATTATCGGCACGCTCAGCCAGACTGCGACCGTGTTGCAGGCGTTGGGATTGGAAGCCCTTTCGATATGACCCTGCGGACATTGCCGCCTGATGGTGAAGTCAGCGGGGAGGTGTCGGCGTTGATCGAAACGCTGCATACGGCCGGGCAACGCCTGGAGGAGCTGACAGCAGGCGAAGTGGATACGGTGGCGAACCATCAGGGCCGCACCGTTTTATTGCGGCGCGCTCAGGAACAATTGCGTCACAGCGAGGCCGCCAGACAGGCTGCCATCCTCAACGCGCTGCCTGCGCATGTCGCCGTGCTCGACGCCCAGGGGCTCATCATCTCCGTGAACGAGGCGTGGCGGCGCTTTGCCGCCGCTAATTTGCTGCTGTGTCCGGGGCATGCCGTCGGCGTCAACTATCTGGCGGTTTGCGACAATGCGCGCGGGAATGACGCGGCTGCGTCGCGCGAAGCGGCCGCCGGCATACGTGCGGTGCTTTACGGCACTGCAAAACAATTCCAGTTTGAATATCCCTGTCACTCGCCGACGGAACAGCGCTGGTTTCTGATGACGGCGACACCCCTGACCGCCGACCGCACGGGTGGCCTTGTCGTCATGCATGTGGACATCACGGAACGGGTGCTCCATGACACCGATTTGCGACGCTTCACCGCCGCGATGGACCATATCGAGGACGTCATCGTGCTGGTCGACCGCGCCAGCATGCGCTTTATTTATGTCAACGCGGCCGCCGCGCGCAACAGCAACAAAACCCGCGAGCAGTTGATGGCGCTGGAGCCTTGGTTAACGCTCTTGACAACGCGCGCCGAACTTGAGCGTGTCTACGACGATCTCATCGCCAGCGGCAAGCCCGCGGAACCCCGGGAAATTCTGCTGGCGCACGAAGACGGATCGCCACGCTGGGCCGAATTGCGGCGTTACGCGCATCGCATAACGGGCCGCTGGACGATCATCGCGTTGCTGCGCGATGTCACGGCGCGCAAGCTGGCCGAGCAGGCCCTGCTCGAGAGCCAGCAGCGCCTGGCCAGCGTGATCACCTCCGCGATGGACGCGATCGTATCGGTGGGGGAAAACCAGCGCATCGTGCTGTCCAATCCCGCGGCGCAGAAGATGTTCGGTTATACGGAGGCCGAACTTCGGGGGCAAATGCTGGACGTTCTGATGCCGCGCCGTTATCGCGCCAAACACCCGGCCTATGTTGCGGGATTCGGCCTGACCGGCGTTACCACCCGCATGATGGGCGCGATGCAGCAGGTCAACGGGATGCGCAAAAACGGCGAGGAATTTCCAATCGAAGCGTCTATCTCCAGGGACGCATCGAGCGGCAAAAACCTGTTCACCGCGATCCTGCGCGACATCACCGAGCGAAAAAAGTCGGAAGAGGCAATTCAGGGCCTGAACGAAGCTCTCGAGCAACGCGTGATCGAGCGCACCATGCAGCTGGTTTCCCTCAACAAGGAACTGGAGGCGTTCGTTTATTCGGTCTCGCACGATCTGCACGCGCCGCTGCGGCATGTCATGGGTTTTATCGAACTGTTGAAAGCGGACGCCGGCGACTCGTTGTCGCCGGTAAGTCTCCGGCATCTGGCGACAATTTCGAAGTCGGGCAAACGCATGGGCGTTTTGATCGATGCATTGCTGGCATTCTCGCTTCTCGGGCGTGCCGAATTGCATAAGACCGGTGTCAATCTGGACGTGCTGTTGCAGAAAGTATTGGAAGAAATCAAGCCGGATACGGTTGACCGCGATATCCGGTGGAAAATTAATCCGCTGCCGCAGGTTAGTGGCGATCGCGCTTTGTTGCAGATAGTGTTGACCAATCTGCTGGCCAACGCCGTCAAATTCACGCGCAATCGCGAAGAAGCGGTGATTGAAATCGGCTGCGCGCCGGGCGAGAGCGGCGAAACCGTGATCTTCGTCCGGGACAACGGCGCGGGCTTCGACCCGAAGTATGCGGACCAGCTATTCGGCGTGTTCAAGCGCCTGCATCAGCAGAGCGAATTCGAGGGAACCGGCATCGGTCTCGCCAACGTGCAGCGCATCGTCGAACGTCACGGCGGCAGGGTATGGGGGGAGGGCGTAGTCGACGGGGGCGCAACCTTTTATTTCTCGCTGCCCAAGTAACCCATCAGGACTGGTGAGACACGATTTTGATTTTCCCGCCGCGGCAGGCAGGCCGTCATTTGGGTTGGGAAACAGAAGTGCAAACCGAGTTGCCCCCCGCTTTTTTTGCCTGATACATTGCGAGATCGGCGCACTTGATGATTTCCTCGGCGCTCATATTGTGATTCAGGAATGCCACGACGCCGATACTCGCGGTGCAACGATGGTCGAGTATCGTTTCCCCCTGGCCATCTACTGCTAGCTTCAGTGTATAGGGCTTGCTCAGGCTGGCTCGAAGCTTTTCCGCAACCATGCCGGACTGAATGGTGGATCTGGCTTCGTCGACATCCAGCTCGACGAGCAACACCACAAACTCATCGCCGCCGAAACGCGCAACGGTGTCCACTTGCCGCACGCACTGGCTGATGCGGCGCGCCACTTCTATCAACAGCAAATCGCCGGCGTGATGCCCGTAGGTGTCGTTCAGCGGCTTGAAGTTGTCCAAATCGAGGAACAAGGCCGCGCAATAACGGCCGCTGCGTTTACTGCCCGCCATCGCATAGCGCAAGCGGTCGATAAACAGGCTGCGCACGGGCAGCTGGGTCAACGGATCGTGCGACGCGAGGTTGATGATCTGTTTTTCGGCCAGCTTGAGCGCGGTAATGTCGCGCGCCGCCGCGAATACGCCCAGCAGCCTCCTGTCCCGGTCATAGAGTGTGGTCGCATTGTAGGACACCACGGTTTCCCTGCCGTCCCTGGCGCGGGCGGTGAGTTCGTAGTTCGTGACCTTCTGTTTGCTCAGTACCAGCCGGATACCGGCCTCGGCCCGCGCCGAATCGGTAAAATAATTTTTGAACTCCGCGCCCGTCAGCTCGTCGCGCGTGCATCCCGTCAACATTTCCATCTGCTTGTTAACGTCGGTAATGATGCCGGAAGAATCGGTAGTCATCAGGGCGTCGATGTTCGATTCGAACAGGGAGCGGGTGTAGAACTGCTGGTCGCGCAGGCGCTGGGCAAGCTGCTTCTGCTCCTTTTCGCCCTGCTTGCGCGCAGTGTTATCGGTCCCGATCAGCAAATAGCCGATGATGGCGCCCTGATCGTCGCGTAGCGCCGTGACCGACACCACCGCGGGAAAGCGACTGCCATCCTTGCGGATGTAGGTCAGCTCGTAAATGTCCTCGATGCCGCGCGAGGCCTTGAACACCAGTGCCTCGAAGCCCGGAGTGATGGGGGTTCCGAGTTCGGCACTCAGCGCCTCGGCGCGCGCTACGACTTCCTGCGAATCGGAGATATCCGCCGGAGTGATTTTGTTCATCACGTCCGCGGCCGCGTAGCCCAGCATGCGCTCGGCACCTACGTTGAAAATCTGAATGACGCCATTCGCGTCGGTGGCAATGCTCGAGAAGTTGGCGCTGTTGAAGATCGCGCTCTGCAGCGCTCCTGCCTTGAGCAGCGCCTCTTCGGCACGCTTGCGCGCAGTGTTGTCGGTCCCGATCAGCAAATAGCCGATGATGGCGTCCTGATCGTCGCGTAGCGCCGTGACCGACACCACCGCGGGAAAGCGGCTGCCATCCTTGCGGATGTAGGTCAGCTCGTAAATGTCCTCGATGCCGCGCGAGGCCTTGAACGCCAGCGCTTCGAAGCCCGGCGATATATAGGTTCCAAGTTCGACGCTGAGCGCTTCGGCGCGCGCGATTATCTCCAGCGGGTCGGAGATGTCGGCCGGCGTAATCTTGTTCATTACGTCCGCAGCCGCATAGCCCAGCATGCGCTCGGCACCGACGTTGAAAATCTGAATGACGCCATTCGCGTCGGTGGCGATGCTCGAGAAAATGGCGCTGTTGAAGATCGCATTCTGCAGCGCCTCTGCCTTGAGTATTACCGCTTGACGCTGGACGTTGGTAAGGTACTCCGAGGCGTCTGCGGCGGGATCGGGGGCGGCGGAAGTCTGGCGCATCTCGCCAGTCTCTTGCGTGACTGCACTATCCCTGGGTTGCGACATCGTGATGGCCTTTATTTGCTCTTGCGTATCTCGGTTCGATCGGTGCCATCTTTATGTCCTGATGAAATTGCAAATCCCGGCGCTCCTGCGAGCGCGCAATTGCGCGGAAATATATCGCCTGGCCCGGCCCCTCATCGCTCCGCAGGTTTTCCCGGGATTTCGCCGCCTTCACAGGGTGCCCCCATTCACCCGATCCGAAGGCTTGATTAGGCATTCAATTCCCCGTCTATTCGACACGCCGGCAGGAGTGCGACACAAATGCTTGAAGCGCGCTTCGAGACCCGACAATGAAGCAGGCTGGTCGGGTGGGGGCTATTTCGTTCCCGGTAAGGCCATTGGGCCTGGACTATGGGGTCGCGGCCGCGAGGCAAGAACGGCATGCTCGCCTCACAAAAGCCCTGACTTGAACCATGGAATCCTGCGGGAAACGCCACCGTCCGCTTCGTCGATACCCGCCACTCGCGGTTACCGGAAAGCCGGCCAACTCACGATTAAATTGCGACTGCTACACGCCAGGTTTTCCGGAATACCACGATCCGATTGCTGTTGGTGCCGGCTTCGTTGTTGCCCACACCCCAGATGTTCGCGGTCTTGGTGAAGCGCTGCTCGTTGATGAGTATCGCTTCGCACGCGAAACCCGCCCCGATGCCGAGCGGCACGACGTGCTCTTCCAGCCGGATTTTTCCCTTGCGCACTTCGCCGACCTCGAACGCCACCCAG
>Ga0265331_10001719_pt1 | contig 15766 bp, 13 predicted proteins | sample 41923metaG_FD_202088 | JGI IMG/M metagenome (GOLD analysis project Ga0265331, IMG submission 202088) | Rhizosphere microbial communities from Carex aquatilis grown in University of Washington, Seatle, WA, United States - 4-19-23 metaG | ecosystem: Host-associated > Plants > Roots > Rhizosphere...
CTCACCGAAGAGCACGATGAGCAGGGTCATGACGGCGGTGGCGTAGGCGACACCGTGGCGCCCGAACAGCGCGATCATCAGGCCGGTGGCGATCGAGGAGGCGAGGATGTTGACCAGGTTGTTGCCCAGCAGCACGGCGCCGATCACCTGCTCCATGTGCTGGCGCAGGCGGTTCACCATGCCGGCGCGCCTGTCGCCCTGGCTTTCCAGCCCATGCATGCGCGGGCGCGACGCGGCGGTCAGCGCCGTCTCGGCCAGCGCGAAAAAGGCCGAGCAGAACAGCAGCAGAATGATGGCGAGGATGTCCCAGATCATGCCGCCACAGCCTCGGCCAGCAGGCGCTCCACCTCGTCCAGGGGCACGTCCCTGGCGAGAAAGGCCTCGCCGATGCCCTTGAGCAGCACGAATGCGATGCGCCCGCCGGTCACCTTCTTGTCTTTTCGCATATGGGCCAGCAGCCGCTCGGGCGCGAAGCGGACGCCGTCCACGGCGTCGAGGCCGGTGGGCAGGCCGACGCTGGCGAGATGGCGCGCCACCCGCGCGGCATCCGCCGGCGGGCAAAGCCCGAGCCTGACCGAGAGTTCGCCGGCCAGCACCATGCCGATGGCAACCGCCTCGCCGTGGAGCAGCTCGGCGCCATAGCCGCATTCGGCCTCCAGCGCGTGGCCGAAAGTGTGGCCGAGATTGAGCAGCGCGCGCCGGTCCTCCTCGCGCTCGTCCTCGGCGACGACGCGGGCCTTGCCGGCGCAGGCGACGGCGACGGCGTGGCGCAAGGCGTCGAGATCCCCTTCGACCACGCGGCTGCCGTGATCCTCGAGCCAGGCGAAAAAGCCGGCATCGCCCAGCAGGCCGTATTTCGCGACCTCGGCGTAGCCGGCCACGAGTTCGCGCCGGGGCAGGGTCGCGAGGGCGTCGAGATCGGCCAGGACCAGGCGCGGCTGATGGAAAGTTCCCACCAGGTTCTTGCCCTGGGGCGTGTTGATCCCGGTCTTGCCGCCGACCGAGCTGTCGACCTGGGACAGGAGCGTGGTGGGGATCTGCACGAAGCCGATGCCGCGCAGCAGGATGCTGGCGGCGAAGCCGGTCACGTCGCCGACTACGCCGCCGCCCAGTGCCACGAGCAGACTTGAACGCTCGACCCCGGCGGACAGAAGCTCCTCGGCGAGCCGCGCCAGATGGCCGAAGTCCTTGGTCGCCTCGCCCGGCGGCAGGAGAACGGCGTGATGCCCGATGCCCGCCCGGGCAAGCCCGGCGGCGAGGATCGGCAGATGGAGGGCGGCGACGCGCTCATCGCTGACGACGAACACGCGCCCGCCGCGGGCGAGCGGCTTCAGATGCTGCCCGGCCTCGGCGATCAGGCCCGGGCCGATGAGGATGTCGTAGCCGCGCGCTCCCAGCTCGACCCGCAGTCGATCGGCCTGGTTCATATGGCAGAGCTCACGATGCGGCGCGCTGATGCGCTGTCCGGGCCGCGAGATAGGCGTCGAGGGATTGGACGACGCGCTCCAGCGTCGCCTCCGGTGGGCCGTCGGTGCTGTCCACGGTGACGTCGGCCTCGCCGTAGACGGGGTAGCGTTCGGCCATCAGGTCCGCCAGCTTCTGCCGCGGCTCGGCAACCTGGAGCAGGGGGCGGTCGCTGCGCCTCGAAACCCGGCGCATGAGCAGGTCGAGGTCGGCGCGCAGCCAGATGGAAATCGCCTTGTCGCGCACCAGCGCCCGGGTGCGCGGATCCATGAACGCGCCGCCGCCGGTCGCCAGCACATGGAGCGGGCCCTCCAGAAGGCGGGCGATGACCCGGCGCTCGCCGTCGCGGAAATCCGCCTCGCCGTGACGCTCGAAGATTTCGGTGATGGAACAGCCGGCCGCCTGCTCGATCGCCTGGTCGGCGTCGATGAACGGCATGCCGAGCCGCTGGGCCAGGCGCTTGCCGATGCAGCTCTTGCCCGCGCCCATGAGGCCGACGAGAACGACGGTCTGCTGCGGCAGAGCCCGATTCGCCGCCGGCGTCATTGCAAGCCCGCCGCCGGGCCGATAGATTGTCCCAGTTTCGCCATAGTCGGAACCTAGCATAATTCGTCGCCGCTGTCGCAAGCGCGGGTCCCGAAGGGCCAGTCGCGACCGGGGCTGCGGCGGGTGGTTGGGACCAGGCAGTAATGTACTACGATCACCATGCGTTGAGCCGGCGGTTTTGGGCGACATGAAGCGGGCATTCCTGGTCCTTATCCTGCTGATCGTTTTCGCCGGCATTGCGGGCGGCGCCTTTCTCGCCTTCTATCCGATTCCGGCTCCGACCCACCGGATGGAAGTGGCGGTTCCCAATGACAAGCTCGCCAATTAGGTTCGCGCTCGCCTTTGCGATAATCCTCGCGGCGCTGCCGGCGCGGGCCCAGACCGCCGGCACGGCGCCGGCCGGCGGGAGCACCGGCCTCAGTACGGGCAGCGTCAACACCGGCGGCGTTTCGCCCCTGGTCCTGCCGCAGCCCGCACCCCTCAGCACGGCGGCCAGCACGACGACGAGCGGCGTCGAAGTGGGCAATTTGGGCAGCGTGACCCCCGACTACGGCGGCACCCTGGAGGAAGGGGGCGGGGGATTCCCGCTCGACATGTGGAAGGGGACCGACCGGGCTCTCGTGGAACGGCTTCTGCCGCAGCTACCGGCGGCGCCGTCCTCCCCCGCCATGCGCGATCTCGCCCGGCGCCTCCTGCTCACCAATGCCGAGGCGCCGACGGGCCAGGCGACGATCAACCTGTTCGGCGTCAGGGCCGATCGCCTGGCGGCCATGGGTCTCTTCTCCGATGCGGCGGCGCTGCTGGCCCTGCAGCCGGTTTCCAGTGTCGACGCGACCTCGGCGCGCCTGCGGATCAAGGCGCAGCTTCTGGCCGGCGACGGGGAGGGCGCCTGCAAGACTGTGGACGACACGCGCAAAGTGGCAAGCGCCGATGTCGATTGGCAAAAGACCCAGGTCTTCTGCCAGCTGCGTTCCGGCAAGACCGACCAGGCGGCCCTCGGCATCGAGATTCTCCGCGACCAGAACCAGAACGACCCCGCCTTCTTCAAGCTTGCCGAGGCCATGGGCGGCGACAAGAGCGTCGCCATCGTCAGCCTGCCCGATCCTTCACCCCTCGACCTCGCCATGCTGCAGGCTGCCGGCCTGCCGCTGCCTCCTGACGCGGCTCGGGCAACCGATCCCGCCGTATTGGCCGCGGTCGCCCAGGACAGCACCGTCGATCCCGCGATCCGCCTCGCCGCGGCGGAGCAGGCGGCTGCTGCCGGGTCGCTGTCCATCGACAAGCTTCAGCAGGCCTATGCCAACGTGGCCTACGCGCCGGCAGACATCGGCAACGCCATCGATATCTCGTCCCACGATCCCGGGCCCGGCGGGCGGGCGCTGCTGTTCCAGGCGGCAGGCGTCGCCCAGCAGCCTGCTGATCGCGCCCATGTGCTGCAGGCGGCCCTCGACCGGGCGCGGCGCCAGGGCGGCTATATCCTCGCGGTGCGGACGAACCTCCTCTACCTGCTGCCCTTGCAGCCCTCGCCCGACCTAATCTGGTTCGCCGCCGATGCCGGGCGCGCGCTTTACGCCAGCGGGCATTTCGAGCAGGCGAACGCCTGGCTGCAGACGGCCCAGGACAAGGCAGCCAGCGATCCACAGGCGGCCGCGGCCGCTTCCGCGCTCGCCGTCTATGCGCGGATCGCCGGCGTGGGCCAGCCGCTGTTCTGGGATGCGGCAGCGGTGCAGAAGTGGCGTCAGGCCCAGGCGGCGGGCGGCAGCTCGGCCGATCCGGTCAATCGCCTCTTCGCCGTGTTCGAGGGAATCGGCGAACCCATAGGCGGCAGCTGGACCCTGATCGGCCAGACGGCCGCGAGCGGCGGTGCGCCCGACCCGGCCCTCTGGTTCAATCTGGGTGATGCCGCCAACAACGGCCGGATCGGCGAGACGGTCCTGCTTTCGCTCTGCGCGCTTGGCGAGGGTGGCCCGGCTAGCGCCAATCCGATTCTCCTGAGCCGCGCCATCTCCAGCCTGCGCCAGGTCGGCCTCGATGCCGAGGCGCGCGCGATTGCCATCGAAGCCGCGATTGCGGCCGGGGTCTGAGCCTCGGTTCAAGGCGCAGGCCAAGCGGCCGGACCCGCTGCTCGAGCGCTTTCTCGAGATGCTTCAGGCCGAACGCAACGCCAGCCCCAATACGCGGGAAGCCTACCAGCGCGATCTCAAGGACCTCGCGGCCTTCCTCTCCGTGCAAGGCAGTACCCTTGAGCGCGCGGACCCGGCTCAGCTGCGCGCCTATCTGGGCGCGCTGACCAAGGCTGGCATGGCGCCGCGCAGCCAGGCGCGGCGGCTCTCGGCCATGCGTCAGTTCTATCGCTTTCTCGCCGCCGAGGGTCTTCGGTCCGACGATCCGGCGGCGACCCTGGATGCGCCCAGGCTGGGGCGGCCCTTGCCCAAGCTGATCGACGAGTCGGAAGCAGGCCGGTTGATCGACGCCGCCCGGGCTCTCAAAGCCGGAGCAGAACGGGAACGCCTCGTCCTCCTTCTGGAACTGCTCTACGGCGGCGGCTTGCGGGTCTCGGAGCTGGTGGGCCTGCCGCTCTCGGCCGCCCTCAGGGAGCCCAAGGTGCTGGTGCTGCGCGGCAAGGGCGGCAAGGAGCGCATGGTGCCGCTGGGCGCGCCCGCAAGATCCGCGCTAGGCGCCTATCTGAAGCACCGGGAATTCTTCCTGGTGAAGCGCCGGCCTTCGTCCTGGCTCTTCCCCTCGCGCGGGAAGGGCGGGCATTTGACGCGCCAGCGCATGGCCCAGCTGCTGAAGGGCCTGGCGTCCGCGGCCGGGATCGCGCCCGAGCGCCTCAGCCCCCATGTGCTTCGCCATGCTTTCGCCACACATCTGCTGGATCATGGCGCCGATCTGCGCAGCGTGCAGAAAATGCTGGGGCATGCCGACATCGCCACGACTCAGATCTATACCCATGTGTCGGGCGAACGCCTGGCGCGGCTGGTGGAGAGCCATCATCCTCTCGCCGCGAGAGACAGGGCCCGCCCAGGCGGCGACAAAGTCAAAGGACGCGACGCCAAAGGGCGGAGTGCCGATGGGCGGAAAGATTGACAGCCAAGGCGGCCTGAGCCATCTAACCGGAACACCCGTCCCTTTGCCCTAGAGGTGGATTCGCCCATGACATTGCCAATGAGCGTCCGGCCATGAGCTTCAAGATCGTCGAGCAGGCGCCGGCCCGGCTCAATCGGAGCGAGCTTGCGGTGCCCGGCAGCCAGCCTCAGCTGTTCGAGAAGGCGGCAAAGTCGGCCGCCGACGTGGTCTTCCTCGATCTCGAAGACGCGGTTGCGCCGGACGACAAGCCCCAGGCGCGCAAGAACGTGATCCAGGCTCTGCGCGACATCGACTGGGGCCGCAAGACCATGTCGGTGCGCATCAACGGTCTCGACACCCACTACATGTATCGCGACGTCGTGGACGTGATGGAGCAGGGCGGCGAGCGACTCGACCTGATCATGATTCCGAAGGTGGGCACGGCGGCGGACGTCTATGCCGTGGACATGATGGTCACCCAATGCGAGGCGGCGACTGGGCGCAAGAAGCGAATCGGCTTCGAGATGATCATCGAGACTGCGCTCGGCATGCAGAACGTGCATGAGATCGCCGCCGCAAGCCGGCGCAACGAGTCGTTGCATTTCGGTGTCGCCGACTATGCCGCCTCGACCAAGGCCAGGACCACCAACATCGGCGGCGTCAATCCCGACTACGCCGTGCTGACCGACAAGGTCGCGGGCAGTGACAAGCGCGACGTTCATTGGGGCGACATGTGGCACTACGCCATCGCCCGCATGGTGGTCGCCGCCCGGGCCAATGGCCTCCGGCCTGTGGACGGACCCTTCGGCGATTTCTCCGACACCGAGGGCTATCGCGCCGCGGGCAATCGCGCCGGCGTGCTGGGCTGCGAGGGGAAATGGGCCATCCATCCGTCCCAGGTGGCGCTGGCCAACGAACTGTTCAGCCCGAGCGCCAAGGACGTGGACAAGGCCCGGCGCATTCTCGCCGCCATGGCCGAGGCGCAGAAGGCCGGCAAGGGCGCGGTCGCCCTCGACGGCCGGCTCATCGACCTGGCCTCGATCCGCCAGGCCGAGGTGCTGGTGAAAAAGGCCGAGCAGGTCGCGGCCGGATAATCCATGCCGACATTTCTCGAGTTCGAAAAACCGATCGCCGAGCTCGAAGGCAAGATCGAGGAGCTGCGCCACGTCGCCGATGGGGGCGACGTCAACGTCGCCGAGGAAGTCTCGCGCCTGCAGACCAAGGCCGACCGGCTGCTCCGCCAGACCTACGGCAAGCTTTCCGCCTGGCAGAAGACCCTGGTGGCCCGCCATCCCGAACGGCCGCATTTCGGCGACTACGTGGGCACGCTGGTCGAGGAGTGGACGCCGCTTGCCGGCGACCGGAGCTTCGCCGACGACCGCGCGATTTTGGGCGGGCTGGGGCGCTTCCGCGGCCGGTCCGTGGTGCTCATGGGCCACGAGAAGGGCAACGACACGGCCACCCGCGTGCGCCACAACTTCGGCATGGCCCGGCCCGAGGGCTATCGCAAGGCCCAGCGCCTGATGGACATGGCCGACCGCTTCCGCCTGCCGGTGGTGACGCTGGTCGATACCCCCGGCGCCTATCCCGGCATCGATGCCGAAGCCCGGGGCCAGGCCGAGGCGATCGCGCGCGCCGTGGAGACTTGTCTCAAGATCCGCGTGCCCCTGGTGGCGGCCATCATCGGCGAGGGCGGCTCGGGCGGCGCCATCGCGCTAGCCGCCGGCAACCGGGTGCTGATGCTGGAGCATGCGGTCTATTCGGTCATCTCGCCCGAAGGCTGCGCCTCGATCCTGTGGCGCAGCGCCGACCAGGCCAAGGAAGCGGCCGAGGCGTTGAAGCTCACGGCCGATGATCTGCTGAAGCTCGGCGTCATCGACGAGATCGTGGTCGAGCCGCTGGGTGGCGCCCATCGGGATCCAACCCGCATCGTCCAGGCCGTGGGCGACGCCATCGAGGCCGCGCTGACCGATCTCTGCCGACATGACGGCGCCCGGCTTCGCGCCGAACGCCGCGAGAAATTCCTCGCCATGGGTCGCAAGGGGCTGAACTAAGCCTTCGCCTCCGCGGCAAGCCGCGGACGCCCGCCTCACACCCGGCCGTGGCAGGCCTTGAACTTCTTGCCGGAGCCGCAAGGGCAGGGGGCGTTGCGCGGGACCTTGCCCCAGTCGGGTTTGCTCCTGGGCGCGCTGGCCGCCTCGGCCATGGCCATGGCCATCGCCGGGCTGGGGGCGACTTCGCGGCTGCGCAGGGGCATCGGTGGCGTCGGCGGCGGCGGAGGCTGGGAGGGAACCCCCTGGTCGGGTGGCGCCAGGCGGACCTCGATATGGGCCAGCACCACGGTGATCGATTCGCGCAGCCGCGTCAGCATGGCCTCGAACATCTCGAAGGCCTCGCGCTTGTACTCGTTCAGGGGATCGCGCTGGGCGATGCCGCGCAGCCAGATGCCCTGACGCAGATGGTCGAGGGACAGCAGATGGTCCTTCCACTGCTGGTCCAGGATCTGGAGCAGGATGCTCTTCTCGGCGAAGCGCATCAGCTCGGCGCCCGAGCGCTCTTCCTTCTCGGCCATGTGCTTGTCGGCGGCGGCCTGCAGGCGCTCGCGGATTTCCTGCTCGGCGATGCCTTCTTCCTTGGCCCAGTCGGCGACCGGAAGGTCGAGGCCGAAGATGCGCAACGCCTCCTCGTGCAGGCCTTTGACGTTCCACTGCTCGGCGTAGCTGTTCTCGGGAATATGCTGCTCGACCATGTTGGCGACCGTCTCGCGGCGCATCTCGACGATGGTCTGGGTCACCTCGGTCGCGCGCATCAGGTCGCGGCGCTGCTCATAGATGACCTTGCGCTGGTCGTTCATCACGTCGTCGTATTTGAGGATGTTCTTGCGGGTGTCGAAGTTGCGCGCCTCGACCTTCTGCTGGGCCTTTTCCAGGGCCTTGTTGACCCAGGGATGGACGATCGCCTCGCCTTCCTGCAGCCCGAAGCGCTGGAGGACGGAGTCCATCCGGTCGGAGCCGAAGATGCGCATCAGGTCGTCATCGAGCGACAGGAAGAATCGCGAGGCGCCGGGGTCGCCCTGGCGGCCCGACCGGCCGCGCAGCTGGTTGTCGATGCGCCGGCTCTCGTGCCGCTCCGTGCCGATGACGTAGAGGCCGCCGCCGGCGAGCGCCGTCTGGCGCTTTTCCGCCACCTCGGCCCGGATCGCCTCGATTCGCCTGGCCTTTTCGGCCGGATCCTCGATCGCCTGGGTCTCGCGCCTCACCCGCATGTCGAAGTTGCCGCCGAGCTGGATGTCGGTGCCGCGGCCGGCCATGTTGGTGGCGATGGTGACGGCGCCGGGCACGCCGGCCTCGGCAATGATGTAGGCCTCCTGCTCGTGGTAGCGGGCATTCAGCACCTGGTGGGGGACTTTTTTCTGTTTCAGCAGTCCGGAGAGCAGCTCCGACTTTTCGATGCTGACAGTGCCGACCAGGACCGGTTGCTGGCGGGCGCGGCACTCCTCGATGAGCCCGATGATCGCGTCGAACTTCTCCTTCGCCGTGCGATAGACCTCGTCATGCGCGTCGATGCGAATGCAGGGCAGGTTGGTCGGGATCTCGACGACCTCGAGGTTGTAGATGTCGAGGAATTCGTTGGCTTCGGTCATCGCCGTGCCGGTCATGCCGCCGAGTTTCGGGAACAGGCGGAAATAGTTCTGGAAGGTGATCGAGGCGAGAGTCTGGTTCTCGTTCTGGATCGCCACTCCTTCCTTGGCTTCCAGCGCCTGGTGCAGGCCTTCGGAGTAGCGCCGGCCTTCCATCATGCGGCCGGTGAACTCGTCGATGATGATGACCTTGTCTTCCTTGACGATGTAGTCGACGTCCCGGGCGAACAGCTTGTGGGCGCGCAGGCCCTGGTTGGCGTGATGGACAAGCGAGATGTTTTCGATGTCGTAGAGGCCGCCGGTCTTGAGCAGGCCGGCGTCGCGCAGGAGCTGCTCGATATGCTCGGCGCCCTCCTCGGTCAGGGTGACGTGGCGGGTTTTCTCGTCCTTCTCGAAGTCGACGTCGGAAAGCTTCGGGATCAGCTTGTCCACCGACCGGTAGAGCTCGGAGGAATCCTCCGCCGGTCCGGAAATGATCAAGGGCGTGCGCGCCTCGTCCACCAGGATGCTGTCCACCTCGTCGACGATGGCGAAGTTGAACTCGCGCTGGACCATATGCTCCAGGCGATGCTTCATGTTGTCGCGCAGGTAGTCGAAGCCGAACTCGTTGTTGGTGCCGTAGGTGACGTCGCAGGCATAGGCCGCGCGCCGCTCGACGTCGTCGAGGCCGTGGACGATGCAGCCCACGCTCATGCCGAGGAACCGGTAGATCTGGCCCATCCATTCGGAATCGCGCCGGGCGAGGTAGTCGTTGACGGTGACGACATGCACGCCCTTGCCTTCGAGCGCGTTCAGGTAGACGGCGAGCGTGGCGACCAGGGTCTTGCCTTCGCCGGTCTTCATCTCGGCGATGGCGCCCCGGTGCAGCACGATGCCGCCCATCAGCTGGACGTCGAAATGGCGCTGGCCGAGGGTGCGCCAGGCGGCCTCGCGCACCGCGGCAAAGGCGTCGGGCAGCACGTCCTCCAGGCTTTCGCCCTTGGCCAGGCGTTCCCTCAGCCAGGCGGTGCGCGCCTTCAGGTCCTCGTCGGAAAGAGCCTTGAGCGCCGGCTCGAGCGCATTGATCGCCGCGACGGTCGGCTTCAGGCCATTGACGTAGCGGTCGTTGGCCGAGCCGAAAATCCGCTTGGCGAAGGCGGAAAGCATGAACAACCTCGAATCCGGATAGGGGGCCGCTTGCCCCTCGTTTTCCCATGGTCCGCCTGGCGGCAACACCCGGCGAAAGCGCCAACCCAGGGGCGGATGAGAGATAGGGCGCCCCCCCTCGACTGTCAATCAAAAGGCCGTGCAAGAGTGCCGTCAGGGGGCCTCCGGCCTTGTGCCGGCGGAGGGCCATGGGCATGATGCCGCCCTGTCGCGCCCGAAATTCCCGCAGTCCCTGAAGAGGAACAGACCATGACTTCCCTGCTCCGCCGGCTCGCCGCCGGTGCCGTATTGCTTTTGCTCGGCGCCGGCTCGGCGCTGGCCCAGACCAGCGCGCCTGCCACGACCGGCGCGGCGGCCACGGCCAAGCCCGACACGGTGGTGGCGATCGTCGACGGCAAGAAACTGACCCGGGCGGACGTGCTCGCGTCGGCGGCGACGCTGCCGGCGGAATATCGCTCTCAGGTCGACAACTATTTTCCCCAGTTGATCGACCGGCTGATCGACATGACCTTGATGGACGAGGAGGGCCAGCGCCAGAAGCTGCAGAGCGACCCCGAGGTCCAGAAGCTGGTGGCCGACTACGAAAGTCAGGCCATCCGCGCCGTGCTGGTCCGGCGCTATCTCGCCGACAAGGTCACCGACGCACAGCTGAAGCAGCACTATGACGAGATGATGAAGGCAGTGCCTCCCACGGTCGAACTTCATGCCAGCCACATCCTGCTGGCGAACAAGGCCGACGCCGACGCGGTGATCAAGCTGTTGGACGCGGGCGGCGACTTCGCCAAGCTGGCCAAGGAGAAATCCAAGGACACCCAGTCGGGCGCCAATGGCGGAGACCTCGCCTGGTTCAGCGAGGGCGACATGGTGCCGGAATTCTGGGCCGCGGCGGTGAAGCTCGAGAAGGGCAAGTACACCGAGCAGCCGGTGCAGAGCCAATACGGCTGGCACGTGATCCTGCTGGTGGACAAGCGGACCAAGCCGGCGCCGGCTTTCGATCAGATCAAGGACCAGGTGAGAAACGACCTGACCCAGGAGCTGGTGACCGCCTGGCTGCACGACCTGCGCAAGTCGGCCAAGGTCCAGAAGTTCAATCCCGACGGCTCGCCGATCGCGAATCCCTGAGGCTGATCCCCATGCCCCCGCGCTCCCCGCTCGCCCCTGAGGAAACGCCCCGTCTGCCGCCGATTGCCGGCGTGCGGCTTGCCGCCGCGGCCTGCGGCGTGCGCTACAAGGGCCGCACCGACGTCTGCTTGATGGAGTTCGCGCCAGGCAGCGCGGTTGCCGGCGTGCTCACCCGCACCTTGTCGCCCTCGGCCCCGGTCGACTGGTGCCGCAAGGCGCTGAAGGGCGGAAAGGCGCGGGCGATCCTGGTGAATTCGGGCAATGCGAATGCCTTCACCGGCAAGGCCGGGGATGCCTCCGTGCGGCGTTGCGTCGCGGCCGCGGCTGAGGCGCTCGACTGCCGGCGCGAGGAGATTTTCGCTGCTTCCACCGGCGTCATCGGCGAGCCCTTGGCCGACGAACGCATCACCGCTGGCCTGCCGGGCCTGATCGCCGGCCTCGAAGCCGACCGATGGGCCGAGGCCGCCGGGGCGATCATGACCACCGATACATTTCCTAAGCTCGCCACGCGGACGGCGAAGATCGGCAAGATCGAAGTTCGCCTCAACGGCATCGCCAAGGGCTCCGGCATGATCGCCCCGGACATGGCGACCATGCTGGCCTTCGTTGCCACCGATGCGAAGCTTCCGGCGAGCGTGCTGCGCCCGCTGCTGCGCCGGGCGGCCGAGCGATCCTTCAACTGCATCACCGTGGACGGCGACACCTCGACCAGCGACACCCTGCTCCTGGTGGCGACGGGCGCGGGCGCCGAACATGCCCGAATCGCGCGGGCCGACGACCGGCGGCTGGCGGATTTCGCGGCCAAGCTCGAATCCCTGCTGGTCGATCTTGCCTGCCAGGTGGCGCGCGACGGCGAGGGGGCGAGCAAGTTCATCACCATCGACGTCTCGGGCGCCGCTTCCCACGCGGCGGCCCGGCGGATCGGACTGGCAATCGCCAATTCGCCCCTGGTCAAGACCGCCATCGCCGGGGCCGACGCGAATTGGGGGCGCATCGTCATGGCCGTGGGCAAGGCCGGCGAGCGTGCCGAGCGCGACCGGTTGAAGATCGTCATCGGCGGCGTGAAGGTGGCGGCCCGGGGCTCTCGCGTGCCGGACTACGATGAGGCGCCGGTCGCGGCCCATATGAAAGGCCGGGAGATCGCCATTGCCGTCGATGTCGGCGTCGGCCGCGGCCATGCCAGGGTGTGGACCTGCGACCTGACCCACGGCTACATCGACATCAATGCCGACTACCGGAGCTGACGCGGCGCTGCCCATCGAGACCGAGCGGCTGCGGCTTCGCCTTCTTGAAAGCGGCGATGCGCCCGCCATCGAGCGCCTCGCCGGCGACTGGGAGGTGGCCCGGTTCACCGGCAGCATCCCCCATCCTTATCCCCTCGGTGGCGCTCTGCCCTGGATCGCGGAGACCAGGGTCGAGGCGGCATCGGGCAAGAAACTGGTCGCCGCGGTGCTGCGCCGCGCCGATAGCGCGTTTCTCGGCTGCATCGAGCTCGATCTCGGCCATGGCGAAGGGCTGGGCATGCTGGGATACTGGATCGGGCGGCCCTATTGGGGCGCTGGCATCGCGAGCGAAGCCGGGGCCGCCATGGTCGCCATCGGCTTCGGACATCTCGGCTTGAACCGCATCGAGGCGGTTGCTCAGCCGGCGAACCGGCGCTCCATCCGGGTTCTGGAAAAGCTTGGCCTCGCCCGTGAGGGCGAGCGGCATGAGCCGGCGCCGGCCCGTGGCGGGCCGGTGGTGGTGGAGGTCATGGCTCTCCAACGCCGGCCGGGGAGCCGGCGGCTGCTGGTCGCCGCCGTGGCGCTGATCGACGTCGACGGCCGGGTGTTGCTGGCTCGCCGCCCGCCCGGCAAGGCCCTGGCCGGGCTTTGGGAATTTCCGGGCGGCAAGGTGGCCGAAGGCGAAACGCCGGAAGCGGCCCTCATCCGCGAGCTCAAAGAGGAGCTCGCCATCGACGTGGCGCAAAGCTGCCTGGCGCCCTTCACCTTCGCATCGCACCGGTATCCGGACTTTGACCTCTTGATGCCGCTCTATCTCTGCCGGCGCTGGCAAGGCACGCCGAAGCCCCTGGAGGGCCAGGAACTCGCCTGGGTGCGTCCGGCGCGAATGACGGACTACGAGATGCCGCCCGCCGACCGGCCGCTGGTCGCCATGCTGAGGGACTATATTTAGGGCGAGGCGCCGGCGAGCGCCTGGTCATTTCCCGCCTTTCGAGCCGTCGCGCCCGACCCCTATAATGATTCGTCAATGAACGAGAGCAATCCGCGAATCCGCCTGGCCGTCGTCGCGCCCTTCTATAACGAGGCGGCGCATGTGGCCCTGTTTCTCGACCGCGTGATGGCCGCGCTTGCCAAGACGGACCTGGATTGGAGCATCGTCTGCGTCAATGACGGCAGCAGCGACGACACGCTCGCCAACCTGATCGCCGCCCACCGGCGCGAGGCGCGCATCAAGGTGATCGACCTCAGCCGCAACTTCGGCAAGGAATATGCGCTGACCGCCGGTCTCGATCACGCCGCGGCCGATGCCGTGGTGCTGATGGATTCCGATCTTCAACACCCTCCGGAAATGCTGCCCGCCATGGTCGCCAAGTGGCGCGAGGGCGCCGAGGTCGTCTACATGGTACGCGAGGAGCGGGTCGACGCGGGGCTTCTAACCCGGATCGGGCGCAAACTCTTCTACCTGATCTTCCGCCTCGCCGCCGACATCCGCCTGCCGCCCGAGGCGGGCGATTTCCGCCTGCTGGATGCCGCGGTCGTCGTCGCCATCCGGCGCCTGCCCGAGCGAACGCGATTCATGAAGGGCATCTACCAGTGGGTCGGCTTCCGCCAGGTGGGTTTGACCTACCAGGAGGAAGCGCGGGCGACGGGCAAGACCAAGCGCGATCCCTGGCGCCTCATTGCCTTCGCTCTTGACGGGATCAGCGCGTTTTCCAATCTCCCGCTCCAGCTCTGGAGTTTGCTGGGCGCCGTCATCGCCGGGATCAGCCTGATCTATGGCGCCTCGCGCATCCTGCGCACCTTCTTGTACGGCGTCGACGTGCCCGGTTATGAATCCCTCATCGTCGCCATACTTTTCCTCGGCGGAGTCCAGCTTCTGTCCCTGGGCGTGCTTGGCGGCTATATCGGGCGGATCTTCAACGAGGTGAAGGCGAGGCCGCTCTATATCGTGCGCCACACCTACGGTCTCGACGAGACGAAGGGGTAGCGGCTCTCAGGAACGGCCCGGTTTGGCCTTGTCGCCCGCAGGACGCTCGACTGTTTCAAGCGCGTCGGCCAGGAGTCGCGTAGCGCTCCCGGGCAGCTGAGGCCGTTGCTGGGACTCATGCGGCGCCCATCCGGTCAGGAACAACAGGCGAAAGCGGGCGGCGATCCGGCCCTGGGCGTCGCCATGGCGCTCCGCGTAGAGGGCGACGGCGCGGGCGAAAAGGTCCCGCCCGGCGAAGCGCTTCGAGCGGGCGAGGGTCGCATTCGCCTCGCCCATGCCACGCAGATCGTGCATCAGGGCCAAGGCGTCGGGATAGGTGACGGTCAGGGTCTCGACGTCGGCCACCGGCAGGGCGAAGCCGGCGCGCTGGAGCAGGGCGGCGCCATCCCTGGCGTCGGCGAACGGCGAAACGCGCAAGGATGCGCCCCCGGACAGCTCCGCCTCGGCCTCGAGCAGGCACTCGCGCAGTTCGGACAGGGTCCCGAGCCCGAACTGGACGGCGAGAAAAAGACCGTCCGGCTTCAGGGCTCTGCGGATCTGAAGCAGGGCCCCCGGCAGGTCGTTGGTCCAATGCAGGTTGAGGCAGCTGAAGACGAGGTCGAAGCTCCCCGGCGCGAAAGGCAGGAATTCCTCGTCGGCCACGATGGCGAGCCCACCTCGAGCGGCGGCCTGGCGCGCCATGGCCATGGAAAGGTCCGATTGGACCAGGCGCTCGATGCCGCCGCGACCGCCGAGCGCGCCCGCCAGCTCTCCGCCATGGCAGCCCAACTCGAGGGCTGCGGGAAACTTCCGGCTCACGTCGTCCAGCCGGTCGGCCAGTCTCTCCGCCGCCTCCCGGAACAGGAAATCATGGGCCGCGATCCCCGACGCGGCGCGGTCCCGGCGCCGGCGAAGCAAGCGCCGGTCGAACAGAGTCATGCCCTCTTCCATCGTCGGCATATCGTTCTTTTGAGTCGCCGTATCGGATTCACGCAGAAATTCGCGACTAGGCCGAAGTCACGAATTTCTACGATCCGATACTAGGCGCGTGGCCGCCGAAAAGGCAAAATCCGCGGATTATGGACGGGTCGGCTCTGACGCGCCTGGCGGGCCGGGCGCTTGATCTGGTGCTGCCGCCGCGATGCCTTGGCTGCGGCGAGGCGGTGGGCGAGCAGGGCACGCTCTGTCCCGATTGCTGGGCCGGGATCGATTTCCTGGCTCCGCCGCTCTGCGCGCGCTGCGGCTTTCCCTTCGAGTTCGACGTGGACGATGGCGCGCTCTGTGCCGCCTGTCAGGCGCGGCCGCCGGTCTTCGACCGGCCGCGGGCCGTGCTGCGCTACGACGCGGCAAGCCGGGGCATGCTGCTCGCCTTCAAGCATGCCGACCGCACCGATCTGGCGCCCTATTTCGGCCGCTGGCTTGCCCGGGCAGGGGCAGAGTTCCTGGCCGATGCGGACCTGGTGGCGCCGGTTCCGCTCCACTGGACCCGGCTTTTTTCCAGGCGCTACAACCAGGCGGCCCTGCTTGCCCGCGCGGCGGCCAAGCAGGCCGGCCGGCCCTTTCTGGGCGATGTCCTCGTCCGCCGGCGGC
>Ga0265331_10001721_pt1 | contig 15754 bp, 14 predicted proteins | sample 41923metaG_FD_202088 | JGI IMG/M metagenome (GOLD analysis project Ga0265331, IMG submission 202088) | Rhizosphere microbial communities from Carex aquatilis grown in University of Washington, Seatle, WA, United States - 4-19-23 metaG | ecosystem: Host-associated > Plants > Roots > Rhizosphere...
AATTGCGTAGCTTCGTCGATGGAGGTGGTGGCTTCCGGCGTGATCAACGGATTACGGTAATGCGTCTTGATCTGCGCCAACATTTGCAGAACGCGGCTGTCGGGACGGGCGTTTTTGTCTTTATTATCGCTTTCGTCCTCGGCCATCGCGGCGAGTTTCTTCAGATACATCGCATAATTGCGTTCGCCCTTGGCGGCGGGCGCGCCGGCGAAAGCTTCGAAATACAGTTTCAGCGTGATTTCGATGGCGCGAAGCATATGCACCGCCGCCGCTGTGCCCATGCCGAACACCAAGGCGCGACCCGCGCTGTTGAATTCCTGTTGCGCCGCTTCGGGGATCGTGCCGCGCAGCGTGTCGGAGAAAATCGCTTCGGCATTTTCGGCGAGATCATAGGTCGAATAAATGCCGCGCTTGCCCGCGAGATAGGTCGGGGCGCGGTTCAGTTCCGCCGCCAGAGCCTGTTCAAATTTTTCGATATGCGTGCGGATCATTGACACTTCGTGCGCGTCGATACGGTCTTCGCCGATGGCGGCTTTCATTTGCTTGGTCGATGGGTCGATGAAATAGCGATTAAACACCGCGCTGATTTTGGTCAGCAGCTTGGTCGCTTCGGCTTTGGAACTGTCCGGCGTGAACACATCGCCTTTGATAAAGCCATCCAGCAAAGCTTGCGCTTCGGTCAGCGGCGCGAACAGGTCGGCGGCGCGGGTTTGCGCTCCGCACGAAAAAAGCCCGTGCAGTTTGGAGCCGAGTTCGTAAAACCGATAAGCGTTGAGTTGCTGCATGGGATCAAGCTTTCAAATAATGATTCAGATACTGTCCGGAGCCTAAAAATAACTACCAACCTGTCATAACCGGTAATTTCTTACCGAACAACAGTAGAATTACTTTCAGGTGCCCTTATCTTCAGGTCACTTCCGAATATGGGCATAGTACAGATTCGTCAACGCCCCATTATGGTTAACGCGCTTTTATACGCAGGAAAAACGCTGTCGCCTTTAATCTAATATGTTAACTATGTCGGCAAGCTTCCTCATGCAAAAGGAGATAATCATGACTTCGTCCAAAGCCATTCTGGCTGGTGCCGCCTTGATCGCTATCAGCCTGTTCGTTGTTGACGGGATTCGCCCCGCCGCTGCGCAAAAACTGTCCACGGGGCCGTTCCAATTGATGCATCACAGCAATACGGTCGCCAATGCAGGCGTTTTTCGTCTCGACACCACATCCGGCGAAATCAGTTATTGCTACATCACCGGCAATTCCGACCTAACCTGCACACGGACAGTTAAGTAAGGCCCCGTTTGCTCTTGCGGATCAATCGTGTAGATTGATTCATCGTTTGTGATTCAATGAAATTTCATGAGGTTGTGATGAGTGCTGCTGTGGCTACGGCTCCCCTGACGGGCTCCTTGATGGCGGGGAAGCGCGGTTTGATTATGGGCGTCGCCAATGATCGTTCGATTGCGTGGGGTATCGCCTCGGTTCTGGCCGCGCATGGCGCGGAGCTGGCTTTTACCTATCAAGGCGAAGCGTTGCAAAAACGCGTGGTGCCGTTGGCGCAGTCGGTCGGCTCCACCATCGTCGAGCCTTGTGACGTGACGGACGAAGCCAGCGTTGCCAAGCTGTTCGCGACGATCAAGGAAAAATGGGGCCGCATTGATTTTCTGGTGCATGCCATCGCCTTTTCGGACAAGAACGAATTGGACGGGCTGTATATGAACACTTCGCGCGACAATTTCCTGAAGACGATGGATATTTCGTGCTTCTCCTTCACCTCCATCTGCAAGCATGCCACGCCGTTGATGACGGATGGCGGCAGTTTGTTGACGCTCAGTTACCTCGGCGCGGAACGCGTGATGCCGCATTACAATGTGATGGGTGTCGCCAAGGCGGCGTTGGAAGCGAGCGTGCGTTACCTCGCGGTGGATCTCGGCGGCAAGCAGATCCGCGTCAACGCGATTTCCGCAGGGCCGATCAAGACTCTGGCCGCCAGTGGCATCGGCGATTTCCGCGTGATTTTGCGCTGGAACGAAATCAACGCGCCGTTGAAACGTAACGTCACGACGCTCGAAGTCGGCCATTCGGCTTTGTTCTTGCTCAGCGACCTCGGCTCCGGCGTCACCGGCGAGGTGATGCATGTTGATAGCGGTTACAATGCCATCGGCATGTGCGCGGTGGATGAAACCGCGCCCTTGGCGGAGTTGTTGACCAGCCTTAATGGAAAAACCACAGCATGACCGCAGGCAATTCCTTCGGCACTCTCTTCCGTTTCACCACATGGGGTGAAAGCCATGGCGCGGCGATTGGCGTGGTGGTGGATGGCTGCCCGTCGCAAATCGGCCTCCGCGAAACCGACATCCAGCCTTGGCTGGATCGTCGCCGCCCCGGCCAGTCGAAATTCACGACGCAGCGGCAGGAAGGCGATCAGGTGAAAATCCTGTCCGGCGTGTTCGAAGGTCAGACGACGGGTGCACCAATCAGCCTGATGATCGAAAACACCGATACGCGTTCCAAAGATTATGACGATATCAAAGACAAATTCCGCCCCGGCCATGCGGATTACACCTATCACGCTAAATACGGATTCCGTGATTATCGCGGCGGCGGGCGTTCGTCGGCGCGGGAAACCGCGTGCCGTGTCGCGGCAGGCGCGGTGGCGCAGAAAATTATGGGCGGCGGGGTTCAAATTCGCGGCGGCGTGGTGCAGATCGGCGACAAAGCCATCGACCGCAAAAATCTGGATTGGCGTGAGGTTGATAACAATCCATTTTTTGCGCCGGACAAAAACATTGTTCCGGTCTGGACCGAGTATATGGAAGCCATCCGCAAGGAAGGTTCATCCGTCGGCGCGGTGGTGGAGCTTGTCGCCTCGGGCGTGCCGGTTGGTTGGGGCGAGCCGATTTATGATAAGCTCGACAGCGATCTGGCGCGCGCAATGATGACGATCAACGCGGTGAAGGGCGTCGAAATCGGCGACGGTTTCGCCTCGGCGGCTTTGCGCGGCGAAGGCAATGCCGATGAAATGCGGGCAGGGGTAGGGGGCAAGCCGGAATTTTTGTCCAACCATGCCGGTGGCATCCTCGGCGGCATTTCGACGGGGCAGGATATCGTGTTGCGTTTTGCGGTGAAGCCGACCAGTTCGATCTTGTCACCGAAGCAAACCATCGATGTGCATGGCCAGAATACCGAAATTCTGACCAAGGGTCGCCACGACCCCTGCGTCGGTATCCGTGCCGTTCCCGTTGGCGAAGCGATGATGGCCTGCGTCCTCGCGGATCATCTGTTGCGTTTCAGGGCCAGCCGTTCCGTCTAACCCGAAAGAAATCCTATGTCGGACATTGAACAGCCTGTGGGTGGGCGTGCCCCATCGGGTGAAGCCGAGCTGAAGGCGTTGTTCGTTCTTTTCTTTTTCTCCGGCTTTCCCGCCCTGATTTACCAGCTGGTCTGGCAACGGTCGCTGTTCCGGATTTTTGGCGTGAATATTGAATCGGTCACCATCACCGTCACCGCTTTTATGCTGGGGCTTGGGCTCGGCAATTTGATCGGTGGCGTTCTTTCGAAGCGGACGCGCTTGTCGCCATTGATCCTTTTGGCTGCGATTGAAATTCTGACTGGCATCTTTGGTTTTTTCTCGCTGGCTGTTTTCGAAAAAGTCGGGACATTGGCACTGGGTCAGCCGCAGCTGATTATGGCTTGCGTGACTTTGGGGTTGGTGTTGATCCCGACGTTGCTGATGGGTGCGACATTGCCTTTGCTCGTCGCCTATGCGGTGCGCGTTTCGGGCAGCGTTGGCGGTTCGGTCGGGAAGCTTTATTACGTTAACACGCTGGGGGCGGGCGCGGTTTGTTTGATCGCGGCGGCGCTATTGTTTCCCTTTCTCGGAATGCAAAAATCGGTTGATGTCGCGGTATTGATGAATGCCGCTGTTGCCGGTAGCGCTTTGCTGCTTTTCAGGCGTTCACGTTCGGTTGCCCCGATGAATTCTGAAAACGAGACAGTAGCTTCAGTTGCGGCCCCGCCGGTGTTGCGGATGGTGCCGACGCTTGGCCTGTCTTTTCTCAGCGGCTTCGTCGCCTTGTCGTATGAAATTTTCTTCTTCCGCATTTTGTCCTATGGCAGCGGCAGCAGTGCCACCGTTTTCGCCGTCACGCTTGGGGCGTTTCTTGTCGGTCTGGCGTCAGGTTCGCGGGTCGCGGCGAAGAATTGCCGACAGGATGCGGCCACTATCGCGCGTCAGGCCATTCGTAGTCTGTTGGTCGCAAGTATATTCGGTTTTTTGTTTCTGCCGTTGCTCAGTCACATGGGGTTTTTGAAAACGGGGATATTGGGCATTGCCATTCTGGTCATTTATTTGTGGTCGCGCAGCTGGGGGGTGTTGCTGCCCAGCCTCGCGCATCTCGGCGTCGCTGCCGACCGCGAGGCTGGGTTGAAAACGGCGTGGCTCTATGTGGCCAACATCGCGGGATCGGTGATCGGCAGTATTCTGACCGGCTTTGTTTTCATGGATCATGTCGGCACCATTGTCATGGGGCAGGGTTTGGTTCTTGCCGGGTTACTGTGCGCGGTATTACTGGTGGCCGCGCTGCCTCGGAACATTGGACAGGATCAGTGGAAGCCTGTTGGTGGTGGTGGGCTGATAGTTGCGGCATTGACCATCTTTCTGATGCCTGTTGTGGCAACATCGTTGCTTGAAAATTTGCTGTGGAAAGGGGCACGGGATGCCAGTGTGCCTTTTGCCCGTGTGGTTGAAAACCGCCATGGTATTTTAACGGTTGATCAGGAGGCCACGCTGTATGGAAATGGCATCTATGACGGGATATTCAATACCGATTTGCTGAATGACCATAATGGCTTGTTACGGCCGTTTGCGTTGAATTTTTATCATCCCGCGCCACGGCATGTTCTGGAAATCGGGTTGGCTTCGGGGTCGTGGGCACAGATTATTGCCAACAATCCCGATGTCGAAGATCTGACGATTGTTGAAATCAATCCCGGTTATTTAAAGCTGATCGCGGAAAAGCCGGAAATTGCGTCGTTGCTGACAAATCCGAAAGTGACCATCGTTATTGACGATGGCCGTCGTTGGTTGCGTCTGCACCCTGAACGAACATTCGACGCGATTGTTTCCAATACGACCTATCACTTCAGGGCGCATGCAGCGAATTTGTTGTCCGTCGAATTTCTGAACTTGATCAAACAGCATCTGAATGCGGGCGGCACATTTTTTTACAACACCACGGATTCGCTGCGTGTGCAGAAAACCGGATGCGCGACTTTTCCCTATGGCGCACGTTTTTCGAACCATATGTTGTTGTCTTTGGCCCCTGTGGTGTGGGACATGGCGCGGTGGAAGCAAAAATTGCTGGATTACCGCATCGATGGTAAACCGGTTCTGGATTTGACGCGCGAACAGGATCGCGCTTTTTATGACAGGCTCGATAACATCGCCGATGCCGTTGGTTACATCAATCCCGGCAAGCTGATCGAGCCTTGCCCCGACATCCTTGCGCGGACGCGCGATTTATCCGTTGTTACCGATGATAACATGGGAACGGAATGGCGGAAGATGCTTGGTTTTGTTGAGTAATTTTCGCGTTACGGGCGTGTGAAAGATCACCAAAGTCTTGTTTTTTGGGTCGGGGTATGCCATAGGTTTCCGCATGGCTGATCTCGACACGCAAAAACCCTCTCATGAGGAATGGATGAAGTGGGCGCAGGTGGTTATTGACCGCTTGACGACCTGCGTTCACGTGTACAGCAAACCTTCCTATGAAGATGTTTTTATTGCGGAAAAAGAACGGCAAGAGAAAAACGCCGCGACCCTCAGCCTGCTCCGCCGCATCCATGGTTTGGTCGATGATGGCGATACGCCAACCGAATCGCTGGCCGATGTCGCGCATCATGATGAACAAATTATCGACGGTTTGACGGTTCTGTTTCGTGAAGCCTTGGGTATGCTGCCGCCGCTTTCAGCTGATATGCAAAAATTGCTGAAATCCGAGTGGTTCGACAAATGTAACGGGCGTTTGGCGAGCGAACTGTTCCGTGGCCCCATGGGCAATATGCCCGAAGGGATCGGCAGCGGTTATCCGGAGCAGGGACGTTTGCCGGAAGTCCTTGCCGCCTTGTTGCAGCGCGAGCGTGTTGGCGATGCACGTCAGCCGCGTAAAGAGCTACACCGCCACGACGATGATGCTGATAAGTCTGTCACGACGGATCTTGAGCCGTCGGAACCATCGTCACGCGCGCGCGATTCGGTCAAACGCCGCTGGGCGGATAAGAATGCGCAGTCGTTGCGTTCAGCTGGGCGTGTTGAGTAAAGCTTTCTCGTCGCTTTCAGTCGTCTGTCGATAATTGGTTAGGTGCAATTCACCACATATGTCATTTCGGCGAAAGCCGGAATCCAGCGGTAATATCAGCAAGGGCTAGCTGCATGGCCATGTGGTCAGCTCTATCGGCAAAGTCAGTCTGGATTCCGGCTTTCCGCCTTCGTCCTACGGACTACGGCGCTACCAGATATTGGACGCGTTGTACCTTTAGCGGAGACGGTCGCCGGAATGACGTTTGTGGAGCTTTGAGCGCACACAATCAAAACAGAGCGATGGTAGCTTTACGCCTTCGCCGCTGCCGCGCCGCCGCCAGATGCTGCGGCTGCCGCTGCTTTTTCGCGCTTGTCGCCATGGACGTGGAGGGGCTTGGCTTTGCCTTCGACCACTTCCTTGTTGATGACGACTTTATCGACATCGAGCGAGCCGGGGAGTTCGAACATCGAATCCAGCAGGACGTTTTCCATGATCGACCGCAGACCACGCGCGCCGGTTTTGCGTTGAATGGCTTTCTGGGCGATGGCCTTCAGCGCGTCCTCGGTGACTTCGAGTTCGATATCTTCCATTTCGAACAAACGCTGGAACTGCTTGACGATGGCGTTCTTCGGGTTGGTCAGAATATCGATCAGGGCGGTTTCGTCGAGATCGGACAGGGTCGCAATCACCGGCAAACGGCCAATGAATTCGGGGATCAGGCCGAATTTCAGCAAATCTTCCGGTTCGCAATCGCGCAGGACATCGCCGGTGCGGCGTTCATCGACGCCGCGCACATCGGCGCCAAAGCCGATGGCCGAACCGCGACCGCGGCCCGAAATGATTTTCTCAAGACCGGCAAACGCGCCGCCGCAGATGAACAGAATGTTCGTCGTATCGACTTGCAGGAATTCCTGCTGCGGATGCTTGCGACCACCTTGCGGGGGAACGGAGGCCACGGTGCCTTCCATGATCTTCAGCAAGGCCTGCTGCACGCCTTCGCCCGACACGTCGCGGGTGATGGATGGGTTGTCGGACTTGCGGCTGATTTTGTCGATTTCGTCGATATAGACGATGCCACGCTGGGCGCGTTCGACGTTGTAATCGGCGGCTTGCAGCAATTTCAGGATGATGTTTTCAACGTCTTCACCAACATAACCGGCTTCGGTCAAGGTCGTCGCGTCGGCCATGGTGAAGGGCACGTCGATGATGCGGGCGAGGGTCTGGGCCAGCAGCGTCTTACCGCAACCGGTTGGCCCCACCAGCAAGATGTTCGATTTCGCCAGTTCCACATCCGAATTACGCGCTGCATGTGCGAGGCGTTTATAGTGGTTGTGAACCGCGACCGAAAGGGTGCGCTTTGCGCGATCCTGCCCGATGACATAGTCATCGAGAACGGCGCGAATGTCCTTCGGCGTCGGCACGCCGTCCTTGCTTTTCACCAGCGTGGTTTTGCTTTCTTCGCGGATGATGTCCATGCACAATTCGACGCATTCATCGCAGATGAAAACGGTCGGACCGGCGATCAGCTTGCGCACCTCATGCTGGCTCTTGCCGCAGAAGGAGCAATAAAGCGTATTTTTGGAATCGCTGGGAGGGGTGGCTTTGGTCATGGCATTCTCACGGAAAAAAACGGAAACGGCACTGCTTGAACTTTAGGCCCTAGATGGTTACCGGATTGTTAAGCCGCCTTCTTTTCGCCTTCGGTGCCGACCGGACGTTTTTCAACGACATGGTCGATCAGGCCGAATTCCTTGGCTTCTTCTGCCGACATGAAATTATCTCGTTCGACGGCGAGGGCGACTTTATCGATCGGTTGGCTGGTGTGCTTGACGTAAATTTCGTTCAGGCGTTGGCGGAGTTTCAGAATTTCCCGCGCCTGAATTTCGATATCGGTGGCTTGGCCGCGTGCGCCGCCCGACGGTTGGTGGATCATGACGCGGCTGTTCGGCAGCGAATAACGTTTGCCCGCCGCGCCTGCGGTCAGGAGCAGGGAGCCCATCGAGCAAGCTTGGCCAATGCACACGGTCGATACCGGCGCGCGGATATATTGCATCGTGTCATAGATGGCGAGGCCAGCCGTGACAACGCCGCCCGGCGAGTTAATGTAGAAGGAAATTTCTTTCTCGGGGTTTTCCGATTCCAGAAACAGCAACTGGGCGCAGATCAGGCTCGACATATGATCCTCAACCTCGCCGACCATGAAAATGATTCGCTCTTTAAGGAGGCGCGAATAGATGTCGAAGCTACGCTCGCCGCGTGCGGTCTGTTCAATGACCATGGGGACGAGGGCGCCAAGCTTTTCGATGGGGTCGCGTTCGAGGATAGGCATGCGGGAACTCCTGTTGAATTGGTAACGCCTAAACTAGCGGATTGCGCGAGGGATGCAAGGGCGGCGGAAAGATTTCTTGATCATGCCCTAATCCCAACAAAGTTCAGACACTTTTGCGCGGCATGCTATACCTAAATCGACGTGCAGTCTCGTTTTTCAACCTTCAACTACGGAGTTCGTCCATGTTGTCACGCGCCAAATTTCTAAGTGTCGCCGCTGTCGCTTTGTCGTTTGTTGCTTTTTCGCCGTTGGCTCATGCTGAAACGGCGATGACCGGCGCGGCTTCTGTAGGTGTTGGGTCGACTGTCTCCGGCGTCGTCGATACGTCCAAGCAGGTCGCCAAGGATAAAGTGACCGAAACCAAAGATGCGGTAAAAGGCAAAGTCACGGAGACCAAGGAAACCGTCAAAGATGTGAAAACCGATGCCAAGGGCAAGTTGACGCAGGGCGTTCTTGATCCGCCCCCTCCAGCCGGCGCTATGACGGCACCGATCGCGCCGACCCCAGGAGGCGGAGCTGTTATGGTGCCCCCTATGGCGCCCCCAACCATTTCTGCGCCGATACCGACAGGCGTTGCCAAGTAAAATCTGATAAAGCAGAAAAAGAGACGTCACCGCTTGCAAAAGCGGTGACGTTTTTTTTATGCGACGGGAAATAAAAGCTGTTCGTAATCCATCGCGCCATACAGCACATGCAATACGTCAATTGTTTCGGTGCCTATGCGATAGAAAATAAGATAGTTGCCGTGAACGCGGCGCCGGACGTTGGCTTGTTCATGGCGGGGGACAAGCTGAAAACGCTTCGGCATTTTGGCGAGGCCCTCGCAACACTCCCGTAGCTCGCGCACAAAACTGATCGCCCGCGTCGGATTGACGTTGGCAATGAAATCGCCGATGCGTTCAAGATCGGCTTCGGCCTCGGCGGTGATGACGACGATCATCGGGAGTGGTTTTTGGCTATCGTCTTGTATTTTGTTTCGAGACGATCAAAAACGGTCGATGCCGTTTTTACCTGTCCGGCATTCGCATCGGCAATGCCGCGCAAGATGGAGGCATCAAGCGCGGCCAAGCGCGTTTCGCGTTCCTGAATAAGGCGCACGCCTTCGCGCAGCACCTCGCTTTTCGAGTTATAGCGACCAGAACCAACGAGTTTGGTCACATAACCCTCAAGCTGTTTTCCCAAATCCGCGCTGATCGCCATAGGTCGTTCCCCCTACGGCGATCTTACCACAATCCAATAACTGTTATCAACGGAAGAGTGGTTTAATCCATCTCCGCCGGCATCTTCAGCAATTCGTCGGCGGCAATTTTCTTTTCCGTGACTTTGGCTTGGCTGACGATGAAGTCGATCACTTTGTCTTCCAGCAGGGGGGCGCGCAGGCGTTCCATCGCGCCTTCGGTCTGGGTGTAGTAATCGAACACCGCTTTTTCCTGTCCGGGGAAGCGGCGGGCTTCGGCCATCAACGCGTTGCGCAATTCGTTCGGCGCGACGGTGACGTTTTGCTTCTGCGCCACTTCGGCCAGCAGCAGGCCGAGGCGAATGCGGCGGTCGGCGATGGCGCGGTATTCTTTGCGCAGATCATCGTCGCTCTTCTTCTTGTCTTCTTCGGGCAGTTCGCCTTGCTTCTTCGCCTGTTCGATCTGTTGCCAGATGGAGCCGAATTCGGCGTCGAGCATGCCTTGCGGCACTTCGAACTTATGCATGTCGGCCAGCTTGTCCATCATTTGGCGTTTGATAACGGCGCGGCTGATCTGCGTGTAATTGCCGCCGATATCGTCGCGGATGCGTTGCTGCAAATCCGCGAGCGAGGGGAAGCCGATTTCCTTGGCCAGTTCGTCATTGATCTCCAACGGCTTCTGGGCGCGGAGTTCTTTGACTTCCACCTCGAACACCGCCGCTTTACCGGCGAGGTTCGGGGCGTGGTATTCGGCGGGGAAGGTCACCTTGATCGACTTCTTGTCGCCGACCTTGCTGCCGACCAGCTGTGCTTCGAACGTGTCGATGAAGCTCTTGCTGCCCAGCTCCAGATGATGGGCGTCGCCCTTCATGCCGGGTTCGCGCTTGCCATCGACGGAACCGTCGAAATCGATCACGACGACGTCGCCGTTTTTGGCGGCGCGGGCTTCGGTCACGACGTCGGTTTCACGCATCGCTTTCGCGGTGCGGGTGATGGCGTCGGTCACGGTTTTGTCATCGACATCGGCGACGAAACGTTCGACCTCGATCTTGGAGAAATCGCCCGGAACCACATCCGGCAGAATTTCGACCGCGAGTTTGAATTCCACATCCTTGTCTTTGGCGAAGGAAACCAGATCAATCTTCGGCTGCATCGCGGGGCGCAATTTGCGGTCGGCAAAGGTTTTTTGCACCGCTTCGGAAATCGCTTTGTCCAACGCTTCGCCGCGCGCGCTTTCGCCGTACAATTGGCGCACCAGATCAAGCGGCATCTTGCCCGGACGGAAACCGGCATGCTTCGCGGTCTTGCGAATTTCTTCCAATTGCGCCGACAGCAATGTTTCCACATCGGCCAGAGGAATCGTAACGTTGAATTCCCGCTTCAAACCTTCTGTGCTGATTTCCTTAACCTGAGCCATGATCATGTTCCGTTTCGTTGAGTGTCTGGTGATTTATAAAACGTGCCTTGATAAAACTGCGCTTCCTTTCCTCTCCCCTTGAGGGAGAGGATACAAAAACTTGGGCTTACGCAGTAAGCCCCTAGTTTTTGTTGGTGAGGGGGTGTGGCCCCTTTTGAACCTGCCCGCCTTCGCTACGCTACGGCGTGGCACTTTTCGTTTGCGAAGCAAACGAAAAGTGGTACGGGCGAAGGGACTTGAACCCCCACGACTTTCGTCACTGGAACCTAAATCCAGCGCGTCTACCAGTTCCGCCACGCCCGCATGCCCGTACGCAGAAAGCGCCTTTTACGCGAAAGATTCGGGAACGCCAAGGGGTACTAAAGCCCCCCCCTTGATGGGGGAGGGTTGGGTGGGGGTGATCTCTCCTGTTACAGAGCACCCCCACCGTAAAAACTCCCGCCGTCGCTAAAGCTATGGCGGGTCTAGTACCCAGTCCGCCGAAGCCTCTTGCGTAGGCGGAAAGGCTTACTTGGTTGCCGCTTCGCGGCAAGTCGTAAGCCCAAGTTTTTACGCCTCCCCCATCAAGGGGGAGGGGACACCACCGCTGATCCCGCGCACAATATTAACCAATATTTTGCTGCAGTTGCGAAACTATATGTCGAAATTGTGCTTGCGGTGGGGAACTTTATTTGGTTAGAAGTTAGTCATTACAGGCGACAGTATAGTCGTGTATCAACAAACTATAGAGGCATTCTATGGCAGACGAAAACATACCAAAACCCGATACTGATGAAGCGCGAGAAATGATTGCGAAGATGAGGCGGTCATTTGGTAACTTCATCCAGCGCGAGAAAGCAACTAGTCCGGAAAAGAGCGTGAGCGATCCAAACGGTGTAATGAGTTCTTTGGCTAGATTTGGTGAGTATCCTCCTCGGGGAGTTCAGGGACAGGCTCCTGAGCCGTCCCCTCCTGTCCGTCCGCTGCCGTTGGAAGTTCTTCGGCAGAAATTTGGCGATTAAAGTGACTTAGTCGGCATCAAGTAAATTTTGCACCGCCCTCGGCACCCCGTCCACCAGATCTTCGGCGATGAGGCCTTGGCCGAAGCGGGTGGCGATGTCGCCGTGGAGCCATGTGGCGGCGGCTGCCGCCCAGAAGATCGGCATTTTTTGCGCGAGCAGGCCGAGGATCAAGCCCGCCAGCACATCACCCGCCCCCGCCGTGGCCAGCCATGGCGGGGCGTTGGTGTTGATGAGGGTTTGACCGTCGGGGGAGGCGATCACCGTCTCCGCCCCCTTGAGCAACACAATACATTTGGCGATTTGCGCGGCTTGCAAAGCGCGGTCGGTTTTTGCCGCATCCGCCTTGATCCGCGTGCCGAACAGGCGGGCGAATTCGCCTTCATGCGGCGTCAGGACGCAATGCGCGTGCAGTTTTGAAAACAGAACCTCCGGCGTTGCGGCGAAATTCGTCAGCGCATCGGCATCCAGCACGCACGGCTTTTCGGTGGCCAGAGCCGCCAGCACGAAGGACTTTTGTAATTCACCTTGCCCAAGACCGGGGCCGATCAGCACGGCGGTCACTTTCGGGTCGTCCAGATTTTTCTGCCATTCGGCAAGCGTGTCGGTTGCGCGGACGATGGCGCTTTCCAACGCTTCGGCATAAATCCGCACGGACGGCGTCGATGTCGCCACGGTGACAAGCCCTGCGCCCATACGCTGCGCCGCCCGCGTCGCGAGGCGCGCGGCACCGGTCATTTCCGCGCCGCCATAAACCAGCGCGGCGCCGCGGTCATATTTATGCCCGTCGGGTTTCAGTACCGGATAGTATGACCGCCACAGTTCGGGGCCGTTGCGCAGGGGCAGGGGGGAGATGGCCATTAATCCCGCGCCAATCCTTTGATGGTTTCCGGTATCCCCGTGAGCAAGGCTTTGGCCGTCAGGTTGGCGCCCAGTTTCTTCACCGTCTCACCATGCAGCCATGTGGCGGCGGCGGCGGCCCAGAAAGGGGGCATGCGTTGCATGGCAAGAGCAAGAATGACGCCCGCCAGAATTTCCGCCGCGCCAGCCGTTGATGCCCACGGTGGTACAGCTTCGTTCACCACCACTTGCCCATCGGGCGCGGCGATGATGGTTGTGGTGCCTTGGACCAGCAAGACCGCGTTGGCCAGTTTCGCCGCTTGCAGAATACGGTCACTGGGTTCGGTCGCTGGTTTCAGGCGCGTGGCAAAGGTGCTTTCGAATTCCGCTTCGTCGATCATCAACACGCATTTGGGATGCAGTTTGCTCAGCAGCGTTTCAGGCGCACCGGCAAAATTCGCCAAGGCGTCGCCTTGCAGAACGCATAATTTCTCCGTGCCCAGAGTGGCGGTAATCATGGCGGCTTCGTTCGCGCCGATACCGAGCCCCGGCCCGATCAGGATCGCGCTGTGTTTCGGGTCGATCAGATATTTGTTCCAAGCCGGTAGGCTTGCGGTTTCACGGATGTGAACCTCGGCCAGTTTTTCGGCATAAAGACGCGCCACCTTGCCCGTTGCCACCGCCACCGTAATCATGCCGATGCCGAGCGTTTGCAAACTGCGAAGCGCGGCGCGTGACAGCAGCATCTTTTCTTCGCCGCCATAGGTCAGCGCAAAGCTGCAGTCGTATTTTGTTCCTTCCGGCTTCGGCGCAGGAAAAAAAGACGTCCACAAATCGGGGGTGTTGAGCAGGGGCGGGGAAGGTAGCATGGCAAGCAACTTCCAAGGGTAGTGCAGCGGCTTTGTCCTGCGAAGCCGCGGAGCGGCGAAGCAGGAATGGGGCGACCGACGGGACTCGAACCCGCGACAACTCGGACCACAACCGAGGGCTCTACCAACTGAGCTACGGTCGCCACATGATAAACGCCTCCTCCCCCCTTGAGGGGGAGGAAGTGAAAACTTGGACTTACGTAGTAAGTCCTTAGCTTTCACAGGTGGGGGGTACGGCTCTGGGGGCTATACCCCCCACCAGCAAAAACTAAGACTTACTTCGCAAAAGCTACGTAAGCCTAAGTTTTTGCGTCCTCCCCCTCAAGGGGGGAGGTATTCAGGACACTGTATCCCCCGAAACACCCAAATTTGTCAAGCGCATAAGGTCGTGGCATAGTCGGGGCGTTGTGCAGTACGACCCAAGCTTTCCTTGTTATCCTTCATCAACGAACTCAACCTCAACGCTAAGGAACAAAGACCATGGCCAAGTCCAATGCCGTATATGACCTCATCAAAAAATTTGACGCGAAATACGTCGATCTGCGCTTTACCGATCCGCGCGGCAAATTGCAGCACGTCACGCAGCATATCGACACGATCGATGACAGCGTGTTCGAAGACGGTTTGATGTTCGATGGTTCATCCATCGCCGGTTGGAAGGCGATCAATGAATCGGACATGATTTTGAAACTCGACGCGCCGACCGCGGTTATGGACCCGTTCTATGCCGAACCGACCGTCGCCGTGTATTGCGACATCTACGACCCATCAACCGGCAAGCCTTACGCGCGTTGCCCGCGTTCGATCGCGAAGAAGGCGGAACAGTACATTCAAACCGCCGGCATCGGCGATAAGGCTTACTTCGGCCCCGAAGCCGAATTCTTTGTGTTCGACGATGTGCGTTTCTCGACCGAGCCGCACAACACGTTCTTCGCCGTCGATTCCGAAGAAGGTCCGTACAACACGGGCCGCGCGATGGAAGGCGGCAATCTCGGCCACCGTCCGCGCGTCAAGGGCGGTTACTTTCCGGTCAATCCGGTCGACAGCGGCCAGGACCTGCGCACCGAAATGGTGTCGGTCATCAAGCAGATGGGCGTCGAAGTCGAAAAGCATCACCACGAAGTCGCGGCTTCGCAGCACGAGCTTGGCATCAAGTTCTCGACGCTGGTGAAGTGCGCCGACAACATGCAGATCTACAAATACGTCGTGCATAACGTCGCGCATACCTATGGCAAGACGGCGACCTTTATGCCGAAGCCGATTTATGGCGACAACGGTTCGGGCATGCATGTGCATCAATCGGTGTGGAAAGGCTCGACCCCGCTGTTCGCGGGCAAGGGTTATGCCGGTCTGTCGGATTTCGCCCTGTATTACATCGGCGGCATCATCAAGCATGCGAAGGCGTTGAACGCCATCACCAACCCGACCACCAACAGCTATAAGCGTCTGGTGCCAGGGTATGAGGCGCCGGTTCTGCTGGCCTATTCCGCGCGTAACCGTTCGGCATCGTGCCGCATTCCGTATGTCACCAACCCGAAGGGCAAGCGCGTTGAAGTGCGCTTCCCCGATCCGCTCGCCAACCCGTATCTCGCTTACGCGGCGTTGCTGATGGCAGGCTTGGACGGCGTGAAGAACAAGATCCATCCGGGCGAAGCGTCGGACAAGGATCTGTACCATCTGCCGCCGAAGGAACTGGCCAAGATCCCGACGGTTGCGGGTTCGTTGCAGGAAGCCATCGTGGCGTTGGAGAAGGATCACGAATTCCTTCTGCGCGGCGACGTGTTCACGAAGGACATGATCGACAGCTATCTCGATCTGAAGA
>Ga0265331_10001725_pt1 | contig 15738 bp, 15 predicted proteins | sample 41923metaG_FD_202088 | JGI IMG/M metagenome (GOLD analysis project Ga0265331, IMG submission 202088) | Rhizosphere microbial communities from Carex aquatilis grown in University of Washington, Seatle, WA, United States - 4-19-23 metaG | ecosystem: Host-associated > Plants > Roots > Rhizosphere...
CTTCAGGAAGCCAAAGGACAACGCGTTTGTGATTTGGCTTTCTGTCAACGAGGTACCTAGTCAGCAATTTTATGCTTTTATCGTGCGCGTTCATAATTTACTCCATCAAAAATTTTCATGACTCTAAAATAGTCTCAATGTGTGGGTGCATTGTAATCATTGAGCCGACTAGAAACAACGCAAAATACGGCGTATCACCGTAATGTCACAAACATAAACGAGGCTACGATTAACCACGTTAAGCACTGTTACTATTTAATAACTCTCAATCCCCCCGCCAAATTCCTTAAACGGGTAAAGCCTTTGCTTTGTAGAAACTGGATAGCGCGGGCACTGCGCATGCCGGAGCGGCAATGAACGACGATGTCGCGGGAGGGGTCGAGTTCGGTGAAACGGTCGGCAAGGACGGGCAGGGGGATGAGGTGCGAGGCATCAATCCGCCGTTCGTCGAATTCATCCTGATTGCGCACGTCGAGGAGGAAGGGCGGCGCGGCACTGGCCATTTCGCGGCGCAATTCTTCGGCGGTGATTTCCTGAATCGGCGCGGCGCAGGCGGCGTTGGTGGCGGTGAGGTTGGTCATGGGTTTGGTTCCACAGCTGGGGCAGGTTGGGTCTTGGATTACGGCGATTTCCTTAAATCCGGCGTTGAGGCCGTCGATTAACATGACGCGGTTGGTGAGCGGTGTGCCGATATTCAGGATTAGTTTTACCACTTCCGTCGCCTGAATCATACCGACAAGGCCGGGGATGACGCCCAGCACACCAGCCTCGGCGCAGGACGGAATAAAATCCGGCGGCGGCGGCGCGGGGTAGAGGCAGCGGTAACAGGCCGACCGGCGCGGCACGACCACGCCCACTTGCCCCGTGAAACGCGAAACGCTGCCATACACCAATGGCTTGTTATACAAAACGCAGGCATCGTTCATCAGGTAATGCGCGGCGAAATTGTCGGTGCCGTCGACGATGATGTCGTAGGTGTCGATCAGGCCTTTTGCGTTCGCGGTTGAGAAAGTTTCACGATGCGCAACGGAGGTCACATGCGGGTTGGTTGCCTGCAGACGTTGCTGCGCCGCTTCCACCTTGGCGTGGCCGATGTCGTCGGTGCCGTACAAAATCTGGCGGTGCATGTTGCTGAGATCGACGGCATCGGCATCAACAAGGCCCAGCGTGCCAACGCCCGCCGCCGCCAGATACAGCGCAATGGGCGAACCGAGGCCGCCGAGGCCGACAATCAGCACCCGTGCGGCTTTCAGTTTTTGTTGCCCCTCCACGCCAACCTCCGGCAACAACACATGCCGCGCATAGCGTTGTTGTTCGGGGGGGGGGAGGGGGGAAGCGTGCGTAGGCATAATCTTGAACAGCCTTATCGGCGGCGTGCCTTGAGTGCCTCCCTCCCGCTTGCGGGAGGGACTGAGGGTGGGCTGGTCAACAAATTTCCGGTGTTTACCAGCCCACCCCTAACCCCTCCCGCAAGCGGGAGGGGAATACCACCGCACTAACGGCACGACGCATTAACAAAATGCAATCGTCGGCTTCATTGTCCGCTTTTCACGCCGGTTTTTCAAGCGGCGGCAAAAAAGCCTTCGCTGATCCAGCTTGGCAGCCATGCGCTGATTTTGGTTGCGAGGCTTTCTTCGTCCAACAGGCCGGTGGCGAGTGTTTGTTCGATGGCGGCATCGAAAGCTGTGCCGCTGTGTATTTTATCAAGCAAAACATATTCCGCTTCGTCCAAGACTCGCCGCCGGACTTCGTTGTCGTGGCGGTGGATCAACAGGAAGATGGCAGTTTCGTTGATGCTTGTGTCCGCCTCATCACGTTTGAAGGCGGTGAGGTAGGTTTCGACATCGTGGGCGAGACGAAGCAAGCGGCAAGGCTGGCACAAGGTGAAGATGGTCGCGCCTAACTCGTCTTCGCTAACCGTGGCGAAGAAATCCGCGCCGAGGGGGGCGGTGCCTTGCGTCATAAAACATTCCGCAATCGCGCCTTCCAGTGCGGCGAGATCGCGGGCTGCCGGATCGGCACTGTGATCCTGAACGTAATGCCAAAAACCGAACGGATAGAAATCAAGGTTGTAGGAACGCGACGGAGTCACCTCGACATAAGCGTGGATCAACACATCGATAGCCGCATCGCCGAGATAATGCGCGAGGCACGGATAATCGGCTTTCACCGCGCCGCGCAGGCGGATGCGGTAGCCTTCGCTGTAAATCGCGATTTGTTCTTCCTTGGTCATCCGCGTTTTTTCGCGCACCAAAGGCGCGGCGATGGCGGTGTCGCCAGAGATAATGCTGTGCTGAAATGTTTCAAGCGCGGCGTTGAATCGCATGGCGCGTCTCCGGTGCCGCGATGGCGCGGGCTTTGTCGAGTTCGGCGGTCAGGACATCGAAAGAGGGAATCCGGTCGTCCCATTCGATCATCGTGCTGCGCAGGCCTTTGGCCGCCATGGTGTAGGCGTATAAAGCCCAAACTGGATCAACCACGGGATGATCATGCGTGTCGATGATATGCGTGCCGTTATTCTGATGCCCTGCCAGATGGATTTGCGCGATCGCGTCGGCGGGAATGGCGTCGATATAGGTTTTGGTGTCATACCCGTGATTGAACGCGCTGACATAGACATTATTGACGTCCAGTAAGATGCCGCAACCCGTTGCCTTGGCCAGATCGCGCAGGAATTCCCATTCGGGAATGTCGGATTCCTGAAACTCTAGATAGGTGGAGGGGTTTTCGATCACCAATGTCCGGCCCAGTTTTTCCTGCGCCGCCTGCACGCGGGCGATCAGGTGGCGGAGGGATTCTTGGGTATAAGGCAGCGGCAATAGATCATGCGTATTGTGCCCGCCGAGGCCGGTGAAGCAGAGATGATCCGAAACCCAAGCAGGTTGCAGATGGTCGGCGAGTTTTTTTAATTTGTGAAAATAATTGTCATTCAGCGGATCGGTGCCGCCGATGGACATGGAAACGCCGTGCATGACAAAGGCGTAATCGCGCCGCAGATCGGTGAGGAAATCCCAGTAACCTTCATGCGCTTCTATAAAATTTTCGGAAATGATTTCGAAGAAATCGATGTTCTTGGGCCGGTCGCGTAAAATGGCATCGTAATGCGGTGCGCGCAGACCGAGGCCGAAGCCGAGATGGGGAAAAGGATTATTATGGTTCATCATTCACCCAAAGCGGCAAAGCTATGACCCCTTGCGAGGCCATAGCTCACCCTACGGAAAACTTACTTCGGTGCGGTCAAGGAACCGCCGTCTTTCACGCATTCGCCAGCGCCAACCAGCTTGAATTCGCTGGGATCGTTATCCTTGGTCGCTTGACCGGCACAGGAATGCGCACCCGAAACGGATTTACAATCATTCTTGCCAGCCTTGGCGATGCCGAAGCATTTTTCTTTGCTCGCCATCATGGCGCCGTCGGCGGCCGAGGCACTGCCGGCAACGCCAGCGATCATCAGGCCAGCCAGAGCGGCGGCGATAACGGTTTTGCGAACGCCTTTCTTGCCACCGCAGCCATTCTTGCCTTCGTTGACGATGCCATAGGATTGTACAGATGCTTGCATGGTATGTTCCTTGAAGTGAGTGGTTAAGACAACAGGCGAATGCCTGATGAAGGTATATTCGCGGGCTTGCGCCGACGGGTTACGTCACCACGCCAAATATTTTTTACCGAGCGCGGCACCAACAATAGCCAGCAAAATCATAGGACTGATATGCCATTGCAGAAGATGAAGGACGGAATCATTCGACTCCACCAGTTTCAAAACCAGAAGGCCAATGCTGGAGGCGGCGAGGAAGGAGAGAGCCCCAGCTGCCGCAGGATAGGTCGTGGCGTGGCGACGCAGGATATGGAACATCCAGAACCCCGGAATAACGGAAAAAAGGGTCACGCAGCCAGCGCAATCAATGCCGCAGACTTTGTCCGGTGGTGGGATAACCGTGATTTCGGGGTGCAGCGAACGGTAGGCACCGGCAAGCGCAAAACTGGTAACAAAAAGAAGTGGCAAGAAGACAATCTTCGATTGTTGCCTGAGGTCGGGAAAGCAGAGCCAGACGGCACTCATGGCGGTTGACGCGATCATCAGGAACAGGCTGCCAATCTCCACATCAAACACAGGCGCGGTTAATTGCTGCAGGATATCCCCGCGTGGCACCATAAAGGCGACGATCAGGCCGGTTGACAGCAACGTGACCACCAGCCATTGCACAAACAGCTTGGCCGGATGCGATGCGGATACGGGGCGATCCGCGCCGGTGACTAGGCTTTCGATGGTTTGTTCGATCTTGGTCATTATTCCTGCAATCTTTTACGAAACACTTTGTAGCCGCGATGGGCGGCGACTTTGACGGCGGAGATGGTCATTTTCAATTGCTCCGCTACCTCCTGCACCGATTTATCCTGCCTGTACATCAGATCGAGGATTTCGCGTTGCTTCGGCGGTAAAGTCACCATCACCCTTCTTATATCTTCGCGTGAATCCATGCTTTTGGTTTCATCGATCGACAAAATATTTTTCATTTCCTCGATATCATCGGTTTCATGGAAGGCGTGGCCGTACTGTTTGCGCCAGTAATCTTGCAACCGGTAATGGGCGATGGCCATCACCCACGGCATTAAAAGACGTGTGTTATCATAGGTATGGCGCGATTTATGGATGGAAAGCAGGATGTCCTGCACCACGTCGTCCCTGTCTTTGGGCGGCAATTTACGGCCCAGATAGGCACCGAGCTTCGTGCTGACCGCCTTTAGAACCCGTTCATAGGCGCGTTTGTCGCCTGCCAAAGCGGCGGCCATTTCTTGTTCAAGGGATGGGCTGGGATTATTTTCGGTCATCGACCTGTAACCATCCGGACGGTTGGGACGAAATCAGCAAGACACGTAACGTTTCCAAAAAGGTTGGCCATGCTTCACAAATGCACCCCGATGATCGTCCGTACTGTAGCAATTCTCCAGCTTTTGGGAAGCCTTGTTCTGGCGATTGAGCGGTTCTGGATGGCGCGGATTTTCTTTAAATCCGGCCTGACGAAAATCGATGATTGGGCGAATACGGTCTATCTTTTTACCAATGAATACAATGTGCCAATCCTGCCGCCGACGTTGGCAGCGGGCGGCGCGACGGTGGTGGAGCTGGCGGCTCCGGTTTTTCTGGTGCTGGGGTTGGCGACACGCCTTGCCACTCTGCCGATGCTGGCGATGACGGCGGTGATCCAGTTTACGTATGAAAGCCACCCCGACCATGCGGTCTGGGCGATGCTTTTGGCGACATTGCTGTGTTTCGGGCCGGGGAAGTTATCGCTGGATCAGCTGATCGCGCGGCGGTTTCTTAGCGGTGCAACGCCGATTGTTTCAGGAACGCGATAACATCGGCGCGGTCTTGTGGATCATTGGTGATGAAGAACATCTTTTGCCCGGGAACAAGCAACGCCGGATTGGCGAGCCACTGATCCAGCGTTGTTTCGGTCCAGACAATGCCGGAAGATTGTAGGGCAGGTGAATATTCATAATCGCCGCCCGATCCCGCTTGTCGTCCAAACGCGTAATGCAGCGAAGGGCCAGTGCGGCTGAGGTTCAGATCATGACAGCTGGCGCAGCGGGTTTTGTAAATCTGTTCGCCGCGTTTGGCAGCGCCAATCCCGGTTGCATGGGCTGGCGACGCTATAAACACGCATAGAGACAAACAGGCAAGAGCCAGCAGGCGCATAGCTTATCTTTACTTCTTTGGTGGAACGCTCTTCAAATAAGCGATGATGTCGGCGCGTTCTTTCGGCGACGGCAGCATGAAGCTCATTTTAGTTCCGGCGACGAGGCCGGATGGGTTCGTCAGCCATTTTTCAAGCGTATTTTCATCCCATGTGATGCCAGAGGCCACGAGCGCGGGTGAATAATCTTTATACCCCACCGCCGTTCCGGCTTTGCGGCCATAAACACCGCGCTGCATCGGCCCGATTTTGTTGTTGTCGAGCGAATGGCAGGTGCCGCATTTGGTGGGATAAAGTTTTTCGCCATTCGACGCATCACCTTCGGCATGAGCCGGAGCGGCGGCGAACAAGGAAAGAACGCTGGCAAAAAAAGCGGTAGCGATGAAGGTATTTTTCATGGAGTCCTCGGTGCGTTGGGAGGAAGAAGTCTTGGACTTATGTATAGGGTTAATAGTTAAAAAACTCAATACAGGCTTTGGTTTCTTGAGTACGGAATTGGTACACAAATTAGTTTTAAGTAAATGTTACCGGCCCTGATCGTGAGCCTTGCCTGTTATCCAGTGTGCTGTTTTTGCTGCTTCATCGATTTTGTTTTCAATCGCTTTTAGCTTATTTGAAATTTCGCCCACGCAGCCATCGTGATGGGAAAGAGTTCGAGCCTCGCCATCCAGTGATAACGAGGTGATCACGGTCGGCATGTCTGGCTCGGTCGATTGGCAGCCTGCGCCGTGGAAGCTGTAGATGTTTTCCAGATGGAAATAATCAATCGCAACAAAATCATTGATTAAGGATCGAATGGCATCGGGCTCAATATGGCTTTGCATGGCTCCGCGTTTTGCGACGTGGCCGATGCCCTGCCATAGAACATCGCCGTCTGCGAAGATGACGACGCGATAAACAGGGCAACCGCCTTCGCAGTTTCCGCGCTGCATGGAAATGACTATGTCATTGGGAATGGGGTAGCGCTGCGCGGCGTTCACAGGCAGGCAGAACAGGCATAGCAAAGGGATGAAACGTAGGAGCTTAGAAAACATTAGAAAATCCCTTTCGGTAACATGGGGGCTGTATTGATGGTGCCCAACAATTTGGATTAATATTCACTCACCTCCAGCCCACCCCCCATTTGGCGCAATTCGCCTTTCATCGCTTCGCTGAGGAGCCATGCGCCGGAGAGTTCGATTTCGGCTTCTTCGGAATCATCCAGCATCAGTTGCAGGGTGATTTTGCCGCGGCCTTTCGGCGCGGTCTCCAGAAGCTTATGGATCGCGGGAACGGGGGAAGGTTCATAAAGACGAATGCGGATACCGCGCGCGGCGCGTTCCGCCGCTTGTTGCAGGGATTCAACTGTGCGGGCGATGAAGCGCATGTCGCCGCCATCTTGTCCGGCCTGCGCATCGGCTTCGACCAAAATCGCCTGACCCGCTTCCATCTTGTCGCGCTGCGCGGCCAGCAATTCGGAAAAGACGGTGATTTCAAACGCGCCGTTGGCATCGGACACTTGCACGAAGGCGAATTTGTTGCCGTTCTTGGATGTGCGTTCCTGTTTCGATACCACGATGCCCGCAAGTTTGAACCGGCTTGGTCCCGTCGCGCGGTGTTTGTTAGCGACGGCGGAGGCGGAGGTGACGCCCATCCGTTCCAGCACTGCGCGGTAATTGTCCAGCGGGTGGGCCGACAGATAAAAGCCAAGCGAGGCGAATTCATGCTTCAGGCGTGTCAGATCATCCCATGCCTTGGCTTGCGGCAAGGCGGGACGGGCGATGGCTTCCGACGCGCCGAACATATTGACCTGACCGCTGGCGCGTTCGTCGTGTGATTGGTGGCTGTGTTTCAGCAGCGTATCGATGGCGGCCATGGTTTGGGCGCGGTTTTTGTTGAACACGTCGAACGCGCCCGCCGTGGTCAGGTTTTCCATCTGCTTTTTATTGATGACGCGTGGATCGATGCGTTCGACGAAAGCGAACAAGTCTTTGAATGTACCGGATTCACGCGCTGCGACGACCGACCGCATCGCTACGTCGCCAACCCCCTTGATCGCGGCGAGGGCGTAACGGATGGCGGAGGTTCCATTGTCCAAAACCTCCACCGCGAATTGCGGAAACGACTTGTTGATATCCGGCGGCAGCAACGGGATGCGGTTGCGTGACAATTCGGCGCGGAACACGTTCAGCTTGTCGGTATCGCCGAGTTCGAAATTCATTGCGGCGGCGAAAAACTCCACCGGATAATTGGCCTTCAGATAGGCGGTTTGATAGGCGATGAGGGCATAGGCGGCGGCGTGCGATTTGTTGAAACCGTAACCGGCGAATTTATCGATCTGGTCGAAGATCATACCGGCTTGGTCTTCCGGCACGCCGTTTTTCTCTGCCGCGCCCGCGATGAAATTGGCGCGTTGCGCTGCCATTTCGGAGGCTTTCTTTTTACCCATCGCGCGACGCAGCAAATCGGCGGCACCGAGGCTATAGCCTGCCAAAATCTGCGCCGCTTGCATGACTTGCTCCTGATAAATCAGGATGCCAGCGGTGTCTTCCAGAATGGGTTTCAACAGCGGGTGCAGGTAATCGACTTGTTCCTCGCCATTCCGGCATTTGATGTATTTCGGAATATTGTCCATCGGGCCGGGGCGGTACAGGGCCACCAGCGCGATGATGTCTTCGAACCGGTTTGGGCGTAAGCGCCGCAGCACGTCGCGCATGCCGGAACTTTCCAGCTGGAACACGCCGGTGGTATCGCCTTTGGAAAGAAGCTTATAGGTTTTTTCGTCATCGAAGGGCAGGTTGGTCAGGTCGATTTTAATGTCGCGCTTGGCCAGCAATTCCACCGCATGCTGCAAAACGTCCAAGGTTTTGAGGCCGAGGAAGTCGAACTTCACCAACCCCGCCGTCTCCACCATCTTCATGTTGAACTGGGTCGCTGGCAGCGTGGCATCGGGGTCGCGGTAGAGCGGCACCAGTTCCACAAGCGGTCTGTCGCCGATGACGACGCCCGCCGCGTGGGTGGAGGCGTTGCGGAACAAACCTTCCAGCTTCAGCGCGATATCCATCATCTGGCCGACGACGGGATCGGCATCGCGCATTTGCTGCAATTGCGCCTCGCCATCAATCGCCTGCGCCAGCGTGACCGGATTGGCGGGGTTGTTGGGCACCAGTTTGCAGATTTTATCGACATAGCCATAAGGCATCGCCAGCACGCGCCCGACGTCACGCAGCGCGGCGCGGGCTTGCAGTTTGCCGTAGGTGATGATCTGCGCGACGCGATCCGCGCCGTATTTTTGCTGCACATAACGAATGACTTCGTCGCGCCGTTCCTGACAGAAATCGATATCGAAGTCGGGCATGGATACGCGTTCGGGATTCAGGAAACGTTCGAACAGCAAACCAAAGCGCATGGGGTCGAGGTCGGTGATGAGGAGCGACCAAGCGACGACCGAACCCGCGCCGGAGCCGCGTCCCGGCCCCACCGAAATGCCTTGCGCCTTTGACCATTTGATAAAGTCGGAAACGATCAGGAAGTAACCGGCAAAACCCATTTTGATAATGGTGTCGAGTTCGAAGGTGAGGCGGTCTTGGTAGGGTTTGACGTCATTGATCCCCGCCGCTGTTAATCGCCCTTCCAACCCCGCTATTGCCTGCGCCCGCAATTCTTCGGATTCATCGCGTCCGGCTTCGGTGGTGAAGGCGGGCAAAATCGGTTTGCGTTCCGGCGGCATGTAGGCGCAGCGTTTGGCGATCACGACGGTGTTGTCGCAGGCCTCCGGCAAATCGGCGAACAAGGCGCGCATTTCGGCGGCGGTTTTGAAACGATGGTCGCGGGTCAGGCGGCGACGGTTTTGTTCGGCGATCACGGTTTTATCGGCGATGCACAGCAGGGCATCATGCGCCGCATACATGCCCTCGTCCCCGAAATAGACATCGTTGGTGGCAACCAGCGGCACATTGTGACGGTAGGCGAGGTCGATTAGATCACCTTCGATCTTTTGTTCATAGCCGCCGATGACGCCGCCATGGTGGCGCGTGATTTCGACATAGAGCCGGTCAGGGAAAAGCCCGCGCAAGTAGTCGAGCGTTCCCTCCGCCGCCGTGATTTGCCCGCCCAGCAACATCCGCCCGATACCGCCGTCAATGCCGCCCGTCAGTGCGATCAGACCGCCGCTGTACTGCGCGAGTTCGTCCTGCGTGACGTAAGGGTAGGGGCGATCCTCGGCGATAAACGAAGCGGTGACGAGGGCGGAGAGGTTGCGATAGCCAAGCTCCGACTGCACCAGCAGAACCAGTTGGTCGAGATTATCGCGCGTCAGGGTTTTTAGCCCAGCTTGTTCTGGCCGCAGCACGGCGATCTGGCAACCGATAATCGGTTGCACACCGGCGGCGGCTGCCGCCAACGCAAATTCCAACGCGCCGAACAAATTGCCTTTGTCGGTCAGGGCAACGGCGGGCATGTGCGCACTGGTGCACAGCTTGATCAAATCCTTGCGCGGCGACGCGCTGCCGTCTTTGGGTTTGTCCTCAATAACCTTGATCGCGCCCTCGGTCAACGAATAGGCGGAATGGACGCGCAGATGGATGAAGGAGGTGTCGATGGTCATGGGCAGAATCTAATGAACTTTTGACAAAAGTGCTATCCCCGACATCACCAGCAGGATGTTAATGATCAGGCTGAATTGGCGGTGGGTCAGGAATTTCGGCAGGCGGTAGCCAGCGACCAGAGCGAAGCCATAAGCGGGCAGACACGCCGCCAACAACACCAGCACATGATGATTGAACAACCCCGCGCTCGTTGTCAGCACCAGCCGGATCGCGTTAGCGATGAAAAGCAGGGCGACGATGGTAAAGCGAAACCCATCCTTGCCCAGATTTAACCCGCGCACATAGGTGACAAGGAATGGCCCGCCTGTGCCGATGATGCCCTGAATAAAACCGCCGCCCGCCCCCATGAAAAGCTGGTGCAGGGCAGGGGGGCGGAATGTCACTCCCTTGAGTTTCAAAAGATCGGCGGCGACGTACAGCAACAGATAAATGCCGAGTAAAAATTCCAGCCATCGCGCATCGATCAAGGTCAGGCACAGCATGCCGAGTGCGACGCCAAAAGGCAGAGCCAGCATAACAAGGCGGATTTTCCCCCACGCCACATGCCGCCAGCCGGGGATCAACAACGACCCTTTGAAAAACTGAAACACCAGAAACAGCGTGACGCTGTCATGCAGGCCGATCATCAGGCTGAGCAGCGGAATGGCCGTAATCCCACCCCCAAACCCAAACGCCGCCTCCACCACCGAAGCGACAAAAACAATAACGGGCGCGAGGATGAGTTCGGGAGCCATTATCGAATCGCAGCAACGGCATCCATCGCGATGCTGTATCCCCTATGCAAGGCGGGGAGGGCAATCACGCCGCGCGCGGGTTTGTGCGCGCCGAACCGCGCGGTGAAAAGGACGTTGGCGATGTCCCAATGGGCGATGTCGGTAACATAGATCGTAACGCGGAGCGTGTGCGCGAGACTGCTGCCTGCAGCTTCCAGAATATGCTGGATGTTGGTGATGACCTGTTCCGTCTGTTGTTCGATGCTGCCGTGTGGGGCGGCAGGGTTTTGCGGGTTGATTGGCAATTGCATCGATAGGAAAGCAAGGCCGTCATGAACAACAGCCTGTGAATAATGGCCGTTGGGTTGAGGGGCGGTTTCGGTAAAAACAGGATGAATAGAAGGTGTTGTCGCGACGATGTTTTCGATCAGTGGGGTTTCACTCACCACAACGCCATCTGGATCGGCGTAGAGATAATCGCCCGTGCAAAACGTTATGCCTGCGAAAGTAACGGGTATGCCTGTCATACCCTCCGCGCGTTTTGCGCTGCGGATCGGACTGGTGCCGAGGGCGAGGATGCCAACATTAATTCTGCGAAGCGTTTCCGTATCACGAACGCAGCCATTGATAACAATTCCCGACCAGCCATTTTTCTGCGCAATTCCTGCCAGCCGGTCGCCGACAACGGCGCAGGTACGAATAGCCTGATTATCGACGACCAGAATACGCCCATTGCCTTGTTGTTCCAGCAGGGCAATGACGGGGCGATTATCTTCGTCAATGCGAACCGTTTCAATGACACCGTTAAAGCACCATCTTCCGCCGAAAGAACGAAAAAGATCAGCGGCGATATGCAGCTTGTCAGAAAATTGATCGCATAGATCGGCGACGGAAATGATCATTGAATCAAAACGGAATATCGTCGTTCAGGTCCGGAACATTGTTGCTGGCTCCGGCGGAGGGGCCGAAGGAGGGGGGCTCGTCGCTGCCGCCGAAGGATGAACCGCCGCCCGAACGGTTGCTGTTCGCGCCGTCGAGCATGGTGAGGTCGCCGCGGAAGGGGCGCAGGACGACTTCGGTGGTGTATTTTTCGTGGCCGTCTTTGTCGGTCCATTTGCGGGTTTCAAGCTGGCCTTCGATATAAACCTTCGCGCCTTTTTTCAGGTAGCGTTCCACGATTTCCACCAGTTTTTCGTTGGTAACGGAAATGCGGTGCCATTCGGTTTTTTCTTTCTTTTCGCCCGTGGCTTTGTCTTTCCAATTTTCCGACGTGGCGATGGAGAAGCTGGCGACGCGGCCACCATTCTGGAAGCTGCGGATCTCAGGGTCTTTGCCCAGATTGCCGACGAGAATGACTTTGTTGACGCTGCCTGCCATGTTCCGGTTCCTTGTTTAAGACGTTGAATGCGACCGAGTGTACCCCGCCCGCCCTGTGAGTCCAGCCGAATGAATCCACAGGCCGAACTATGGCAAAAACATGGGAACGAAGCAAGAACATTTTGCTGGTAATTTTCTTGCTCGTCCGGCATAGTGCGCCCCATGAACAAAACTTTACACATACGCGGCGCGCGCGAACATAACCTCAAAAACATCGATGTGGAGATGCCACGCGATCAGCTGGTGGTCATCACCGGCCTTTCCGGATCGGGCAAATCGTCGTTGGCGTTTGATACGATCTATGCGGAGGGGCAGCGGCGTTATGTTGAAAGCCTGTCGGCTTATGCGCGGCAGTTTCTGGAATTGATGCAGAAGCCGGATGTGGATGCCATCGACGGCCTCAGCCCCGCGATTTCGATTGAGCAGAAAACCACCTCGCGCAACCCGCGCTCGACCGTCGGCACGGTGACGGAGATTTACGATTATTTGCGTTTACTGTTCGCGCGTATCGGCGTGCCTTATTCGCCCACCACAGGGTTGCCGATTGAAAGCCAGACGGTGTCGCAGATGGCCGACCGGATTCTGGCGATGCCGGAGGGGACAAAACTCATGCTCCTCGCCCCCATCGTGCGCGGGCGTAAGGGTGAATATAAAAAAGAATTGCAGGATCTGCGCAAGCAAGGATTCCAGCGCGTCAAAATCGACGGCACGATTTATGACATCGAAGATGCGCCCGCGCTGAATAAAAAACTCAAACACGATATCGAAGTGGTGGTGGATCGGCTGGTGGTGAAGGCCGACCTCGGCCACCGTCTGGCGGATTCGATTGAGACGGCGTTGAAGCTGGCGGATGGTTTGTTGTTCGCGGAAAACGCGACGACGAAAGAGATCACCGTTTTCTCATCCAAATTTGCCTGTCCCGTCAGCGGCTTCACGATTGACGAGATCGAGCCGCGTTTGTTTTCCTTCAACAACCCGCATGGCGCGTGTCCTGCTTGCGACGGGCTGGGGGAGAAGCTGTATTTCGATCCGGATCTTGTCGTTCCTGATAAAACCGCTTGCCTTGCTGACGAAGCCATCGCGCCGTGGAAAACATTCTACATGCAGGTGCTGGAGGCGATGTGCCGCAGCTATAAACAAAGCATGGTCACGCCGTGGCAACAATTGCCGGAAGAATTCCGCCATGCCTTGCTGTATGGCAGCGGCGACCGCGATGTGGTGTTTACCTATAAGGAAGGCAATCACAGTTATAAACACAATAAACCGTTCGAAGGCGTCCTCGCCAACCTCGAACGCCGTTGGAAGAATACGGAAAGCGACTGGATGCGCGACGAGCTGACCAAATATCAGGCCAGCAAAGTCTGCGAAGTATGCCACGGGCAGCGGTTGAAGCCGGAAGCCTTGGCGATCAAGATCGACGGCAAGAATATCAGCGAGGTGTGCGGTTTCTCGATCAAGGGCGCAGGCGCGTGGTTCACGGCTCTGCCGAAAAGCCTGACCGCCAAGCAACGCGAAATCGCGGCGCGGATTTTGAAGGAGATCAACGACCGTTTGGGATTCCTGAATTCGGTGGGATTGGAATATCTGTCGCTGTCCCGCGCCTCCGGCACTTTGTCGGGCGGGGAAAGCCAACGTATCCGGTTGGCCTCACAAATCGGTTCGGGGTTGACGGGGGTTCTTTATGTGCTGGATGAACCGTCTATCGGGTTGCATCAGCGGGATAATGACCGGTTGTTGGTGACGCTGAAACGCCTCCGCGATCTCGGTAACACGGTGTTGGTGGTGGAGCATGATGAAGACGCCATCCGCAGCGCGGATTACCTGATCGATATGGGGCCGGGCGCGGGCGTGCATGGCGGCGAAGTGATCGCGGCGGGAACGCCGGATCAGGTTTTGAAATCGACCAAAAGCCTGACCGCGCAATATCTGACCGGCAAGAAATTCATCCCCGTGCCAAGTGAACGCCGCGCGGGTAAGGGGCAGTGGATCGAGGTGATCGACGCGCACGGCAACAACCTGAAGAATGTCAGCGTGAAATTTCCGCTCGGCACCTTTACCTGCGTCACGGGTGTTTCGGGGGGCGGTAAATCGACCCTTGTGATCGAAACGCTGTATAAGGCGTTGGCGCGGGTTTTGAATTACGCACGTGAATTCGCCGCGCCGCATGGATCGATCAAGGGCACCGAACATATCGACAAAATCGTGGATATCGACCAATCGCCGATTGGCCGCACGCCGCGTTCCAACCCTGCGACCTATACCGGCGCGTTCACACCGATCCGCGACTGGTTCGCGGGGTTGCCGGAAGCGAAAGCGCGGGGTTACGCGGCGGGGCGTTTTTCGTTCAACGTCAAAGGTGGCCGGTGCGAAGCGTGCGAAGGCGACGGCCTTATTAAAATCGAAATGCATTTTCTGCCGGATGTGTTCGTGACCTGCGATGAATGCCACGGCAAGAGGTACAACCGCGAAACGTTGGAAGTGAAATATCGCGACAAAAGCATTGCCGATGTTTTGGATATGACGGTTGAAGAAGCCGCGGAGTTTTTCAAAGCGGTGCCATCCATCCGCGACAAGATGGCGACGCTGAACCGCGTCGGCCTCGGCTACGTCAAAATCGGGCAATCAGCGACGACTTTGTCGGGCGGCGAGGCGCAGCGCGTGAAGCTGGCCAAGGAACTGGCGCGACGCGCGACGGGGAAGACGCTGTATATTCTCGATGAACCCACCACCGGATTGCATTTCGACGATGTGCGCAAATTACTGGAAGTGCTGCATGTGCTGGTCGATCAGGGTAATACCGTGATCGTCATCGAACATAATCTGGAAGTCATCAAAACCGCCGACCATATCATCGACCTCGGCCCCGAAGGCGGCGACGGCGGCGGCCGCATCGTCGCCACCGGAACACCGGAGGAGGTGTGTCGGGTGAAGGAGAGTTATACGGGGAAGTATTTGGCGGGGTATTTGGATGGCGTTGGTTCGCCAAAGCGCCGTGTCTTGACTGGCTGACTAGGTGGTTCTACACGCCATCCATGGGGAACAAATGGTAATTCTCTGGTAGAAGAAGCTGGGGGGACAACATCACGTGGAAAGACACCTCCCACTGTATCTTCTCCGCTACAAATTGCGACACAGCCGCTAAATGCTACTCTAACAGGGTTGGTGCTGCCCATAGGATGTCCCTCTGTTCTATAAGTTTTGAAATAAGTTATCCAATAAACTGTTTCTAAGCTACCACTCTATACCCCTCGTGAATGAAGAGTTGGCGTTAGGGAGTTGTTAAGGGCTGTGTGATTCAAGCGAAACTATGGGAACGCTGCTTGAACCGGAACAACGACAGAACCTTTTGGTGCGCCATCGCGGAGA
>Ga0265331_10001732_pt1 | contig 15706 bp, 17 predicted proteins | sample 41923metaG_FD_202088 | JGI IMG/M metagenome (GOLD analysis project Ga0265331, IMG submission 202088) | Rhizosphere microbial communities from Carex aquatilis grown in University of Washington, Seatle, WA, United States - 4-19-23 metaG | ecosystem: Host-associated > Plants > Roots > Rhizosphere...
CCAGGCCGGCGTCATGGCCGCGGAGCTCGCCGCCAACGGATTCGAAGCAAATCCGGATGCGCTCGACAGCCCGCTCGGATATATCAACAGCGTCGTTGCCGCGGGGCGGATGGAAGGCGTCGATGTGAACAGGGCGACGTCGGGCCTCGGCAAATGGCACATCGCGGACACGTGGCGCGTGAAAAAATATCCGTGCGGTTATATCGCGCAGGGCGCGATCGACGCCGCGCTGAGATTTCGCCAAGACAGCGGTCTGCGGCTCGCGGACCTGACTTCCGTGGAGATCCGCGTGCCGCATCTGCAGCCGTACTTTCGCGTGCGTCCCGCGGGCGAGTTCTCGGGCAAGTTCGGCTACGAATATCCGGTCGCGTGCGCGATTCTAGACGGCGAAGTGGTCAAGGCCACGTTCTCCGACAAGGCGTTCAAACGGCCCGAACTCACGGCGCATCTCGGCAAGTTCAAGACGCTCGAGGACCCGGAGTCGGCGAAACAAGGACCGCTGGGCGCGCTGATCGTCGAGGCGAAAGGAAAAACGATCGTGCAGCCGATCGAACTGCCGACCGGCCACGCGAAGCGGCCGATCCCGCCCGCGCAGGTCGTGGAGAAATACCATCGCAACGCCGCCGAAGTTGTCGGGATGGAGGAAGCGAAGGAGACGGCGCGAATGTTGCTGGAGATCGAAACGCTCGCCAGCATCCGGCCCCTGCTGGACAAACTGGCAAAGAGGCGCTGATCCGCCGCCGCTAATGCGGCGGCTTGCCGTGCTGCTCGAGCGCGCTCAGGCGATTCAAGGCGACGCCGAGCGCGTGCATCCCTTCTTTTATGGTCGCGCAGGAGTTGTCATCCAGACTTTTGGAGGCCTTGTCCAACTCGAGCATCAGTAGCGTGAACCGGGTTCTCACGTCGCCTATGCCGTTCAACGGCAGGCGCGTGATCTGTTCGGGAATGCGGTTGTGCGATTTGTCTGAATGCCGCACAGTTTCGATGTAAGAGGTCAACAGGTAATAGATCTCGTGTTCAGTGTTCGCGCTGCGAATGATGTCGGCAAACATGATGGATCTCCTCACGTGATGCTGATTGCGTAACCGGTCTCCCTGCCCTTGCTTGTGGAATAAATATACTCTCATTCTGTGACAGAAATTGTTATATGGCAGAAGGACTAAGCATAAATTTTCCGGCCCGAATTTCATGTTGCCGAACGGTATCCGGCGGCGATTTTTCTTCCGCTGATAAATCAAACGCGATGCGATGGATATTCGCGTTCAATCGGAACTTGAATGGATTTTCTTGCGGCGGCGCACAAGACGTCGTCAAAGCGATTCCGGCTGACGGAAGCCCTGAACGCCGCCGGCCTGGGGCCGGACGTCAATTCCTCCTTCACGCGCGAAACCTTGCGCCCAGTCGCGCGTTGACGTGCGTCAAGGCACCAAGCATCAATCGTGCTCAAACTTGTCCGGACAGCGGGGCCGTGAAGTTCGTGCAGGTCTCGATCGGCGGATAGAAGGATCGTATGCATGCCGTCATGTGGACTATCGATGTCAACGCGGGACAGTGATATGGAATTTCGCGGCGTCTTTCCGTATCTGGTGTCGCCGATCGACGAGCGGGGCCGGGTCAAGGAAGCGGTACTCATGCGTCTCGTCAACGATCTGATTGAAGCAGGCGTCCATGGCTTGACGCCGCTTGGATCGACCGGGGAATTTGCCTACCTGGACCGCGAGCAGCGCCATCGAATCGTGGAGGTGGTGGTGCAGGCGGCGCGCCACCGGGTGCCCGTCGTTGCCGGCGTCGCGGCGACCACGATCGCCGACGCGGTCGAGCAGGTCAAAATCTACGCGGCGCTCGGCGTCGACGGCATTCTGGGGATACTCGAAGCCTATTTTCCGCTGAGCGAAGATGGGGTAGTAAGCTATTTCACGGCGGTGGCGGAGACAAGCGAGTTGCCGGTGGTGCTGTATACGAATCCGCAGTTTCAGCGCAGCGACCTCACGCTGACGGCGATCGAGCGCCTCATGAAGATCGACAATATCCGCTACCTTAAGGATGCGTCGTCGGATACCGGCCGCCTGCTCAGCGTCATCAACGCGGTGGGCGACCGCATGCGCGTGTTCAGCGCGTCGGCACATATCCCGGCTTGCGTCATGCTGATCGGCGGCGTGGGCTGGATGGCGGGTCCGGCGTGCGTGGTGCCGCGGCAGAGCGTGCAGTTGTATGACCTGTGTCGCGCGGGTAAATGGGTAGACGCGATGCGATTGCAGCGCAGTCTCTGGCGCATGAACCGCGTCTTCGCCAAATACAACCTGGCGGCGTGCATCAAGGGCGGTCTCGAGCTTCAGGGCTACGAAGTGGGCGCGCCCCTGCCGCCCCAGACACCGCTATCCGACGCGGGCCGCGCCGAAGTCAAAGCCATCCTTGCCGATCTTGGAGCGCTGGAGGTCGTGCGTGCAGTGAGCTAGTCGCGCGCGTCAAACGCGTGCTCGCAATTTGCGCGCTGCAAGTCCACGCGGGGCCGCCGGCGGTCATCCATGAACGGCGGCCGATCGCCAAATGCGGACATGCGCGCCGCCCGGAATTTGCGGAACACGGGGCGGGGAATCGGCGCAGACAAACTGCAACGCATCGCGGTGAATTGCGAACGCCATTGACCAGTGGCAGAGCAGGCTATACATTCGTGATTCGTGAAAAATGATGTTTAAAAATCCTGTATCCGCCAGGGCGATTGAAAACCCGCCCGATGGCATCGCCGATGGCGATCTGGGTGCCGGGACTATGAGTGCCGATCAGGCTGCATTCTTCGCACGCGAAGCGCCGTTTTTCCGGGCCTTCGCGCAGCAGTTTTCCCTCGATCCCGACGTCGTCTACCTGATGGCCGGGCAAAAGGGTTCGCAGCCCGCCGGCGTGCGCAAGCGCTACCAGGAGGGACTCGACGAGACTGCGCGCGACCCGTATCCCGTGCATCTGGAACCGACCGCGGATACGCGCGCGCGTATCGCCAGGGGCTACGGCGCCAGCGTCGATGAAATCGCGATCTCGCGCAACACCGCCGATGCGCTCTCGCAGATCCTGATGGGCATCGAGTGGCAGCGCGGCGATGAAATCCTGGTATCGCCGATGGAACATCCCGCCGGCATGGCGCCGGTGCTGCGGCTGGCGGCGCGCTTCGGCGTCACGATCGTGCAATGGGGCGTGCCGGTGCAGCGCACCGCGACGGCCGACGAAGTCGTCGCCGCAGTGAAGAAGCGCATCCGGCCCGGCGTCACCCGCGCAATCTTTTTTTCCAGCCCGATGTGGCCCAACGGGCAGCGGCTGCCCGAGCGGCGTATCGCGGCGCTGGCGCAGGAGGCCGGGGCGATTACGGTGGCGGATGGCGCGCATTACGGCGGCATGATCGACCCGCGTCTGGATCAAAGCGGAATCGATTTCTGGGCGATCTCGGGCCACAAATGGCAGTGCGGGCCGGGCGGCACCGGCATTCTTTATATCCGTAACCGGCAGCATGCGGCGAATCCCACGCCGCTGCCGCGCTTCCACATCATCCGCAGCAGCGCCACCGATATCCCGCACGATGGCAGCCGCCCCGCGGATTTCGATATCGGCGCCGCGCTGAGCAAGTACGGTTTTCCGGAGTCGGCCGACTGGCGGGCGCTGGGCGATGTCTGCGCCCTGTGGGATGAAGTCGGGCGGGCGCGTATCCAGGCGTGGACCCACAACCTCGCGGAATATTTGCGCCAGCGCATCGTGGCGGCCTTTGGCGATGATGCGCTGTTGCAACCGGCGAACGATGCGGCGCTGAAGTGCGCCAAGGTCTGCTTCAATCCCTTTCACGATGTCGGGCGCCGCCGCGATCCGGTCCTCAACCGGCAGTTTCGCGACCGGCTGCTGCTCGAATACGGATTCCGCATCGCGGGCGGCGGTGTCGGTCCCAATGGATTCACGCGCGCACCCGATCCGCAGGCGGCGGCGTTTCCCGAGGGCCTGATACCCAATCGCGATCCCGACACGCTCGCCCCAAAGCCGTTCGGTTTTGCGCTGCGCGCCGACGCCTGCGTCTGGAACTCGGTTGCGCAGATGGACCAGCTTGTCGCGGCCATGAAGGATCTGGTAAATAAGATGACAGTGCAATGACGAAACAATCACCGCGACCATTGATTGGCGTGTCCGCCAACGCCATGGAAGCCGCGCAGCGGCGGACCCCGGTACATGCTACCGGCGAACGCAACGTCCATGCCCTGTTGAAGATGGTGGATTGCATTCCGGTGTTGCTGCCACCTATAGGCTCAGCCGTGGACGTCGTCGAACTGGTGTCGCGCATGGACGGTTTCGTGCTCACCGGCGGGCGGGCCAACGTCGAACCGCATCACTACGACGGGCCGGCGTTTCCGGCGGACGAACCCATCGATCCGGGTCGCGATGCGCTGGTCCTTCCGCTGGTGCGCGCCTGCATCGCCGCGCGCGTGCCGGTGTTCGGTATTTGCCGCGGAATTCAGGAGATCAACGTGGCGTTGGGCGGTTCACTGCATTACCGCATTCATGAACTGCCGGGAAAAAACGACCACCGCAGACCGCGCCGCGAGGATGTCACGACGGAGGAGGTGTTCAGGCTCAATCACATGGTCAAGTTGACCGCGGGTGGCCTGTTCCAGGCGCTGACGGGGCACGACGAGATGATGGTCAACTCATTGCACGGGCAGGGTGTGGACCGCCTGGGCGAGGGACTGGTCGTGGAGGCGATATCCGCCGATGGCGTGATCGAAGGCCTGCGCTATAACGACGATACGCAATTTATCGTGGGCGTGCAGTGGCACGCTGAATGGCAACCCGATGAGCATGCGCTGTCGGGCGCGCTGTACACGGCCTTTGGTGAGGCGGCGCGCGCGCGCGCGGCGCGGCGCGGAGCTACCTGACTCTGATTCTGTCGATAGCCGCCCAACGGCTGCTTTCGAGCAAAGCGAATGACACGTTCGGGCCAGACACCGCCAGTCGAGCCGCATCTGGAATTTATTCAAACCGATCCTGAAAAAACAAAGAGCCCCCCGCGAACGGGGGGCTCTTCGGTCAGACAGCCCTTTCGTGGAGGGCGTATCCAACGCGGACTATATCAATGACGACATTCGGCCGGAACGTATTTCCACTGGTTCGTGTCTCCCGCGGTATTGCACTGCCACGCAATACGGCCGCCGGCGGCGAGGGACGGACTCAATACAATTGACACCGCCGTCCCGATACTCGCGGCGTTGCCGGTAACCGTAATCGTGCCGGCATCCGTCACCGAACCGCCAGCGATGCGCCCGCCGGTATTTACCGTCAGGCCTTTGCCGGAACTGGACATGGTGCCGTCCGAGGCCGATTTCTCGGCGATCGTGGTTTTGAAGCCGCTGGCAGCCAGCACGAGTTCAGATACTTTCGCGCGGATCGTGTAGTCCTGATACGCCGGCAGCGCGACGGCCGCCAGAATGCCGATAATCGCGACGACGATCATCAACTCGATCAATGTAAAGCCCCGCTGTATGCGTTTCATCTGTAAATTTCCTTTTTTGGTTGGCCGCTTCGCCTTGCTAGGCGGTTGCGTGCGGGAGAATTACGCACGATGCGAGCCACGACGCCACGCAATACCCGTCCCGCAACTCGCGATATTGGGTAGCACGCTGATTGCAATCATTAATAGAGCCAAAAATATAGTTATACATTCGACGCAATCCGCCGAAAAACCGCGCGACTGGTAGTCTCGATGGCCAAATAACGGCCTTAAGTGCTTACTTGTTGCCGGGCGCGTGTGTTCGTCTGCGCACGGACTGTTCTGTGGAGCCCGGTCACAATCGCTCTGAAGATGGGTGGCGATGTGTCTGCGGGCGTGCGCAGCAATCGTCTCGTCGCAATTCGTTTCTCGATCTGTAACTGTTGGTCGCAGGGTTCCCGGCGCTCCCGTTTCACGCCGCGGAAACTGTAGCCGGCACCGCCAATGCTGTGACCGCAAGGAGATCGTCATGAACTGGGAAAGCATCGAAGGCAACTGGCAACAGGCCAAAACCGGAATCAAGGAACGCTGGGGCAAATTATCCGGGCACCAACTGGCAGACAGGGTCCCCGGCACGCGCAACCAGCTTATTGCGAATATTCAGGCATCCTATGGCGTTGCGAAGGATGAGGCCGAACGCCAGGTCAAGGCGTGGGAAGAGTACAACCGGGACACCAACGAGCATGGCACAAGCCCGCCCGGAGCGCGTGACCAGTTGATCGGCAACATTCAGGAGTCCTTTGGCATTGCCAGGGATGAAGCCGAACGCCAGGTCCTGACGTGGGGCACGAAGAATGCGGGCGAGATTGCGGACTATCAAAGGCCCACCGGCGGCCCGTGGGCGCACTGGCCGCACACTTAGCCCCATTTTGAGTCGGGAGCGGACGTTCGCTGAGTTGCCTAGCCCGTCAGACACTGCGCATCAGCAACGCCCGGAGCCCTGGGAAGTGTGTTCCGCGCAGTTTCTCATGGGGTGCTCGACGACCACCGCGTAGGCGGTGAACGCAGACAGCGCGACTAAAACGCCGGCAACGAGCCAGCCAGGGGGGCCTTGGCGATGGGGAAGCGCCTGTGTCACGAGCCACACGCCCGCGTAGAACACCAGGACGAATTCGACGGCGAGCTGAATGAGAGTAAACAAGGTGTTCATGGCCGACCTGGCGATCTGACAATTAATTGCGTTCGACCGAGTATGACACGCAAGCGTTCAAACTTCAGGCGACGTTGCGACAACAGCCGGTCGTGTCTGACGCGATGGATCATGTTGATTGAATCTGCGCATCCGGCACGACAAAAAAATCTGGTCGTGGCGCTGGATAAAGACCAGCTTACCGGGTTTTACGCTGGCCCGATCGCGCCGGCCCTGGTGGTCGAGGGCGATCCCGGCCTGATAAAAATCGCGCTGGAAAACCTGCTCGGGAACGCCTGGAAATTCACGTCCCGCACCGGGTGCGCAAGGATCGAGGTCGGCCGCACCGAACGCGACGGCGAGGCGGCCTATTTCGTGCGCGACAATCGCGCCGGCTTCGACATGCAATATTCGGCAAAGCTGTTCGGTGCGTTCCAGCGCCTGCACACTCCGGCGGAGTTCGAAGGCAAAGAGATCGGCCTGAGTATCGTGCAGCGGATTATTGCCACGCACGGCGGGTCGATCCGGGCGGAAGCCGCAGTGGGAGAAGGCGCCACGTTCTACTTCACGCTTGGGAAAGGCGGACGACCGGCCGATTAGAGACGCGAGCGCACGCGTTCCGGGCAGCCCCCCTCGGCTGCGGTGCGTGCAGCTTACTTCCGGTCGATCTGGATGTTTTCCTTGGTCCCGCTGTTCGAGACGGAGATCATGATCCCGAGGCCGATCAGGATCGCGATGCCGATCGCAATCCAGGTAGTGCCGATGTTCTGCAGCAAACCCAGTTTCCATAGCGCCGCCAGCATGCCGCCGACGAGAATTACAAAGCCGACAAAATACATTCCTGCCCATTTCATGGCGCGCCTCCTGGTAAGACCAGATCGTCAGCCTTGCAGATTACGGATCGATGCTTGCGCGGTCTGTGTGCTGGCGTACAAAGCAGGGCGGCGCGTTGCGTTGCCGATATTATATTGCCGCCCGCGACGTCAAGTTGACTCCGTCGCCCTGCGCGGGCAATCTGTCATCCGCGCCGCAGTCCGGCGCTTCGAGGCAATGACAATAACAATACGTTTATCGGGAGGGGAGCCGATCATGGATTCGACCAGACGCACTATTCTGGCAACGGGCGCGGCGGCGGCGGCGGTGGCTGCTGCGCCGGGCGCGTTCGCACAACAAAAAACTGGACAAGGAGGAAGTGCAATGCCGTTCTACGAAAAAGGCAACGTCCGCATTCATTATCAGGAAGCCGGCGCGGGTTTCCCCCTGTTGTGTATTCCGGGCGGCGGCCTGAATTCGACGATCGCGTGGATGGCCAAGGGCGCGCCGTTCGATGCGATCGAGGAATTCAAGAACGAATATCGCGTCGTTACCGCCGATTTACGCAACGCCTATGACGGCCAGTCCACCGGCCCGGTCGATGCCGACCGCACGTGGGACTCGCACACCGATGATCAGCTGGGCCTTATGGATCATCTCGGCCACCGGAAATTCATGGTGATCGGTTTCTGCATAGGCGGCCCGATGATCTGGAACCTGTTGAAGCGCGCGCCCGACCGCATCGTCGCCGCCGTGCTGGCGCAGCCGAGCGGTTTTCGCAAGGAGAAGCCGACCCTTTCTTATGAAAGCAACATGACCGGTTGGGGGCCCGAACTCGTGAAGCGCCGGCCCGACATCAAGATGGACACGATCGATCGATTCCTGACGAAGATGTATCGCACCAATCCTGACTTCGTATATTCGGTTTCGCGCGATTTTGTGCGCGCGTGCCAGACACCCGTGCTCATCATGCCCGACGACTCGCCGCCGCATCCATACGTCGTCGCGATGGAGGCCGCGATGCTCGCGCCGAAAGCGGAAGTGAGCATGTTCCCGTGGAAAGAACCGACGGACCGGATTCCTCTCGCGGTGCGCCAGGTGCGCTCGTTCATGAAGGCGCATCGGCCTGCCTGATATGAGACTCCATGGCGCCGGATACTTGTCGTCGGCGTTTTTTGCATTGCTATTGCTGGCGCCAGCCGTTTCTCATTCGCAAACGTACCCGTCGAAACCGGTACGCCTGATTGTTCCATATGCGGCAGGCGGGCCGGTCGATTCGATGGGGCGTCTGTTCACTCCGCGGCTCGCAGAAGCATGGGGGCAGCAGATCGTGATCGACAACCGGGCCGGCGCGAACAGCATCGTCGGCAGCGAAGTGGCGGCGCACGCGGCACCGGATGGATATACGCTATTGCTCATCTCGGCATCGTTCACGGTAAACGTCAGTCTGTACCCCAAACTGCCGTTCGACGCGACCCGCGATTTCACGCCGATCACGCTGGTCGCATCCGGGCCCGGCATGCTGGTGACCCACCCGTCGCTGCCGGTGCGCAATCTGAAGGAACTCATTGCGCTCGCCAGGGCGAAACCCGGTGCCATGAGTTACGGTTCCGCCGGGTCGGGTGCGCCCACGAGCCATCTCGGCATGGAGTTGCTCAAGAGCATCGCCGGGATCGACATCGTGCATGTCCCGTACAAGAGCATGGCGCCGGCGCTGATCGACGTGCTGGGCGGCCAGGTTCAAATGAGCATGCCGACCGTCAACGCCGTATTGCCGCATCTTCGTTCCGGCCGCCTGCGCGCGATCGGCGTGAGCTCGCTGCAGCGCTCTCCAACCGCACCCGACGTGCCCACGCTGGCGGAGGCCGGCATGCCCGGCTACGAGGCGATCAACTGGTTTGCAATTCTCGGTCCCGCCGGAATTTCTGCGACCATCGCGCAAAAAGTTCACACCGACACCGCAGAAGCGCTGAAGTCGCCGGAACTGCGGGAGCGCATAGGCGCAGCCGGCATGGAGCCCAAGTCGATGCCGCCAATGGAACTCGCTGCCTACATCAAGACCGAAATCGTCAAGTGGGGCAAAGCAGTCAAGGCATCGGGCGCGAAACCGGAGTAGAAATTAGGAATGAAGGATGAAGGGAAAATCAACAGCGGTACGAGCAACAAATCTGCGGTTTGATCGGGGGTTGAAATTATTCATCCTTCATCCTGCCGCCTTCATCCTGTCTGCATTAACCGCCATTGCATCGCTCTTTAGCTGCGGCGTATTTGCCGACACCTACCCCAATAAACCCGTACGCTGGGTGATCCCGTTCCAGCCGGGCGGCGGCACCGATATGGTCGCCCGCCCGGTCGCAGCCAAACTCACCGACCGTATCGGACAGCAGATCCTCTACGACAATCGCGGCGGCGGCGGCGGTGTCATCGCGGGCGAGATCGTCGCCAACGCAAATCCGGACGGCTACACGCTGTTGGTCGCGGCTGTCGCGGTGATGACCGTGACCGGCAGCATGCAGAAGATGCCGTTCGATCCGATCAAGGACTTCATTCCGATCACCAAATTTGCGAACGTGCCCAACATGCTCGCCGCGCGCACTGCGATGCCCATCGGCAGAGTGCAGGAGATCGTGCCTTACGCCAAAGCGAATCCCGGCAAGCTGCGCTGGGCGTCGTCGGGCACGGGTTCGGCGGGCACGATGTCGATGGAATTGTTCAAGCTCACGACCGCGATCGACGTCATCACCATTCCCTACAAAGGCGCCGGCCCCGCGTTGCTCGGCGTGCTTTCCAACGAAGCCGATCTGATGTTCGCGAATCCGGCCGTGTTCATGCCGCACATCAAGTCAGGGCGTTTGCGCGCGCTGGCCACCGCGAGCCTGGAACGCAGCGCCGCGATTCCCGACATGCCGACGTTCAACGAATCGGGGTTTCCCGGCTTCGAATCGCAGTCGTGGTACGGATTGGCGGCGCCGGCGCGCACGCCCGCGTCTATCATCGCACTATGGCACAAGGAAACCGTCGCCGTGCTCAAGCAGCCCGACATCGTCGCGCGCATCACGCAGGACGGCGGCATGCCGGTCGGCAACACGCCAATCAGGTTCGCGCAGGAGATACGCGACGAAACCGCGAAGTGGGCGAAGGTGATCAAGGACGCGGGTCTAAAGCAGGAATAACGTTTTTCAGCCTTACACAAGCCACTCCGGTTTGCTCGAACCGAGCGTCGGCGAAGGCCTGTCCCAGTAAGGTTTCGTCTCGGACATTTTCAGCACCGGACCCAGGTGCTTCAGCGTCCCGTGGCCGCCGGTGGATTCGATCAGGATCGAATTCAATTCGGCGTCGGTGAGTCCCATGTCGGGTTTTTGATAACTCACCTTGCCCTGCTTGTAGATATACATGCCGGAGCGGCACAACGAAACGCGCACGTGATACGAACCGCCTTCGCGCGCGCGCCGCGCGAGTGCGAGCAGCACGCCCAGCGCGCCGTTGTAGCCGGTCGTGTAATCGCACGCGGACGCCGGCAGCAGCTTCGGCCGTTCATCGCCGTTGTCGAGGCAGATGCCGGTCGCGCACTGGCCGATCTGCTCCCAGCCGCCGCGATTGGAGAACGGGCCGCCGTGGCCGTAGCAGCTGATGGAAAGGTAAATGATGCCGGGGCGTTCTTTCGCAAGTTGTTCGGGACTCAGTCCGTGCTTGTCCATGATGCCGGGGCGGTAACCCTGGCTGAATACATCGGCATTGCGCACGAGTTTCTTGACCGTCGCCACGTCGTCGGGCCTGGTGAGATTCAGGAAGCAGCTGCGCTTGCCGTGGCTCGTATCCATCACGTGCTCCGGCACCTGCGGCAGATGCTGCGCCGTGATCATCTGCACTTCGGCGCCGTTTTCCGCGAGCGTCCGCGCCGCGATCGGCCCCGCGAGGATGCGCGTCAAATCGAGCACCTTGAATCCGGAGAGCGGCCGTTCGCCCTTGGGAAAAGGGATCGGATCGCTGTCGCCGATCTTCGTGATGTCGATCAGCGGTCTTCCCGCCAGCACTTTCCCGTGCGGATGCTCGAGCCATTCCGCGTTCGAACGCACGATGGACCCGCACGCGCGCGCGGCGGCGATTGCTTCTTCGAGATCGTGCGAATCCCATTTCGAAATCGCTTTGGCAACCGCATCGGCGTTGGATTCGCACTTCAGCACGCCGATCACGCGGTCGTGCAGATGCGGCAGGTTGAAATGCGGCAGGTACCAGCGGCCATCCTTGCAAAGCCATGGCTGGGTGATGGATCGCATATGTTCCATCGACGGCGACTGCACCGCTTTCCAGCCGCCGCCTTCAGCCTTGCTCAGGAATTTTGAACTTTGGCAGGTGGCTGCCGCATGACGCGCGTCGATTGCGACCTTCTGGCGCCGGCCGGTCTTCATCTCGTGGATGTCGGTGACCGCGACGCCGATGCCGGCGAGTATGTTGGCCGTCGTTTCGCCGATCTTGAAGCGCGCTGAAAAAACGGGGTCACTTCCCGTGATCGTAACTTCGCCGTCCGCGGGCATGCCGCGGCCGCGGATGGCCATGATTTCTTCGAATCCCGAATTCATTATTCTCAATCCTCGCAAATTTTTTTAATAAAACCGGCCAACGTGCCGTTGGCGTACGGATACTATATAGGTACAGACCAAATAACGGTTGTTTCGAGGCGACAATGAGCTATCCCGTCTGTCCGAAATGCGGCCACGCCCCGTTGCCCGCGGACCAGTCGCTGCCGGCCGCATGCCCCGCGTGCGGCATCGTGCTGGCGAAATTTGCGACTGCGCCGGCGCGCGCGGAGCGTGAAGAGTTCGATGACGGTGCGGCCAAGGGGCCCTCTCTCGGGGGCTGGCTCTTTCATGTGCCCGCCGAAATCTCCAAGGCGAACTGGTACGGGCGCGGCGCATTGCTCGTCCTGGTCATCCTTTACACGTTCAGTTTTTTTCGCGAAACCGACGTTAAATACGGGGACCTCGGCGGCCACCTGCTGTGGCTCTTGATCACGCCGTGGCATGAAGCGGGGCACCTCATCTTCCGCCCGTTCGGCCAGTTCATGCATATTGCGGGCGGCACCATCATGCAGCACATGTTTCCGATCGTGCTGGGGCTTGCGCTGCTCGTCAAAGGCCGCAATCCATTCGGCGCCGCGGTTTGCTTCTGGCTGCTCGGCTACTCGGTGATCTACACGGGCTGGTACATGCACGATGCCGGCGATCCGCAGGGCATGATGCTGAGCGGCAAGAGCAGCGCGGAGGACGACGGCCACGACTTCGTCAATCTTTTCGGTTATTTCGGCGCGTGGTGGTTCGACCATGCGACCCGCGTAGGCGTTTTCGTCGCCAGGGTCGGCCAGGCCATGATGTGCGTGGGCATCGCGTGGGGCGCCTATATGCTGTGGCTGCAAAAATCACGCTTCAGCGATTCGCCTTTCGCCGAAGCGCCGGCCGACCGCGACTAGCGGTCGCGCGCCGGGTGCTCGATCTCTGCAATAATGCGGGACGTAATTATTTTCAAGGTGCACGCTTCATGGCAAACAAGATTCGTCTGGGCTTCGTCGGAGCCAATGTTCGTTCGCACTGGGCTTCACAATCGCATTTTCCGGCGTTGCTGGCGAGCCCGGATGTCGAGCTGACTGCGGTCTGCACCACCCGGCCCGAGAGCGCGGAAGAAGCGCGCAAAGCGTTTGGCGCGAAGCTCGCGTTCACGGATTTCCGCGCGCTGTGCTCCTCCAGCGAGATCGATGCGGTGGCCGTATGCGTGCGGGTGCCATCGCACTACGAGCCCACGAAGGCCGCGATCGAAGCCGGCAAGCATGTTTACACCGAATGGCCGCTGGGCCGCACCACTGCCGAAGCCGAAGAAATGGCGGCGCTGGCCCGCGCGAAAGGCGTGCAGACTGCAGTCGGCCTGCAATCGCGTGTGAGTCCCGCGCTGCTCTACATGAAGGAACTGGTCGAATCCGGCTACGTGGGTGAGGTGCTCTCTTGTCATGCGGACTGCATGCGTGACGGCGCGCTGGCGCGGCCGGCCGCCCGCACCTGGCAGCGCGACGTGACGCTGGGCGCGAATCCGCTGACCATCGCCAACGGGCACGTCATCGATGCGCTGCGCTTCGTCGTCGGCAACTTCGCGCGCGTGTCGTGCATGGTCACGACGCAAGCCAAACAATGGTTGCAGACCGACACCCAGAAAATGGTCGACGTGACTTCGCCGGACAACATACTCGTCAGCGGCAAGCTCGCGAGCGGCGCGGTGGCTTCGGTGCACGTCGCAGCCGTGCCGTGGGCGGGCGGCGGCTTTCGGATGGTGGTCTACGGGCGCGAAGGCACCTTGGTCGCGACCAGCGACGTTTCGTCCCAGCGCGGCGAGATGCCGCGGCTGCAGGGCGCACAGCGCAGCCACGAGTTGAAGGATTTGCCGATCCCCGATCGTTTCGTCTGGGTGCCGCCCGAATTTCCGCGCGGTGATCCCTTCAACGTCGGGCAGATGTATAAATTGTTTGCCGATGCGGTCCGCACCGGTAAGAATCGACTGCCGACGTTCGACACCGCGGTTGACCTGCATCGCTTCCTCGATACGATCCGGCAGTCGTCGGATCAGGGGCAGGAGTTGCCGGTCGCCTGACTTTACAATGCAGCACCCGGTGCCTGGTTAAAATGCCGTCGATGAATTTCGCAATAGAGGAGTCCAGCTTTGTTTAATGATGCTCTATCCACGATTTTGCGTGTCGCCAATTGGTCTGACGATCGCGTTGGCGAGGTCGATATCACTGGCGGCGGCGATCCGATACTGCCGACGCCGTTCCGTATCGGCGAGGCGGCCACGGCGACACTCGCAGCAACCGGCCTGGCGGCGTCCGACCTCTGGGAAATCCGGACCGGGCGGCGTCAGAAGATCGGAATCGATACCCGCCAGGCAACGGCGTCGTTGCGCAGCGGCACCTATTTGAAGATGGACGGCACGCCCGTGCCGAACGGGCGCAACGTGGTCATGGGGACTTATCCGGCGAAGCACGGCCGCTGGAGCTACATGCACTGCAACTTTCCCAATCATCGCGAGGCTGCGCTCAAGGTTCTCGGCGTTGCGGAAGATCGCAACGCGGTGCGCAAAGCGGTCGCACAATGGGACGCGCTCGAACTCGAAGAGGCCATCATTGCCGCGAAGGGTGCGGGCGGCATGGTGCGGACGAAGGAAGAGTGGGCGGTGCATCCGCAGGGAATCGCCGTTGCCTTGCTGCCATTGATGGAAATCTACAAGATCGGCGACAGCCCCGCGGAGGAACTCCCCGCCGGCGATCGCCCGTTGTCAGGCATTCGCGTGCTCGACCTCACGCGGGTGATTGCCGGCCCCACCTGCGCGCGGACTCTCGCCGAACACGGCGCGGACGTGCTGAAGATCACCGGCGCGCACCTGCCGAGCCTGGGCCGCCAGGAGTACGACACCGGACACGGCAAGCTTTCGGCGCATCTCGATTTGCGCACCGCGAAAGACGTAGAGATTTTGCAGAAGCTTGTGCGCGGCGCCGACATATTCTCGCAAGGCTATCGGCCCGGAACTCTCGGCCTGCGCGGTTTCTCGCCCGAACAATTGGCGCAATTGCGGCCCGGGATCGTCGTCGTTTCGCTCTCTGCGTTTGGTCACGCGGGACCGTGGGCGTCGCGCCGCGGCTTCGACACGGTCGTGCAGACGGTCAGCGGCATTACGAGCCGCCAGGGCGAGCTGTTTCCCGGTGCGGCGCCCGGACCCCAGTTTTATCCGGTGTCGGCGATCGATTTTCTGACCGGCTACTTGATGGCATTCGGTGCGATGGTGGCATTGGCGCGTCGCGTGCACGAGGGCGGCAGCTGGCACGTGAGAATTTCGCTCGCGCAGGTTGGGCGGTGGCTCGTTGAACTCGGCGAAGTCCCGCTGTCCGAACTCAAGGACATTCCGAAGGAATTCACTCCAGCGGAACTGGAGCGCTGGTTGATTACAAGCAATACCCCCGTAGGCCGGCTGCAACATCTTGGACCGGTCGTTCGGCTTGCCGAGACGCCGCCGCGATGGGACCGCCCGACAGTGCCGCTGGGCTATCACCAGCCTGTGTGGCCAGGCTGATCGCTAATCCTGCCGCAGACCTTTTTCGCGGATCAGTTTCGTCCACCGCGCGATATCCGATTTAAGCCAGCTCGCAAATTCGCCCGGCGAGGTGCCGACGACTTCGGTTCCCTGGGCGAAGATAAGTGCTTTTATCTCAGGCA
>Ga0265331_10001741_pt1 | contig 15639 bp, 16 predicted proteins | sample 41923metaG_FD_202088 | JGI IMG/M metagenome (GOLD analysis project Ga0265331, IMG submission 202088) | Rhizosphere microbial communities from Carex aquatilis grown in University of Washington, Seatle, WA, United States - 4-19-23 metaG | ecosystem: Host-associated > Plants > Roots > Rhizosphere...
AAGGGTCGCCGATGCTGACCTTCGCGCCGCTCGATGTGACCGAAGGCGCGATTTACCCGTCGAGAAGTCTCGCGAGCGAGATGGAGCGGCGCTACGAGGCTTACAAAGCACAAGTGGTCAAACCCTTCTTCCGCGATCATTTCGCGCGGCTCGACCGGCAGATCGTGCTCGTCGACGCGCTCGGCGCCTTGAACTCCGGTCCCGCGGCGTTGCGCGATCTGGAGACGGCGCTCGCCGAAGTGCTGCTCGCCTTCCGCACGGGGCGCTCCAATTTCTTCGCCTCGATCTTTCGACCGAAGATCGACAAGATTCTCTTCGCGGCGACGAAGGCCGATCATCTCCACCACACGAGTCACGACCGGCTGGAATCGATCCTGCGCCATCTCACCTCGCGCGCGATGAACCGCGCGCAAGGCGTCGGCGCGAAAATCGACGCCGTCGCGCTGTCGGCGGTGCGCGCGACTCGAGAGGCCACGGTGCGACATGACGGCGACCTCTTGCCGGCGATCATCGGCACGCCGGTGGCCGGAGAGCGGATCGGCTCCGAGTCCTTCGACGGCGTCGCCGAAGGCGCTATTTTTCCCGGCGAGCTGCCCGCCGACCCGCGCCTTGTCTTTCGCGGCGACGCGCTGGCGCTGAGCGATGAGGAGGCGGATTTCCGCTTTCTCAAATTCCGCCCGCCGAAAGCCAAACTCGCGCGCGACGGCGAGCCATTGCCGCTCCCCCACATAAGGCTGGATCGCGCGCTCGAGTTTGTGCTCGGCGATCGGCTAGAGTGAGGCGCCCGCGTCAAGGCTCGGCTTTCCCCGCGCGCCGCGCGACGGCGGCCTCCCTGCCTGGACCGCTTCGACAGGGCCTATATAATCGTCATAAATTCAATTTCTCCCAGCCGAGAGAACGTCATGCGCAATCCTCCGCCGCAGCTGATCCGCCTTAAAGACTACGCGCCGCCCGATTTCCTGATCGACAGCGTCGAGTTGTCCTTTTCATTGCATAAAACGCAGACGCGGGTTCGCTCGCGCCTCGCGCTGCGCCGCAATCCAACGGGACGCGCTGGAGCGCCCCTCGTTCTCGACGGTGAAGATCTCACGCTCGAGCGCGTTTTCCTCGACGGACGACCGCTTGACGCAGAAGCCTATGAGGCAAGTCCCGAAAGCTTCAAACTGGCGCAGCCGCCGGAGGCGCCTTTCGTTCTGGAAATCGAGACTCTCGTCGATCCGACGGGAAACACCCAGCTCTCCGGTCTCTATCGATCTGGCGCAAATTATTGCACGCAATGCGAGGCGGAAGGGTTTCGCCGCATCACCTATTTCCTCGACCGGCCGGACGCGCTCTCCATCTACACCACGCGCATCCAGGCGGACAAAAGCGAAGCGCCGCTGCTCCTCAGCAATGGCGATCTCGTCGAAGAAGGCCCGCTCGAAGGCGGCCGCCACTTCGCGGTCTGGCGCGATCCCTATCCGAAGCCCAGCTATCTCTTCGCCTTGGTCGCCGGCGACCTCGGCTCGATCTCGCGCGTCTTCTCGACGCGCTCTGGCCGCAAGGTGAAGCTCTCGATCTTCGTCGAGCACGGCAAGGAGCCGCGCGCCGAATATGCGATGGATTCGCTCGTGCGCGCCATGCGCTGGGACGAGGAGGTTTTCGGTCGCGAATATGATCTCGACGTCTTCAACGTCGTCGCCGTCTCGGACTTCAACATGGGCGCGATGGAGAACAAGGGCCTCAACGTCTTCAACGACAAATATGTGCTGGCATCGCCACAAACCGCGACCGACGCAGATTACGCCGGCATCGAGAGCGTCATCGCGCATGAATATTTTCACAATTGGACCGGCAATCGCATCACCTGCCGCGACTGGTTCCAGCTCTGCCTCAAAGAGGGCCTGACCGTTTACCGCGATCAGGAGTTTTCCGCCGACATGCGCTCTCGCGCCGTCAAGCGCATCAACGACGTCAGAACATTGCGCCTCACGCAATTCGTCGAGGACGCAGGCCCGCTCGCCCATCCGGTGCGCCCCGACGCCTATCGGGCGATCGACAATTTCTACACCGCGACCGTTTACGAGAAGGGCGCCGAGATCGTGCGCATGCTGAAGGCGCTGATCGGCGCAGAGGCCTTCGCTCGCGGGATGGAGATTTATTTCGCGCGCTTCGACGGCACGGCGGCGACGGTCGAGGATTTCCTCTCCTGTTTCGCGGAGAGCGCCAAGCGCGATCTTTCGCAATTCGCTCGCTGGTATTCGCAAGCCGGAACGCCCGTCATCGATGTCGCGACGCGCCACGACCCGCAAACGCGCGTGTTCTCCTTGACCCTGTCGCAATTGACGCCGCCCACTCCCGGCCAGGAGCAGAAGCTCCCGCTCCAAATCCCGGTCGCTCTCGCGCTCTTTGACAAGTCCGGAAACAAACTCGCGCTCGAGACGCCGGACGTGAGCGCCGACGAGAAGGCGCTAGGTCGGATCGTGCTTTCGGAATCCCCTCGGACGCTGAATTTCCCGGGCCTTGCGTCGGAGCCGACGGTTTCGCTCCTGCGCGGATTCTCCGCGCCCGCGCGTCTCGAGCCTGCGCCGTCAGAGACGGAGCTGCTACAGCTTCTCGCGCATGACGATGATCCCTTCAATCGCTGGCAAGCCTCGCAAAGCCTCGCGCTGCGCTCGATCTTCGCGCGAGTTCGCGGCGAGGCGACGAAGGACGGCGCCTTCGCCGAGGCGCTGGGCCGGCTTATTTCGCAATCGGACGATCCAGCCTTCACGGCGCTGGCGCTGACCTTTCCAAGCGAAGCCGATCTCGCGCGCGAACAGGGCGACAATGTCGATCCCGATGCGCTGCACGCAGCGCGCAAGGCGATGCGGCAAGCGCTCGGGCAGGCGCTCCGCGAGCCCCTCGCCGCGATCTTAGGCCGACGGACCGACGAGGGCGCTTATTCGCCGGATGCGGCGAGCGCGGGGCGGCGAGCCCTACGCAACGTCGCCCTCGATCTCCTCGCGGCGGGCGATGCGACGCTCGGGACGCAACTGGCCAAGACGCATTTCGATGCGGCCGGCAACATGACCGACCGCCTCGCGGCGCTCGCGACCCTGGCGCTCATCGGGGGGCCAGCGCGCGAGGAGTCGTTTGCGCGCTTCTACGAGCAGTTCGCGGACGATTCCCTCGTCATCGACAAGTGGTTCTCGCTGCAGGCGACCATTCCGGAGCCGGAAACGACGCGCCGCGTGCTCGAGCTCATGGCGCACAAGGATTTTTCGCTTTCCAATCCCAATCGCGCCCGCGCCCTGCTCGGCGCCTTCGCGGCGGGCAACCCCACGCGATTCCATGCGCAGGACGGCTCGGGCTATGCGCTCTTCGTCGACGCGGTCATCGCGATCGACCCGAGCAATCCGCAGCTCGCGGCCCGTCTGCTCACGAGCCTGCGCTCCTGGAGAACGCTGGAGCCCGTGCGCCGCGGGCTGGCCGAGCAAGCGCTGCGCAAAGTGGCCGCCGTGCCGACCCTCTCCCCCGACACGAGCGACATCGCGACGAGGGCGCTGGGCTGAGGCGCTGGCGGGAGAGACGGCGGCGGCCGGTTTAAAGCCGTCGCTCTCCGGATTGACAGCTCATCCGCGTCTGCGTTAGAGAGGTCGCTGCTTCGGCGCGGCGGTTTCCGCCGCGTTTTTCTTTGGCGGCGACGCCAGAAGACCGGAGCCAATAAGATCCAAAAGGTCCAACTGCCAAGAAGCCGGCCGGCGGCGCTCACGCCGTTAGAGCCGGTATCGAACATGGAGAAGAACAATGTTCGCAGTGATCCGGACCGGCGGCAAGCAGTATAGCGTTTCCGCCGGAGACATCATCACCGTCATGGCGCTCGAGGGCGCGGCGGGCGATTCCATCACCTTCGACGAGGTCCTGCTCGTGTCGAAGGACGGCGGCGCGCAGATCGGCGCGCCCACGGTCGCGGGCGCGAAGGTCCTGGGCGAGATCGCCGAGCAGACCCGCAGCCCCAAGTCCATCGCCTTCAAGAAGCGCCGGCGCCAGAACAGCAAGCGCAAGCGCGGCCATCGACAGGATTTGACTCTCGTCAAAATCACGGCGATCGAGGGCTAAGCCCGTCATCCCGCGTAGAAAAGACGCGGATTTCGTGTTTTAATGCCCGCCGGCGACGCCCCATCTGGGCGCCCGAGGCGCAGGCTGTAGAGGTCGGAGAAATACAATGGCGCATAAGAAGGCGGGCGGCTCCTCCCGCAACGGCCGCGACTCGGACGGCCGTCGCCTCGGCGTGAAGAAATTCGGCGGCGAGTCGGTCGTCGGCGGAAACATCATCATCCGCCAGCGCGGCACCAAGGTTCATCCGGGTCGCAACGTCGGCATTGGCAAGGATCATACGATCTTTGCGCTTTGTAGCGGGAAGGTCGTGTTCAAGGCCGATCGCGACCGCATGAGCGTCAGCGTATTGGCCGACGTCGCGGCCGAATAGGCGGAACTCTCGAAAGAAGACGTTCCGCCGGCCCCTACCCCCGGCGGACGTTTGGGATTTTCTTGAATCTCGAGAAACATCCCGAAGCTTAAGAGCGAAGCTCCTGGCATAGTCCGAAAAAGCCCCGCAAAGGGGCTCGGGGAACGGAAAGCCAAACCAGCTTTTTCGTGTCCGAACCCATGCGGTTCCTGCTTGGAGCGAGTGGATGTTTCCCGAGATCACGCGCGACGACATCTTTCGTCTCGAAACGCAGCGGCTTTGGCTGCGCTGGCCGCGCGCCGCGGACGCGGAGGGGATCGCGCGCTATTGCGACGACCCCGAGGTCGCGTTGAAGACAACCACGATTCCCTTCCCGTATTCGCCGAAAGACGCCGAGGGATTTATTCTGCGCGCCCGCTCGGAGAATGCGGAAGGATCGGCGCTGCACCTTGCGCTCGCGCCCAAGCGCCAGCAAAATGAGGTGATTGGCATGATTTCGCTGGTCGGGGCCGAGACGCGGGGCGAAGGCAAGCTCGGCTTCGTTTTGGCGCGCGACACCTGGGGCCAGGGACTCATGACCGAGGCGGCGCGCGCCTTCGTCGATCTCGCCTTCAACCTCACGAGCCTCGATCACATCGTGTCTTCCGCCTTGCCCGACAACGCGGCTTCGCTGCGCGTGCAGGAAAAGCTCGGCTTCGTCGTCACCGGCGAGAAGACCGCCGAGGCGCCGGCGCGCGGAGAGCCGTTTCGCATGACGACGACGCTCTTGAAGCGCGGCGCGACGCATGCGCCCTATGGCGCGCTGCCTGCAAGGCGCGCCTGCTCGTGAACCGACCGCGATGAAGTTCCTCGATCAAGCCAAGGTGCATGTGCGCTCGGGCGACGGAGGCGCCGGCTGCGTGTCGTTCCGGCGCGAGAAATTCATCGAGTTCGGCGGTCCCGACGGCGGCGACGGCGGGCGCGGCGGCGATGTCGTCGCCGCCTGCGTCGACGGGCTCAATACGCTCATCGACTTTCGCTATCAGCAGCATTTCAAGGCCAAGACCGGCGGGCACGGCATGGGTAAGAACCGCGCCGGCGGGCGGGGCGCCGATGCGGTGCTGAAAGTCCCGGTCGGCACGCAGATCTTCGTCGAGGACGAGGAGGAGCCGATCGTCGATCTGACGGAGGTCGGCCAACGCGTCGTCATATGCCGAGGCGGCAACGGCGGCTTCGGCAACGCCCACTTCACGAGCTCGACCAATCGGGCACCCCGCCGCGCCAATCCCGGACAGGCAGGAGAAGAGCGCACGCTCACGCTGCGGCTCAAGCTCATCGCCGACGCCGGCTTGATCGGCTTGCCCAATGCGGGAAAATCGACGTTTCTCTCCCGCGTGACGGCGGCAAAGCCGAAAGTCGCCGACTATCCCTTCACGACCCTCTATCCCGGCCTCGGCGTCGTGAACCTCGACGGGCGCGAGTTCGTCCTCGCCGATATTCCCGGCCTGATCGAGGGCGCGCATGAAGGGCGCGGATTGGGCGACCGCTTCCTCGGGCATGTCGAGCGCTGCCGGGTGCTGCTGCACCTCATCGACGCGACCGGCGAGCACGCCGGGAAGGCCTACAAGACCGTGCGCGCCGAGCTTGAGGCCTATGGCGGGGGGCTGGAGAGCAAGACCGAGGTCGTGGCGCTCTCCAAGGCCGACGCGGTCGACGCCGAATATCTCAAGAAGCAGCGCGAAAGGCTCATGCGCGCGATACGCTCCGCGGGTCCGCAGACGCAGGAGAAGCCCGAAAAGCCGCTGCTTCTCTCGGCGGTGAATGGCGATGGCGTGAAAGAGGCGCTGCGCGCGCTACAGCGCCAGATCGACGCAAAGCGTGTCGAAGCGGAGGCGACGCAAGAACGGCCGGCCTGGAGGCCTTGAGCCAGCTCTTTCGTCAATTCACCAGCGCAGCAGCGCGGCTCCCCACGTAAAGCCGCCGCCAACGGCCTCGAGCATGACGAGCTGCCCCGGCTTGATGCGCCCATCGCCTACCGCGACGGAGAGCGCGAGCGGAACGGAGGCGGCGGAGGTATTGCCGTGGTCCTGAACAGTCACCACCACCTTCTCCGGGGCTATGCCGAGCTTCTGCGCCGACATGTCGATGATGCGCCTATTGGCTTGGTGCGGCACGAACCAGTCGAGATCCTCGGCCGTGAGACCGGTCGCCTCGAAGGCGTCCTTGACGACGCCGGTCACCTGCCCGACGGCGAAGCGGAACACCTCCTTGCCCTCCATGCGCAAATGCCCGACCGTCTGCGTCGAGGAGGGTCCGCCATCGACGAAAAGCTTGGCGCGATGCCGGCCGTCGGAGCGGATTTGCGTCGTGAGCACGCCGCGATCGTGATTGTCGCCGCGACCCGGGACCGCCTCGAGCGCGATCGCGCCGGCGCCGTCCCCGAACAGCACGCAGGTCGAGCGATCGGTCCAATCGAGGATGCGCGAGAAGGTCTCCGCGCCGATCACCAGCGCGCGGCGATGCGATCCGGAACGCAGGAATTTGTCGGCCGTCGTGATTGCGAAAACGAAGCCGGCGCAAACCGCCTGCAGGTCGAAGGCCGCGCCCTGCGTCACGCCGAGCGCCGCCTGAATTTGCGTCGCGGCGGAAGGAAAAGTGTGGTCCGGCGTCGAGGTTGCGACGATGATGAGGTCGACGTCTTCCGCCGTCCATCCCGCCTGCGCCATCGCGGCCTGCGCCGCCTTGGCGCCGAGCGTCGAGGTCGTCTCGCCCGCGCCGGCGATGTGCCGCCGCTTGATGCCGGTGCGTTGGACGATCCAGTCGTCGCTCGTGTCCACGATCCGCGCGAGATCGTCATTGGTGACCGTCTTCTCCGGCAGGGCGCTGCCAACGCCCCTTACGACAGAGCGCAAAATCCCGTCCTTGATCGTCACTTCGCTGCTTCCTGCGGCTCCGCCGCTTTTGCGCCTTTTCCCTCGACGAGCGTGGCGGCCTGACGGATCCGCGCCAGAAGGTCCTGCTCGACCATCTCGCATCCGACCTGCACCGCGCGCGCGAAACCGAAAGCGTCGGCGCCCCCGTGACTCTTGATCACGACGCCCTCGAGCCCCAGAAACACCGCGCCATTGACCCGACGCGGATCCATTTTCGTTTTCAGCTCCGCAAATGCGGAGCGCGCGATCCAGGCTCCGATCTTGGTGAGGAGCGAGCGTCCGAGCGCCTCGCGAAGCAGCACGGCGAATTGCTTCGCCGTGCCCTCGGCCGTCTTGATCGCGATATTGCCGGAGAATCCCTCGGTCACGACGACGTCGACCTCTCCCGCGCCGATGCGGTCGCCTTCGATGAAGCCCTGATAATCGAGCATGGGCAGCTCAAGTTCTTTGAGAATTCTCGAAGCTTCCTTGACCTGATCGACGCCCTTGATCTCCTCGACGCCGATGTTGAGGAGGCCGACAAGCGGGCGCTCGACTCCGAGCATGATGCGCGCCATGGCGGCGCCCATGATCGCGAGATTGACGAGATGCACGGCGTCCCCCCCGATCGCCGCGCCCACGTCCAGAACGACCGTGTGTCCGCGCAGGGTCGGCCACAGGCAAGCGAGCGCCGGCCGGTCGATCTGCGACATGGTCTTCAGGCAGATCGTCGACATGGCCATCAGCGCGCCAGTGTTGCCGGCGGAGACGGCCACATCCGCCTCGCCCTTCTTCACCGCCTCGATCGCCAGCCACATGGAGGAGACGCGCCGCCCCTGACGCAGCGCGACGCTAGGCTTCACGTCCATGCCGATCGACACGCTCGCCGGAATGACGCGCGCTCGCGCCGCGAGCCTGGGATATTTGGCGAGCTCCGCGGCGATGATCGCGCCGTCGCCATAGAGCAGGAACTCGCACTGATCGTGACTTTCCAGGGCGCGGGAGGCGCCGGCGAGCGTGACGGAGGGGCCGATGTCGCCCCCCATCGCGTCGACCGCGATTCGAACAGCCTTGCCCATGACTCTATCCGTGCTCCGCGGCGGCGCCGCTTGCTGCTGTCGCTACGTCACAGGCCGCCGGCGAGCGGCCCGCAGACGCTTCATCGTCGCGGTGAAGCCGGACGCCGCGCCGTTTGGCGGCGCGTGCTCCCTTTTCGCGGGTCAATTGCCATTTGGCGGCAGCCGGCGCAAGTGACTCCTCGCCGTGACCGCTCGCGCGCCCTCACTCGCCGCCTGCGCCGGCTCCCCGCTTCGACAGGACGGCGAAGGGACTCTCCTCAGGGGTGGCCGGCGCCGGCTCCTCGAAATGCGCGTCTGGCTTGCGGGGATGCGGATCGAGGCCGAGCGTCAGAAACTCGGCGGCAAGGGCGCCGAGGTCGATTTGTCCCCCGATAAGCGGGTCGGGCCGGCCATCCTCAATGTCCAGGGCGTCGTCGGCGCTCAGCGGCTTCTCGCGCCGACCATGCTCGGATCGCGCCTCGAACTCGGGCGGCGCGAAGCGCACGGATATCGGCTCTTCGAGGGTCGCATCGAACTCCTCGAGCGTCACCACGCAGGTTTGCCGGACCTTGGCGCGCACGACGCCGACGACCTTCAGCCCATCCCGCCCGCTACGGCTGACGTGGAAGGGCGCCTCGAGCGAAAGCACGGCCGGCAGCGCATTCAACCGAGCGAGCGCCCCGCATTCGGCCTCATTGGCGCGAACCACGACGTCGAGCCCTTCCGCGGGCACGCTCGACACGGCGAGCGGTCGAGGCAAAGGCGGCGCCGCGACGCGGCGGTCATTCGTGGAATTTTCTTTTCGCTTCGTCACGGCTCTTCCCGGCTTCGCCCCGTCTTCGCCACAAATTAGAGCGATCTCCAGCCGGACGCTAGCCAGCCTCTACAGCCGGCTCGTCTGGCGTCGGCTTGCTTTCGCTCAGCGTCGCGTTTACGCCTCGTCTCGGCGAAGCCTCGGGAAGACGAAGGCCTTCCACCAGGAAACTCGGTCGCTCGGACGCGCCCTCAAGGTTTTTAAGCGGAGATCCTCATGGCTTTCGCCCTGCCCGTCACTTCCAGACTCTCGCTGCGCCGCGGCGCGCCGGCCCGGCTGGCGCTCGCATTGGCGTTGGCGGCGCCGCTCGGCGGATGTCTCGGCTATGACGGCGTGATCAACCGGGGCGCGGTCTATGAGGAACGCAAGGTCTCGCAGGTGAAGCCGGGCATGCCGGCGCAGCAGGTGCTGAGCACTCTGGGCACGCCCTCGACGACCTCGACCATCGGCGGCGAAGCCTGGTACTACGTCAGCCAGCGCTCGGAGCGTTCCCTGGCTTTCATGCCGGAACATGTCACCGATCAGCACGTCCTCGCCGTCTATTTCGACAAGTCTAAAAAGGTCGAGCGCTTGGCGAACTACGGCGTGGAGGACGGCAAGGTCATCGACTTCCAGACTCGCGCGACGCCGAGCGCGGGCTCCGAAACGAATCTCGTGAGAAGCATGCTCTCCGCGGCTTCCAGCGTTTCAGGCATGCTGCCCTTCTAACGCGCGTCCTGCTCGAGCAGAATCGTTCCAGCGATCAGGAATCGCGCCAGTTCAGAAGATTGAAGCGAGTTCCGATCGCAAAAGCCTTTGCGCAAATTCGCTCCACGCCACCCTCCCGACATTCATCGTGACGCGATTGTGACGCGCTTGCAGCAGGCGCGCGCGCGCCGACGTTTTCCCTTGAAAATCCGCCAGTTATAGAGCCGCGCAGCGCCTTGATTATGGCGCGCGCTGGGCGAGGGCCGTCGATTTTTCGCCCTCTGGACGCGTTAACGTCCGATTCACCGTAAAACAAAAAACGAGGCAGACGCATGAGCCTTTTCGAGGCCTACTGGTCTTACTCATATGCTGACGTTCTGGAGCAGGCTGAGCACAAGGTTTCGCCGCTCAAGCGCTTTTCCCGCTGGATCGCCTTTCCGCGCAGCAAGTCGAAGCTCGCTCCGGCCGCGCGCGCGCTCCTGGTGGCTGGCTCCCTTGCCGCGGTGATCTTCGTCGCAGCCGCCGCGCCGCATCTCGAATCCGAGAAGCGCGCGAGCCCGCTGGCGCGCAGCGCCCACACCCCTTCCCCGGTTCTGTCGCTGGCGAAGGCGGACGATTTCCCGCTCGACGCCGACTTCTCGCTCGAAACGGCGTCGCAAACTTGGGAGCGACGGCTATTCGCCAAGGCGGAGCCCTATGATCCCGACTCGATGCGCTTCGGAACTCAGAAGGTGCAGCGCTCGATCGTCGAACGCGTCGTGAAAGCGGCGGCTGTGACCGGCTCGGATCCGGCGCTGCTGCTCAGCATCGCCGACAAGGAATCGAGCTTCATCCTGAAAGCCAAGGCAAGCACCTCCTCAGCGAGCGGACTTTTCCAATTCATCGACTCCACCTGGATGACCGCGATGAAGTCCTTCGGCTGGCGCCACCTTCAGCAGGAAGCCCAGGCTTCCCCGGCGGAAGGAGCGCCCAAACCGGTCGCCTCGACCTCGCGCTCCGAAATCTTGAAGCTGCGCAACGACCCCTATCTGTCCGCTGTGCTCGCCGCCGAAATCCTGAAAACCGAAGGGGCGAAGATCTCCGAGGAGATCGGGCGCGGCCTGACCGCGGGGGAAACCTATCTCATCCACTTCCTGGGCCCCGACGACGCGCGCCGCTTCATCGCCAAGATGGACCAGGACCCGCAGACTTCGGCCGCAAAGCTACTGCCGAGGCCCGCGCGCGCCAACCGGTCGATCTTCTTTGCGAGCCTCAACGGGCGGCTGAAGCCGAAATCCCTGCGCGAGGTGCATGACGCCTTCGAAGCCATGATGATGGCGCGCGTCGATCGCTTCCGCGACGCGGAGGCCCGCGTGCCGGACGCCGTGGCGGCGGCGAACGCAGCCGGCGCAACGGCCTACACCGAGGACAAGTAAGGAAACGGGGAGATCGGCCTCTAATCCCGAGGCCGCTCTCGCTTCTCAGGCGCCGCCGAGCATCAGCTCGAGATTCTGGACCGCGGCGCCGGAAGCCCCCTTGCCGAGATTGTCGAGCCTCGCGACGAGCACGGCTTGGCGTTTCGCTTCCTGTGCGAAGACGAAAAGCTCCATATCGTCCGAGCCGTTGAGCGCCGTCGCGTCGAGCCGGTCGCCATCGGGCGCGACAGGCAGCCGAACATGCCGCGAGCCGGCGTAATGCCGGGCGAGCGCCTCACCCAGCGCCGCCGCCTCGGGGCGCCCCGGCAAGGCGTCGAGCCAAAGCGGGATCGAAACGAGCATCCCCTGCCTGAAATTGCCGACGGAAGGCGCGAAGAGCGGCGCGCGCGCGAGGCCCGCATGGGCGGCGATCTCCGGCAGATGCTTATGATCCAGGCCCAGCGCATAAAGCTCGAAAGGCGGCGCGGTCCCGGCCTCATAGGCTTCGATCATCTTCTTGCCGCCGCCCGAATAGCCGGAAACCGCGTTGATCGTGAGCGGCGCGTCGCGCGCGATGAGGCCGGCCGCGACGAGCGGCGCGAGCAGAGCGATCGCGCCCGTCGCATAGCAGCCCGGATTGGCGACGCGCCGCGCGGCTGCGATCTTGCGCGGCTGATCGGGAGCAAGCTCCGCAAAGCCATAGACCCAGCCGGGCGCGACGCGATGCGCGGTCGAGGCGTCGAGCAGCCGCGGTGCCCTCTCGCCCAGCGCGTCGCAAAGCGAGGCGACCTCGCGCGCGGCGTCGTCCGGCAGGCAGAGGATCGCGAGATCGACGTCCGCCAGCAGCTCGCGCTTGGCCTGAGGGTCCTTGCGACGCTCGGGCGGGATCGAGACGATCTCGATGTCCGCCCGGCCGGCCAGCCGCTCGCGGATCTCGAGCCCCGTCGTACCGGAGTCGCCGTCGATGAAGATCCTGGCCATTGTCGCCGCCTCGCCTGGGAAGAATGGCGAGGGGAATGGGGCGGGCGGCGGGGCTTGTCAATGCGGGTGGCGCTGCTCGCTAGAGCGCCGCCCTTAGATCGGCGAGCGTCGCCATAAGCGTCGACGGTTGCAAGGGAGAGGCCTCAAAGCCGAGCGCGAGGTAGAAGGCCTTGGCCTCCGGCGAGATCGCGTGAACGATCACCGCGCGTATGCCGATGATGTCGGCGGCGTGCAGGACGCGCTGCGCCGCGTCGCGCATCAGCGCCCGCCCAAGCCCCCGCCCTTGATGGCTGCGGGCGACCGCCAGACGCGCCAGCACGGCGACTGGGATAGGATCAGGCATATTGCGGCGAACGCGGCCCGTGGCCTCCTCTATCTCAACGGCCCCGGAGGCGAGCGCGTAATAGGCGAGGACCCTTTCTCCATCGCAAACGACATAGGTTCGCGACGCCCCACTCGCCTGATTGGCGCGGGCTCGCCGTTTTAGCCAGTCATCGAGAACAGGAACGCCGGAGTCGAAATCGGCGATGTGGAAATTTTCGTGAATGGGTCGCGGAGCCGCGAGGCCGTTCATTCCCACGGCGCCGGCGTCGTCATCATCCGCCGCAATTTCTCGTTGGGCGCGGGCGGGGCGTCGAGCCGCGCGACAAACTTCGCGTAAAGGCCGGAGTCGACCTTGAAGAGCGCTTGATCGAGCAGCGCGTCCTGCGCCGCCCGCCTTGCAGCCTCCAGAAGGAAATCCGTGCGGCTTTTGCCTAAGAGCTTCGCCGCGCGATCGATCAAGTTCCGATCTTCCGCCTTCACGCGAAGATTGAGCGTTTCCCGATTCGCGGGCTGCGCCTTGGCGACCATGAATCCCCCTTTGATTTGAGGCAGACTAGCAAAATGTAACGCAAATGTCATTACTTTCTGAAAATCCCCAGCGAGGCGACCGAGCGTCGCCGTCGCCAGAAGCGCCTGCGTTCTACTTGCCGCCCACGACATGCGGGTCCTGAGCGTGAGCCGCGGCCTCGCAGGGATATCCAACCATGCAGGCCGTCGCGGCGAACAGGATCGTGACGATCTTCATGAGATTGATGTTGAACATGGACCCCTCCCCCGTGATCGGCGGCGCTCTCTTTCGAGCCTGTTCACCGTAGGGGTTTGTTAATGTCGGCGCGTTGCGCCAACGCACAGGCCGTGGGCGGGAGTCTGGCCAGCCAAGGTTGGAGCCGTCATGGCCGGGCTTGTCCCGGCCATCCACGCCAGGACATCGCGCTTCCTTTCAAGATTGCGCGATCACTGCTTGGCCGCTTCGGGGAAAGCCGTTCGTGGTGCGGCTATGAAAGCCAGAGGCATTCCGCGCGCTTTACAAGGAAATTGCTGCCGGACGGCGTGGATGGCCGGGACAAGCCCGGCCATGACGGCGCTGGTGCAATCGGCCGCTTCGCGCTCCTCGCGCCAGAACGTTTCGCCCTTACCCCCGCCCGCGATAGCTGCGATACCAATCGACGAAGGCCGAGACGCCTTCCTCGACGCCGGTCGAGGGGCGATAGCCTGTGAGCCGCTCCAGGAGCGCGCAATCGGCGTAGGTCTGCGGCGCGTCGCCCTTCTGCATGTCGAGATAGTTGCGGATGGCCTTCTTGCCGAGCTTCTTCTCGACGACCGCGATGAAATCCAGGAGCGCCACCGGCTCGCCGCGGCCGATGTTGACGATGCGGAAAGGCGCCCAGGGCGAGACGCTCGCATCGTCTGCGTCGCGCTTTGGCGGCAGATCGATGAGGCGTGCGACGGCCTCGACGAGATCGGCGATATAGGTGAAGTCGCGCGACATCGCGCCGTGATTGTAAATATCGATCGGCAAGTCGTTCTCGATCGCCTCGACGAATTTGAACAAAGCCATGTCGGGCCGTCCCCAGGGTCCGTAGACCGTGAAGAATCGGAACATCGTCGTCGGGATCGACCAGAGATGCGCATAGCTATGCGCCATCGCCTCATTGGCCTTTTTCGTCGCGGCGTAGAGCGAGAGCGGGTGGTCTGCCTTGTCGCTCTCGTGGAACGGGACCTCGAGATTGCCGCCGTAAACCGAGCTCGTCGAAGCGATCAACAAGTGTCGAGGCGCGCAGCGACGCGCCATCTCCAGCACGTTGAAGCAGCCAACGAGATTGGAGTCGATATAGGCGCGGGGGTTTTCGAGGCTGTAGCGCACGCCGGCCTGCGCCGCGAGATGCACGATGACGTCAGGCGCGGCGGCCTCGACCGCTCTCTCGAGCGCCGGCATGTCTTCGAGCATAGCGACGTCGATGCGAAAGTTGGGCGAGGCCTTAAGAATCGCGAGACGCGCCTCTTTAAGCGCCACGTCGTAATAGGGCGTCATCCCGTCAAAGCCGAAGACGAGATGGCCCCGCTCGAGCAGCAGTCTGGATAGATGGAAGCCGACGAAGCCGGCGGCGCCCGTGACGAATATCCGCATGGCGCCCCTGGGGTTAGCCTTCCGCCGCGCGCGGCGGGCCTGTTCTTCGCCGAGGCCTCGCCGGCCTGTCAAGATTGCGCGCCGCCCGCGCCCTTCGGAACGGCTTTGTCCATGACAAATGCGCGCCCATGACCTAGTCTCTAGGCTTCCGAGCCCCGGCCTGCGTTGGGTCGCGGGCGCGTCGACCGACGGGCGGCGCGGACCGGCCGGCTCCGTTCAACCTGCAGAGACCTCATGCGCCTCGCCGCCGCTCTCCTCCTCGCGCTTTCGACCCCGGCTGTGGCCGGCGACCTCAACGACTATCCGACTGCGGCGCGCGCCGATTACGTCTTCGCCTGCATGAAGGCCAATGGCGAGACAAGGCAGGCGCTCGAGCAATGCTCCTGCTCCATCGACGTCATCGCGACGATCCTTCCCTATGATCGCTACGTCGCGGGCGAGACGGTCGCGAGCATCAACCAGCAGGCGGGGCAGCTCGGAAACATGTTCCGCAACACCGCCGTGGTGCGCGATGCGCTCGACGAATTGCGCCGCGCTCAGGCTGAAGCCCAGGTGCGCTGCTTTTAGGACAGAAGTCGTCTCAGGGTTTCGATTCGGCGCGATTGCGGGTGGACGGCCAGGATGGACAAGGCTTACGAGGTTCTGATCATCGGCGCGGGCCCCGGCGGCTATGTCGCGGCGATTCGCGCCGCGCAGCTCGGCTTGCGCACCGCGATTGTCGAGCGCGAGCATCTCGGCGGCATATGCCTCAACTGGGGCTGCATCCCTACGAAGGCGCTGTTGCGCTCCGCGGAAGTCTTCGGCCTCGCCAGCGCCGGCGCCGAATTCGGCGTCTCGGGCGCCGCGCCCACAGCCGACATCGTCAAAATAGTCGCGCGCTCGCGCGAGGTTTCCGGTCGTCTCAACGCCGGCGTCGCCTTCCTGCTCAAGAAG
>Ga0265331_10001742_pt1 | contig 15637 bp, 13 predicted proteins | sample 41923metaG_FD_202088 | JGI IMG/M metagenome (GOLD analysis project Ga0265331, IMG submission 202088) | Rhizosphere microbial communities from Carex aquatilis grown in University of Washington, Seatle, WA, United States - 4-19-23 metaG | ecosystem: Host-associated > Plants > Roots > Rhizosphere...
ATTCTCCCGGCAGTTTTTGCTGAACCTCTTCCTTATGTTCCGCCGAAACCACCAGGAAAACGCGGCTGCTGCCCTGCCAGAGATTGGGAAAATCCGAGTCGCTGAAGAAACGCTTCGGGGCGTCCGGATAGTGGGAGCCGAATTCCAGGTTGCTGCCCGTCGCGTTGTACAGCAAGACGTTGCGGTGAGAATAAAACGCGATCCCGGGCGCGACGCGAATGTCCCCATAGAGCGCGATCTGATCGTCGGGGCGGAGATCCTTGCTGAGTTCCTGCGCGAGCGTTCGCGAAGATAGCGTAGGATTCAGTACATCATGGGCAATATGAGCCGCCAGAATAAAGCCGACCATTCCCGCAGCCAACGCGATCGTCGGCAACCATTTGACCCGGCGTTCGCGCAGCGCCCACGCCACGACAAAGGCAATGAGCACCGAACCAGAAGACAGGATAATCGGGAGACGAAGATCGGCAACCGATTCCGGCGTCAGATCGAGCAGATGGACCATTCCGGTCAAGTAATTTTCCGGGCTGCGCATGTCCAGATGGCTGGAAACATCGGTCGCCGCCTGAATGTGCATCGTGGCCCACAGGAAATAGCCCGCCACAGCGGCAAAGACGATCGATAATACGGCCAGAACTCGATGCACGGGCCGCAGCCATTCCTGATCGGATTCTTCCGCGTCGGCGATGCCCAGTCCAAGAAGCATGCACATCGCCGGCCAGGCGCCGAAGCTGTAGTATTCGAGGCGCGAGCCGCTTTCAATCGTGAAGAACAACAGGATCACGCCCGTCCAGGAAAACAGCAGAAGCTTCGCCTGAGTTTTAATATCGGTATCCGTGCTCCACACGCGCGCTGGGGGCAACTCCCGCAGAGCGAGCGGGAAAAAGAAGCTCCACGGAAACAGCCAGACCAGATGCGCGCTATACCAGGCCCACAGCGGCACGGCGCCGTAGTCGTGCGGGAGGCGCGTACCCAGGGCGCGGTTGATGTGCTCGTTGATGAAAAACGCCCAGAAAAATCCGGGCGTGCGCAGTCCCGCCAGAATGTGCCAGGGCGCGGCGAGGGCCAGAAAAATCGCCGAACTCGAAACGAGCCGAAGTTCGCGCCAGCGATGCCAGCCGCGTGTCATCGTGATGAACACGAAGATGCCCGCCAGAGGGAAGAGAAGCCCGATTAACGCGCGGGTTAAAACGGCGACAGCGCACAACGCGGCCACGCCCCAGTATCCGACCCGCGAATCCAGGCTGCCGGTCCACGAACGTAAAAATAGATAGAAGATTCCCACAAACGCAAATGTATAGATTGCTTCGGGAATCATATTTCGCGTAAACAGAAACATGCCCACGCTGGTGGCGATCGCCAGCGCCCCGTACAGACCCGCCCGCTCGCCAAAAAACCTGCGGCCAAATTCAAAGCTCAGCAGAACGATGCCCACCACGGCCAGGCCGATTGGGAGCCGCGTCGCAAATTCAGACTCGCCCAGCAATTTGTAGCTGGCGGCGACCAGCCAGAAATGCATCGGAGGGCGAATCAGGTAGCGGACCCCGTCCATGTACATAACGACGAAGTCGTGTCGCAACAGCATCTCTTGCGAAACCATCGCGTGCGCGGCGTCCACATCTTCATCGTCCAGCGCGGGGCTGGCTGCCGTCCCGATATACAGGCCTGCGGAAAGCAGCAGCAGGCAGAGCGCAATCCACCGCTCACGAAGTGTGAGATTTCGCATCAATAAATCCTTAAAGCAAGTAAGGAAACGCGAATCATAGCATAGCCGCGACCGATTCAGGGGTCTTAGCTCTTGCGACGCGCTGGCCCATTTCTGGTCACCCGTACAGTTGGTTTTATGTCCCCTGGATTCTAGCCTTATCAGCAGAGGAAGTCGTATGGGTTTTCCGCCTCACGGTTTCAAAGTATGACAAAGATCGCACAGGCGCTTCCATATCCCACGCGGAGGGTTCCAACGATGATACAAGTTGAGGCATTCCAGGAATTTCGGGCCGGACTCGCATTTCTGCGCGGGGGAGACGCCAACAGGGCGCTGCCGCATCTCCGCTCGGCCCTGGATCATGACCCGGACAATCCGTTCTACATTTCTTATGTGGGCGTGGCGGTCGCGGCTTCGGAGCAGAAGTGGGCGGAGGCGGAAAAACTGTGCCACTCCGCCATGCGCATGAACCGCCGCCAGGCTCAGCTTTACTTGAATCTCGCGGAAGTCTATGTGGCCGCCGACCGCAAGCAGGACGCTGCGGATATCCTTGCACGCGGATTACATTATTCTCCGCACGATTTGCGTTTGAAAATGGCACTGGATCGCCTGGCAATGCGCCGGCCTCCCGTGCTCACATTTCTTCCCCGGATGCATTTCTTCAACCGGAATCTAGGCAAGCTCCGTCATCATGCCTTGCAGGTTCTGTCTTCGCTCTAACCCGCCCAGTTGATTAGCAGTTGATTATTGGGCGAAACCCGGCAGCCGAGCATTGCGCCGGAATAGGTGCGGCGGTATCATGCCATGCCAATGAAGCGTGTACTTGGAGTGTTTGTCTATCACGTGGAGCGAACCTGCCCCCAGTGCGGAAGCCCGCACGTTCATCGGACCAAACGCGGGAGGATCGTTGAATTCTGGGTGCTGCTTTTTCTTCCCTGGCGGCCCTATCGTTGCGGAAAATGCCGGTTGCGTTTTTACGGCCCAAAGAACCTTGCCAGGATCGACGATGAAATCGAACACGATGAGGAAGGCCAGCAGTATCATTCCGCCTCCATTCGCTCTGACCGCCGCGATTCCGAGAATCCTCGCCGATAGCCAATCCATCTGTCCTACCCTTCCAACTTCAAAGCTGTAATTTCCAACCGCAATTTCCAATTTGACATCCGGTATGACGAACAGGCGTCCGGTTACGAACTTCGCTTCGCTCCAGATTCGTCCAGGGCTGTTTCTGATTTGGCTGGGGGGTCCTCGGGTGCCTTCGGCCATGCTCAATCGGCATGCATCTCAATTTCCTCCTGACGCATGGATTCCTGCTGCTGCGTGAATGCGTCTGGCTATAATGGCGGCCTGTGGACTTGGACTTCAAACAATTGCCGGAGCGGCTTTTCGGCCCGGACTCGTCTTTGCCGGGCTATCTGGCCGCGCGATGGGTGTTTCTACGCGCGCTCGGACTCATTTTTTTCTCGGCGTTTTATTCGCTGGCGTATCAGATTCGCGGGCTGATCGGGCCGCATGGAATTCTGCCGGCGCAGAGTTATCTTTCCGAGGTTGCGCAAGCGTTGGGGGGACAGCGTTTCTGGTTCGCTCCCACCGTTTTCTGGTGGTCGGCGAGCGATCGCACATTGATGGCGGTTTGCATTGTTGGAATGATTGCTTCCGTCTTGCTCGCAATGAACGTGGCGCCGCGGGGAATGTTGGGTATCTGCCTGATCTGTTTTCTTTCCTTTATCGGCGCCGCGCAGATATTCGCCAGTTACCAGTCCGATGGGATGCTGCTGGAAGCTGGATTCATCGGCATGTTTTTTGTGCCTGGTGGTTGGCGGCCGCGCTGGGGAGCTGCGGAGCCGCCTTCGCGCGCGAGCCGGTTCCTCCTGGTATGGCTGATGTTTCGAATCTATTTTGAATCGGGAATCGCGAAAATTCTGGGGCGCGATCCGGAGTGGCGCGACCTCACGGCCATGGATCAGTATTACCAGAATGGTCCGCTGCCCACGTGGATCGCATGGTATGCCCACCATCTCCCGCACGCGTTTCACGCGGCCACGGCGTTTCTGACGCTGGCTCTTGAACTGGTACTGATCTTCGCCGTTTTTCTCCCGCGCCGGTTTCGCATCGCTCTTTTTTTCGTAATCACGCCATGGCAAATTGGGATCATTCTAACAAGCAACTACGCCTTCCTGAACTATCTCGTTCTGGTTTTGGGAATTATGTTGCTTGACGATCGATTCCTGGTCCGAATTTTTCCGGCGCTCGTGCGAAACTCCATATCGATCGAGAGTATTTCGCGTGGCGCGCTTCAAAACGCCGCGGGTTGGCGGGGTAAGACTCGACTGTGGGTACACGCGTTCTGGCTAAGCTGGATTTTTTATTCCACTTCGGCGCTCCTGATCTTCATGGTATTTCCCCAGGCCGCGCTGCCGAAATCTCCCGTGCGCGCGCTGGAGCCATTCCGCATTGCCAACGATTTTGGCCTGTTTGCCGTCATGACCCGCGACCGTTTTGAAATCGAATTTCAGGGATCGCAGGACGGGCAGGCCTGGACAGCCTATCCGTTCCGCTACAAGCCACAGGATATCCTTGCAGCCCCGCGAATCTATGCCCCCTATCAGCCGCGATTTGACTGGAACCTGTGGTTCGCGTCGCTGGGGGGCTGGAGGGAGAACACTTTTGTTTTACAGATCGAGAAGAGCCTGTTGAGCGCTGACCCCGAAGTTCTCTCTTTGTTTGCTGGAAACCCGTTTCCGGGGCAGCCGCCCAGGCAGATTCGCGCCGTCCTGTGGCAATACTGGTTCTCGGATTGGAACGAGAAGCGGCAGCAGGGGGTCTGGTGGCGTCGTGAGCGGATAGGTTTATATGCCCCCACGATCGAGCGGGAGGCTGACGGCAGGTTTCTTATCCTGGCGTGGCCGAGCGGCACTCCGGAATCACAGTAAGTATCCTATTTACAGGTATTTAAATTCCCCTCGCGACGATTCAAATCATCGGGAGAGTCCCTGCCAGGAAGCTGTTTCGGGATGTCCGAAAGTCCTAGGACTAACGTCCATTTTTCTTCAAACCGTCGTTCCAACGATTTCAGGACTGCTGAGCCATAGCCTGCGGCGAGCCCCGCTCGTAATCTTGCTTCACGTTACGGGAGAGCTGCCCAGCGGGAAACCCGAAACGAACTGAGGTGAACAAAAATGATTCTAGCCATCGCCGCACTCTTGATCCAGCCGCAGGTTGCACCGCAGCTTTCTTTCTCCGCAGAGAGAATGGCCATCGTTCAACCGGCGAATCCGGCCGCAGCGGGCAGCGCGCCGAATGCCCTGACCTATAGCAAACCGGCGGAAGAGGTCGCCGTGCCGGCCGCGCCGGAAGCAACAAGCGCTCCCGCCGAACCGGTGGTCGCCGCAAATGTGAATGCTTTGCCAGACGCTCCTGTCCCGGCACCGGCAATCAACGTTCCCGCCCCACGGGCTTTCATCGGCAACGGCAAACCCATGACGGTTTCGGTCGGCCAGTTGATCGCGGAAAATCGCCGCAAACAACTGATGTGGCGAGGACTGACAATTGCAGCCAGCGGCGCGGCCACCTTTGATGCCTGGACCACGCGGCGCGCGATCACGCAATACGGCGCGGTGGAATTGAATCCCATGCTGAAACCCTTTGCCGGCAACAGCTCGATATACGCGGCGATTCAAGTGGGCCCGGTGATCATGGATTATATCGGCAAGAAAATGATGTACAGCAGATACAGCGTTGTGCGCCGCATGTGGTGGGTTCCGCAGAGCGCGAGCGTGGTCAGTTCGATCTTCTGCGGCGCGCACAATCTGAATTATCGCTAGATCGCTCCAGCCGAAGCGGCCAAACACAAAAGGTTTCTTCCCTCTGAGTAAAGCGTGGCCGGGTTCTCCACCCGGCCACGTTTTTTTTGCCACCGCTCTGACGCATACACTTGTGGATAAAATTAAACTCGAATTAAGAAATGACAATGAGCAGTCAGCGCTGGATATTGCAAAAGACCTCCTAAGCGTCGCGAAAATGTCCCCATCGTCTTAAACTTTAAGACTCCCGACGCCTCCCTATCGTTGCGGCTTTTCCCGCTCTGCTGTACTATCCCCGCCAGCGGAGGGAACAATTATCGCCACCGCGCAGACCATCGCGGCGCCCGATTCCCAAGCGCCATCGGCTACCGGGATTACACAGGCGCGGCGCGTGATTTCGCTCGACGTGTTTCGAGGAATCACGATTGCCGCCATGATTCTGGTGAACGATCCCGGATCGTGGCAGCATATCTATCCGCCACTGGAGCACGCCGAGTGGAATGGATGGACGCCGACCGATCTGATTTTTCCGTCTTTTCTTTTCATTTCCGGCGTTTCCTTGACGTTGTCGTTTGCGTCGCGCTTGTCGCGCGGGGTGACGCACGGCGCGCTGGCCCTTCACATTCTGCGGCGCAGCGCAGCGATCTTCGCGATTGGCGTGTTCCTGAACGGTTTTCCATCCTTTGATTTCAGCACCATTCGCATCATGGGCGTGCTGCAGCGGATTGCGATCTGCTATCTGGCCGCGGGGCTTTTGTATCTGCTGGTTTCCCGAGGGAAAATCGTTGAGAACGATGACAAACAATCGCGTTCCAGATTTATGGCGATTGCGGCCGTTGTCGTAATTCTGTTGGTCGGTTACTGGGCGTTGATGACGTTTGTGCCGGTGCCCGGATATGGCGCGGGCAATCTCAGCCAGGATGGCAACCTCGGCGCATATATCGACCGCACGCTCATGGGCGGGCATTTGTGGTCGGAGTCGAAAACGTGGGATCCGGAGGGATTTCTTTCCACGCTTCCGGCGATTGCCACGATTCTCATCGGGATTCTGGCCGGGGAATGGATGCGGTCGAATCGTGATGGGGGACGCAAAGTGGTGGGCCTTGCGGCGGGCGGGATTTTATTGTCGATTGTGGGGCGCCTGCTGCATCCGTATTTCCCGATTAACAAAAATTTGTGGACCAGCACGTTCGTTCTGTTTACAGGCGGGTTCGCGATGTGCATGCTGGCTGCCTGTTATTGGGCGGTGGATTTGCGCGGCTGGCGCAAGTGGGCGGAGCCGTTTCTGGTCTTTGGGATGAATGCGATTCTGGCCTATATGCTGGCTGCCATTGTTTCAGAAATCAGCACGGACTTTGAGTTTCATTTTTCCCAGGACCGCCTCAATACGGTACACGGCTGGGTTTACGGGAAATATTTTGTTCCCCATTTCAGTCCTGTGAACGCGTCGCTGGCGTTCGGTATTTTTTTCGTCTTCACGATCTTTTTACCCCTTTGGCCATTGTATAGAAAGAAGATATATATTCGGATTTGAGGCAGTGTAATGTCTCAGAACTGAGGCTTCGGTTGCGCTTCATCATTTTAATCTAGCCGTAACATTGGCTTCTGCATGGGCCATGTAAGATATTTGGAGGCAAGTCGGGATTAACATGCTGCCGCGTTGAGATGCTAATATGAAAGACACGCAATGAAACGAGTCCTTCTGATCGAAGACGATCGCGATATTGTGGAACTGGTTCGCTATAACCTTGAGCGCGAGGGATTCCAGGTAGCTTCGGCGACCGATGGCGCCACGGGCCTGGCTCAAGTGCGCAAGGCTCCGCCGGATCTTCTGCTGCTCGACCTGATGCTGCCGAAACTTTCGGGTCTGGAAATCTGCAAGGAAATTCGCCGCGACCAGGCGCTCAACCGTTTGCCTATCCTGATGCTGACCGCGCGCGGCGAGGAAGCCGACCGCGTGGTGGGCCTTGAGATGGGAGCGGACGATTATGTAACCAAGCCATTCAGCCCGCGTGAATTAGGTGCTCGCGTAAAGGCCCTGCTGCGGCGCACCGAGCCGGTCGGGGAGACGCCGCGCGTGATCGAATCGCGAGGGTTGACGATTGATCCTTCGTCGTATCGCGTTTCGCACGACGGGAGTCCCGTAACGCTTTCAACCCTTGAATTCCGATTGTTATATTATCTGGCGACGCGCCCGAATCGCGTGTTCAGCCGCGACCAGTTGCTGGACGCCGTCTGGGGCACCGAGCGATTTGTTACGCCTCGAAGCGTGGACGTTTACATCCGCCGCCTGCGCGAAAAGGTGGAAACCGACGCGGACCATCCGTCGTTTCTGAAGACCGTGCGCGGCGCCGGCTATATGTTCGAAAACGCAGGCCAGGCCGTGAAACAGGAGTGAACTCCCATTGCGTTTAGGCCTATTCTGGCGGCTGGGCGTAATCTACCTGGCGCTGGTCGCGGCAATTCTGATTGCGGTTGAAGTGACCGCTCGTGGGATGGTTGGCAGGATATGGCCCACGTTACTGGTCATCTGTCTGGCTGCGGGTGTCGCTTCCTTCCTGTTCCTGAACTCCATCTCCACGCGTCTCCGGCGATTAAAACTGTTTGCGGATCGCGCCGCCGGGGGCGATTTCGCACCGCTCGATCGCGACCACAGCCACGACGAGATCGCGGACCTCGCTGCCGTCCTGGGCGCAACCGTCGCCCAACTCGGACGAACCATTCATACCTTGACCGATGAACGCAATCGCTCGGCGGCGATCCTTGCAAGCATGGTTGAGGGTGTGGCCGTGGTGGCGGGAGACGAACGAATTCTGTATTGCAATCATGCGTTCGAACAGATTCTGGAACTGCCCGAGGGCAGCTCGCAGGGCAAGAAGCTTGTTCAAGCGCTGAGGCAGGCCGAGTTGGTTACAGCGGTGCGACAGGTTTTGCCGGGCGGCGAAGAGGTTACAGGGGAAGTGGAAGTTGGCACGGTGAGGCGGCGAAGTTTCAGCGTGACGGCCGCTCCGGTCAGCGCGGCGGGAGCGAATAGCGCGGTGCTTGTGCTTCATGACATCACGGAGCTGCGCCGCCTGGAACGCGTGCGGCGCGATTTTGTAGCCAATGTCTCACATGAATTCAAGACGCCGCTTACGGCGATTCAGGGATTTTCCGAGACCCTTCTCGGCGGCGCGCTCGACGACAAGTCAAACCGAAAGCGTTTCGTTGAAATCATCCGCGAGCACGCCGGGCGTCTGGCCAGGCTGACCGACGATCTCTTGAAGCTTTCGCGCATCGAAGCCGGGCGGCTCGACCTCGAATTTCGTCCGGTTCGCGTTCAAGCGCTTGTGAACAGTTGCATCGAGACTGCGCGCTTCAAGGCGGAAGCGCGAGGTCTGCGGATCAATGTTGAATTGCCCGAAGGACTGCCGCCGGTTCGCGCGGATGGCGCTCAGGTAGGCGAGGTTTTGCAAAATCTGCTCGACAACGCGGTGCAATATACACCCGCGGGGGGGCAAATCGATGTGAGCGCCCGGTCGAATGGAAAGGAAGTCACGTTTACGGTCGCCGATACCGGCATCGGAATTCCGGAGTCAGACCTTGAGCGCATTTTCGAGCGTTTTTACCGCGTGGACGCCGCGCGATCGCGCGAGGCGGGCGGCACCGGACTCGGCCTCGCCATTGCCCGCCACATCGTTGACGCGCACAGCGGCCGCATCTGGGTTGAAAGCGCCGTTGGGCAGGGTTCGCGATTTCATTTCAGCGTTCCTTCCGCGCAATAAGTCCTTTTGTTCTTGTATTATTCACCCCCGCTTCATATCCCTTTTACATGCGGCAATTAACCTAGTTGTGCCGGGAGATTCCCGCGGACCCCCGGTAAAAGGTGGTTTGATGGCCACATCGGTTACCAGCGTGCAAACGATCTATCAGGATGTACTGGCCAATTACCTGATCTCGATGGCTCGTACAGTAGAGGCCAGCGTCGAGCATGCCCTTGACGCGCTGCTGCGGCCCAACGTGGAAGCGGCCTCCGCATTATCCAGCCAAGTCTTCCTTGTCGAACCGCGCATTAATGAAATGGAAATCCTGATCGACGACCACGCGGTGCGGATGCTGCGAACCGGACTGCTCGATGACGAAGACATTCGCCGCGTTGTCGCTTCCCAGAAAATCGCCAACGATCTGGAGCGCATCGGCGATCTTGCCGTGAACATTTCCGAACGCGTGATTTCGCTGGCCGGAATGAACGTGACGCAGATGCCGCGCGATCTGGAGCCGATGGCCGGCGCCGTTCGAGGCATGTTGGGCCGCAGTCTCGGCGCTCTGATTTTCCGGAACGTGGTTCTTGCCGGGGAAGTACTCGAAGCCGACGACATTGTGGACCAGTATCGCGACCAGATTTTCGAGCACTTGCTTGCCGGGATGACGGCTGAGCCTTCGCAAGTTGCGCCGCACCTGCAATTCGTGCTGGCAACCCGGTATATGGAACGCATCGCCGATCATTCCACGAATATTGCCGAGGACATTATTTTTTGGGTGCGTGGTTTGGACGTGCGCCACGGACGCACGCGAATCAACAAAGAAGAAGCGATTTTTTCCGAAAAGAAAATTTAACTGGGTTGCACATTTATTGTGCACAACATCGATCTTCGTGTTGCACCCCACCCCGGGCCGACGCTCCCCTGGCGTCGGCCCTTCCTCCTTCTTTTACGTCAACATGAACAAAATAGGGGACTTGGGGTGCGATCTTAAGATTCTTTTGATTTTATACCCGCATCATCGCTTTGTAACGTAGCTGTAACAATTGGGAGTCAGAATCCACGACCTTACGAGGAGAAACAATGAGAATTGTAAAGGTGCTTTGTGTATTTGCTGTTTTGCTTGCACTTGGAACCGTGGCCATCGCCGAAGGCGGGCAGGTTCTGTTGAACGCTGCGGGCGCGACTTTTCCATACCCTATGTATTCGAAGTGGTTCGATGTGTATCGCCAGTCTCACCCGAATGTCCAGATCAATTATCAGTCAATCGGTTCCGGCGGCGGCATTCGCCAGTTGATCGACAAAACTGTTGATTTCGGCGCCTCGGATGGGCCGATGACCGACGATCAGCTCAAACAGGCCAGTGTGCCGATCTTGCATTTCCCGACTGTTCTGGGCGCCGATGTGCCCAGCTATAACCTGAAGGGTGTGACCGCCGAATTGAATTTCACACCGGAAGCGCTCGCCGGAATTTTCCTTGGCAAGATCACGAAATGGAACGATCCTGCGCTTGTGTCGGCGAACCCTGGCGTGAATTTGCCGAAAGATGACATCGTCGTTGTGCACCGCTCCGATGGCAGCGGCACGACCTATATTTTTACCGACTATCTTTCCAAGATCAGCCCGGAGTGGAACACGAAGGTTGGCAAGGCCACTTCCGTGAACTGGCCGGTCGGCCTGGGCGGCAAGGGCAATGAAGGCGTTGCGGGTCTGGTTGAGCAGACGCCCGGCGCGATGGGATATATTGAACTGATTTATGCTGTTCAGAATCACATCGCGTATGGCAAAGTGAAGAATCAAGCTGGGGTGTTTGTGAAGGCGGATCTCGCGAGCGTTTCGGCAGCGGCAGCGGCCGTCGCGAAGACCATGCCGGCCGACTTTCGTGTTTCGATCACGGATCCGGCGGGAAACAAGGCAGCCTATCCGATCGCAAGCTTCACCTGGTTGCTGATTCCTTCCAAGTTCACCGACGCTACAAAACGAGAAACCGTGAAGGATTTCCTGAAGTGGATGATGACGGACGGGCAGTCCTATTGTGAAGCGCTATCCTACGCGAAGCTGCCGAAGGATGTGGTCACCAAGGAAATGAAGGCAATCGCTTCGATTCAGTAATCGGGAACGGCTGGTTGTAGTGCGGGAGAATTCATCGAAATGGCCACAACACCCAATGCGGCGACGCCCGAGGATTTCGCAGGAAGTTCCCGGACGTCGCTGCGCCACACTTTTGGCGCCGATGAGGTTGCGCATCTCATCACGATGATTGCTGCGGCGACGCTACTTCTCATCACCGTTCTGCTCGTGTACCAGCTTTGGGTTCTCTCGGCGGAATCGCGAGCGAAATTCGGCTGGAGCTTTTTTGTTACACAGACGTGGGACCCGGTCTCCGGAGATTTCGGCGCACTCCCGTTTGTTTATGGCACGCTGGTGACTTCCGCCATTGCTCTAGTCATTGCGGTTCCCCTGGGTGTGGGCGGCGCGATTTTTCTGGCTGAGTTGGCGCCGCCCAAAATTTCCTCTTATTTGACGTTTGTCAGCGATCTGCTGGCGGCTGTGCCCAGCGTGATTTACGGATTGCTGGGCGTGTTCCTGCTTGTTCCCATCATGCGGACCACGGTCCAACCGGCGCTGAAAGCGACACTTGGATTTCTGCCGCTGTTCCAGGGCCCGTCCTACGGCATCGGGTTTTTGACGGCGGGTATCGTTCTGGCCATCATGATCGTGCCGTTTGTTCTCTCGGTCTCCCGGGAAGTCCTCATGGCTGTGCCACGAGATCAGCGGGAAGCGGCGCTGGGGCTTGGCGCGACGAAATGGGAATCCACCTGGAAAGTGGTGGTCCCGGCGGCACGGATTGGAATCTTCGGTTCCGTGTTTCTGGCCATGGCCCGCGCTTTGGGTGAAACGATGGCGGTTACGATGGTCATCGGGAATAATCCCAAGATCGCGGCATCCTTATTTTCGCCCGGGTACTCGATTGCATCGGTGCTGGCCAATGAATTCTCCGAAGCAACCGGCAATTTGTACCTGAGTGCGCTGATTGAACTCGGCCTTGTCCTGTTCCTGCTGACATTTATTCTGAATGGCCTTGCTCGTCTGTTGATCGTTCTCACGACGTCGCGAGGGAGCGGGGTGTTGCCCTCATGAGCGCTCGACTGATTTGGCGGAAATCGCTGAACGTTTTCATGCTGTCGATGACAGGCCTTTGCGCGCTGATTACGGTATCGGCCCTGTTCTTTATTCTCGGATATCTGGTTTACAATGGCGGGAAAGATTTGTCCTGGAACTTCTTTACCAAGCTTCCTGCCCCAGTGGGCGAAACCGGCGGCGGGATGGCCAATGCGATCATTGGCAGCCTGAAGCTTCTGGGGCTGGCGGCTCTGATGGGAGTGCCGATCGGTTTGCTGGGCGGCGTATATCTGGCCGAGTTTGGCGGGAAAACGATTCCGTTCATCGTGCGGTACACCGCAGACCTGCTGAATGGCGTGCCGTCGATCGTAATCGGAATATTCGCCTACGCACTGGTCGTGATGCCCATGCATCATTTTTCGACGCTGGCGGGCGGTTTTGCTCTCGGAATCATGGTGATTCCTACCGTGATTCGAAATACGGAGAGTTTCCTGCGCGACGTCCCTCGCACCATGCGCGAGGGTGCGTTCGCGCTGGGTGCCAATAAGTGGAGGATGATCGCCACGGTGGTGCTGCCGGCGGCTTCGCGCGGGATTCTGACCGGCGTCCTGCTGGCTTTGGCTCGTGTGGCCGGAGAGACGGCTCCTCTGCTGTTTACCGCATTTGGCAATCGATTTTGGAGCCCGGGATTAAACCAGCCGACTTCGTCGCTACCTGTCGTAATCTATACTTACGCCACGGGCCCCTATGAAGACTGGCATCAGCAGGCTTGGGCGGCCGGACTGGTTTTGCTGGGATTGGTCCTGCTGACGAATATCCTGGTACGCGTATTTCTGACTGGCGGCTCTGCTTACGAGAGGACCTGACAATGGACGCTGCGTTTCCAATTTCGAATTCGGGGGCTGCTGCCGCGCAATCCGCATCCGCTAAGGCGACAGTGCATACACCAGCCATGACTACAACCACGCCAGACGCCAAAACGCTTCGGATGAAGATTACGAAGCTCAATTTTTATTACGGCAAGAATCACGCCCTGCATAACGTGTCCATGGATGTCGCCACCAACAAGGTGACGGCCATGATCGGGCCCTCGGGCTGCGGCAAGTCCACGCTGCTGCGGACTCTGAACCGCATGCACGAGACGCTGCGCCATACTCGACTCGAGGGAGAGATTGCCCTCGATGGCGTGAGTATCCTGACGCTGGATGTAACCAAGTTGCGCCGCATGGTCGGGATGGTGTTCCAGAAGCCGAATCCGTTCCCCAAGTCGATCTATGAAAATGTGGCGTACGGCCTGAAGATTAACGGGCATACCGGGCGGCTGGACGAAGCGGTCGAAAAAAGCCTGCGCCGCTCCGCTCTGTGGGACGAAGTAAAGGACAAGCTGCATAAGTCGGCCTATGCGCTCTCTGGAGGGCAGCAACAGCGGCTGTGCATTGCGCGGGCTCTGGCGGTGGATCCGGAAGTGCTGCTGCTTGATGAACCGTGTTCGGCGCTCGATCCGGTCAACACTGCGAAGATCGAGGAACTTCTGTTCGAACTCAAGCCGTCGTGCACCATGGTGATCGTCACCCACAACATGCAGCAGGCGGCGCGCGTGAGCGATTCCACCGCGTTCATGCTGAACGGCGACCTGATCGAGTTTTCACCCACCGGAACGATGTTTACCACGCCCGCGGATCCCAGAACCGAGGCGTATATCACCGGGCGTTTCGGATGATCGTCGGGAGCGATTGCCCGGCGATGGCATCGAGTTTGGAAAGTGTGCCATAGATTTTTTGCATCGTAACTGCAATTGGAAGTGCGCGACACTGGGCAAGTCGAATTCAATGCCCGGCGCGGCAATGGAAAAGTGCATCAGGCTCTTTACCCTGAAGAAAATCAAGGGCAGCCTGTTTGGTTTCGAGTCGAATCGGATAAAAAGCGAACCGGCAGCTCTTCGCGTCATTGGGGGTAAATAGCCTGTTCGACTGGAAGGGTCCCGAGTATGGAACGTCATTTTGAACGCGACCTTGAGGAACTGAAAGAGCGGATGCTCTGGATGGGCAGTCTGGCGGAGCGCGCCGTGCATCAGGCCACCCACTCGGTTCTGGATGCGGACGAGAAGCTCGCCGAAACCGTCCTGCGGGAAGAAAACGCCATCAACGAACTGCAGATTGAAATCGACGACCGCGTCGTGCAATTGCTGGCGCTGCAGCAACTGATGGCCGCCGACCTCCGCTTTGTGCTGGCCATCGCGCGTATCAACAACGATCTGGAACGCATCGGCGACCAGGCGGTGAACATCGCGCATTCGGCGACGCGCATCGTGCGCCATCCGCGCGTGAAGCCTTATGTGGACTTGCCGCGCATGGGCGAAATTGCAGAGAAAATGATGCGTGACAGCCTGGATTCGCTGGTGCGCCGCGATATCGAACTGGCTCGCTCCGTTCTGTCGCGCGACGATCAGGTGGACCAGTTGCGCGATCAGATTTTTCGTGAACTGCTCAGCTACATGATGGGCGATTCGTCGGTCGTGTTTCCCGCGTTTGAATTAATTCTGGTGGCGAAAAATCTCGAGCGCATCGCTGATCACGCGACCAACATCGCCGAAGATGTGATCTACATGGTAGCCGGCAGCGATGTGCGGCATCCACTGGTGGACCGCAATACCGCCTAATCCCAAATCTGAACCGGAATTCTTCGTGAACTTCGCGCTTTCTGTGAAATCTGTGTTATGTCTTTTTGGTTTGGATCCAAAACACCAAAAGCTTTAACACAGAGCGCACCGAGGGAGAACACAGAGGGCACAGAGAAAACTACAACTCTGTTTTCATCTTTATTTTCGGAGGGGCGGGGTTTTGATTCGGTCCTGCCCATAAATTCAGAGGGGAGGCGGCGCGGCGCACCTGCGGTGAGGATGAAGTGGATTCTAAACCCGGAACCTTTTGAACCCGAAAGGGTCCGGCACCCGCAGATTAAGGTTCAAAGGCTGGCCCGCTTGCCGCATTTATTTGTGGATAGGAATAAGTGGGTTTTCTTTGCTCGCCTCGCGCGGAACATATAGTTCGCCCTGCTTTATCCCTCTCATCTTGTTGGTCGATCTTGATCGGTGCCAATTTTCCAACGGTTTAGCTAGAAAAAGCAAAACTGTGCCGTACAAAATCAGAACCGCGAGCTGACTCCAGTTACATCCACTTTGCATCGCTTTCTTTCACTCTATAAAACTTTCTAACCTTTCCCAACTTTATTAACTTACTGATTCTACGCGAAGTGGACCGATTCAA
>Ga0265331_10001750_pt1 | contig 15608 bp, 11 predicted proteins | sample 41923metaG_FD_202088 | JGI IMG/M metagenome (GOLD analysis project Ga0265331, IMG submission 202088) | Rhizosphere microbial communities from Carex aquatilis grown in University of Washington, Seatle, WA, United States - 4-19-23 metaG | ecosystem: Host-associated > Plants > Roots > Rhizosphere...
CGAAAGCACCGGGCGCACTTCCGCCGAGGTTGTTGGCTCAAGGCTCCGGCTCCTCTAGCTTCCGGCGAAAGCAATGTCGCTGCGGGACGGAACGGGATCGTGAAAATTCTCGGACTCAATTTCGGCCATGATGCCGGCGTATCGCTGATCGTCGATGGTGTTTTCGCCTGTCACTGGGAAAAGGAACGGCATTGCCGCGTGAAGCATGCCATCGGCTTGCGAGCAAGGGACGTCGCGGCCGCTCTCGACTATTTCGGGGTTTCTCTCGAGGAAATCCAGTCCGTCGCCGTGACGACGACCCAAGGATTGCCGTTCATGCTCTACGACGGCATGAGCGTCGAATTCGGAACGACCGAAATAATAGACCAGGAACGCCTCGATGCCTTGATCGACAGGTCCACGGGATTCTATGCCCGCTTCGAGAACAGCGATCTGCATCCGTTCGGCCACTACCTAAAGTCTCTGGGTGGCCCGCCCGACGAGGAGATTCGGATTAGGGAGGCCAAATTCCCGGTCAACATAACGCGGGCCGACGCCGACTATTTCGACCTTCCCGCCGACGCGACGATCCCGTCGACGCCGCCGGCCGCCCATACCATTGCAGTCACGCTGACGTTGCAGGGCCGCCGCATTCCCGGGCGGTTCGTTTCACATCATCTCTGCCACGCCTACTACGCCTATTCGCAGCTCGGCCGCGGGAATGGATTGATCGTTACGTTCGACGGAGGGCCAGCCGGACGCTTCCGCGGCGGGGGTCTCTATTTCGGCACTGGCGGGCGCGTCGTCCCCATCTACTTTCATAACTTTTTTTTCGGGTTCTTCTACGAGGGCGTCGGCCAGGAGCTGCAACTGGGGCCCGTCGGTGCCGCGGGCAAACTGATGGGGCTGGCCGCATGGGGTAACCCCGTCTACTACGACGCGGGACTGGTGGGCAGATCGCCCTACACGCGAGCCGATCTCTTCGAGGGTGAAGACGGGCCGATGGCGCGACGCCCTCTCGTGAACCTGTGGCGCTCCAGAATGGCTATTCCCCGGCCGCGGTCGAACCTTCGAGACTGCGAAACGCCGCCTCAGATCGAAGCCGACATTGCCGCGAGTGCGCAGGCGATGTTCACGGACACTATCCTGGCTGTCGTCGACGCGGCGATAGGAATAGCGAAGTCGGCCCGCTTCTCGTACGACCATATCGCCTTGTCGGGCGGCTGTGCGCTGAATTGCCCAGCCAATTCCGCCGTGTTCGCCAAATATGGCCCGAGGGTCTTCGTCCCGCCGGCCGTGAACGACGAAGGCATTTCTGCCGGCGCCGGCTTGTGCTGCGCGAGCCTGACGGGAGATTCCATCCTGGGAGGCAGGGAGCGGGGGCCCGCCGAGGTGGCATACAAGGGGATCGTGTACGAGGCGAAACCCGATCTGCTCGCGGGGCGTGCAGGATTGCTGCGCATCGAGGTGCCGAACGCGGTGAGTTTCCTCGCCGCCCAAATCGCCCGGGGGGCCGTCATCGCGCTCTTCGAGGGCAAGGCGGAGATCGGCCCGCGCGCGCTAGGCCACAGATCTCTGATCGCCTCGCCGCTCATCGCGGCGAACTGGAAGCGGGTCAACGCCATCAAGAATCGCGAGGCTTGGCGCCCCCTGGCACCCGTCGTGCTCGATACCGAGTTCCACCAGCACTTCGAAGGCTGCCCGCCCGATTCCTACTACATGCTCTTCAATGCGAAAGTTCGTGGCACCCATCTGCCGGCGGTAACGCATCGAGACGGCACGGCCCGTGTCCAGGTGGCCGTCCCGGAATGCGGCTTCATCTATCGGCTGCTGGAGGCCTTCCGAGAGGAGACGGGTGTCGGGGTCCTGCTCAACACGTCGTTCAATGGACGGGGGGAGCCGATTGTCGAGACGCCAACCCAGGCGCTGGACGCCTTTACAGCGATGCCCATCGATCTTCTCTATCTGCAGGGGATATTGGTCGGGCGCCTTGCGACTTCAGTCCCGGACGGAACAGAGGCCGAAGGCAAGAAGGACAAGACAAACCACGGAGACACGAGGGGCACAGAGAAGACAAAAGAACTGAGCTGAAAAGCTAGCCGACGGGCGGGGGTCGATAACGGCGACGGTGAGGATGTTCTATGGGGGGTTCGGGAGCGGCCCAGCGCCGTCTACGGCAGGTCCGGAAAATCCTCGGCCCAGTATTCGTTCGGCGCCCGCGTGTCCGGCGCCTGCGGCGTCGGGCCGCCACGGCGCTCGATTTCGCGCCGGCGCAGGTCGACGCGCCGGATCTTGCCGGAGATCGTCTTGGGCAACTCGGCGAACTCGAGCCGGCGCACGCGCTTGAACGGCGAGATGTGCTCGCGGACATGGCCGAAGATCGCCCGGGCGGTTTCGCGCGATGGCTCCCAGCCGGGGGCGAGCGTGACATAGGCCTTGGGAACCGCGAGCCGAATCGGATCCGGGCTCGGCACCACCGCGGCCTCGGCCACCGCGGCATGTTCGATCAGCACGCTTTCCAGCTCGAAGGGGCTGATCCGGTAGTCGGCCGCCTTGAACACGTCGTCGGCCCGGCCGATGAAGGTGATGTAACCGTCGGCATCCCGGGCGGCGACGTCGCCGGTCCGATAGTAGTTTCCGGCCATGATCTCGCGGCTTCGCTTCGGGTCGTCCTCGTAGCCCGGCGTCAGCCCGATGGGACGCTGACGGAGATCGAGGGCGATCTCGCCTTCTTGCGCCTCCTGGCCGTCGGGATCGAGCAGCGCCACGCGATACCCCGGCAACGCGCGCCCCATGGATCCTGGCTTGAGCCTCAGGCCCGGCGGATTGCCGATCTGGGCCGTCGTCTCTGTCTGGCCGTAGCCGTCGCGGATTTCGAGATTCCAGGCTTCGCGCACGGTTTCGATGACCTCGGGATTGAGCGGCTCCCCCGCGCTCGCCGCCGCCGTCAGCCGGATCGGATAGGATTTCAGGTCTTCCTGGACAAACAGGCGCCAGACCGTCGGTGGCGCGCAAAGCGTGGTGACGCCGTGGCGCGCGATTGCCCGGAGCGTGTCCTTGGCGTTGAAGCGCTTGGCGGCATGGATGAAGACCGTGGCGCCAGCGTTCCAGGGGGCGAAGAAGCAGCTCCAGGCATGCTTGGCCCAGCCGGGCGAGCTGATGTTCAAGTGAATGTCGCCGGGCCGGAGCCCCAGCCAATGCATGGTCGAAAGATGGCCGACGGGGTAGCTCTGGTGGGTGTGCAGAACAAGCTTGGCCTTGGCAGTGGTGCCCGAGGTGAAATAGAGCAGCAGCGGATCGTCGGCCGCCGTCGGACCCTCGGCGACAAAACTTTCGCTCGCGCCGTACGCTTCCTCATAGGCCAGCCAACCAGGCGCTTCGCCGCCCAAGGCAATGCATCTGAGCGAGGAGGCGAACTCAGCGAATTTGCCCGCCTCGGCCGCCGGCGCGATTACGGTGCCCACGCGACCGCGGGAGATCCGGTCGGCGAGATCGTCACGTCCGAGAAGAGTGGTGGATGGGATCAGCACCGCACCCAGTTTCATCGCGGCCAGCATCGTCTCCCAAAGCGGGACGACGTTCCCCAGCATGAGCAGGATGCGCTCGCCGCGCCTGAGGCCCAGCTTGCGCAGGTGATTGGCCACCTGGTTCGAGCGCCGGCGAAGCAGATCGAAGCTGAGCTTCGTTTCGGGACCTGTCTCCTCGACGATCCAAAGCCCCGCCTGGTCATTGCCTTCGGCATGCCGGTCGAAATAGTCGAGCGCCCAGTTGAAATCCCCCAGCGCCGGCCAGCGGAAGTCGCGATAAGCCGTCTCGGGGGCTTCCCTGTGCTTAAGCAGGAAATCGCGGGCGGCCAGGAAGGCGTCGGTCTCGCGCATGGGCTCCCCCCGGTAGGTTTTCCCGATTAGAGCATCGGGCCGATGCCGCCGTCGAGGTGGGTTTGCCCTTACGCCGACTTTGGCAGAAAGTCGGCGCATTGCTTTGGATGGGCAGGAGGCCGACAGCCATGGATTTCGATCTCAGCGATGAACAGCACGGTTTCCAGGCGACGGCGCGCGCGTTCGCTGCGGACCGGTTCGCCCCCAACGCGGCCCGCTGGGACGAGGAGCGGCATTTCCCCGTGGCAGAGCTGAGGGAGGCTGCCGCCCTGGGTTTTGCCGCCATCTACGTCGGCGAGGAATTCGGCGGCTCCGGCCTGAAGCGGGTCGATGGGGCGATCATCTTCGAGGAGCTGGCCGCCGGCTGCGCCTCCAGCGCGGCCTTCCTGTCGATTCACAACATGGCGTCCTGGATGATCGACCGCTTCGGCAACGAGGCGCAGCGCCGGCGGTTCCTTCCGGAACTCTGCCGCATGGCGCGGCTTGCCAGCTATTGCCTGACCGAGCCTGGCTCAGGCTCCGATGCAGCCTCCCTCAAGACCCGCGCCAGGCGCGAAGGCGACCACTACGTCGTCAACGGGACCAAGGCCTTCATCTCGGGCGGGGGACGATCGGATCTCTACCTCGTGATGGTGCGCACCGGCGGCGAAGGGCCCAAGGGCATTTCCTGCCTGGTTGTGGAGGCCGGCACGCCCGGGCTTTCCTTCGGCGCCGAGGAGCGAAAGCTCGGCTGGAACTCCCAGCCCACGACCACGGTCATCCTGGAAGATTGCCGTGTGCCCGTGGCCAATCGCCTGGGCGAGGAGGGCGAGGGGTTCAAGATTGCCATGGCCGGGCTCGACGGCGGGCGCGTCAACATCGGCGCCTGTTCGCTTGGCGCCGCGCGAGCCTGCCTCTCGGCGGCGCGCGACCATGTCACGACGCGCAAGCAGTTCGGCCAGGCGATCGCCGAATTCCAGGCCACCCAATTCAAGCTTGCCGACATGGCGACTGAATTGCAGGCGGGCCGGCTGATGATTCGCCAGGCGGCGGCGAAGCTCGACGCTAGCGACCCCGAGGCCACCCTTCATTGCGCCATGGCCAAGCGGTTTGCCACCGACGCCGGCTTCCGGATCTGCGACGAGGCTCTCCAGCTTCACGGCGGCTACGGCTACCTCAAGGATTTTCCCATAGAGCGCTTTTTCCGGGACTTGCGGGTTCATCGGATCCTCGAAGGCACCAACGAGATCATGCGGGTGATCATCGCTCGCCGGCTCCTGGCGGGCGCGGCGCTCGACTAGCATGGAGCCGGAGATCGTCTTTTCGTGCGCAAACGGGATCGGCCGCGTGCTGCTGAACCGGCCCAAGGCGCTGAACGCCCTCACCCTGGAGATGAGCCATGCTCTGGAGAATCAGTTGCGCGACTGGGCGATCGACGATGGAGTCCGGGTCGTGCTGGTGCGCGCCGCGGGCGAGCGCGCCTTTTCGGCCGGCGGCGACATCCGAAGGCTCTATGAAGCGGGCAGGTCGGGCAGCGACTATCCCTACCGGTTCTGGGCCGACGAATATCGGCTCGATGCCCTGATCAAGCACTACCCCAAGCCCTACATCGCCTTGATCGACGGGATCGTCATGGGCGGGGGAGTCGGCATTTCCGTGCACGGCTCCCATCGGGTCGTCACCGAGCACGCCCTGTTCGCCATGCCGGAGACCGGCATCGGCCTCTTCCCCGACGTAGGCGGCTCCTATTTCCTGCCCCGCTGCCCCGGCCGGATCGGATTCTATCTCGGCCTGACAGGCGCACGGCTGAAGGCGGCCGACATCCTTTATGCAGGGATCGCGACCCATTATGTGCCGCGGGCGCGGCTTGGCGCTCTTGAGCAAGCGCTGGCCGCCGAGGCCGCGGGCGTCGACGAGGTGCTGGCCGCCTTCGCCGAAGATCCGGGCCCGGCGCCGCTCGCCCTTGAGCGCGCGGACATCGACCGGCTGTTCGTCGGTGAGGGCCTTGCGGCTATGGTTTCCGCTCTGGCGACCGATACCGGCCCTTTCGCGCGTCGCCAGAGGGACGCCTTGGCGACCAAATCGCCGACCGCACTTCATCTGACCTTCCGGCAGCTCCGGGACGGTGCCGGCCTCGCTTTCGACGATTGCCTGCGCATGGAATGGCGCATGGTGAGCCGCGTGCCGAAGGAGCTGCCGGATTTCTACGAAGGCGTGCGCGCCGCCGTCATCGACAAGGACAACAAGCCCCGCTGGTCGCCAGCTCGCCTCGATGATGTGGATCCGGTCATGCTCGATCGCTTCTTCGGGCCGTCGCCTTTCGGAGAACTCGCGCTTTATTGACGGAGGAGAGTCATGATTCGCATCGGTTTCATCGGCGTCGGCAATATGGGCGGACCCATGGCGCGGAACCTGCTGAAGGCGGGCCACGCCCTCAAGGCCTATGACCTGGTGCCGGTCGCGCTGGCGCAGGTTGTTGAAGCTGGCGCGCTGGTCGCCGCATCGCCCCTCGACGCGGCGACGGATGTTGACGCCGTCATCACCATGCTGCCGGCGGGTCAGCATGTCCGCGCGGTCTATCTGGGCGATGGCGGGCTCATCGCCAAAGCGAGGCCAGGAACTCTCCTGATCGACAGCTCGACCATCGACGTCGCAACCGCGCGCGAGGTCGCGGCCGCCGCCGCCACGGCGGGGCTGCCGATGATCGACGCGCCGGTCTCGGGCGGCACCGGTGGGGCCGAAGCCGGCACCCTCACCTTCATGGTCGGCGGCCCGGCCGAAGCCTTCGCGCGGGCCCGGCCCATCCTCGAGGCCATGGGCAAGACCATCGTCCATGCCGGCGGCCCCGGCAACGGCCAGGCGGCCAAGATCTGCAACAACATGATCCTGGGCGCTTCCATGGTCGCCGTCTCGGAAGCCTTCGTGCTCGCGGAGAAGCTGGGACTCACGCATCAGAAGCTGTTCGACATCAGCGCTAAATCCTCGGGCCAATGCTGGTCGCTCACGACCTATTGCCCGGTGCCGGGTCCTGTGCCGACTTCGCCCGCCAACCGCGACTACAAGCCGGGCTTTACTGCGGCCATGATGCTGAAGGATCTGCGCCTGTCCCAGGAAGCCGCCGCGGCGGCAGGTGTGGCTACGCCCCTCGGCGCCGAGGCGACCCGTTTATACCAGCGCTTTGCCGATGGGGGACAGGCGAGCGTCGATTTCTCCGGTATCATCCGCATGCTGCGCGAGGGGTGAGCCTGCTGCCCTCACCCGTTCGAATCCCGTTCATTCCAGGCCGCTCATTCTAGGAAAGACTCCATGGACACCGTGACCCAGTTTCCCCACCAGGTTCGGGAGATCGAGAACCTGTTCATCACCCTTGCCGACGGTTGCCGCCTGGCGGCCCGGATCTGGCTTCCGGTGGATGCCGAGACGAAGCCCGTGCCGGCGATCCTGGAATACCTGCCCTACCGCAAGCGCGACGGCACTTCGGAGCGCGACCAGCTGACCCATCCCTACTTTGCCGGCAACGGCTATGCCTGCATCCGGGTCGATATCCGCGGGTCCGGGGAATCCGACGGGCTGCTGGAAGACGAGTACCTGAAATCGGAGCAGGACGACTGCCTGGAAGTGCTGCGCTGGGTCGCGGCCCAGCCCTGGTGCACGGGCAAGATCGGCATGATCGGCATCTCCTGGGGCGGCTTCAACGGGCTCCAGGTGGCGGCGCGCCGTCCGCCCGAACTCGCCGCGGCGATTTCGCTTTGCTCCACCGACGACCGCTATGCGGACGACATCCACTACATGGGCGGCTGCCTGCTCACCAACAATCTGGATTGGGCCTCGGTCATGTTCGCCTACATGGCGCGCTCGCCCGACAAGGCTCTGCTGGGCGAGGCCTGGCGCGAGGCATGGCTGAACCGGCTGAAGAATGAGCCGCTGCTCATCGCCAACTGGCTGAAGCACCAGCGCCGGGACGCCTTCTGGAAGCACGGCTCCATCTGCGAGGACTGGAGCGCCATCACCTGCCCGGTCTATCTCGAGAGCGGCTGGGCCGACGGCTACTCGAACACGGTCCCGCGCATGCTGGCCAACCTCAAATGCCCGAAGATGGGCATCGTCGGCCCTTGGGCGCACAAATATCCGCATTTCGGCGGGCCCGGCCCCCAGATCGGCTTCCTCCAGGAATGCCTGCGCTTTTGGGACAAATGGCTGAAGGGAATCGAGACCGGGATCATGGACGAGCCCATGTACCGGGTCTGGATGGAGGAGCCGGTGATGCCCGCGCCGCAATATAAGATCCGGCCGGGCCGCTGGGTGGCCGAACCGTCATGGCCCAGCCCCAACATCAAGCCGCGGCTGCTGCATTTCGGCAGCGGCGGAAAGCTTGCGGCGAGTCCTGGTCCCGACAGCAGCGTCCGGGCCATGTCGCCCCAGTCACTCGGGTCCGCTTGCGGCAACTGGTCGGGCGATGGTATCGGCCCTCACGAGCCGCTCGACCAGCGCATGGACGACGGCGCCTCGATCTGCTTCGAGAGCGAGCCGCTGGCCGACCGCTTCGAGATCCTGGGCGCGCCGGTGGTGACCTTGGAATTCTCGGTCGACCGGCCGCTCGCCTTCGTCGTGGTGCGCCTGAACGAGATCACCCCCGACGGAGCCTCGACCAGAATCACCTATGGGATGAGGAACCTGACCCATCGCAACAGCGATGAGCAGCCGGAAGCCCTGAAGCCTGGCGAGCGCTACAAGGTGGCCGTGAAGCTGAACGACATCGCCCATGCGTTTGCGGCCGGAAACCGCATCCGCGTCGCTCTTTCGACGACGTATTGGCCCATGGTCTGGCCCTCGCCGGAACCCGTCACGCTGACCGTGTTCACGGCGGCCAGCCGGCTCGAGCTGCCGACGCGCGTGGCGCGCCCGGAAGACAAGAAGCTTGCAGCCTTCCCGGTCGCCGAGGGGGCGAAGCCGCTGGCCAAGACCTATCGCCGGCCGTCTGGCGAGCGGCGCTGGGTGGAACGGGACTTGGGCGGGGAAACCACGACCTATCACACCCTCGACGATCACGGCGACTTCACCATCGATCACATCGGCCTCGATACGGACGCGGTCCAGCATCTCGCCTATCGCATCCGGGAGGGCGATCCCCTCTCGGCCGAGGTCGAGATCACCGATACCTACAAGCTCGGCCGCGGCGACTGGCGCACCCGCACCGAGACGCGAACCGCGATGCGCTCGGACAAGACCCACTTCATCCTGGAGGCAACCCTCGACGCCTATGAGGGCGAGACACGCGTCCTGTCGCGGAACTGGAGCGAGCGGATCGCGCGCGATTTCAACTAGTTCCCTACCCACCCGCCAGGCGAGGCAGGAGGAACACCTCGCTGCCTGGCGGGATGGGCTGGAACCAGGCATCCCGGTAGATCTTCCCGTCGATGGAGACGGAGACGCCCCGGTCGAGCTGCGGCTTCAGGCCGGGATGTTTCTCGCCCAGGCGTGAAAGCAGCTCGCGGATATTGGCGGCCTCGACCTCCACCTTGGTCGCCCCACCGGTGGCCGACTTCAGCGACCCCCAGAGGACGACCTGCACCATCAGCGCCGCGGCGCCTCTCCCATGGCCTTCAGGATCTTGGGCGGCGACATGGGAATCTCCATCATCCGCACCTTGGCCGCGGCCGAGACAGCGTTGGCCACGGCCGCCAAAGGCGGAACGATGGAAGTCTCGCCCACGCCCCGGAGCCCGTAGGGATGACCCGGGTTCGGCACCTCGACGATCACCGTGTCGATCATGGGCAGGTCGGAAGCGACGGGAATCCGGTAGTCGAGGAAGCCGGGGTTCTGGAGCCTGCCGTCGGCGCCGTAGATGTACTCCTCGTTGAGGGCCCAGCCGATGCCCTGGACCGCGCCGCCCTGGTACTGGCCTTCCACATAGCTCGGATGGATCGCCTTGCCGGCGTCCTGGATGACCGTGTAGCGGACGACGCGGGTAAAGCCGGTCTCGGGATCGATCTCGACATCGCACAGATGGGTCGAGAAGCTGACCCCAGCGCCCTCGGCATTGACTTCGCAATGACCGGCGATCGGTCCGCCGGTGTTGGCCGCGACCTTGGCGATGTCGGCCAGCGACAAGGGCGGGAAATCGCCGGCATTGGCGCCGGCGGGCTTGGCGTGGCCGTTTTCCCACAGCACCGCATCGGGCGAGATGCCCCACATCTGGGCCGCCCGTCCGCAGAGCTTCTTCACCGCATCGCGTGCCGCCTGGATGGTGGCCATGCCGGTGGAGAAGGTGACCCGGCTGCCTTCCGAGATGTCGTTGTAGCCGAGCGAACTGGTGTCGGCGACGATGGTGCGGACCTGCTCGTAGCCGATGCCGAGTTCCTCGGCCGCCATCAGGCACATGGACGCGCGCGAGCCGCCGATGTCCGGGGTGCCCACCGCGAGAGCCACGGTGCCGTCGATGTTGATGTTGAGGGAGACGCAAGTCTGGCCGCCGAAATTGAACCAGAACCCGGTGGCAACGCCGCGGCCCTGATTGGGCCCCAGCGGCGCCTTGTAGTGCGGATGGGCCTTGGCCGCCTCGATGGTCGCTCTGAGGCCGATCACGCCATAGGTCGGCCCATAAGAAGACTCCGTGCCTTCACGGGCGGCGTTCTTCAGGCGGAGCTCGACGGGGTCCATGCCGATCTTCTGGGCAAGCTCGTCGATGACGCATTCCACCCCGAAGGCCGAGATCGGCGCACCGGGCGCGCGGTAGGCGGCCTGCTTCGGCCGGTTCACCACGACATCCCAGCCGACCGCCCTGACGTTCTCCAGGTCGTAGCAGGCGAATGCCGACATGGCGCCCATGTCCACCGGGGATCCGGGGAATGCACCGCCCTGGTATTTCAGCACTGCGTCGCCGGCGGTGATCCGGCCGTCCTTCTTGGCCCCGATCTTGACCCAGACGGTGGCGCTTGAGGTCGGGCCGCTGGCGCGAAACACTTCCTCGCGGCTCATGACGATCTTGACCGGCTTGCCGGCCTTGCGCGAGAGCGCCAGGGCCACGGGCTCGATGAACACCGTGGTCTTGCCCCCGAACCCCCCGCCGATCTCCGAAGCCGTGACCCGAAGCTTGGACACGTCCATGCCCAGGAGCGAGGCGCAGACATTGCGCACCGCATAGTGGCCCTGGGTGCAGACCCAGAGTTCTCCCTGGCCGTCATTGCCGACGCTGGCGAGACAGGCGTGGGGTTCGATATAGCCTTGGTGTGTCGCCTCGCTCTTGAACTTGCGCTCGACGACCACGTCGGCCTCGGCAAAGCCTTTGGCCACGTCGCCATGGCCGAACTCATGGCGCTTGGCAATGTTGGAGGGCTTCTTGGGCGTCGGCTCGACGCCCTGGGTGAACAGGTCCGAGTGAAGCACCGGCGCCCCGGGCTTCATGGCCTCTTCGACGTCGGTCACGTGAGGCAGGATTTCGTAGTCGACCTTGATCAGCTTCAGGGCCTTGCGGGCCGTGGCTGTGTCGATCGCCGCCACGGCGGCCACGGCATGGCCGTCGTAAAGCGCCTTGTCGCGCGCCATGACGTTGCGCGATACGTCGCGCAGGTCGCCTTCGATCTCCTTGAAATCGTCGCGGGTGACGATGGCCTTCACGCCTGGAAGGGCCAGCGCCTTCTTGATATCGATGCTGCGAATACGGGCATGGGCGTGGGGACTGCGCAGGAGCCTCCCCACCAGCATGCCCGGGGCCGACATGTCGGCCCCGAACTTGGCGCGGCCGGTGACCTTGTCGATGCCGTCCGGCCGGTTCGGCCGGCTGCCCACGAGGCGGAAGGATTGGCCCTTCGGATTGTCCAGAGGCATTATCGGCTCTCCCTCATTTCGGCGGCCGCGCTCACGACTGCGCGCACGATCTTGTCATAGCCGGTGCAGCGACAGAGATTGCCCGCGAGCCAGAAGCGGATTTCATGCTCGGTCGGGTTCGGATTCTTTTCCAGCAGCGCCTTGGAGGCGACCAGGAAGCCGGGCGTGCAGACGCCGCACTGAAGTGCTGCATGCTCGATGAACTTGCGCTGGAGAGGGTGGAGCTGATCGCCCTTGGCGATCCCTTCCACGGTGCGGACCTGCCGACCCTCGGCCTCGGCCCCCAGGACCAGGCAGGAGCAGACCAGCCGCCCGTCAAGCGTCACGCTGCAGGCGCCGCAGTCGCCGGTGCCGCAGCCTTCCTTGCTGCCGGTGAGGCCGAGCCGGTCGCGCAGCACGTCCAGCAGGGTCTCTTCCGCCGCGCACAAATACTCGACGGCGTCGCCGTTGATGGTGGTCGAAACGTGAACCTTGCTCATTTGCCTCTCCTGGCACGCTGAAGCGCCACTTTGGCGGCGCGGCGGGCGAGGACACCCGCAACCTTGATGCGGAACTCCTTGGTCCCGCGCTTGTCGTCGATGGGCCGGCAGGCCGCCGAGGCGGCCGCGGCCAGATTGTCCAGCGCCTTGTCGTCGACCTTGGTGCCGACGAGGGCGGCGGCGGCTTCCTCCACCAGCAGGACCCTGGCGGCGACCGCGCCGAGCGCGACCCGGGCCTGGCGGCAGACCCCATCCGGGCCGAGGGTGAGGCTGACCCCGGCGCCGACCACGGCGATATCCATTTCGGTGCGGGGAATGAAGCGCAGGTAAGCGTCGCCGGAGCGCGGCGGACGCTTGGGCAAGTGGATCGATTCCACGATCTCGCCCTTGCGCAGTGACGTCTTGCCGGGGGCGACGGCGACGTCTTCCACCGCAATCTCGCGCCGGCCCTTGGGCCCGACGACGATGGCCTTGGCGCCGGCGGCGACCATGGCCGGAACGCTGTCGGCTGCCGGCGAGGCGTTGCAGAGATTGCCGACCACGGTCGCGCGACCCTGGATCTGGGTCGAGCCGATCAGCTTCGCCGCCTCGACCACTCCCGGCCAAGCCTTGCGGACGCCGGCATGCTCGCCCAGCACGGCGCTCGGCACCGCGCTGCCGATGCGGATTCCGTTGGCGACGGCTGAGATCTTGCCCATGGCCGGGATCCGCTTGATGTCGACCACCAGATCGGGCTCGATGTGGCCGGAGCGCAGCCGGACCAGCAGATCGGTTCCCCCGGCGAGCACATGGGCGAGGCCCTTGGCCTTCGCCAGCAAGGCTACCGCCTCCTTGGTCGTTTTCGGCGCTTCATATCTCATGCGGCCATCCCCGAGTATTGGCGTTGCGACGGAGGGGCAAGCTAGCACAAAACAGCCGCGGCCTGTCACGCCCTCGCGAAGGCGCCCGGCGGCTATGAATCCCGGGCTTTTCGATAGAACCGCCAGGCCGTGTCGACGATGGTGTCCATGTCCGACAGGCGGGTCGAAAACCCCAACAGGCGCCCGGCCGCCGAAGGGTCGGCATAGAGGGCCGGCGCGTCGCCCGGCCGGCGGGGCCGCCTGACGCTCGGCACCTTGCGCCCGATCACCCGTTCGATGCTGGCGATCGCCTCGAGCACCGAGACCCCGCGGCCGGCACCCAGATTGAGGATGGCGCTGGGGCCTCCGCGGATCAGATGGCCGAGGGCTAGGAGGTGGCCGGCGGCAAGGTCGCTGACATGAATATAGTCGCGGATGCAGGTGCCGTCGGGGGTCGGGTAGTCGTCGCCGTAGATTTCAAGACGCTCGGTTTCCCCGGCCGCGGCCTTGAGCGCCATGGGGATGAGATGGGTGGCTGTCTTGCGCTGGTCCCCGGTGTCGCCCTCGGGATCGGCGCCGGCGGCATTGAAATAACGCAAGGCTACAAAGGTCAGGCCATGGGCGGCGGCTTCGTCGGCCAGGATCTCTTCGACCATCAGCTTGCTGCGGCCATAGGGATTGATCGGCGCCTTGGGCGCCTCTTCCGGGATCGGTAGGGGCGGCGAGCCGCCGTAGACGGCGCTCGTGCTCGAGAAGACGATCCTGCGCACGGCGGTCTGGCGCATGGCATCGAGCAGGCCAAGCGTGCCGCAGACATTGTTGCGATAGTAGGCGACCGGGTCGAGGACGGATTCCCCGACGCTGGTAGAGCCGGCGAAATGCATCACCGCCTCGGCCCCCGATTGCCGCAGGCTTTCGGCCACCAGACCCGAATCGGCGATATCGCCCAGGATCAGGCGACCCCATTTGACGGCGCCGGCGGTTCCCTGGGACAGATTGTCGAGGGTGACGGGCTCCATGCCGGCGGCTGCGAGCGCCTTGCAGACATGGCTGCCGATATAGCCAGCGCCCCCCGTGACCAGCACCCGCAATTTGCAATCCCCTCCGTGTTTCATCCGGCTCGGCCGCTCGGGAGGGCCTCAGTCCGCGACATCGGCCAAGCTTCCGGCGCTGGCCTCTATGCCCGGATTGTCGAGGTCGAGGCAACCTGGATTTTGCGCCTTTCTTGTCTCGGCTCCGGCCATCGGCAACAATGGGTTGCCACCCGGCATCGGCCGGCGCGGGCGGGAGGTGGGGTCGCAATGGAGCCCGTGGACGCTCAGGACGTCGAGCTTTCGATCGTGCTCCCGGCCTACAACGAGGCGGCCAATGTGGCGGCCATGGCAGCGAAGCTGACGGAAGTCGCCGGGCCGCTCGGATCCTTCGAAATCGTCTTCGTGGACGACGGGTCGGGCGATGGGACTCTCAGCGAGATCAAGGCCCTGGCGCGCCGGACCGACGCCGTCCGCTATGTCTCCTTCACCCGCAATTTCGGGCATCAGGCGGCGCTCAGAGCCGGGCTTTGCCATGCGCGCGGACGCGCCGTCGTACTGATGGACTGCGATTTCCAGCACCCGCCTGAGCTTCTGCCGGCGCTGGTGGCGCAATGGCGCAAAGGCGCCAAGGTCGTGACCACGACGCGCCGGGACGAGCCGGGCAATCAAGGCTTCTGGAAACGGGTCACCTCGCGCCTCTTCTATCGCACCCTGAACGCCATCGGCGACGTGCGCATCGAGCCGGGCAGCGCCGACTTCCTGCTCCTCGATCGCCAGGTGGTCGATACGGTCAATGCCTTCACAGGCCCCGACTTGTTTTTGCGCGGCCTGGTGCGCTGGCTCGGATTCCCGCTCGTCACCCTGCCCTACGATGTGGGCCTGCGCCAGGCAGGCGACTCCAAGTTCACCCTCGGGCGCATGGTGAGCCTGGCCGCTGCCGGCATCGTCGCCCACAGCCTGCGGCCGCTGCGGCTCGCCATCTATCTGTCCTTCGGCTTTGTCGCCATCGGTTTGCTGTTGCTCGTCTATTCGATCGTCAGCTTCCTGTGGATCGCCCATACCGTGGCGGGCTGGAGTTCCCTCATGGCAACCATTGCAATCATTGCTGCGGCGCAGATGCTGGTGCTTGGCATCATCGGGGAATATGTCGGGCGGAGCCTGCGCGAGGCGCGGCAATGGCCGGCCTATGTGGTGGCGGAGGCCTCCGCGGAAGGACAATCCGAACAACGCTAGGCGCGGTCCTCGCGAGCCCAGAGCCCCGGCAACAGGAAGCTGAGGAACACGATGCAGGCGAGCGGCTTGAACCAGAGCTTGGTCGCCTGGAAGACCAGAGTGCCGTAGCCGTCGCTCCCGAGGGCAAGACAGAGGACCACCAGACAAGCCGCGATCCAGACCGGCCGGCGCCTTACCAGCGCCACGGCTGCCGAGACGGCAACGATGCCGGCGAGCGCGCCGTAGGTATTCTCCTCGTTGGCCGGATTGAACAGCATCAGGTAGCAGACGGAGAGGGCGAGGATGTAGAACGCCGCGAGCCGCGCTGCATGGCGCTTGCGGGCGGCCCAGGCAAGCCCGAGGGTGGCGAGCGCCGCGGCC
>Ga0265331_10001751_pt1 | contig 15606 bp, 17 predicted proteins | sample 41923metaG_FD_202088 | JGI IMG/M metagenome (GOLD analysis project Ga0265331, IMG submission 202088) | Rhizosphere microbial communities from Carex aquatilis grown in University of Washington, Seatle, WA, United States - 4-19-23 metaG | ecosystem: Host-associated > Plants > Roots > Rhizosphere...
ACAAGAAACAGGATGACGCCAGTGGAATACAGAAATCATCTATTGGCTAGTCTAGGTTCCAGGATCTAATAGTGTCTACTAAATGGGGTACGCATCACACCATTCTAGGGCATATATGCGGTATGGGATGTCGTTCCAGGCTGTTCATATGGCTTGAGCAACCTGTGAATTACTGTGCATAAACGGTTGCCTTTCTATGCTAGACTTTAGGCGAGGTTATCTCATTAACCAAGCCATTATCAGCTAAAACCACACTATCATGGCAAAGACAGTTTCATGGGTTTTCGGCGTCATCTTTATCATCGCCGGCGTCTGGGGATTCTTCGCCCAGCCCGCTATCGGCTTCATCGCGGCTGACCGGCTCTCGAGCCTCGTCCACCTCGTCGTGGGCGTCGTGCTCCTCGCCGTCGCTAGCAAGCCGTCCGCCGTCACCGCTCTCAAGACGGTCGGCATCGTCTACGTGATCTTCGCGATCCTTGGCTTCGTCCAGAGTTCGACGGTCCTCTTCGGCATCTTCGCTACGGACGCGGTCACCAACTGGTTCTACCTCGTCGTCGGCGTCGTCATCGCCATCCTCGGCTTCTCCACGAAGACGGGCGCTGCTCCGATGGCTCCTTCCGCTCCGGCTCCGCAGGCATAGTCAGGAATGGGGATCTGATGCGGGCATTGTCCGCGTCGCTTCCCGCAGAAAGCCGCCTCGAAAGGGCGGTTTTCTGGTGGGCAACAAACAAATAAGAGTGAAATGGGCACGTCTTTTTGGCGGCGCGCGAGGGGTGGGGTAGACATTCACCCTGCGGCGCCCACTTTTCAAAATCTTAGGATTCTAAGGAATTTTCCGATGGAGACAAATTTCATGGCTCAAAACTTGGGGGTGCGTTAAGTGAGTCTTACAATCCTAAGTATTCAAAACAGGGGTGTTGGCGGAGGGGTGCCTCAGGGACTCACTCAGCCATTCCGAGGAAATCCTACAGTGTCGTCCACGATATTTCAATTGTGCGCCCTGCAGGACTCGAACCTGCGACATCTTCAGTGTAAATGAAGCGCTCTACCAACTGAGCTAAGGGCGCAGAACAGTGCAAAGTGTATAGTGAAAAGTGCAAATCGCAAAGCCGTACTGTATGCTCATGCTATGAACAGCGCTCTTCTGGAACAGGTGGCCATCATCTACGAAGACGATGATTGCGTCGTCGTGAATAAGCCCGCCGGCCTGATGGTCCATCCCGATGGCCGCAGCGAGGGGCCATTCCTGACCGACTGGGCTGTGAGCCGCTATCCCGGCCTGGCGGGGGTAGGCGAGATACAGCGCGCTCCCGACGGCGAGGTCCTCGACCGGCCCGGCATCGTGCATCGCCTCGATCGCGACACGTCGGGTACCATCCTCATCGCAAAGACGCCCGAAGCCCATGCCTTCTTCAAGGATCAGTTCCAGGAGCGGACAGTCTCCAAGAAGTACCTCGCGTTCGTCTGGGGCGAGATGGGGGAGCCGTTCGGCACCATCATCCGGCCGATCGGGCGCAGCTTCAAGAGCGGGCCGAAATGGTCCGCCCAGCGCGGTGCCCGCGGCGAGATGCGCGACGCGGAGACGTATTGGACGCGCCTCTGGACCGGCACCGTGCCAGTCGACTCCGAACAGGGGCAGGCCGACGAGAGATTCAGCCTCGTCCAGGCCGAGCCTCGGACCGGCCGGACGCATCAGATCCGCGTACATCTCCTGGCCGTGCATCATCCGGTCGTCTGCGACCGCCTCTATGCGCCCAAGAAGCCGCAGGCCCTCGGTTTTGACCGGCTGGCGCTCCATTCATGGAAGCTCTCATTCATGGCCAGGAATGGCACCAAGGTCATGGCGATAGCGCCGCTCCCCGCTGACTTCCAGGCTGCGATATCCTCGACTGGAGCCATCCTGCCCAAGGCCTGAGGGTGAATGCGCTGAGATTTGAATATTTTCGGGGCCTGTGATAAGGTACTCCCACTACATTCATGGCCACGAAAGTCATCTCACCGGTCAATATCGAGTTCCGCCAGAAGCTGGACATCCGTCCGGGCGACACTGTCCGCGTCTGGCAGAGGATCGAGGAAGCCAAGGGCAAGTTCCGCCTGCAGGCCTTCGAGGGCATCGTCCTCGCCAGGAAGCATGGCCGCGAGGCTGGCGGCACCTTCACGGTCCGCAAGGTCATCGACGGTGTCGGCGTCGAGCGCATCTTCCCGCTGTATTCTCCGATGATCGACCAGGTGGAGATGGTCCGCCGCTCCAAGGTCCGCCGCGCCAAGCTCTATTTCGTCCGCGAGAAGGCCACCAAGGAGATCCGCCGCCAGATGCGCCGCATCATGGAGGCAAAGTACGAGGAAGAAGAGAAGCCTGTGGCTGCTGCGGCAGCCGAGGCACCGAAAGAAGAGGAGAAGAAATAGCTTTTCTGCTATTATTGACTGGTTCGGCGTGTTTGAAAACGCGCGGGTGGCGAAATTGGTAGACGCACTACCTTGAGGTGGTAGCGCCCATTAGGGCATGGAGGTTCGAGTCCTCTCCCGCGCACAAGTGGTTTGATGGCCCCCATATCTTCGCTGCGCTCGATATAGGAGCTTCGCTCGGAACCAGAAAATGAGCGCAGGAACGTTCATTTTCTGTTCCTCGCTCGCTCCCATAGTTTAATGGATAGAACGCGAGCCTCCGAAGCCCGCGGTCCAGGTTCGATTCCTGGTGGGAGCACAGTCAGCTATACTTGAGATCATGCTATACACCAGGAAAGGGGACTCCGGCACGACCAAGGACTTCGCGTCCGGTCCTGGCGTTCGCAAATCGAAGAGCTCCTGTCAGACGGAGTCGCTCGGCGCGCTCGATGAGATGAACTCATTCCTAGGTCTCGTGAAGGTATGCTCGGCCAGTGTGGATTGGTCCGTGAATGGCACCAAGCCGGACGCTATACTCCTCTGGGTCCAGCAATGCCTGTTCTCCGTGCAGGCCGAGGTCGCTGGCGCAGACAAGCGGGTCGGCCAGGCCAAAGTGACCGAGATGGAGGCCTGGATCGATTGGGTCGAGAAGGAGCTGCCGCCGATCAAGACGTTCTTCATCTCCGGCGGCACCGAGCTCGCGGCGCTCTTCGATATCTCGCGCACCCTCGCTCGCAAAGCCGAGCGCCGGGTCGTGGCTGCAGCCGATGCCGGCGAGATCTCGCCCGACCCTGCCACGCTCGCATTCCTGAACCGACTCTCGTCGCTCCTCTACGCCCTCGCTCGACTTACGAACCACAAATCTGGTATCGTTGAGCAGCCACCGACCTACCAGTAGCCTCTTTGCGTTTGGTTATTGTTTCTTGGTCATTGGTTTTTGCCACATGGTGCCTATGGTGTAATGGTTAGCACTCGGCTCTGTGAAAGCCGCAGCATGGGTTCGAATCCCATTAGGCACCCCATTCGAGAATGACCTGTTGAAAAGCAATGTTTCGTGCCTCAACAGAGCTGTATTTCTCCAGTTCGAACCGAGCTAATTTAGCCTTTATTTCAGGGTATGCCTCTTTGATTGGCTGGAACCATTCGTTGCCCGTAATAAAGACTTTTCCGCCTTTTATGTAGAAGTTTTGGCCGAGTGCCGAGAATATCTCACGTTTCCTTTGAAGGTTGCCCATGACAAACTCCTTTCTGGCAAAGCAGGCAAAGGTGAATACCTGCTCAGTGAGGTCCAGCCACTTTGAAGCACGTCCCTCAGTTTCTCGAAGTTTTGCTTGAAGTCGAGCGATCTTATCTTTGAGGATATCGCGCTCTTTGACGAAAGCCTCATCATCGATGAGATCACGGTAGCGCATCTTGGTGAGGTTATCGAGCTCGGTTTGCGACTCGACCACAGTTTTATGTTGCATCTCATAAATCTTGGTTCGCTCTTCGATTTCCTTATCATTCTTGCGATTCAATGCTTCTACAGCCCACGTTTGAAACTCAGGGAGTATGGTGTACTCTTCAAGAAGCATTTCGATCTGCTGTTCGAGGTCCTCAAGATTGATGGGATTTCGCTTTTTACACGTTGAGTTTTTCTTATTTCCACCGCAGTGGTAATAAACGTAATTTTTCATCTGTCCGGTCTTCTTTACTTCCTTTAATCTTTCGGTAGCGGTGTACATTGATCCACAAAGACCACAGCGAATAAGTCCGGTAAATGCAAACTCGTGTGTTTGGCCTCGAGGTTTGCCGGTCCGACCAAAGATGGCTTGGACTCGATCATATTCTTCAAGAGTGATCATTGGCTTGTGGTTACCACGATAGACTTTCTTGCCCCATTCAAAGCTTCCCGTATAGAAAATATTCTTGAACATTTTGTAGATCACACTCGGAGCCATTTCAACTCCGCCGCTATGCTTACTCTTGAGCGATCGGTAGCCCCACTCTTCACTTGCGATTTTAGCGATCATTTTAGGAGTGTAGCTTCCGGTCAGCATGTAGTCCCACATTTTACGGATCAGGTCGAAACGTTCTGGGTCAGGTTGAATAGTATGCTCGAGACGTTCGTTGATATAACCTGCTGGAGCCTTTGAAGGGAACCAGCCTCTGTCAGCCTTGCCGTGCATGCCACGTTTGGTGTTTTTACGAAGCTCAATGATGAACTGATTGGCCATGCCGCTCTCAACGCTAAAAAGCAGAACATTGTCATCAGGCAAGTATTCACGCTCCATCGTTTGGATGGATTGAATAATTCCTTTCTGAAGCATCCAGCTCAATTTTCCGCTATCAATCGGATTACGTGCCAAGCGATTTATCTGCCAGCAAAGAATTCCTTTCGCTTCACCTTTCTCAATTCGTCGAAGCATATCGTTAAAGATTGGACGACCTGGTTGCTTAGCCGACTTTGCTTCGGTCAGGATTTCTTTAACAGAAATACCAAGAGAATTAGCTCGCTCTTTGAGGCGATTGATTTGATCCTCGATTGATTGCTCCTGCCGATCCTCGGATTCAGAAGATTTGCGGGCGTACATAAAATACTCAATGTTTGTGGCCATAAATGTGTAATGTTAATGCTAAAGGGTGTTGCTGTGTTAGCTTCTTCGTGGGCTAATTGCAAGTCCTTTAGAATGGCACGTCCTCGGCTTTGATCTCGTTTTCAACCTTAGTCGTATCAGCCCCCGACTCGTACGCACTATTTATTTCCTCTGCTTTCTCAAGCCTCTTGGCTGCGATTGTGGGGTAGGTCAGGTGTTGTCGGCGGTCATTCGGGTCTGGTTCTTGGAATATAATGCCGGCTGATTCAATATTCGGTAGGTAGTCATAGCGAAGTCTGAACATGCTAAGATTGCCACCGTAGACGTGGGCATATTGCTTGAGCATATCTTGTCGGGTAACGCCTGTTTTCTTTTCTTCAGGTACGGGATCGCCAAACTCATCGATCTGGTCCCGATTCCACAAGGGAAGAATGATCTGCGAATAGAACTCATAAAGATACGGAGATATTTCAAGCTCTTGATACAGTGATATTTTATCCCAAATCTCAAAGCCGGTATCGATGTCTTCATTCGAAGCGTAGAGCGTTGTGCCTTCGTGCTTTCGATGCCACACATTCAAAAGAGCAACTGATTTGATAATTGAGTATATGCGCTTTATGTCTCGCTGATTTCTCGGTTGAGGATTTTTTATGTGAGATAAGAACCTTTCTTGAACAGCCTTCTCGTTCTCGATAATAATTTCGTCGATGCCTACGGCTTTTATTGCAGCAATGCGTTCGATCAATGCTTTGCGAAGCGGATTATCATTGAGCTCTTTGTAGTATTTCTTTTTGTCGGATTCTTTGCGTGAAGACTGATGAATGCCAGCGAGTATTTTTTCTTGGTTGATCTCAGGACTCAAAAGCAGGAAGCGAGTCATTTCTTGCTGATCCATTTTTGCATTGGCAGAGCAGAATATAACTGACGGGAAGCCTCTGATAACGGCAGTCTTTGTACGAGTGCCACCTTTCTCCGTTTTGTCGGTGATTTTATGCCTCGTTTCTTTCTCGTCGTGCGACAGCAGAGAGCGTAACTTGGTAAGAAGCGAGGCGTGAGGCATGTCGAGGAAGATGATGATCTTTCTTGAAAGGTCTATAAAACGTTCGTTTGTTTCTTTGTTGTAAACGCCAGTCTCGTGGAGAAATGATGTCGGCGATGCACCGGCAAGCTTCATGACATCTTCCTGCGGAAAGAGGTTTGAAATCTCGAGAGGAATAAAGCTCTTGCCGGATGATGACGGTGCGTTAAAACTGATATTAAATTGCGCGTTGTCAGTGTATGCCGCAAGCATAGCGAGGAACGTAATAATTTTATTCCCATCATCTTTTTTGATAGTAAGATCCAGCACTTGCCGTACTTGATCGAGAGTGATCGGTTCAGGCGGAGTAATACGTTCTTTAATTTTGTAGAGTTCCTCTTTGATCGTAAGTGATTGTAGATTCATGATTTTGTAATTTATGGGCTAGTAAGGGAAGGGTATCAAGTCGTCGCTTTTGGATGGTGTCGTACTCTTCCTTGGTCATTGGTTTGTAGATGAGCTCCATCAGGCGCCGGAGTTTAGTCCCTTTTGTGAGAGCTTCATCCTTGCTTATGTCCATTCCAAAGCGAGCCTTGTAGAGCTCTTGGAATTTCCTAATGTCATCATCTAAAAGCAACATGACTATTCGGAATAAAGCTTATTCTTGAGCGCCTTGATACTGTCAAAGAACGACCGAGCTTTGACTTTCAGCTGATCTGAAAAGTATTGATTGGCGTAGTTGTCGATTTCTCCTTCTCGATTGAATACGAAAAGAGCCTTGCGAGGATCGTTACGGTCCAAGCGGATAAGCTTGTACCCGAGGCACAAGAGTGCCGCCGATACTCCAAGGTCATATGTTGTGAACACTTCGGATGGCTCATCAGTCTCGGACTGCGGCCGCCCCTGTTTTTTCTTAATCATGGGTAATGATAATTATTGGTAATGAATGCTCTAAACAAAAAAGCCAAAGCATTGTGCTCTGACTTTATTCGTTAGTGACCAAGAAATGGACGGAACGATTATGGGTTTAATGTGGGTTCAATGTGACCCGAGGAAAATCATGATGCGAGCTTGTATCCAACACCTTTGATGTTCTTGATGATGTCCTTATTTTTAGCTTTCTTTGCGGGCAGAATACCTAACGACTCCTTGAGATTTCGTATGACAAAAGTGAGATTGCGCTTGGTGGTTTTTGAAACAGCTTCTCCAAGAATATCTGCATAGGAAATCTGGTGGTTCTTGGCTGTGGCGAGTTTGAGAATGGTCTCAAGTTCCTGACTCTTTGGATTGAGAACCGCTTCGATGGTATTCAAACGGACCGTACCAGTGTGTTTATGTATTGAAAGTCTATTGGTCCCGATTTCTAGGGTAACCAGATCATCGTCTGCTTTATTTTCCTGTAGATAATTTCCAAAAGTGCTAATCACCCAGAAACTAACCGCACTGCCAATGACGTTAAGATCCTTGATAAGGTCACCTTGCTCGAGCTTTTTCAAGACGAGTACTTGCTCACCAACGGGGAATGAAGGCTGATCCTTAAGCTGTAATTTCAAAATACCAGCAGGACTTATCTGAGCTCTTTCATGGATTAACTCTTTGATGAATTGTAATTTTTCCGAAGCTTTCATTTATGGTAATAGTAATATTCCTCTAATCTACTCTGTTTTATCGATTTTTCCAATATCTCAATATAGTGAGTTGGTCCGTGGGGTAAGCTAGACTTCCTTGCAACCTTCCGGTATGTTCGTTCGTGCATGAAAAACAGATTCATAAAAGCGACTCTCAAGGATACAATCGGCTCGAGCTTTGTCGGTTATCTTCAGTGCGATTACGAACTGCTATTCAACACTTTTAGTTTTCCAAATGATAGGACCAGAGATGATGAGTGGGAATCTAGGGACGGCAAAACTAGAGTTGAGTGGGCGTTTAAAACCAAAGGTAGAAAGCCTACGGTGATAACCATCTATGATTACAAAGATCCCAATCCTTATCAGTATGTCGATATGTGGCATATAGGACTAAAAGGGGACCATAAAAAGCTAGAGAAGTTTTTTGACGAGCAAAAGTTGTTTGTGATGATTGAGAAACGATAAGAACTTTTAATTTGAAATTTATATATTAAAGGTTAAAGGCTCAACTTTTAATAGTACTAACCACTGGAAATAAAGTGTTTATTTCTTCGGTCTGTCACCCTTAAGTAATCTCTCGAAAGCCTCAAGATTACCCATGGCATCATGAACTGGGTGATGGTCATGCTTTGTTATGCGTAGTCTCTTCCAAGAAGATGCATCCTTAAAGTCTCCAATTAAGCCAGCATAAAAATCACCAATCCTTCTAGCAGAATATCCAAAAGGATTGTTTCCAATAGTCCGATGAAAACTATCATTAATCCATTGCCAATCAAAGGCAGGATTGTCGCTGACAAACTTAGGTTTTTCTCCACCGGTTATTTCCTGTAACCAAGCATTGAATTTTTCAAATACCTCTTTTTCATCAAATACAACACCTGTCCCAATCTTAAATTCAGGATTTTCTGGATCAGGCTTTCTTTCAACTAAGACTCCATGAAAAGTAGCTTTTGAAGGATATGCGACCGCACCAAATTCAGTAAGCTTACCTATGCTGGGACACTTACCATTTGCTTCGCAATCAATAAAGATTAAATTTTTAAGATTTTCCATATAGTAATATTAGCTTCAAAATAACAATATAGAAAGTAGTAGCTTGCTCCACAACCTTATAATTGGAAACAAGGAAAATACAATAATACACCTATTTATAAGGGTTATTAGGCTTAATTTGTTACTTGTTAATATCTATTTGCAAGAAAAGGCTCCTTCATGTATACTGTCATTAACCAAAGAAAACCTATGAAAATAGAACAAAAACAAAAGATATTTGATTTCTTACAGGATCAGATCGTTAATGCCGACTTCCGGATGAAGGCGTATGTGTTTGATGAAGATGGTAAAAGACGTCTTGTGCGTAATGCCTTTGCAAATCTAGTGGCGCATGTCCAGAACTTTTTAGAAAATAAATCATCTGTTCGTTGGATAACTATGTATGGCTTACGAGGCGCAGGGAAGACAACACTTCTTGCTCAGCTTTATGAACAGACAAAAGTTGAGAACAAGAAAAAACTATTTCTCTCCGTTGATCAGGCGGTTGGTATTTTCGGTGTAAGCCTCAAAGAAATTCTTGACGTGTACGAAGAATTGTTGGGCGTTTCTTTTGAACAGCTTACTGAACCAGTTTTTCTTTTTTTGGACGAAGTTCAATATGATGAAAAGTGGGCGTTACTTTTGAAGACAATCTACGACAGAACAAATAAAGTGTTTATCTTTGCCACAGGTTCATCAGCTCTTTCCTTACAGGCAAGTGCCGATGTTGCCCGCAGAGCCATTTTTGAAAAGCTCTATCCTATGAGTTTTACAGAGTATATAAAAGTTAAGGACCAGAAGTCTGAGACGGAAGGTCTATCGAAATCTCTTCAAGATGCTATTTTTAACGCAAAGGATGCAAAGGATGCTTTCATTCAATTAAAGAAACTTGAAAAAGCTACTCAGCAATATTGGGTAGATACTGATCCTAAAGAAGTTGATAGATATATGCGTTACGGAACGTTGCCATTCATGGTGGCTCTGAAAAATGAAGCCTTGGTATATGACCAGATCAAGAAAACTCTCGAGCGAGTAATAAGTATCGACATACCACATATAACGCAATTTGCTTCAGAGACAATTTCAAAGATACCTATGGTCCTCTACGCTCTCGCCGAAACAGATCAGCTTAGTCTCAGTAGCTTGTCCGATAAGGGGGATCTCGATATAAGCCGTCCGGTTCTTACATCAGTGCTTGAGACACTCGAGAAGACGGAAACTATCTGGCGTATATATCCCCACGGATCACATGTGACTCAGACGACACGTCAGCCGTCCAAGTATCTTTTTACGAGTCCTGCATTCCGATCAATGTATTTTAATTTTATTGGAAACACTCGGACCAGAGAAAACTATAAGGGGAAATTGCTCGAAGATACTATCGGACTTTATCTAAACCGTCTTTTTAATGGTAAACCCGATACCTCGGTGACATATGATAGTGCGGCTGGAGGCGCTGATTTTATTGTTAGACAAGGAAAAGAAATGGTAGTCCTCGAGGTTGGCTACGGAGAAAAATCATTCAAACAGGTAACAGCCACAATGGCAAAGGATAGCGTACATGCTCGTTATGGTATGGTCGTGTCGGAGCGTCCTCTTGAATGTGATGAGACTAAAAACACAATTAGTATCCCACTAACGTATTTCTTACTTATGTAAATCTATGAATCCAATTGCAAACACAATCAAAAAAGAGACCTACATCAAGTGCAAGGAATGTGGCACTGAGGTTTATTGGAATACGCACAAGAAAATGACCCCATGCAAGTGTGGGGCAATTGAAGTCGACGGGTGCGATGATTATGTCCGCGTGATCGGCAAGAAAGACGGTTACGAGGAAATCAAAAAATAAACTCATGGCAAAACAAACTAAAAAATCAAACGGTGCAAATGTGGGTTTTGAAGAAACTCTCTGGTCTGCTGCAGACAAGATGCGCAACAACATGGACCCTGCTGAATATAAGCATGTGGTCCTTGGTTTGATTTTCCTCAAGTATATTTCAGATGCATTTACAGAAATACACACAGCCTTTGTTGCTGAGGGCGGATACGATGGCATTGAAGAAGACAAGGATGCTTATACTGCTGAAAACGTGTTCTGGGTCCCAAAAGAATCTCGCTGGGAACATCTAAAAGCTAACGCTAAGAAACCGGAGATTGGCAAGATGATTGATGATGCAATGATTGCTATTGAAAAGGATAATCCAAGTCTCAAGGGTGTTCTTGCTAAAAATTATGCTCGTCCCGACCTGGATAAAGTTAGGCTCGGTGAGCTTATCGACTTGATGAGTACAATCGGACTTGGAGATAAAGAAAGCCGAAGCAAAGATGTGCTTGGTCGAGTGTATGAATATTTTCTTGGTCGTTTTGCTGGAGCAGAAGGTAAGGGTGGTGGTGAATTCTTTACTCCACAGTCAGTCGTGAAGCTTTTGGTCGAAATGCTTGAACCATACAAGGGCCGTATTTATGACCCGTGTTGCGGTAGTGGTGGCATGTTTGTGCAAAGCGAGAAGTTCGTTGAAGCTCACGGTGGAAATAAGCACGATCTCGCCATCTATGGACAGGAATCAAACCCAACTACATGGAGACTTTGTAAAATGAACCTGGCCATTCGTGGAATTGATGGAAATCTAGGACCACAAAATGCTGATACATTCCATAATGATCTGCATAAAGATTTGAAGGCAGATTTTATTCTTGCTAATCCGCCATTCAACATCAGTGACTGGGGCGGTGAGCGGATGAAAGACGATGTTCGTTGGAAGTATGGAGTGCCGCCAGTTGGCAACGCCAACTACGGCTGGATAGAACACATGATCCACCATCTTGCACCTACAGGTATCGCTGGCTTTGTCCTAGCTAACGGTTCGCTTTCATCAAACACATCTGGTGAAGGAGAAATTAGAAAGAATCTTATCAAGGCCGGTCTCGTTGATTGTATTGTTGCTTTACCGCCTCAACTTTTTTATACGACACAGATTCCAGCCTGCCTCTGGTTTGTCTCTCGGGACCGTTATGATCATAAATTCCGTAATCGTCACGACGAGATTCTCTTTATCGATGCTCGTAAGATGGGCACGATGGTATCCAGAAAGAATATTGAGCTTACGAATGAGGATGTTCAGAAAATATCTGGCGTGTATCACATGTGGAGAACTATCAAGGGTAAATACGAAGATGTGAAAGGTTTCTGTAAAGCGGCTAAGATCACTGAGGTTGAAAAATCTGGTTATGTTCTCACTCCTGGCCGTTATGTCGGCTCGGATTACGTAGAAGAAGACGACGAAGTGTTCGAGGAAAAAATGAAGCGGATCACCAAAGAGCTTTCTAGTCAGTTCAAACAGTCGAAAGAATTGGAAGAAAGAATACAAAGAAATCTTAAAGGTATTGGATTTAACTTATAAAATTTTATGAACCAAGAACAAGAGTTCAATATAGATGCAAAATCGAAACACTATGTGCTTGCGACAAGTGAGTATATTGGCACAAAAAATTTCAAATACCTCATTCGTTCTGAGTTACGTGGCAATGGAAAAGTAACACTCTTTCTACTAGGAATACCTGATCCAATTGTTGTATATGCAGGTAATACGAACAGAGCACAAGATTCCGTAGTTAAAAGTTTGTACCAATCAGCAGTTGATTCCGTCGCCAGATTTATAGGCGAAAATGAATGGGTTGAAGGTGCGACATATTATGGCGAGTACTTGATAGATGGTACATTCGAAATAACTGATAAGAAACCTCAATGGGAAGATGGCGAATGGGGACAAAAAATATAATCTATGGCTGAGAAACAAGTTTACAATCTGGAATTTCCGATGGGTGTAAGTAGTCTAAATATATGCGGCTACGTATTTAATGCGGTTTCAGATTATGATCAAATATCTAGGTTGATGCCAAATTATTCACTGACTAATATCACAGGATCGCATCAGATTACCGCTAGCGTGATTATTCCTACTACTGAAGAAAAAGCGAGATTACCTTTCGAAAATCAATCCCTGACAAGACTTTATGACGTATTGCTTTTTCTCTCACTTTTTACCGGAAGGAATGTGTTTGTAAAAGATTGGGAAGGGGACCTTCCGATTGTCGCTGATTACAGACAACATACCATTGCTGGAGGGCAACTGAGACTTTCTATGCCTGTAGAACAAAAATATCGCAACACTGAGACCAATGAAGTGAATAATGATGGAAAGAACATCCCTGCTTGGAATCTTGAGTTAATTCAACTTGGTCTTGATTCAGGAATTGAAAAAATCATTACCCACATTTCTTCTAAAGAGTGGATCGATCAATACGATGATGGTTATTTTCTTTTTACCTATAAGAGTATGCTTCAATGGCAGAATATTGAAAATTCCTTCGTCTCTGCGTGGACGATATGGGAAGCTTTATTTTCAGTCGAAAATCGTAAATGGATGTCCGAGCAGGATATCTACAACTCGAAAGCCGATCTAAAAATATCCTATATTCTAAATAAGTACTTTGGCATGGTTCTCAATTCAAAAGGTCGAGAGAATGTACGCTTGCTTGTTAATGCTAGAAATAGGTTGGTTCACTTCGGAAAAATGAGCGATAAAATAAAAATTCCCGAGATGAAGACTTTTATACAAGCAACTGATCAAGTTGTGGCAGTAATCTTAGGACTTAAACCGAATAATGCTCTTAACTCGAAAGAGTATATGGGGAAGATAATTGAAGAAGGCCATGTTAACAGAAGCTAAAAAATTTAAAGAGACAGAGATTGGGTTTATTCCAGAAGGATGGGGTGTTTTTAGGCTCGGTGATCTTACGGAAAAAATTATTGATAATCGTGGTAAAACACCACCTGTTTCAGATTCTGGATATGAGTTGATAGAAACTTTTCAAATCTCTATTGAGAAAAAATATCCCGATCTTAGTAATAAGGGGAAACAAAAGTATGTATCGGAAGAAACTTATAATTCATGGTTTAGGGCAGGTCATCCACAAAAAGGTGATATCCTGTTCTCTACTGTTGGAGCATCTATTCCTCAATGGTGTTTTATTCCGGAAGATGCTAAATATTGTGTCGCTCAAAATCTAATAGGATTAAGACTTAATAAAATAGTTAGCCCGGAGTTTTTAAGAGCATTTTTTAATACGCCCTTTTTCAAATCTCAAGTAAACGGAATTGTTATAACGACCGCGCAACCAAGTATCAAAGTCCCTCACTTGTTAGACTTAAAAATTGTAGTACCGCCCCTAGACGAACAAGTAAGATTGGCTGATATTATTGTATCAATTGAAGACAAAATAGAACTAAATCGAAAAGTTAATGCAAATCTTGAAACATTGGTAGGCTCACTATTCAAAGAATGGTTTGCAAGTACTCGAGATAAATTGCCAGAAGGGTGGAAACTTGGAAAAGTCTCCGATCTTATTAAAGTTGAATCTGGTTTTCCATTTAATAGCAATATGTTTGACGAGTCCGGACAATATAAATTAATTACCATAAAGAATGTTCAGGATGGATATTTTATTTCAGAATGTACAAATTCGTTAAGTAAAATACCATCCAAAATGCCTGCACATTGCTTGTTAAAAGATGGTGATATATTGTTATCATTAACCGGAAATGTTGGAAGAATTTGTTTGGTAAACGGTGAAAATTATTTATTAAATCAACGAGTAGCTAAACTTATCCCAATTAATGAGGATGATCGAGCTTTTGTATATTTTTTATTTAGACAAAAAGATTTTCAAAATATTCTCACGAGTATTTCTCGTGGTACAGCTCAGCAAAATTTGAGCCCTATTGAGACAAAATCACTTGAGATTGTGGTGCCATCTAAAGAAGCGTTGAGTCGTTTTGCACGAGTTGCAAACCCAATCTTTCAAATGGTGGTTGAAAATTATAATCAGATTACAAATCTGTCAATCTTGAGAGATTCACTCTTACCTCGATTGATGAGTGGAAGGATAAGAACAAAACCACAATGACCAATGCATACCCACTCATAATTCTAGGTGCAGGTGCCTCGTATGATTCTCTCGAGGATCATAACCAGTTTTCTGCCGCAAAACAGGCAGAGTTGAAAAATTGGAAACCACCACTAACCAACGACCTTTTTGACCGGGCACGATTTGATCATATTCTCGATAAGTATCCGGAAGCTCGATACGTAGATGGTGAAGCGTCCTATCGAATAAAACCAGATCATTCTCTCGAGGATTTGCTGACTGATATTTTAAAGAATAAGGCACCGAGTCATCCGGAATGGTATCAGCGCCTCATGTCATTTCGTCTCTATCTTCAAGAGCTTTTTGCTGAGATAACAAGTAAGTATTTCGATAAGAGAAATAATTATTATCGGCTGATATCAGAGATTGAGACTCACACTGCTGGCCGAGCATGTTTTGTAAACTTTAACTACGATCTGCTTCTTGAAAGAAATATTTCCAATATTGGGTCTACGACAGATGTCGATGAATACATGAATGGAAGCATAAAGGTGTTAAAGATTCATGGTGCATATAACTGGTTTCGAGTGATTGGCAGAGGACATAAAACAGACGGTGATTTCAAGAGTGGAAAGGCTCAGTTGATTTATCTCGCAAAGAACATATTTCAGGCAGAGGATGGAGACAGTAAAATAGAAGTTCAGCTACCAAGACCAACAATTCGAAATGAAGGACCCGATTGGGAACTTTATGAGGATGCACATGGTGGTTTTCCTGATGAGGTTAAATATTACATTCCGGATATTGCATTACCGATACATAAGAAAAGGGATTTTGTTTGCCCCAAGGAGCATGTTGAGCGCTTTAAAAAACACTTCCAAAGTATTGATCGTGTGATCATTATTGGTTGGAAGGCCGCTGACGAATTCTTGCTAAGCATTCTTAAAGAGTGTCTGGGTAACAGACCAATTATTGTCGTGTCCCATAATTCGTCCGATGAGATTGCCAAGAGGCTCAAGGATGAGTATGGTTTTAG
>Ga0265331_10001756_pt1 | contig 15574 bp, 12 predicted proteins | sample 41923metaG_FD_202088 | JGI IMG/M metagenome (GOLD analysis project Ga0265331, IMG submission 202088) | Rhizosphere microbial communities from Carex aquatilis grown in University of Washington, Seatle, WA, United States - 4-19-23 metaG | ecosystem: Host-associated > Plants > Roots > Rhizosphere...
CCCGTGTACAGCCCCGGATTATTGGTGGGGTTTGGCGTGCCCGTGCCTTGCGGCTCATAGGGGTCTGACGCGTCGTTGCCGTTGTAGCCCTGCTGATACCAGCCCCAGGCGATCGGCTTGTTGGAGGCGGCGATGGCCTTGATGTCGTCCTGAATGTCCGCCAGATCCAGGGTGGGATTCTCGTCGGACTGAATGATGTTTTGGATGCTGTGCCCCATGAAGGACAGCGGCAGAGAGGCGAAGGTCAGATTCACAGCGGGATTGGCAGCGTTCTCATCGAAGTTGTACGGAGGCTTGGTCGCGCTTGTGTCGAGCTTCGAACCGGGGAAGGGGCCAGGATCGGCGACGATCGGCACGAAGGCGTTGGTGTCGCCAGCGGCGGGAGGATTGCTCTGGGCGTAGCTCGCGCCAAGCACGTTCTGGAACGCCGAATTCGCATAGGTCGTGGTCGCGCCTTCCGAATTGTGAAGCGCCCATTGCGTCTCGCCGGATTGGCCGGCGATCAGCGCGACGGCGTTCGGCGTCGAGGGCCCGACGATCGTCTGGCGGAAGTTGTCGAACAGCACGAAGTTTTTCGCCCACCACCACATGAAGGGAATCGTGTCGCAATCGATGTGGCTGATGTCGACTTCAGCCTTCTGCTTTTGCGCAAGCGAGACCGCGGTGGGCGTCGCGCCCGCTTTCGTCACGATCTGGCCGGACGGATTGGTCGTCAGGCCCTCTTGATTCATCGCGTAACGGTCGTTCGCGGCAATGCCGGTCGTCGCGTCGATATTCATGCCGTTGGCCATGCCCTGATGGGAATGATCGACCGAGATCTCGTCGGCAGGATAGACCGGCACGATCGTGCCCGCCGGCCCTGCGGTCCCCGCCTGCGTCGTGACGACCGCCTGGGGTAGCAGAAAGGGAGAGATCGTCGCGGGATTGAGCGACGTATCGAGGTATTTCTGCACGAAGCTCGGCGTCTTATTGGCCGGCGTCGCGCTGCGCGGCGCGCTGAAGAGGCCGTTCGCGCCGGGGAAAGTGCCGAAGAAATGATCGAAGGACTGGTTTTCGTGAAAGATCACGAAGACATATTTCACCTTCTTGCGCAGCAGCCGAATCTTCTCTTCCAAAGATCCGCGATCGAAGTCGTCATCGCGCCAACCGCCGTCATGATTCCAGTAATGCCCGTGGTCGAAGCCCTCAGGGCCATCCGCATATGCCGCTGTTGCGTTTGACAGAATCGCCAAAGTACCGATCAGCGCGCTGGCGCGCTTGAGACGCCTCGTGACAGACATGTCGCCCCCTGATGTGAATGTTCACGGAGCTTCGTCGCTAAAGAACAAGCTTTGCGGTTTGATGACATCGCACGTTGGGGAGCGGCCAAGCGACATGGGGCGTCGGCGCCGTCAGCCCTTCGTCTCGACCACAGCCTCCAGCCCCAGCAGCCGGCCCAGCGCCTTCATGCGGTTGAGCAGGCGGTCGCTGGCGAGATCGGCGCGCGCGGCGTCGAGGCTCAAGATGAGCCGGCCAGCCGCGCAGCGCAGCGGCGTTTCCCTCAGCACGCCCGGCATCGATGCGGAAAGGAGATAGGCGACGCGCATCGCCGAGCCGAGGATGCGCGCCCGGATGATCTCGCGCGTCGACAGGAGAGTGCGCAGCGAGGCGCAGTCATGCTCGCTGTCCGGGCCTTCGTGCCGAAACACGACCGCGAGCGCGAGAAAGGCGCGGCCTGGGTGGTCGACGCCGACGAAGGCACCTTGCGTGACGATATTGGTCGCCTGCAATGCGCGATAGTCGGGATGCGCGCGCCAGGAGACGTCGGAGAGCAGGCAGGCGGCATGGCGCAGGCGCTTCTCCTCGCCGGTCTCTTCGAGACCGCTCGAAGCCATCAAAGCGTCGGTCCAGGAGATCAATTCGTCGCCATAGGCGGGCGCCCGCGCGAGCAGCGCGCTCTGCTCGCGCGCAGCGGCGAGCAGCGGATCGGCGTCGCGTTCCGCCTTTGAGAGGCGCTCGAACAGCAAGCCCTCCCGCACGCCCGCGGCCGAGATCACAATGTCCTTGGGTCTCGCGACGCGGATGATCTCGTCGAGCACGACCGCCCCATAGGCGAGCAGGGGACGGCGCGCCATCGAGATGCTCGCAATGGCGTCGAGCGCCTCGCTGTCGACGCGCTCGACCAGTGCCACAAGGTCGGCCGCTTCATTGGCGTTGATGCGATACTCATGCATCACGTCGAGCGGGTAGTTGCGCTGGCGCATGTGGAGCTTGGCGAGCGCGCGCCAGGTTCCGCCCACCGCATAGAAGGAGCGTCCGCGCAAGGCCCCGAGCGGCGTGGCGTCAGAGACGGCCTTGCGCGCGATGCGGCTGGCCTCGCGCAGCGAGCGCTTCGACGCGTCCATCAGCGCGAGTCCTCCCAGCGGCAGGCTGACGCCCCCGCCGGGTTTCAGCCCCTCGAGATCGATGAGCTCGAGCGAGCCGCCGCCCAGGTCGCCGACGACGCCGTCGGGCGCGTGGATCGCGGAGGCCACGCCGAGCGCGGAAAGCTCCGCCTCGCGCGCACCGGAGAGCAAGGCGATCTCGCGACCGATCGCCGATTGAGCGGCCCGCAGAAACTCCGGTCCATTGGCGGCGTCGCGCGCGGCCGCCGTCGCGATCACGGTCACGTCGGCGATGCGCATCGTCTCGCAGAGCGCCCGGAACCGCCGCAGCGCCTTCAGCGCCTTGGCGACGCCGTCCTCGGAGAGGCGGCCATTGACCACGACCCCCTTCCCGAGCGCGCACATGACTTTTTCGTTGAATACCGGCGTCAGCGCGCGCGTCAGCGCCTGATAGGCGACGAGGCGCACCGAATTCGAGCCGATGTCGACGATGGCGACGGGATTCGCCTGCGCAGGGTCAGGCATTTTCGCCGCGCTTGAGCAGGGAGCGCGGGCGCCATTCCCTGAGAGACTTGCCACGGCCCGAGAGGCTCGGATTCGTCATGAAATAGCTGTGCGCGTTGAAGCGCTCCTCGGCGGGCTCGCTCTCTCCCGCCTCCCCCGCCGGTATGACGCGTCGCGAGGAGCCGTCGGGAAGAAGGCGATAGCTCTGCTCATTGTCCATGAGATTGGCGACCATGATCTGATCCAGCACCTGCTGATGCACAGTCGGATTGGTGATCGGCAAGAGCGATTCGACGCGACGGTCGAGGTTGCGCGGCATGAGGTCCGCGGAGGAAATGTACAGGGGCGCGCGCGGATGCGGCAGCCCATATCCGCCGCCGAACGCATATACGCGCGCATGCTCGAGGAAGCGGCCGACGATGCTCTTGACCCTGATGTTCTCGGACAATCCCGGAACGCCCGGCCGCAGGCAGCAGATGCCGCGCACCACGAGATCGATCGAGACGCCGGCTTGGGAGGCGAGATAGAGCGCGTCGATAATCTCGGGATCGACGAGCGCGTTGCACTTGCCCCATATCGCCGCAGGCTTCCCGGCCTTGGCGAAGCCGATCTCCTGCTCGATGTGCTCCATGAGCTTCTGCTTGAGCGAGATCGGCGAGACCGACATGCGCTCGAGGCCAGCCGGTTCGGCGTAGCCCGTGATGTAGTTGAAGATGCGCGAGACGTCACGGCCGATCGCGGGATCGGCGGTGAAGAGCGAGATGTCCGTGTAGATGCGCGCCGTGACGGGGTGATAGTTCCCGGTGCCGATATGGCAGTATGTGGCGAGGCCGGAGCCTTCGCGCCGCACGACCATCGAAAGCTTGGCGTGGGTCTTGAGCTCAAGGAATCCGAAGACGACCTGCGCGCCCGCCCGCTCCAGATCGCGCGCCCAGCGAATATTGGCTTCCTCGTCGAAGCGCGCCTTTAATTCGACGAGCGCCGTCACCGACTTGCCGGCCTCCGCCGCCTCGATCAGCGCGCGCACGATCGGGCTGTTCGCCGAGGTCCGATAGAGCGTCTGCTTGATTGCGACGACATTGGGATCGCGCGCCGCCTGCTGCAGGAACTGCACGACGACGTCGAAGGATTCGTAAGGATGGTGGACGACGAGGTCCTTTTGCTTGATCGCAAGGAAGCAGTCGCCGCCATTGTCGCGCACGCGCTCGGGAAAGCGCGGATTATAGGGCGTGAACTTCAGCTCCGGGCGATCGAGCCCGACCAGTTCAGAAAGGTCCGAGAGCGCCAGCATGCCGTCGAGCTCGAAGACCTCGTCGTCCTCGACGTCGAGCTCGGCGGCGACGAGCGCGCGCAACGCAACCGGCATGTCGGCTGCGACCTCGAGCCGAATCACCGATCCCCGCCGCCGCCGCTTCAGCGCGGTCTCGAAGAGCCGCACCAGATCTTCGGCCTCCTCCTCGACTTCGATATCGCTGTCGCGGATCACGCGGAAGAGCCCCTGCCCTCGCAGGACATAGCCCGGAAAGAGGCGCTGCGCGTGCATCACGATCAGCGTCTCGAGCGGAATGAAGCGCTCGCGCGGCTGGCTCTCGGCGCCGGCCTCTCCCGCCGGCAGGCGCACGAAGCGCTCGATCTTCTGCGGCAGGCGCACCAGCGCCTGCAGCGACTTGCGGTCGCTCTGGCGGATGAGCTCCAACGCCAGCGTCGAGCCGAGATTGGGAATGAAGGGGAAAGGATGGGCGGGATCCACCGCGAGCGGCGTCAGCACCGGGAAGACGCGCGCCAGAAAATGCTCTTCGAGCCATTCCCTGTCGGCCTTGGAGAGCTCGACGGGCTCGAGGATGGCGATGCCGGCGTCCTTGAGCTCGCCGCGGAACTCGCGCCAGCGCAGCATCTGCTGGTCCGTCAGCTCGACGACGCGGGCGCTCAGTTGTTTGAGCTGCTCGGCTGGGGTGAGGCCGTCCTGCGAAAGGGCGGTCAGCCCGGCGCGCGCCTGACCGCGCAAGCCGGCCACGCGCACCATGAAAAATTCGTCGAGGTTGTTCGCCGAAATCGAGAGAAAGCGCAGCCTTTCGAGCAGCGGATGGTTGCGGTTCGACGCCTCCTCCAGAACGCGCCGGTTGAATTCGAGCCAGGAGAGCTCACGGTTGACGAAGCGCTTGGGCGAGAACATCAGCGCGCCGGCGTCTTCCCCAAACCCGAACGCCACGATCGCGTCTGCGGCTTCCGAAACCGCCGCTTCCGCCTTCACGTCTTGTCGCTTCACGCAATTTCTCCAAGTTTGCCGCCGAAGGCTCGGCTTAGGCTTCATGTCAGCCCTCTCTCGCGCGGTCGAGAAGCTCGCCCGCGAGAAGGCGGGTCAAGCGGCGTCCGCGCATGAGCGCCTCCCGGTCGAGGTCGCGGACAAAGACGCGCGCGGCCTCGAGCGAGCGCTCGAGCCGGAGCGTCAGATAGTCGGCAAGCCCTGGCTCCACGATGAGCTGGCGATCCCGAAAGAGCTTCTCCAGCACGGCGCGGATCAGTTCCTCGTCGGGCGCGCCAATTTCGATCAGCGGCGCGCGACGAATTCGTGACAGCAGGTCGGGAAGCGACACCGTGTCCTCGCGCGGCCGCGAGCGCGCCGTCAGAAAGACAGGAATATTGTTTTCATTCGCATGGTTCAACAAGTGAAACAGCGCGGTCTCGTCCCTTGCCTCCTCGAGCCCGTCGACGACGATGGCCTCGGGCTTTCGCCGCATCAGGCTCTCGAGCGTCGGCAGATCCCCAGGCGAAGCGGCGTAGGCCTGGGCCCGCCCCGCCCAGATGGCGGCGAGGTGGCTCTTGCCGCTCCCGGGAGGGCCGACGAGCAGCAGAACAGAGTCCGGCCAGGACGGCCATCGCTCGATCATCGCGAGCGCGTCGGCGTTGGACGGCGCGACCAGAAATTGCTCCCGCGCGAAGCTCGGCTCGAAGGGCAGTTCGAGCGCGAATTGCTCGGCGCCTCGCCTCGCTTTCTCGCCCTGCGCCATTTGCGCTCACTCCGCCTGCGAAGAGGCGTCGCCGGGTCGCAGATAATAGGAGCTTTCGCGATAGCGCTTCAACGCGAAACGCAGAAGCACGCCAGCGGCGGCGGCGGCCGGCGCCGCCACCATGACGCCAAGGAAGCCGAAGAGCGAGCCGAACGCGAAGAGCGCGAACATGAGCCAGACGGGATGCAATCCGATCGACGCGCCGACGAGACGCGGCGAGAGCACGTTGCCGTCGAGAAAAAGGCCGATGCTCACCACCGCGATCGCCTCCAGCGGGAGGCGCAAGTCGGGCCAGGCCTGCACGAGGCCGATGCTGATCGAGAGCACGAAGGCCGCGATCGAGCCGGCGAAGGGGATGAGACTCAGCACGCCGGCGACGACGCCGATCAGAAAACCGAAATTCAAGCCGATGAAGGAAAGGCCGAAGGCGAACCAGGCGCCGAGGAAGAAGCAGACGGCGCCCTGCCCGCGCAGAAAGCCGCCCATGGCGGCGTCGATTTCCCGCGCCAGCATGCGGACCTCGCCGCGATAGCGGGGCGGCGTAAGGTCGTCGAGCATGCGCACCATCGCGCCCCAATCGAGCAGCATGTAGAAGGCGACGACGGGCGTCACCACGATCATCGACACGACATTGATGATGGCGATGCCGCGCGAGAGCATCGAACGCGCGAAGTCCACGAGGTGCGGCGCGCTCTCTCCGAAGAAGTCGTCCACGTATTTTTTCGCGTCGATCGTCGGGAGAGCGACGTCGAGCCCGTGCTCTTTCAGCACCTCATTGTAATTTGTAACGAGCTTGTCGCTCCACTCGGCAGAGAGCGTGCGCAGCCCGGCCAGCAGGCCGGGAAGGCTTGCGATGAACTCCTCGAGCTGATGGATGAGCACTGGCACGAGCAGCAGCAGCCCCGCGCCGACGACCACGACGAAAACGCCGAGCAGCAGCAGCGCCGCGCCGAGCCGCGATAGGCCCAGCCGCTGCAATCGCTCCGCGACCGGGTTGAGCAGATAGCCGAGCACGGCGCCGGCCACGAAGGGCGTGAGAATGGATTTGAGCGCCGAGGTCGCAAGGAGCAGGGCGGCGCCGGCGAGGCCCCAGAGCAAAAGCTTGCGCTCGAGGCGAAAGGCACCGCCCCGGCCGCCGCTCAGCGATGCGTCTTCGCTCGACATTCCACGCTCCTTGGAGCGAATTTTTGCAGGAGGGACCGGACTTCCGCCATCAACGCGCTCGCACCGCCCCGCAGAAATAGACGTTTGGAGAAGGCGGGGTCAATGGCGAGGCGTCGAACAGGACAGGACCTGTTGAAGCAGCAGGCATTTCTCAACATAATCTGCGGCGAAGCCGGAAGCTTTGCGGCTGTTTTCCTTGCCGCCCGACCTCTCACAGCTGGCGCTCGCCAGGAATTGTCCCCGGCTTTCACTCGCCAAGGCCCCTCAGCTCGACTTTGGCGTCTTGAGCGGCGCGAGATGCGCCAGAAGCTCGTCGAAGCACTCTTCGATCGATCGACCGGCCGTGTCGATGATGAGATGATCTCGCGGCCAGGGATCGGATCGCATCGCGCAAATCTCCTTCCATGTCGGGACTCTCAGCCCGGGGATGTCGATGATCCGGGTCTCCACGCGTCGGCGATGCTCATCGGGATTTGAGCAAAGGATCTCGATCTCGACCGCCGTCGCCCCGACGCCCAGCGCGACGTCGCGCCAGCCGTCGCGCGTCACATTGACGTCGTTCACGCAGTCGGCCACCACGTCGTGGCCGAGACGCAGATTGTCACGCGCGACCCCATGCGCCGCGCGATAGCCGATGTCCGCGGTGTCGTCGCCCAAGACCGCGACGATGGGCGGCTCCATCGAGTCGAGGCGCAGATAAAGGGCGCGCCAGCGCTCCGCCAGCCGTCGAGCGAGCGTTGTTTTGCCGACGCCGGGCGGGCCGCCGAAGATGAACAGCGTCGGCGTGGAGAAAGACATGATCCTCGATCTCCGTGCAGTTGCAATTGCAGAACGAAACTCGCGCCCCAAAAAGCTCGGGCTCCCCGAAGGGAGCCCGAAGTCGCGATCTTACCTTTTGTTCTTTTATTTTTTGTGATCGTCGCCGCCGACTTCCTTGAAGTCCGCGTCGATCACATCGTCCTTGCCATGGGCGCCGTCCTCGCCGGGGCCTGCGCCTTCGGCCTGCTGCGCCTTGTACAACGCCTCGCCGAGCTTCATCGAGGCCTGCGCGAGCTCGCTGGTGCGGGTCTTGATGAGCTGCGAATCCTCGCCCGTGAGCGCGGTCTTCAGCGCGTCGATCGCCGCCTCGATCGCGCCGCGGTCGGCGGACGAGACCTTGTCGCCGAACTCCTGCAGCGACTTATGCGCAGTATGCACGGCGGCTTCGCCGTGGTTCCTCGCGTCGACGAGCTCGCGACGCGCCTTGTCCTCGGCGGCGTGCGCCTCGGCGTCCTTGACCATGCGGTCGATGTCGTTGTCGGTGAGGCCGCCGGAGGCCTGGATGCGGATCTGCTGCTCCTTGCCGGTGGCCTTGTCCTTCGCCGTAACGCTAACGATGCCGTTGGCGTCGATGTCGAAGGTCACCTCGATCTGCGGCACGCCACGCGGGGCCGGCGGAATGCCGGCGAGATCGAAGCGTCCCAGGCTCTTATTGTCCTGCGCCATCTCGCGCTCGCCCTGGAACACGTTGATCGTGACCGCGGTCTGGTTGTCCTCGGCCGTCGAGAACACCTGGCTCTTCTTCGTCGGGATCGTCGTGTTGCGGTCGATGAGCCGCGTGAACACGCCGCCGAGCGTCTCGATGCCGAGCGAGAGCGGCGTTACGTCGAGGAGCAGCACGTCCTTCACGTCGCCCTGCAGCACGCCGGCCTGCACCGCGGCGCCCACCGCGACGACCTCGTCGGGGTTCACGCCCTTATGCGGCTCCTTGCCGAAGAACTGCTTCACGACCTCCTGCACCTTCGGCATGCGCGTCATGCCGCCGACGAGCACCACCTCGCCGATCTCGCCCGCCGTCATGCCGGCGTCCTTGAGCGCCTTGCGGCAGGGCTCGACCGTGCGCTGGATGAGATCGTCGACCAGCGTCTCGAACTTCGCGCGCGTCAGCTTCATCGACAGGTGCTTGGGGCCCGTCGCGTCGGCGGTGATGTAAGGCTCGTTGATCTCCGTCTGCGTCGCCGAGGAGAGCGCGATCTTCGCGTCCTCCGCCGCCTTCTTCAGGCGCTGCAGGGCGAGCTTGTCCTTCGTGAGATCGATGCCGTGCTCCTTCTTGAACTCGGCCGCCAGATATTCGACGAGGCGGTTGTCGAAGTCCTCGCCGCCCAGGAAGGTGTCGCCGTTCGTCGACTTCACCTCGAAGACGCCGTCGCCGATCTCGAGGATCGAAATATCGAAGGTGCCGCCGCCAAGGTCATAGACCGCGATCGCGCCCGAATGCTGCTTGTCGAGGCCATAGGCGAGCGCCGCGGCCGTCGGCTCGTTGATGATGCGAAGCACCTCGAGGCCCGCGATCTTGCCGGCGTCCTTGGTCGCCTGACGCTGCGCGTCGTTGAAATAGGCGGGGACCGTGATGACGGCCTGGGTGACGGGGCCGCCGAGATGCGCCTCCGCCGTCTCCTTCATCTTTTGCAGAATGAAGGCGGAGATCTGCGAGGGCGAATATTGCTTGCCGGACGCCTCGACCCAGGCGTCGCCATTGCCGCCGCGCACGATGTGATAGGGGACGAGGCCCATGTCCTTCTTGGTCAGCGGATCGTCGAAGGTGCGGCCGATCAGTCGCTTGATCGCGAAAAAGGTCTTCTCGGGATTGGTCACCGCCTGGCGCTTCGCCGGCTGACCGACGAGCCGCTCGCCGTCGTCGGTAAAGGCCACGATGGACGGCGTCGTGCGCGCGCCCTCTGCATTCTCGATGACCTTGGGGGTCGACCCATCCATGACCGCCACGCAGGAATTGGTGGTGCCGAGGTCGATGCCGATGATTTTCGCCATTTCGCGTCCTTTCTCTACCGAATCTGTAACGGGCCCCGAAGCGGTCCCTTGCCGACAGCTCCGCTCCGGCCGTTAAACAAGCCGTCTGGACGCCGTCGCTCGTCCCCAGAGATTGTGCCTCCGCCGGCTGGCCGCAAGGGCGCCCAAAGCTTTGAGCCCGGCTTATTTACGGGCGCGGCGAGGGGCAAGTCCGGACGGTCACGCCGACGCCAACCGCGCATAGGCCGCGTCGATCCTCGCCCCCCGGTCGAGGGCCTGGAAAACCTCGATCGAGAGCCCCTCCGCCAGGGGCCCCGCGCGGGCTGCGATCCGTTCGGCCTCCGCCTGGCTCTGCGCAAAAGCGAAGCCCGTCGGGCCCCAGCTCGTCTGACCGCCGCCCACGGCCCCCGCCGCGACGAGCGCCGCCACCGCCCGCTCCACGGCCGCGCTCAAAAAACGCCCACCGCCTTGCGCCGGAGCGAAGTAATCCCCCACAGCCCGCTGGATGTGCTCGATCGCCTCGCCAAACTGCGGGAGATCGCGCTCGCAGAGCGCCGGGAGCGCCTGCAGAAGCACGCGGCGACAAATCTCTCCCGCCGTCGCTTCGGAGAAGGCCGGAAGCGCGGCGAAAGCCTCGCGCTCGCGTTGGCCATGAACCCCCTCGGCCGCGCGGTCGAAAACCAGGAGAATGCGCCATTCGGGCGGAAAGGCCAGATGCGCGACGACGGGCGCGGTGGGGCCGCCTTCGGTCCTCCCGCCGTCGACGACGAAGCCGCCCCGCTCGAAGAGGCCGGCGCCGAGCCCCGAGCGCGCGCCGCGCCCCATCGCCGCCGCGTCGCTGGCGGCGTCGCCGGCGACGTCCTCGAGACGGCGCAGCGCCGCGGCGATGGCAAGCGCAAGCTGCGTGCCCGAGCCGAGCCCGGCATGCTCGGGAATAGCCTCCTGAATGACGAGCCGCGCATTGACGCCCGGTGCGAAGGCGGAGCGCGCCGTTTCGAAAAGCGGCGCGGCGCGTTCGGCCTGCAGGCCCTCGACCGAGACTTCCTCGGCGCGGGTGAGGGTCAATCGCGTCTTCGGCCCATCGATCGCGAGCCCGAGCCCCCCGAACTTGCGGCCGAGCCCGCCGTGAAGATCGAGAAAACCCAGATGCAGCCGCGCGCTGGCGGCCACGCGAACCTCGTTGACGCTTCTGTCCGACGGCATGGGCGCCCCGTTGTTTCGCAAGACAGGCGACGCTTGCGCTCTAAGTAGGGAGGGAGATTTCGCGCGAGGGCGGCAGCGCCTGCGCTCGCGCGAGTAACCCGGCCGAAGGGCGCTTGGCAAGGAGAATTGCTGCGCCGCACTCCGCCGAGCTGACAGGAGAGAGGGCATGACCACGAAGGATCGCGTCTACACGGAGGCGGAAATCGCCGAAAAGCTCGCCAAGGAACTGCCCGAATGGCGCTACGAAGGCGGCTGGATCCGCCGCACCTACAAGACCCACACCTGGCCCGGCACGATCCTGCTCATAAACACGATCGGCATGCTCTCGGAGGCCGCCTGGCATCATCCCGACCTCGTCGCCTCCTACGCCTTCGTCGAGGTGAAGCTCGCCACCCATTCGGCGAAAGGAATCACCGACAAGGACTTCGAGCTGGCGAAGAAGCTCGAGGACACGCTCTTGTGGCGCGGCCAGAACGCCCCCGAGGCGCCGCTCGCCAAGCGCGTGCTGCGCGGGCCAAAGGAGGCGCATGGGTGAGGCGGCCCGACTTGGAAAGCGGAAGCCTTCGCCTCGCGCGCCCTTGAACTTCGCGGCGTCGAAGACCACTCTTGCTGCGTCTTTTTTCGACGGCAAGCCCCGCCGGCGAGTGACCCTTCAAGGCGCCGCATGTTCGCTTCCCTCCTCGACGGCCTGCTGCAAAACCAGATCCTGACCGGCGCCTTCGGCGCGATGGCGCTGGGCTGGGTCGCCTATCAGGCGAAATCCCTGCCGGGGGCGATCTACGCCTTCGCGAGCGGGCTGTTTTGCGTGCGCGTGACGATGGACAGTAGCCGCGCCTTCTTCCTCGACGTGGACCGGGCGCTCTCGACGCATCGCGTGAGGATCAACAAGGCTTTCGAGTTCCAGAATCTGGAGCTCACGACGGGGTTCGGCCGCGGCCTCGCCCGTTGGGACGGGATCTGGATCGGCTACAACAAGGCGAAGGACGAGTCCGCGCAGGCCTCGGTCAGGATCGTGCTGACCATGACCTTCTACACATCCGACGTCGAGCGGGTCAGGCGGCTGCTCATGTCGGCGATCCCCGCCGAGGCGAACCACAATGCGATCACGATCGCCATCGAGCGCGGGACCGGCTGGATCGGAACCTATAAGCGCAAGAGGCGGCTCGACACGGTCTTCGTGGAGGGAGACGTCGGCAAAAGGATCGTCGCGCGCCTGAAATGGTTCGAGGCGAATGCGGAATGGTACGACCGGCGCGGCGTGCCGCGAAAGATCGGCTTCATCCTGCACGGCCCGCCGGGCACGGGCAAGACCTCGCTCATCCACGCGATCGCCTCCGAGCTCAATCTGGACGTCTTCTACGTCACCTCGCTCTCGATGATGGCGCAGAAGATGGACACCATCACCCCGCGCTCGCTCCTCGTCATCGAGGACATCGACACGCTCTCGGCGGGTCTCAGCCGAAAGAACGCGGAGAGCGGCAAGGACGTGGCGCTCTCCTTCTCCCTGCATGAAATTCTGAACACGCTCGACGGAATGCAAACCCCCGACGGGCTGAAGTTCATCATCACGACGAACCATCTCGACCGGCTCGATCCCGCGCTGCTGCGCCCCGGCCGCATCGACGAGATTTACGAGATCGGCCTGCTCGGGATCGAGGAGGCGAGGCGCATGTTCCGCGCCTTCTACGACCGCGACGGCATTTCCGCTTATGCGCCGACCTCCGGCGCGCGGCTCCAGCAGATGTTCTCGACGCTCAGCGCCGAGGAGGCGGAAGCCGCGCTGGCGCGGGAGGCGAGAAAGGCAGCGTGAGGTCTTCTCGACGCTCGCGCCCCGTCAACCGGCCTCCCCCGGCGCCTTGGCCTTGAGCTCCAGCGCATGCATGCCCGCAGCGAAGGCGTCCTTGAGCATGTCGTTGACGAGGCGGTGGCGTTCGAGACGGCTTTTCCCGGAGAAAGCCGGCGAGACGATCTCGACGCGAAAATGCGTCTCGGCGCCCGGACGGTGGCCGGCGTGCCCCGCGTGACGGCCGGAGTCATCCGAAACGACAAGCTGCGTCGGCGTAAGGCCTTGGCCAAGCCGCGCTTCGATCAGCTGTTTGACCGTTCCCTCGCGCAATTGCGTCATGATTGTCCCTTTCTTGAGCGTCGAAGCAAGAGTCGCGCCCATCGCATCGGCTTCGTGACCGCGATTTCGTCTTGCCGCGGCGCAGCGCTTCCCCATAATGGGCGAGCATGGACCTGAATTCACCCCTCTTCGACCGCATTCGCACCCGCCGCAGCGCCGAGCGCTCCGCCGAGCCGAGCGGCATGCGCTGCGATTCGCCCGGCTGCACAGAGCCGGGCGAGTTTCGTGCGCCAATGGGGCGCCTGCGGGAGGGGCAGTATTTCTGCTTCTGCCTCGCCCATGTCCGGGAATACAATAATTCCTACAATTATTTCAATGGGATGAGCGACGAGGCGGTCGCTCGCTACCTCAAGGACGCCACCGTCGGCCATCGACCGACCTGGTCGATGGGCGTCAAGCGCGGGAAGTCGGGCTTTCGCAGCGACGGGCCGCGCGCCTCGGATCACGCCGATCCGCTCGGCTCCTACCGGCCGCGTTACCACCACACGCGAGCGACGGAGAAGCGGGGGCCGCGCTATTCGCCGGTGACGATGCGGGCGCTCGACGCTCTCGGCCTCGACGACGCCGCCACCTCGGACGCGATCACGGCCCGGTATAAGGAGATGGTCAAGCGCCATCATCCCGACGCCAATGGCGGAGACCGCTCCCGTGAGGAGAAATTGCGGGAGATCATCCACGCCTATAGAACGTTGCGAGCCGCCCGCCTCGTCTGAGGGCCTCGCGCCGTCCGGCCGCGGGCTGCGAGCCAGACCTGGAGCACGCTTCCAAGATCGCCAAGCGTTCTTGGAAAAGAACCTGTTCAATCCATAGCGTTCAAAGCGCGTTCGAGCGTCTCCGAACGCGCGCCAAGGAGGATTAAAGAGTGGTCGCCCTGGAAAAAGCCGCCGCGAATGGTTCAGGATTGCCGGACACGACAGTCTCCGCGCGCGCGCTCTTCAAGATCGACACGGATATGCAGGTCCCGGCCTATTCGCGACCCGACCCGCATGTCCCGGACCTCGATCCTGACTATCTCTTCGATCGTGAGACGACGCTCGCCATTCTCGCCGGCTTCGCCCACAACCGTCGCGTCATGGTGACGGGCTATCACGGCACCGGCAAGTCCACGCATATCGAGCAGGTCGCGGCGCGCCTGAACTGGCCCTGCGTGCGCGTCAATCTGGACAGCCACGTCTCGCGCATCGACCTCGTCGGCAAGGATGCGATCGTCCTCAAGGAGGGCAAGCAGGTCACGGAGTTCCGCGACGGCATCCTGCCCTGGGCGCTGCAAAACAACATCGCGCTCTGCTTCGACGAATATGACGCGGGTCGCCCCGACGTGATGTTCGTCATCCAGCGCGTGCTCGAGGTCTCCGGCAAGCTCACGCTTTTGGATCAAAACCGCGTGATCCGGCCGCATCCGGCCTTCCGCCTCTTCGCGACGGCCAATACGGTTGGCCTCGGCGACACTTCGGGCCTTTATCACGGCACGCAGCAGATCAATCAGGGACAGATGGACCGCTGGTCCATCGTCACGACGCTGAACTATCTGCCGCACGACGCCGAGACCAACATCGTGCTCGCCAAGATCAAATCGATGCAGAAGACCAAGGAAGGCAAGGACGCCGCGAACAAGATGGTGCGCGTCGCCGATCTGACGCGCAACGCCTTCATGGCCGGCGACCTCTCCACCGTGATGAGCCCGCGCACCGTCATCACCTGGGCCGAAAACGCCGATATCTTCGGCGACATCGGCTTCGCCTTCCGACTCACCTTCCTCAACCGCTGCGACGAATTGGAGCGCCCGCTCGTCGCCGAGTTCTACCAGCGCTGCTTCGGCAAGGATCTGCCGGAGAGCGCGGTGAATGTGGTGATGACCTGAGGCGCGACGCGCCCCCTCCCCAGCCCTCCCCCGCTTCGCGGGAGAGGGAGTCAGTTTGCGCAGATCATCGTGATTTCGCGTAACGCCGGCCGTCCCTCTCCCGCGAAGCGGGGGAGGGTGAGGGAGGGGGCGTCCTCAGCGCCCCTGAGCCTTCAGCCGCTTGTTGCATTCGCTGAGATAGGCTGGCCAGGTCGCCTTGGGATTGGCCTTCAGCAGCGCCGCCTTCTTGGCGCGCCACTCGGCGCCGCACGCCTTCTCGCGGTCGATGAACGCCTGCGTTCCGGGGCTGACGGGCTTGCCGTTCTTCGTGGTGACGGGGCTGGCGGGCGCAGGCGCGGGGGAGGCCGCAGCTGGCGCCGCGGGAGCGGGCGGAGCGGGGCGGGCCGCTGCTGGCTTAGCCGGCGGCGGCGCGACGGCTTCGACGGGGGCCGGGGCTGGCGCCGCGGCGGCGGGGGCCGCCGGCGCGCCGCTATGGCGGGCGCGACAGACCTGCAGGAACTGCTGCCAGGTCTCGCCGTTCAGCGAGCCCGCGGCCTTGGCGGCCTGATATTCGGCTCCG
>Ga0265331_10001761_pt1 | contig 15546 bp, 8 predicted proteins | sample 41923metaG_FD_202088 | JGI IMG/M metagenome (GOLD analysis project Ga0265331, IMG submission 202088) | Rhizosphere microbial communities from Carex aquatilis grown in University of Washington, Seatle, WA, United States - 4-19-23 metaG | ecosystem: Host-associated > Plants > Roots > Rhizosphere >...
CGAGGAGGCTTCACGCCAGTCTTGAGCCCGTCACGTGGATCGCAGGGGCTTCGTAACTTGGAAAATCGCGCCAGAACCCGCATGAATACTGGGGTTCCGCGCATCGTCACTATCAGTTGCACTGCCAGTGACGATGCGCGTTGGCGCAGACAATCGGCGCAGAACTGCGGGAACTGTTGGCGCAAGTTGCGCCTGATCGAGAAAACTGTCCCCACTGGAAATAGCGGATCCGGCCGGAAGCCTGTTAGCACTAATGGGATGGACGCCCCCTTCCTAAACCGGCATCTGAGTGCCAGAGTGGAGATGCGAGTCAACCACTAAACGAAGGGAGCGTCCGAAATGAAGATTACAACGATAGGGCTGGATTTGGCAAAGAACGTAATTCAAGCGCACGGGATCGATGAGCGAGGCAAAGCGGTGCTAAAAAAACAGTTAAAGCGCGACCAGGTGTTGACGGTCCTCGTCAAGCTGGAGCCGTGTCTGATTGGCATGGAGGCATGCGGTAGCGCTCATTACTGGGCAAGGAAACTGACGGCACTCGGACATACCGTGAAGCTGATGGCGCCGCAATTCGTGAAACCTTACGTCAAGACCAACAAGAACGATGCGGCCGACGCAGAGGCGATCTGCGAAGCGGTGCGCCGGCCGAACATGCGCTTCGTGCCAGTAAAGAATTCCGAGCAACAGGCGATCCTGTCGCTGCACCGGGCACGGCAAGGATTTGTAAAGGCACGAACAGCCCAGGCGAACCAGATCCGCGGCTTGCTGCTGGAGTTCGGCATCGTGATTCCACAAGGCATCGGGCACATTGCCACACGGCTTCCGGAAATACTGGAGGATGGGGAGAACGATTTGCCCGGGCGGTTTCGCCAGTTGCTGCGGCGGCTCGGGGAGCACCTGAAGGATATGGATCGGCAGGTAGCGGAACTGGAGCGGGAGATTACCTTGTGGCACCGAGAGAACGAAGCCAGTCGCAAACTCGCGCAGATGCCTGGCATCGGACCGATCACGGCGAGTGCGCTGTCCGCCTCGGTGGGCGATGCGAAGTGCTTCAAGAATGGGCGTCAGATGGCCGCATGGCTAGGCCTCGTGCCCAGGCATCAATCAACCGGCGGCAAAACCATGCTGCTCGGGATCAGCAAACGCGGAGACAGCTATCTGCGCATGTTGCTCGTCCACGGCGCGAGATCAATGATTCGCCACGCGGAAGGCAAGACCGACCAGACCAGCGCCTGGATGGCGCGGTTGCTCGCTCGACGCAACAAGAACATCGCCGCCGTCGCCATTGCTAACAAGAACGCACGGATCGCGTGGGCGCTATTGGCACATGACCGCGAGTTCCATACAGATTACGCGCCAGCGGGCGCTGTAGCCTGATCGTTCCTTATTTAACAGACCGGAGGCATAACGCAGGAATCTCACCGATTGCTCAAGTAATCATGACGTGATGGAAAGACAGGTCAGACCGCGGCTGGTCAAACCTTAGCGTTAGCAGGAGCTAACAGCTCGCAGCACTGATTAGGCACCAGCCGGCAAATCCCATCAGGGTCAGCGGTAGTAACCGCGTGAAAAGGCCGGATGTATGCATGCAATCTTTACCTTCTCGCCGTCATCAAGTGCGTGCTTGGCAACAGGGGGCGTCCATGTATGCTAACGTATGACCCTATGCCGCATGTCAGTAGTGCTGACGGCATTTGTCGCCGGCAGCGCTACCTTGTGCTTACTCCTGACGAACAGGATAATCTGCACGCCATCGGTCGATTTGCATCTTCCCATCCAATTGGAAATAAATCTCCGACCGCATTCGCCAATGACAATCGTCCGGTTCGTGGCTCGTTCCCGCCCGCCGTCGTCAGCGGCCAGCGACGGTGAACTGCTCATTGATTAGCATGTGGGCTGGTCAGGGATTTCAGGAATGCGACAAGGTCATCCTTTTCATTGGGGGTCAGAATAAGCGGGTGGCCGGTTTCGGTGCCGCGGTAATAAATTTCGAGATCGACCGCTTGTTCTAGGGTCGGCACACTTCCGTCATGCATGTATGGCGCAGTTAATTCCACATTACGCAGGCTCGGCGTGCGGAATCGCCCAATGTCGCCAGGCTCAAGCGTGACAGCAAAGCGCCCGAGTTCCGCGATGTTTTTGTTACTGAAAACTATCTGATCCAGACTGATTCCTTTGCCTCGCAATTCGACTAATTGCACAGTCAATTTGTCGAGCTGCTTTTCGATGCGACGAAATCCGACGCTTAAGCTATGAAATTGATGGTCAGTAAATAACGCGTAATGCTCCTCAATCGTGTGGCATGTCGAGCATTGCGCTACGCCCTGAAATAATCTCAGTCCGCGTTCCGCGCTGACGGACAGCGCAGCTTTCTCTCCTTTGAAGTAGTAACGGTCGAAAAGGGAGTTCCCGGCTACCAGCGTCCGCTCGAAACTTGCCAGTGCCTCGGCGACGTGACGTGGTTCGATATGGGCGGTAGAGACGTGAAACGCACGGTAAAAGGCGTCAACGTAATTCGGGTCACGCTTTATAAGCGCAATTAACGCTTGCTGTCCGCTCAAGCCATGCTCGCGCCGGTTAACAAAAGGATCCAGCGCCTGATCTTCCAGCGTCTTACGCCGACCATCCCAAAATTGAGAGTTGTTGAACATCGCGTTTAGCAGGCTTGGTGCATTGCGGGTGCCACGACTTCCCCGCACTCCTGTTGGGACAGGAAGCCCATCAGAAAACGCGCGTTCGGGCTTGTGGCAGCTTGCGCAACTGATATCGCCACTGGCACTTAATCTCGCGTCAAAAAAGATCTTTTGACCCAGTTCGATACGAGCGCGCTTGGCGGAATCATTTGCGGCCGCAGTTGCAGAGGGCAGCCCTAGGCCTTTATTGTTTTCTGCACAACGGCAGGGCGAGGCAAGCAAGACTGTCGCGAACATAACTAGAGCGCAAACCCCATGCTGGCAACGTGACCTAACAAGCTCATTGCGTATGGTCATGATGTGCCGATGGTAAATGTGTCCAATGCGTCTATTAGAGGCTTGACACATGTCAGATGTCTAGTGTGCTCCAGGGTTCGTGAAAAAAAATCATAGGTTCGAAGTCATCATTGCTTAATGTGCAATATTCAAGGCTTCCATCAAGCCAATAATAAACAAGAGATTAAAGTAATTGATTACAATCCAATGCATTTTCTTGACAGTGGCATACAATGTTACTGTAATCGTAGCGATATATACTTCTGATAACCTAATTAAATCGCCGCAGAAAATATTAATCGGCACGTCATAACACTTATGGCAACAATGTAATCGTTGTTTTTTAGGGAGCGGGCTATGCAGAAAAGCTGGTGCTTCGCGATTACCCCATCAACGTTGCCACGCCAAACGCGTAATTGGCTCTCTCAGATCTTGAGTAACTTGGCTACCGCCATTGTCTGGAACATATCAGGCAGAGCGAAGCCCAAGCTTCCCATAGTTTTTCGCTTTGTCGCGTTCGCGCTTGCCATTTGTCTAAGTGCACCCGCTTTCGCGACAGATGTCTTGTATTACTACGATGAGCTTGGAAGACTGATCGAAGTAGTCGACACGAGTGGTAATACCGCGCAATACGCTTACGATGCTGCTGGAAATATTACGGCGATCCAAAGCGTCACCGGGTCGACTTTATCGCTCAATCAGTTTGTACCCAGGGCCGCGCAAGTTGGTGCGACCATTGTCATATACGGCAGCGGATTTAACTCGACACCGTCAAATAACACGGTCAAGTTCAACGGGACTACGGCAACTGTTTCCGCCGGCACGACGACGACCTTGACTGTGACGGTCCCATCGGGAGCAACCACAGGCACGATGTCCGTTCAGAATTCTAGTGGTACCGTAACCAGTTCAAGCAGCTTCACAGTAGCGACCTCCCAGGCGCCAACGATTACAGGCATCTCGCCTTCGGATGGAGTCAGTGGCACCAGCAGCACAGTTACAGGGACGAACTTCCAGACAACCGATCAGCAGAACAATAGCGCGGTTATCGGTTTGTGGGCGGCACCGATTCAATCCGTCACCTCTACCAGCATTACCCTGACGAGCGGAACATCGTCCGGCAAGGTCTCAATTTCAACGCCCTACGGCACGGCTGTCAGCAGTTCAGATTTTTTCTCGCTGCCTAGTGGGGTTAGCCACTCGACTCTGGAGGTTACAGGGCGAATAGTCGCCGGAGGTTCTCCGGTGACTGTTACAACTACGGTAAACGGAAATCAAGGATTGCTGCTTTTTGACGCAAATAAAGGTGATTATTTATCTGTCCTGGTAAATAGCAACACCTTTCCTTCCCCTTTGCCGCTCTCCTTTTTTGGCCCGGATGGAGCGCCGCTTGCGTCTTACAACTACGCTGACACGTCGGTAGATTTTCCATCCGCCAGGCTAGGAGGGACATACACGATTGCGCTTATTCCCCCGTCTACCGACCAAGGCTCTATGCAATTGCAGCTCATAAGCGATCCGGTAACTGCAGTGACGGTAAATGGCACAACGAGCGTATCGCTAACTACGGGACAAAAATCGTATCTGACTTTTAGCGCACAAGCCAATATTGGCTATGCCGTGCAGTTCTCGAATCTGTCGTTTACACCATCTGGGGGATACCCATATCTAACCGTCACGCTCTCCGACACTATCGGGGCAGTCCTCAAGAGCTGCGCTGTTACCGCGGGTACGGGGTGCTATTTCCCGCCGTCATTGTTCCTCGTGGGAGGCGTGTACACGGTGAAAGTTCAACCGATGGACTCGGTTGGTACAAACTACGCCGCGAGCTTTGATGTCGTCACAAGCAAGAATCTGACGGGGACGCTTGCGATTGATGCCGCCACACCAACCACGCTGACGACTTCAGTTGCCGGTCAGGGCGCACAGTATACGTTTAGTGGAACGGCGGGACAAAACATAACCTTGGTGTTGACGAACAACAGCATAGGCACTGGAAGTCCGCCTACGTCCGTCAATACCAATATCTCAGTCTATGCACCTTTCTCGACAAGTTGGACTACCACCTATTCCGTCAGCACGGGCGTCGATGGAGTACTTACGCTGCAGAATTTACCCGATACCGGCACCTACACCATCGTGGTCGCGCCGGTCGGTCCCGGAAGCGGGTCGTTGGATCTCCAGCTCAAGTCGTTTGCAACGGGTACGTTGACCGTTAATGGTACGACCAGCATTAGCCTGACCACTGGGCAATCCGCAACTTACACATTTTCAGCGACGGCAAATACTGGATATACGCTTACGGCCAAGAATCTGACCTTCACCCCGACGGGGGATCCAGGCATGTACATGGAACTGTCGGATCCTAGCGGGAACCTCATTAATTCGTGCTCCGCCGACATTCAATTGAACTGCAATTTCGACCCAAGCAATTTTGCGTCTAACGGTACATACACGTTGTCAATGTGGGCAGGCCCACCGAACACGTCCGGTGCGTATGCGTCCAGTTTCGACGCGGTCGTAAGCACCAACGTAACAGGTACGCTAACTGTCAACGCAGGCAGTGCGACGACAGTCACGACCACCAAAGAAGGTCAGAACGCTCGTTATACGTTTAGCGGAACTGCGGGCCAGTACATTAGTTTGATATTAACTAGCAATACATTGGATGACGGTGATCCTGGCAGTGGCAACACCATTACATTCTACGCAAGGGGGCCCAGCGGACTTCTAACTGCCGTCACACTCGCCAAAGGTGCGGTCGGCACTCTTGACATTGAGAATTTGCCGTCGACCGGCACCTACACCATCGTCATGACACCGCTAGGGAACATCAAAGGTTCTATCGCAATGCAATTGAAGACCTACGCGACCGGGAGCGTCACAGTAAACAGCACCAAAAGTATTCCTCTGACATCCGGACAAAAGGGCAAATACACGTTCTCGGGTGTGGCCAATACAGGATACGGGTTTGCGGTAACAAGCTTGGTACTTACGCCAACGGCGACCACCCCGACTCTTCAGCTTCGGATAAATGATCCTTCTGGTAACACGATCGGCGGCGGCCCGGTCGACCAAGGCACAAATTGTTACCTTGCTCCGAGCTCGATTACTTCGACTGGAACATACACGATATTTGTCGACCCAGGCACCGATTCGACAAGTCAAGTCTATTCCGTGACCGGCAATCTCATCTTAAGCAAGGACGTAACGGGGACGTTAACGGTGAACGCCGCAAGCGCGACGACCGTAACCATCTCGTTTAAAGGTCAAAACGCGCGGTATTCGTTCAGCGGAACTTCGGGCCAAAACCTGAAACTGTTGGTTTCCAACAACAACATTCCGACACCAAGCACTAGCTTCGCGATCTACGGTCCTAGTTCGTCGTTAGCGTATTCAGGATCGGTGTCTGTAGGCGCCGGAGGAACGATATTGATGTCGAGTCTACCTTCGACCGGCACTTATAAGATCGTAATGACGCCAAGCGGGTCCACTACAGACTCTGGCACCGGCAACATTAAACTCCAGGTGAAAACCCAATAGGATCATTTGAATACTTAGTCGCGCTTGTTTGTTAACGGATCACGTTATTGCGTGGGGGTAGTGATGGGGCCACTGAATGAAGATTTAAAACCGGATTCGTGTTTCTCGAAGTTCGCCATGGTTGGTGTTGGGAGTTTCCTAGTCCTCATGATGTGTATTTCTAGCGCGATTGCACAACCTGAGGGTGTGACTTCGAGTCGCGAAGCGTCTGGCGCTAAATCCACAAACCAGGTTTCAGCACCTTCGCCTTCCGGATTTGCACACGGAATCATCAGTACGAAGCCCGTCGCTAATGCCAAAGGTGTACCGCTCGATCAGCGCATAGTAGTGAAATTCAATCGCCCCGTGATTGTTGATACCCTGAATGCGACAACGGTCACGTTAATCGGGCCCGGGGGCGTCACGCCTGTCGCCTTGACGACATCCGAAAACGGCGCGTTGCTTACGATAGCTCCCAAGCAGGAGTTACTGCCTGCCAGCCGATATACGTTTTTTGTGAAAGGTGTGGTCGATACCTCCGGAAGCCGTGTGCCGTTTACAGCAATTGGTTTTACCACTATCACATTGGCTGGAGCTGTTCCTGCAAAATTAGGGCGTGCAAGTTCCGCAAGCTTGATTAGCAAGACGGATGATGAGACGTGGATGCCTGACACCGAGAAACAACGGGGCTGGACGAGCGGCAAAGCATTTCTGGCGAAACAGAGTATGCCCAAGAACCCCCAACTGCGGCAGGCCATTTATTCCGCTATGAACTTACAAGCGCACTCGTGGGCTCAGGTTCGGGCCATTCATCAAGCAGGCAAGGCGTCGGGGCAGCACGTCTCGATGCGCGGCCCAGCATCGGTTGTCGGGCAGACGCTTAGGTTCAACGGGAAGCCTCTCGCAAACGTTAAAGTCAGGATAGGGGAGGTATCTGCAACCACGGATGGCAATGGCGAATTCGCGCTTATGAATGTTCCCGCCGGGAAACAGCCACTAATCATCGATGGTCAGAGTGCGAGCCGCCCGGATGCCACATACGGCAGATACGTATATCAACTTGATGTCGAGGAAGGAAAGGTCAACACACTTCCTTTCGTCATTTGGATGCAGAAATTGGATACCGCCCATGCAGTGCGTATTCCTTCGCCTACAACACGGGAAACTATTATCACGACACCCACCATGCCTGGATTTGAAATGGTGCTTCCAGCCGGCACAGTGATTCGTGGCGTGGATGGCAAAATCGTTCGCGAAATTAGTATTACCCCCACTCCAGTTGACCAAACGCCGTTCCCCATGCCTTATCTAGGCGTGTCGATCTATTTCACTCTGCAACCTGGTGGTGCTGTGATTCAAGGGGTCGACGGCAAACCTAAGGCTGCAGTATTGCGTTATCCCAATAACACCTCCTACCGTCCAGGGTATCCGTTGCAGCTCTTCGACTACGACCCCACTGGTCGAGGTTGGTATATCTATAGCAACGCTTGGGTAAGTAAAGATGGCAAAAAGATTGTGTCGGACAAGGAGTACAAGATTTACCAGTTCGGCGCGACATCGGTTGTATATCCGAGTGGCACGCCCCCGGATGTGGCCCCCGCGCCATGCCCGAGTAAGGCGGGATGCACTCCGGGCGCCGATGGTCCGGATGACGACGATAGGGGTTGCGATTGTGGAGGCGACGCCTCCGCAGGAGACTCTTCCGCCAATGCCGGTGGAGAGCCGGTCGTCCTCTCAACTGGTCAATTTGAATTGACGCAAACTGATCTCACCGTTTCTGATTTTTCAGACCTCAGATTACGGCGCACCTATCGTACTCTAGACCAAACAAGCGGCATGGATATAGTGGGGCCGTTTGGGTACGGAACATCAAATCCATATGAGATCTTTTTGAATCCGCAAGGATCCTCATATGCCGAGGTCGATCTTTTTATGCCGAATGGAACGCGTATTCGGTTTTACAACACGAGCGGTGCGGTTTGCTGTTGGAACAATATATTTCAAAACACTGATTCGTCTGGACAGTTTCTTAATGCTTATCTTGTAGCAGTCAATGCTAATTCGAGACTTGATTGGGCCATTTATTTCCGGGACGGTCGCAGATGGGGTTTCGATTATCACAACCCGAAGCTCGCCTGGGTGCAGGATCGCAACGGTAACCTTATTTCTCTCACGAGGCCTACGCCCACATCGTATGCCAATAAAATTATCGGTCCCAGCGGGCGATTTATTAATATCACATATAACGGAAACGGACACATTGGCCAGGTTACGGACAATCTCAATCGCACAGTCACCTACGCCTACGATAACGTCGATCCGCATCGATTGCTGAGCGTTACCGATCCAGAAGGCGGGGTGCGTGCATTTACTTGGGATTCGGGTGTTAACCGCATCGTTTCAGTCAAGGACAAAAACAACAACAATGCTGTCACCAACACGTACGATGGCAACGGCAGAGTATCGCAGCAAACCCTTGCGGATAGTAGTACATTTGGATTTGCGTATACCATCAGCTCGGGAAATGTCACTCAGGTTGATGTGACCGATCGGCGCGGACACGTGCGACGCGTCGCTCTAAACACGTCTGGGTATATCACATCAAACACTTACCCGCTGGGACTTGCAGAGCAACAAATTACAACGTATTCCGTGGATTCAACAACCGGGCGGGTTAATTCAGTAACGGATGCGTTGAGTCGACTGACGACCTACTCCTACGACAGTTTGGGCAACGTCAATGGAATTACGCGTTTGGCCGGGACCGGCAATGCAGTAACGACCACGATCGTTTATGACCAGAACTTCAGCAAGCCTACAAGTGTTACGGATCCAAATAGCTTGACGACAACAATGTCATACGATCAGTTCGGGAACCTTATCCAGGTTACGGATCCACTCAGCCATAGCACCAATTTCACGCGAGACGTCTACGGTAGAGTGCTTACGGTTCAAGACGCCCTAAGCCATACGACCACCTTTGCATATCGCGGACCCGACCTCGCGAGCATCACTGATCCGTTGAGTCGCCAAATTGTATTTTTTACCGACGCGGTGGGGCGGGCGAAAGCAATCAATGATCCGCTTGGGAATCAGACCATAAGCAAATATGATGGGCTTAGTCGGTTGACTAAGGTCACGGATGCCACCGGCGGAATAGTTCAGTTTACTTATGACAACAACGGCAACCTGCTTACGCACGTCGATCAGAAGTCGAATACGACGACTTTTACGTACAACAATCTCAACCTGGCAGCGACTAAGCAGGATGCTCTAAGCGCAACGGAGTCGTACGCCTACGACGTTGCGGGCAAACTGAACAAACTCACCGACCGCAAGAGTCAGGTATCGGGTAACACATATGACGGCTTGAACCGGGTTACTCAAGCTGGATTTGGGGCAACGACCGGGAGTCCAACCACCTATAGCAGCACCATTGGCTTTACCTGGGACGCCGGTAATCGGCTTACGCAACTCGTTGATTCGGTCGGAGGAACAATAACACCTACTTTTGACGGCCTCGACCGCTTGACGCAAGAGGTAACCACTCAAGGCACCGTAAGCTATACCTATGACGCTGGTGGCAGAAGAAGCGGCATGACGGTATCCGCGCAGCCCGCGATCAGCTACACATGGGACAACGCTAACCGCTTGACACAAATCCAGCAGGCGGCGGGTTCCATCAATAATAATACGGCGCAGACAATCGGGTTCACTTACGATAATGCGAATCGTCGCACGGTCACGACGCTCGCCAACGGTGCGACGATCAACTACGCCTATGATAGTGCCAATCAATTGACCGGCATCACCTACAAGAAAGCCGATACCACGACTATTGGCGATCTCAGCTACACCTACGACAACGTGGGACGACGAATCACGGCAGGTGGCAGCCTTACAGCGATTAACCTGCCAAGCACAGTCAGCAGCACTACTTACAATGCCAATAATCAACTGACTTCGTGGGCAGGTAGCACCTTTAGTTACGATGCGAATGGGAGCCTGACGAGCGACGGGACGAACACGTATACATGGGACGCGCGTAATCAACTTGCAAGCTTGAGTGGTGGGATCAGTGCGAGCTTTGCGTATGATGGAGTGCGTAGACGTATCGGCAAGACGATCAGCGGCACGACCGCCGGGTTCGTTTACGATGGGATGAATTTTGTGCAGGAGAAGAACGGCACTGGGAGCGGAGCATCGGTGACCGCTAACCTAATCACGGGGCCGGGCGTGGACGAAGTCTATACGCGCATGACTGGCACTGGGGGCTCAGCTGTGCTCTCCCACTTCCTGCCGGATGCCAACAACAACGTGATCCGGTTGCTTGATGGCACACAAACTGTGACTGATAGTTATAGCTATGAGGCGTACGGCAAGACGACCTACTCAGGATCGAATGGCAATAGCCAGCAATATACGGGCAGGGAGAATGACGGCACGGGGCTGTATTTCTACAGAGCGAGATACTATTTGCCGAACGCGGAGAGATTTATTAGTGAAGATCCGAGTGGATTAAGCGCGGGGCCGAATGTTTATACATATGTCAATGGGAATCCGGTTGGCAGAGTTGACCCAACTGGATTGCAAACCTTCACAATTGGTGTTGGTGGGGCATTTCAACAAACGGCTGCCGGAGCATCGCAATCTTACAGCGTAGGGTATAGCTCACCAAACGGGAAGTTTTGCATTATTGCAACCACCTGCGCAAGATTTGGTCCGGGAGAATCAGCTGGAGCAGGAATCACTGCATCCGTTAGCAAAGGTAGTTTCTGCAGCGGAGATACAGCTACCGTAGGTGTGTTTGGGGAAGGTGGCGAAGGGGTGATTGGCGGTGGCAGTGTCGACGTAGGATCTGAAGATGTTTCGGGTTCGGTTGGCTTTAAGGGATTCGTTGGTGCAGGCGCTGCAGGTGGGACACAAGTCTGTGCCACTCATACCACATGCTTTTAGTTAGCGTTGAATCAATATGAAGATTGCAAAACTTTCTGCTGCGGTTGGTTTGGGTCTCGGAATTGTCGGCTTCCTCATCGCAGTTTTGGTTGGGGAAAGAGAGTTTGGTAAGTCATTAATGCTAATTGGATTTGTGTTTATTGCAGGTGGACTGGTTGTGCTAGTGTTTTTTGGGCAACCGAGCGGATCTCGTGGAATAGGGTTGCGATTTGCGGCAGGAGGATTCTCCGTATGTGCGCTTGGAGTGCTAATTAACCGTCTTGTGCCCTCAATCGGCTCCGCGGCGGATATTGTTGTCAATATTGGCATGGTGACTATGCTTGGCGGCATTCTTTTCCATTTATTCGTACTGGCACGATCAAAGAAGAATTCTGATTTCTGAACGGTCGAAGAAGAAGCCGAGGCGACCTAAATACCTATACATGTGTTAAAGGCAAGCCGATCCTGCATTATGAGACCGAAACAACTTCCCGCCAGTGCCCACCTTCATCCCCATCGGGGCCCCACTTGCACGACGTTCTGCGATAAAATTGCGGCTGTCCCGGGCTCGCGCACACGCAGCGGGACAGCCAATAGAACAGTCGGCTTGTGCATGCTCCGGACTCGCCCGCGCCAGCGGCAGCGAACCTGCAAGCCCCGCCCTGACAGCTTTGTGACCACCCCCTTCCGAGACGGGTTCAACCAGGAGGTCTGAGTAAAGTGGAATACGACGTCATCGTAGTAGGCAAAGGCAATGCCGCGCTCAGCGCGGCCCTGTCGGCGCAGGAAAACGGCGCCAAGGTTTTGGTCCTCGAAGCAGCGTCCGAAGACGAACACGGCGGCAACAGCCGCTTCGCCGGCGGCGTCATGCGCTTTGCTTACGAGACCCTCGAAGATCTGCGGCGCGTGACCGACATCACCGACGAAGAAGCCGCCAACAGCGACTTCGGCACTAACACGACCGACGAATTCTTCGACGTGCTGTTCCGCCTCACGAGCTTTCGCACCGATCCCGATCTCTCCGAAATTCTGGTCACGCAGAGCCTCGACACCATGGCGTGGCTGCGCAGCAAGGGCGCGCGCTTCATCCTCAACCACGGCCGCCAGTCGGGCATGGTCAACGGCAAACGCGTGTATTTCGGCAACATGCCGATCGAGGTCAACGGCGGCGGCGCCGGACTCGTCGATTATCTCGACAAGGCGGCGAAGAACAACGGCATCACGATTCAGTACGACACGCGCGTGTCGTCGCTGATATTCGACGGCGTACGCGTGTCGGGCGTGCGCGCTCAGCACAACGGCACGCCGGTGGAATTGCGCGCCAAATCCGTGGTGCTCGCGTGCGGCGGCTTCGAAGCGAATCCCGAAATGCGCACGCGCTATCTCGGACCCGGTTGGGAGCTCTGCAAGGTGCGCGGCTCGCGCTTCAACCAGGGCGACGGCCTCAAGATGGCGCTCGACATCGGCGCCGCACCGTACGGCAACTGGTCGGGCTGCCACGCGACCGGCTGGGACCGCAACGCGCCGGAGTTCGGCGACGTGACCGTCGGCGACCAGTTCCAGAAACACAGTTACATTTTCGGCCTGTTGATCAACGCTGACGGCAAGCGCTTCGTCGACGAAGGCGCCGATTTTCATTCGTTCACCTATGCGAAATACGGCGGCGCGGTCCTTCAGCAGCCGGCGCAGTTCGCGTGGCAGGTGTTCGATTCCAAGGTCAGCAAGCTTTTGCGCTCCGAATACCGGATCAAGTTCATGACCAAGGTCAGCGCCAATACGCTCGAAGAACTCGCGACCAAGCTCGAAGGCGTGAACCCGGAAGGTTTTTTGAAAACCGTGCGCGAGTACAACGCGGCGGTGAAGAAAGACGTGCCGTTCAATCATGTCGTCAAGGACGGCAAGGGCACCGTCGGCATCGAGCCGCCGAAATCGAACTGGGCGCAGGCGCTCGACACGCCGCCATTTGACGGTTACTCCACGACCTGCGGCATCACGTTCACGTTCGGCGGACTGCGCATCGACAAGGAAACCGGCCAGGTGGTCAACGTGCATTTCAAGCCGATCCCCGGCCTTTATTGCGCGGGCGAAATGGTCGGCGGCCTTTTCTACTTCAACTACCCGAGCGGCACCGGTCTGGTGTCGGGCGCGGTGTTCGGCCGCCTCGCGGGACGCGGCGCGGCGCTCGCAGCCAAACAAGCCTAAGCAACCCATACAGGAGCATCGAACTTTGTCACAGCAACATTCAGATACCGCACTACTGCTATTGGACCTGCAGAATGAAATGGTCGATCCCAAGGGTTATTTCGGCGCGATGGGAATGGCGAAAGCCGTCGCCGAGGGCAATGTGCTCGCCAATGCGCGCAAAACGCTCGACGCGGCGCGCAAGGCGGGCATCGCCGTCGTGTTCGTGCGGCTCGCTTTTCGCGCCGACTACGCCGACGGATTGAGCGTCGCGCCGCGCGTCGCGAAATTCAAGGCCGCCAAAGCCGCGATCCTCGGCAACTGGGGCACCGAATTTCCGGCGGAGCTGCAGCCGCTGCCCGGCGAAATGATCATCAACAAGCAGGCCGCGAATCCGTTTTTCAACACGGGACTGCACACCTGGCTCATGAGCCGCGGCATCAAAAAGCTCGCGCTGTGCGGCGTCGCCACCAACAACGCGGTAGAAATGTGCGCGCGCTTCGCCGACGATGCGGGTTTCGCCTCGACCGTGATCGAAGACTGCTGCGCGGCCGGCAATCCGGAAATGCACCGCTTCGCGATCGATAAAATACTGCCGCAATTTGCCGAAATCAAAACCGCGGACGCCTGGATCAAGCAACTAAGCTAGGTCAAAAGCTTCACCGCCAAGGACGCCAGGGAAAATCAAAAGCAAAGGAAATCCGAAGGGATTCGTTTTTTTTACCTTTGCGTACCCCTCAAGGGCGTATTAAAAAGAATCCTTCGCGTCCTTCGCGGTTCAAGATTGAAAATATATGCCCTCGCCACAACCCGCGCCCGATCTCGCGACATTTTTTAATCCGGCGTCGCTCGCCTTCGTCGGCGCGACCGAGGACGTGGCGAAGTTCGGCGGCCGAGTCATGCGCTCGGTGCTCGACTTCGGATTCAAAGGCCGCGTCTATCCGGTCAATCCGCGCTATACGACGCTGGCGGGCCACACGTGCTACCCGAGCATCAGCGCGCTGCCCGAGGCGCCCGACCACGTCGGCATCGTGATCGCCGCCAATCGCGTGCTCGATACGTTGAAGCAATGCGCCGACAAGGGCGTGCGCTTCGCCACGATCTTTACTTCGAATTTCAGCGAGACCGGCGAGGCTGCGGGCCGCGCATTGCAGGACGAAATCGTCACCTTCGCGCGCGCGCACGGGATACGTCTGCTCGGCCCCAACTGCAACGGCTTCATCAATTTCGTCGACGCGCTCGCTTTCGCGTCGACCGCCGCCATCAAAGGCCCGCGCAAACCGGCGGGCGACGTCGGCCTCGTGTGCCACAGCGGCGGACTCGGCCAGATGAACATCATGTGGCGCGCGCAGGAAGCGGGCCTCGGCATCACCTATGAAGTGAGTTGCGGCAACGAAGCCGATCTCGATGCGATGGACTTCATGCGTTTCATGATCGACGACGAGCGCACGCGCGTGATCATGGTCGCCATCGAGACCATCCGCGACGGCCGCAAGTTCGAAGCGGTTGCGCGCTACGCGGCCGACCACGAAAAACCCATCGTGATGCTCAAATTCGGCCGCACCGAAGCGGGCCAACGCGCCGCCGCGTCGCATACCGGAGCGCTCACCGGCGCGGACGACGTGCTCGATGCGGCGTTCCGCCAGTACGGCGTGCTGCGCGTCACCGACTGCAACGAGCTCTACGAAATCGCGAAACTGCTGCGCCGGCGCAAGTGGCCGCGCAGCAACCGCGCCGCCGCGCTCTCCGGTTCCGGCGGACACTCGGTATTGATGGCCGATCTCGGCGCCGCCAGCGGTATCGACTGGGTTCCCTATCAGGACAAGACCGTCAACGGCCTGCGCGAACTGATGCCGGACTTCGCCGGCGTGTCCAACCCCACCGACCTCACCTCCGCGCTGACGGGCTCGAAGCATTTGTTCGAGGATGCGCTGAACGT
>Ga0265331_10001762_pt1 | contig 15537 bp, 15 predicted proteins | sample 41923metaG_FD_202088 | JGI IMG/M metagenome (GOLD analysis project Ga0265331, IMG submission 202088) | Rhizosphere microbial communities from Carex aquatilis grown in University of Washington, Seatle, WA, United States - 4-19-23 metaG | ecosystem: Host-associated > Plants > Roots > Rhizosphere...
GCGGATCGAAATACCGCCTGAGGCTTTCCGGAATTGTTTTGCTTAATTTATATGAGAATCACGGACTGGTGGACAATCAGGATTTTCCGCAAATAGCGGAACCTCCTCGATCGGAGGCGTTGTTTGTTTCTTCCGGATCATTTGGCGGATCGCTGCGGCAATCGCAGATCAAGCTTCAGGCCTTTGGGCCGGATCTTTTCGGGGCGCGAACCAGCGCCGATCTTGATTTCGATTTTGCCGGAGGATTTCCCGACCAGTGGAATGGCGCCGTTATGGGACTTGTACGCCTGCGCACCGGCACGATGAAGCTGGATTGGCCTAATACATCCGTCATTGCTGGGCAGGACCGCATGTTATTTGCGCCGCTTGCTCCCACTTCGATTGCGACGATCGCCGTTCCGGCGCTTTCGTATGCCGGAAATTTGTGGGCCTGGGCGCCACAAGTTCGTGTCGAGCATCGCATCGCTCTGTCGGACGCATCGAACATATTGCTGCAAGCGGGGATTCTGGATTCTCTGTCCGGAGATCTGCCAGTTGAGGGCTACAGCCGCTATCCCTCGTGGGGTGAATTGTCCGGCCAGCCTGCGTACGCGGGTCGCGCCGCCTGGACTCATCGCGCATTTGGCCAGGATCTCACTGTTGGTGCCGGAGGTTACTTCGGAGGGCAGAACTGGGGATTCGACCGGATGGTCGATGCGTGGGCGTTTACGGCTGACGCTACGATTCCGCTCGGTAAGCAATTTGAATTTACGGGCGCGTTTTATCGAGGGCAGGCGGTGGCTGGCCTGGGCGGAGGGATTGGACAATCTGTTTTGCTGAACGGTTCGTTTATTGCGCCGACAACTGTATTTCGGGGCCTCGATTCGATGGGCGGCTGGGCGCAGTTAAAATACATGCCGACAACAAAATTGGAATTTAACGGAGCCGTGGGCGTGGACAATCCATTCGCTGGGGAAATGCGGCTGTATAATTCCAATTCAATTTATCCGGCTTTGTACACGAGGAATTTCAGTCCACTTCTGAATTTTATTTATCAGGTACGATCCGATGTGGTGTTCTCGATGGAATATCGCTGGCTGCAGACGTCGGTGCTGGACAGCACGGCCAATAGCGCGGGCCACATCAATCTGACGCTAGGGTATATTTTCTAGTGCCGGCTCTTGCAACAACACGGCGGACGGGCGGACTTTGCGGGCTTCTCGCCGTATGTTTCTGCGCGTGCGCAATGCTCGCCCAGACGGGGCCGGCTCCTGTCACTATAAAAGTGGAGATCGAAAATCCGGTGGCGGGTGGAAAATCTGTTTCATCTAAGGACAGTGGAGATGCGTCGAACGTGGTGGTCTGGCTCACTCCAATGGGATCCCAAGCCGTCGGACCATCCTCGCTTCCGTCCGGGCGCTCCATGCCGCAAATCGCGCAAACGCATAAGAGCTTTGACCCGCACGTCCTGGTCATTCAAGTAGGCACGCCGGTCCAGTTCCCAAATAAGGATCCATTCCTGCACAACGTATTTTCACTGTTCGACGGCAAGCGGTTCGATCTTGGATTTTACGAAGCGGGCTCCAGCAAGACGGTTCACTTTGACCGGGCCGGAGTGAGTTTTCTGTTCTGCAACATTCATCCGGAAATGAGCGCCGCGGTGATCGCGGTGGAAACGCCCTATTTCGGAATTTCGGACCGGGCTGGGCGAGTGAATATCGCGAATGTGCCGGAAGGAAAATATCAGCTGAATGTGTGGTATGAACGCAGCCTGCCGGAAGATTTGAAGAACGCGGGCCGCGCCGTGACAATTTCCGATACGTCGAGGTCGCTGGACCCAATTCGAATCGTCGAAAATCCACATTTTACATTCGAACACAAGAACAAGTATGGACAAGACTATGTTCCGCCTGCAAGCGCCAGTCCAGTATACAAATAGCCGGAGAATTGCGAACGTGGGATAGCGAGCCGCAACGACCTGCCGGCAGTGTTCTTACTTTTTCCGCATTACCGGTGATGGTTTTCTTGAACCCACCTTACGGGATTTGTCTGCGGTGGATTTTGATATTTCCGTGAGGAACAACCGGATTCTCGCGAAGCGCGCATTTTCCTTCATACATAATTTTGCGACGCCGACTTCCAGTAATAATTCAACGGGGGCCACATTTCGCCGGACGAACAGAGGCACGTGCCAGCCGCCCGCGCGCAGGAGGCGGTCCTCCGGTTCAACCAGCGCAATTTCATCGGCTGCGAGATTGAGCGTCTCGTTGCATTCGACGTAATAGGTCCCGCGCGGCAATTCCCACCATTTGTAATTGTCTTCGGGACGCAAAGAATGCGGCGCAATCACGGTTCTTCCCGCCGGAATGTATTCGTTCCCGCCGAAGTCAATCCGTCCCGCCGCGTCGAGCGAGAAAATCTGGTGAGCCGTAAGATGGACGGAAAATCCGTGCACCTGGTACTTCGGGTGAAGAATCCCTGAAATGCGGGTTGCTGCAATCTTCCCGGACAAGAGCTGCATTCAGCGAATATACCCAAGGGGCAGCCGAGCGTCCACAACGCCGCAATTTCGTGTCGCTTAAAGGGAATCACTCAGACCGTCTTGTCTTTCGCATAGCAGATTTGTTCCAGATTGCATTCGGAACAGCGGGGCTTGCGGGCAACGCAAACTTTGCGGCCGTGCCAGATCATCTGGTGAGAAAACAAAATCCACTTTTCCGGGGGAATCACGCGCATCAGGTCCTGTTCGATTTTCTTTGGATCGGAGTTGCGCGAAAGATCGAGCCGGTTCGAGAGCCGTGTGACGTGCGTATCCACCACGACTCCGACGGCAATGCCGAACGCGGTGCCCAAAACCACATTCGCCGTTTTGCGCGCCACGCCGGGCAGGGTCAGAAGCTGCTCCATCGTGCGGGGCACTTCGCCGCCAAATTCTTCGACAATCTTTCTGCTCGCTCCAAGGATGGATTTCGCCTTGTTCCGAAAGAATCCGGTCGACCGAATGTCCAGTTCGAGTTCGGAGGGAGATGCGCGAGCGAACTCCTGCGGCGTGCGATATTTCACGAAAAGTGCTTTCGTCACCTTGTTGACTCGCTCATCGGTGCATTGCGCCGAAAGAATCGTGGAAACCAGGAGTTGAAATGGATTTTCGTGCACGAGTGCGCAAGCGACATCCGGATAGGCCTCGTCCAACTTTTGAAGAATTGTGCGCACGCGCTGTGGATTGGTCCCGGCGTCTTTTGGAGCTGTGACGCAAGAAGCCGCCGCCATGGCATGGCGCGATAGCGCCGTTGATTTCGGTCCCTTTTTGGCCCGAGCGCCAATTTTTTTGTGGTTTGATTTTGGTTTTTTCATGACGGCCCGTCTACTGCAATTCGGCGCATGAATATAGCACATGCATGCTCCGAAACGCGCAGGCGACCCCGGGGTTGCCGGCCCGGGTTTCAAGTTGCGATGCGGTCGAAAAATGCGCCGCTTCCTTTCGCGGGTTTACGAGGGCTGGGCTTTAATCCCTGGTAGGATCGGAATGCGTGGCTAATAGATACTCAAGCGCTTTATGAAACGCTTTTCCTCGATGGCTGTATCGATTTTTTTCTTCGCGCGAGATTTCGGCGTAAGTTTTTCCCAGAGCCGGGAAATAGAAAACCGGATCATAGCCGAAGCCGCCGCTGCCTCTCGGCGCTTCAAGAATTTCCCCTTCCGCGGTTGCGGAAAATAACCCCAGCACCTCGCCGCCTTCGGCGATCGCTGTCACGCACACGAACCGCCCTGAGCGGTCTGCCCCTTTCTTGCCGAGCATTTCGCCGAGCAATTTCCGGATGCGATCGTCGTCGGATGCGCCCGGCCCGGCGTATCGCGCGGAAAACACTCCGGGAGCCCCGCCCAGCGCCGGGACGACGAGGCCAGAGTCATCCGCGATGACAAGTCCCGGGGCAAACCGGCTGTAATGCAGCGCTTTCCCCGCGGCGTTTTCGGCGAACGTTGGCGCGTCCTCCACGAATTCCGGCACGCCTATAAAGTTGGGAAGCAGGGCAACCTCAACCGACGCGCCCGTCGCCTCGGCAAGAGCGCGATATTCACGCAGCTTTCCTTCGTTCGACGACGCAAGGAACAATTGGAGAGGCTTACTTTGTGCGTGCACGGAAATCGGTTTGTACCAGCGCGGACTGGCTTTCGGTGATGCGGCGAATTCCCGTCTCCGCCAGTGCCAGCATGCTCTGCAATTCAGCGCCGGCGAACGGCTGCCCTTCAGCAGTGGCCTGGACTTCGACGAATTTTCCGCCCCCGGTCATTACCACGTTCATATCGACCTCGGCTTTCGAGTCTTCGTCATAAGCCAGGTCCAGCAGCGCCTCGCCCTTCACGATACCGACGCTGGTCGCCGCGACGGAATCGATCAGCGGAAGAGATTTCAAAATGCCGGCCGCAACCATGCGCTGCAACGCCAGCGTCAGCGCCACATATGCGCCGGTGATCGAAGCGGTGCGCGTGCCGCCATCGGCCTGAATCACGTCGCAATCGAGCACCACGGTTCGCTCGCCCAGTTTCCGCTGGTCAATAATCGCGCGCAGCGAGCGTCCGATCAACCGCTGGATTTCCAGCGTGCGTCCGGAAGGCCGTCCGCGCATGGCTTCGCGGGCGGTGCGCTGCTCGGTGGCCCGCGGCAGCATTCCGTATTCGCCCGTCACCCAGCCTTTGCCCTGGCCTTTCAAAAACGAAGGCACTCCGTCATCCACACTCGCCGTGCAAATCACGCGCGTGTTCCCGATTTCAATCAGCACGCTCCCCTCCGCGCTGGTAATAAAATCCGGCGTCATCTTGATTGGGCGCATCTGGTCGTAAGCGCGTCCGTCGCTTCGCAAGTTTCCTCCTCGAGACATGGGTGCGAGTTTGACCGCCGTGAACGCCACTGTCAACCACCGATGGGACGTGAGAGTGCTCATATCGGACTGTGTGCCGCGCGGAAGGCTGCTATCATTCTCATTGAATGCGTATGACAAACTCACTGAATCATAAACACGAGCGAATCCGCGAATGACCCGCTTTCTTCCGCGCATTGTTGGCGATCCCTCTTGTGGCAATTTCAACCAGGAAACGGAACGCCTCTTCGCGTATCACCATGCTACCAAGCACACGTATCACTCGGTGAGGTCGGGCGCGCACTACCTCGACTGGATCAATCAGCCCAGTCCGTTTCGCACCTATGAAGGCGCACCCAGCATTCCGCTCCCGCCACAGCCCGGATTTTCCGACGCCGGAACATTCGCGACGATCTCGGCGCTGGCGGAAATCGGGAAGGTTGCGGAAAGCAAGCCGGATGGCCGCGAACACAATTTGCTGGACATGGAATGGCTTAGCCGTTTGATGTGGCACTCGATGGCGGTGAGTGCGTGGAAGAAAGCGCCGATGGGCGGCAGTCGCTATAGTCTTCGCGTGAATCCATCATCGGGAAATCTTCATCCCACGGAAACGTATTTGGCTCTGCGAGGATTCGCGGGCATCGGCGACGGGCTGTATCACTACCGCGCCGATCTCCATGCGCTGGAGCTTCGCAGCGAAGGCGCAATGATTGAACAACTTTCTCAAGCTCTGAAAATTTCGTGGGCTGCCGAGTCGCAGCTAATCTTTGGGCTGACGTCGATCTTTTGGCGGGAAGCCTGGAAATACCGTGACCGAGCGTATCGCTACTGCTGCCATGATATGGGGCATGCGATGATGAGCTTGCTTTTGGCGGCGCGAGCCTCCGGAATGCCCGGCGGCGCGGTCTGTCATTTTGGCGACGCGAGCCTGACGCGTGCGCTTGGCTTAACCGGAGGCGATGAGGCGCCATTTGCTTTTCTGGTATTTCCGTCGAAGACTTCGCCCCCTCGTTCCCCCGCCCGTTCTCCCGATCCGCAATCGCAAGCATTCCTTGGAATCCCGAATGAATTGTCAGCGGAAGAGGTGCCTTACCAATTGCTCCTCGAAATGCATCGCGCAACGATCCTGCCCGATTCCGTTGGGCCGGTTCCAATGCCATCCCTGGATGCTTTTATTCCGGCCCTGTCGCCGTCTCGTTCCGGTCCGGACGCGCCGCTTCGCGAAGTCGTCCGCCGTCGACGCTCCGCGCTGGATTTCGATCCGCGCACACCGCCCATGCGGCGGGAAGAATTGGAACAACTCCTCGAATATGCAACGCGGGATTGGCGGGCGGACTGGCGGGGAAATTTCAATGGGCTGGAAATGCAAAATCAAATTGGTGTCGATTTCGTGACCTTGTATCTCTACGTGCACCGCGTCGACGGATGCGAACCCGGCGTTTACCGGTGGGAGAAAAACGGCGGATGTCTCACCCTTCTCCATCGCGGGGATGTGCGGCGAATCGCCGCATTTCTCAGCCTCGAACAGACGCTGGCCGGAAATTCATGCTTCACGATTTCGATGATTGCGGATCTGGCTGCGGCATCCGGCGTATTTGGAAATCGCGGCTACCGCTACGCGTATTTTGAGGCCGGCGCGATCGGGCAACGGCTCTATCTCGGGGCTGAAACGCTGCACTGGAACGCCACCGGCATTGGCGCATTTTACGACGACGATGTACACCGCTACCTGGGTTTGCTCGAGGAAGCTGAACATCCGGTCGGCGGTTCGCTGGAAGCGTCGGAGAGGGCAACGCTCGTCGCGCTGGATTCAACGGCCGGCCAGCGCGCAAAAGCGCAGGGCCGCGATTGGATGGAGTCTCCGGCGCAGGTTGGCGCCGGTGAAGCGGATTGTATTCCGGGAAAAGACGCCGAAACGCTTCCGAGGCAAGTGATTTATCATTTCGCGGTTGGACGCGCCATTCCCGATCCGCGCGTCGAAGGCTAAAGGAAACTCGCGAGAGGATTGTATCCGTATGGTCGGCATTCTCGTCCTGGGAAATAATCACTTCATTGTGCGCGGCCCGTTGCCGGATCGAGCGACGGCGCTGGCCCTCGCTCGAAATTGGTCGATCATAGAGATTGGACGTGAGACTCCCGTTTCCTTGCGCGATTGGACCATTTCCACGAAGGAGTTCCGCGAAAATCTGGAATGGGCCGTGGTTGTTCCGGGCGAAGGTGAAATCTCGCCTGCCGTCGCCCAACTGTTGAACGAATTGGCCGCCAGGGGAATTACGATTCAAGACTCACGGAACGATGCGTGGTGACGTGGCACAGGCTTCATCCTGGCATGAAAATCCAAGTCGCACAGGCTGAGGCCTGTTCCGCACAAAGCAGCCATCACTTTTGCCGGGCCTGCGTCACCATCTCCACGATTGCAGTTCTGGCTTCCTTCGGGCTTGTCACTTCGCGAGGAAACACGATGCGGGTACTGCGCGCACCCTCCGCGGTTTTCAACTGGACTTCAAAACCGAGCCGGTCGATCGAAGTCATCACGGCTTCTTCGGCCTCGATCCCAGCCAGGGACCGTGCAAGCAGAATCATCGCGCTTGCGTGATCGGCATTCATGTGTTGGATGATCCCCGGCGCCGAATCTCCCAGCGGATCGGGCTCCGCGCCGGCGTACTCCTCGGCGGCGACCCACCCCATCGAGCCAAAGCCGCCAATGTAATAAACGTCCACCGGTTCCATGCGGTAGAAAGAAAAATCCTCAAAATCCACCCAGTGCTTGCTGTTGACGTATCGCGCCAGGTAAAGCTCGCGCGTTCGCGCCGATTCATCTTCCGGCACGGGCGCGACATTTCCGATCAGCGTGACTCTCGCCCCCGCCAAAGGATCGCCGCTTGTGCCGGGTTGCGTCACCAGCAGGCTGGCGCGCGGGTCCGCCTGCACATTTTGCGTATGCATCGCCATCGTGCTGATCAAAAAAATAGGGCGCCCGCGATCGTCAATGCCATAGGGCATCAGGGAGCCGTAGGGAAAACCGGGGTGCCTGCGCGAAAGCGTCGAGAGACTGCCGATGCGCGCCAAATACAACAAAGTGCGAGCACGCTCGGAAAATGCGGTTTCGCGAGACGCGGCTGCGAAGTTTGCCGCTCCCGATCCCGCATGTTTTCCAACCGGTGGCGAAGACAATTCGGCTCTCCTGGTCCTGCAATGGCGTATTTATATCGGCTATAGAGTAATGTACCTCAGATGATCCGCTCCTCCAAAAGGTGGACGAGCGATTCAGTGCCCCCGTCGTTCACCAATGGCCGGCAGTGAACGTTGGACGATTCAGGGCAGCTGTTTTTTTGCGGGCGTTGCTGACACTGGCCCCGGCGCGGCGGGTGCAGCCACCGAGGCTGGAACGGCCGAAGGGACGCCCGTCTGCGTGGGCGAATTAACGTCGAAAAATCCGGAAAGATCCAGATGCCCTGCAAGAGTGTCCGCCGGCTGACCGTGAATCAGGATTTTGATTTTTTGAATTCCCGTCATGTTGGCGGCTAGCGTCTGCGTAATGGAATTCACAGCCAGCCGTTCGCTGAGGATTCCGGAGGGAATTCCCGTCGATAGGACATCGGAAAAATCGGCGATCCCAGTTCCGTCGGGCTGAATGTAGAACGCCAGCAGCGTGGCGTCGGCGGGCAGAGCCCTGACCTCGGGGGCGGGAGCCATCGTGATCAGCGCGTTCAAAAGCTGTTTCGAACGTTCCACAGGCTCGGCGGAGAGTGGAATTTCGACGGATGTGGCTTCCAGTGAAGCAGGGACGGAAGCCGAGAGCCAATACATCTGAGCCTGCGCTTTCACGTCGCTGGGAGTTGAAATGGGAACTTGCATCACTTCGCGCCGCGCCTGCTCCTCGGTTCGAGGGCTTCGGCTCATGCGCTGAATCGCCTGGCGCAGGCCGGGCAGCGTGATCAAGCCCACCACAACCATCGCGGCCAGGATCACAAGCGTCGTTTTAAGCCCGCGCGACACGGCTCTATCTCCCCCCCGATTCATATATCGTTCGAAACGCAGCGACCGCCCGAGCGACGCCGTCGGCAAGACCGGGGCCCATCTGGTCAAGCGGCGCGCGGTCGGGCAGGCTCACGCTCGAGACTTCGATGGCCACTGCAGGCGCAGCGATCGTCCGCAATTGCCGCACGGGTGCGGTCAAGGGAGTTTCCCGCGAGCCATGGAAGCGCTGCGCCAGCTGGATCTGAATCAGCTCAGCCAGCTTCCGGCTTTGATCGGTAAAATTAGTTTGCGCGTGGTCCCATGAAATCAGCCCCGTACGAGGCGAAGCGCCCCCGGGATCCTGCGGAAAGGAGTAGACGATAGCCGTTGCCGGCTGCCCGGTGGAAGAAACGTGCAACGAAATAAAAATGGCGCCGCGCTGCGCGTTTGCTGTTTTCGACCGATCGTCGAAGGAAGGGTCTTCATTGGCCTGCCGCGTGAGAACGACTCTCAGGCCTTGCGCCTCGAGAGAAATCCGCAAGAGGCGCGCGAAACTGAGAACCACGTCGCTCTCCGAAATGCCCGAGGCGCCGTGCGCGCCGGGATCGGCGCCGCCATGCGCTGGATCGAGCACGACCACAACCATGTTGCGGACGGGGGTGGAAGGCGGTGCCGGTGCCTGGCCGTTCGGGAACAGCGTCTGCGCGGGAGACTGGGGACCCGCCTGGACGGGCGCTCTGCCTGGCGGAGAGGGCAACGATTGCGCGCGCGTCGAGGAGATCTGCGTGGCAGCGATGAGGAGCGAGAGTAGGAAGTAAACCGGTCTGCGACGCACGGTCAAGAGAATACCAGAATTGCAATACCGGAGAGAAACGCGTTCCTGCGGAATTCCGGTTTTTTTCATCCCGGCTTGATGGAAATCCAAGATTCATTTACCGGTTTCATCCTGCCGGGGTTTTAGTGGCACAGGCTTCAGCCTGTGGATTTTTGGCATAGCTAATGTCTAAACCCCGCAGCCTGGAGCCTGTGCCGCTTAATCGAAGACGACGGTTTTATTTCCGTAGAGAAGTACACGATTTTCGAGGTGCCAGCCGACCGCTCGCGAGAGAACGATTTTTTCCAGGTCGCGTCCCTTTTGCACCAGGTCTTCGACCGCGTCGCGATGAGAGATGCGAATAACGTCCTGCTCGATGATGGGGCCGTCGTCGAGCACTTCGGTCACATAGTGCGAGGTCGCCCCCAGCAGTTTGACGCCACGCTCGAACGCCTGGTGATGCGGCCTCGCGCCGAGAAACGCCGGTAAGAAGGAATGATGAATATTGATGATCCGCTGCGGATAGCTCGCAATGAATTCGGGCGACAGGACCTGCATGTAACGGGCCAGCACGATCAGATCGATTTCATGTTCATCCAATAGTTTTCGCTGCCGCCGTTCGGCATCCGATTTATTTTCCTTTGTCACTTCAATCCGATGAAAGGGAAGCCCGTAAAAATCGGCGTGGCGTTTCGCGTCAAGATGATTGCTGACAATCAGCGGAATTTCGCAGGACAATTCGCCCGTATGCTGGCGGTACAACAGGTCCACCAGGCAATGATCGTATTTGGAAACGAAAATGGCCACGCGCTGCCGGTCGCTGGATAGGGCAAATTGCCATTTCATCTTCATCTGGTCCGCGATCGGAGAAAAATGGCGCGCGAAATTTTGCCGCTCGATCTGGAAGCCGTCGAGGTCCCATTCAACGCGCGCCAGGTATAAACCCATCTCCGCGACCTGATGCTGCTCGAAATGAAGGATGTTTCCGTTTGCGCGGAAAATAAAATCGGCGAGTGCGGCGTCCAGACCCTTGCGGTCCGGGCATTGCACCCGGAGAATGCCGGTATTCTTCAAGCTCAATCCCCGATCTCCCAAATGTGCAGGCAGGCTTTGGCCGCGCAGGACAATCTCCCGTCAGAAGCAGCCCGTCATTTGAAATCTATTGCGCCAACTCCAGAATCACGAACGTCCCGGGAATCTGCTGCGGCCGCGGCCGGGGATTGTCCGGAGTCGCCGGCGGCGCGGGCTTGAATTCTGAGGTCTCCGTGAAGACGTGATGTGTTTTCGGGTCCAGCGCCATTGTGCGCGTGCCAAATTGCGTTGCCACGCTGCCCACAGGTGTATATCGATCCGCCGAATCCTGATGAATAATCGATATCATTCCTTCGCGGCACGACGCGAACAGCAGCCCCGTGCGGGAATCGAAAGCATCGCCATCCGGATCTCCGCCGATGGACGGCGTTGCAACGACCTTCCCTGTATTCGCATCCAAAACGGCAATCATTTTTTCGCACGCGGCGAAGAGCCGGTTGTGCGCGCGATCATAGGAAAGCGCAGAGGGTCCTTCGCACGGCGCGAGCGGCCAGGACGCCTTGACGGCCAGTGTCTTCGCGTCAAATTCCTGAATCAGGCTCTTGTCTTCAATATTGACAAACACATCTCCCTTGCCGTCCAGCGCAGGCTCCTCGGGCTTGCCCGCCAGGATTACTGTGCCTACGATTGCGCCCGTGTTGGCGTCGATTGCGGTTGAGCTTGCGCTTCTGCCATTAAACGTGAAAACGCGCTGGGTCATTGGGTCGTACAAAATGGAGTCCGGATTCTTGCCGTCGATCTTGATGTCCGAAACCGCCTTTAACGTCTTCAGGTCTATAACGGTGACGGTGTTTGCATCCCCGTTGCTCGTGAATCCCTTGCCCAGTTCCGTAGCCAGGGCAATGCCATGCATGTTCGTGGCGTTGGCCACGGGAATATCGCCCAATACCTTTCCGGAATTCTCATCCACCACCATCATGTGGGTGCTGCGCGAGACATAGAGTCGCCGGGCATCCGGGTCCACCTTGATGTAATCCCATCCACCCTCTCCTCCCACCGGAATTCTTCGGACGATTTTATAAGTCGAGCCTTGCGGCGCGGCGGAAACAATCAGGGGCGCCGCAATGGCGAGCAGGATCCATTGACCGGCAGAGCGGAGCCATCGTCGGAATTGTCGATTGGACATGCGGGGGTTCTCCTCGCTGAAGTAGGACAGGCTTCAGACCGTCTTTTTGACTCTCGATCGCTTCATCCAAATTCAAAAGCAGACAGGCGAAAGCCTGCCCAGCCAATGCCTTCGAATCTGACGAGTTCGCAGGGCATTTCCGCCCCGCCATATGATACTGCATCACGAGCCGGAAGAACGGCGGGAGCGCTATGGAAACGAAATTCCCAGGAGCCGATCCGCCCCCTGGTCCACGATGGCCAACTTTTCTTTCCGCTACTTATATCGCAGAACCATGTTGAGGTGAGTCCGAACAATGCCGGGCATCCGGAATGCCCGATTTTGAAGTCCATTGCCGAGCTCGCACAGTCCCGGTAAATCGATGATGGTTACTCTTCAAGTCTAAAACGGACAATCCCGGTACAGCTCTCTGCAAAACCGGTAGGTGGACCACTCGTTTACTTTCCCGGCGCGGATGCGTTTCAGGCTCCATTCCGTGCTCGATGCCACGTTAAACGCCACACCGTCCGATACTTCGGGATGGTAAATCCTTGAGATTTGCCACAATCCGCGGCTGGCCTCGCCGTCACCCTTTGCTCGAGGATTGAATTGGGACTCGTGCTTCACGATCCAGAGAGCCAGCAACGGATTCACGCCCTGCACTTGTGCCTCGGCCTGGACATAGGCCTTCACCTGTTGGGCCAAAGGTTTGCCCGGTCGCGCTTCGAAAGGATTCGCAGAGGCTCGGTACAGGCTGGTCATGATGGCCGGATGGCGCCTATGAAAAATCACCTGAACCTGCACGGTTGAGAACTGCGGCTTTACCGGAGCGACTGCTTCCGCGCGGCGCCCGGTGAGATTCGCAACGAACGCGATAAGGGGCAGAGCGTAGAACAGGAGCCGTAGCAGCGTCTTGATCGGGTTCTTCTTCATGGGAAGGGATTATACACAAAGGCGAATATAAAGCGAATACAATTTGCCCTTATTTCCCTCTTTCTCGCCACCCCGCGCGCCCCTTGCCCCATTCCTCCTCTCCGCTCGGTTATTAGGAAACTCCAACTTCCTTACGCCTTCCCCAGGCTCTCAAGTTCTGCATGTGCCAGCCGATACTCAGATTGAACTAACAATTTGGAGGGTTGTGTTCCTTGCGCCTGCAAATGCGGAAGGACCCTGCTCTCGATCATCAGCGACATCCTGGATTTTTCCAAGATCGAGGCGCGCCGGCTATCGCTGGAGAAAACCGATTTCAATCTGAATACGCCGCTCAGAGAAGCCGCGGAAATGCTGGCCGTCGAGGCCCACCGGAAGGGGCTTGAACTGACTTGCGAGGTCGGCCCCGATGTTCCTGTGCTGCTGCAGGAAGATCCGAACCGACTGCGTCAGGTTCTCGTCAATCTGCTTGCAAATGCCATCAAGTTCACCAGCAAAGCCTCATTCTGTGGATTTTTGAAACGTTCCGGCTCCCGTTTCCTGAACTCCATGTAAACCCGTTGTATCGTCGCCGCGACCAGCGTAAAATGCGCGAGCCGGAATTTCCATCTGCAAAGTCCGGTTGGCGGACGGCTCGGGCTTGGACGACCGGAAGGTATGTTCCTTCGCGCCCAGTCCAATCGAAACGAAACCAGGAGACAGACCGATGCTGCGCATTAATGACGAAGCCCCTAATTTTACAGCCGAAACCTCCCAAGGCACGATCAACTTCCATGAATGGATCGGCGATGGTTGGGCGATTTTGTTCTCGCACCCCAAGGATTTCACTCCTGTCTGCACCACCGAGCTCGGTTACATGGCCGGATTGCAGCCCGATTTTGCCAAGCGCAACACCAAGATCATCGGCCTGAGCGTGGACCCGGTCACCAGCCACAGCAAGTGGGCTGCGGACATTGAAGAGACCCAGGGCCACAAAGTAAATTACCCGATGATTGGCGACCCGGAACTCAAAATCGCCAAGTTGTACGACATGCTCCCGGCGGATTCCGGAAATACGTCCGAGGGCCGCACCGCCGCCACCAACGCCACCGTGCGCACCGTGTTCATCGTAGGTCCCGACAAGAAAATCAAGCTGATGCTCAGCTATCCGATGAGCACCGGCCGCAACTTCGACGAAGTGATGCGTGTGCTCGACTCCATCCAGCTCACGGCCAAGCACAAAGTGGCCACGCCCGTGAACTGGAAGCAGGGCGACGACGTGATCATTCTGCCTTCGGTGACCGAAGACGAAGCCAAACAGAAATATCCCCAGGGCTGGAAAGCGCCAAAACCATATCTGAGGATCGTTCCTCAGCCGAAGTAACTGTTCTCACGCGCGGGTGACGCCTCGTGATCTTTAAACAATTCTACCTGCCGTGTCTGGCGCACGCCTCCTACGCGATCGGAGATGAAGCGACGGGCACGGCTGTGGTGGTCGATCCTCAGCGCGACACCGATCAATACATGGCGTTCGCCGCAGAGCACGGACTAACGATCAAGCACGTTTTCCTGACGCATTTGCACGCCGATTTTATCGCGGGTCATCTCGAGCTGCGCGATCGCGTGGGTTCGACGATCCATCTTGGCGCGGCGGCCAAAGCGGGGTACTCGTTTACACCCGCTCACGATGGAGACGCGATCGAATTCGGCCGCGTCCGATTAAAAATTCTGGAAACGCCGGGCCATACTCCCGATTCCATTTCCATTCTCGTTTACGATCTCGCCGCCGAAAATGGCGACACGCAGCCGTATGCCGTGTTGACCGGAGACACGCTGTTCATCGGCGATGTCGGGCGTCCCGACCTGCGCGCGGCGGTCGGCTGGTCCGCCGCTCAGCTTGGCGGGATGCTTTTCGATTCGCTGCATCTAAAACTGCTGGCGCTGCCGGATCAAAGCCTTGTTTACCCAGCGCACGGAGCAGGCTCGCTCTGCGGCAAATCGCTCAGCAAGGAAACGGTTTCCACGCTGGGCGAGCAGCGCCGCACAAATTACGCGCTGCAGCCGATGAGCAAGGATGCGTTCGTGCAAGTAGTGACAGCCGATCAACCCGAGGCCCCCGCCTACTTCAACTATGACGCAGTATTGAACTCCGAAGAGCGCCCCACGCTCGACCAGACGCTGGCGCGCGTGAACCCCATGACGCTCGACGATGTGCTCGCCATGCAACGGGTCGGCGCGCAAATTCTGGACACACGCGATCCCGGCGATTTCGCCGCGGCCCACCTGAAAGGCAGCATCAACGTCGGCCTCGGCGGCCAGTACGCCACATGGTGCGGAACCGTGCTCGATCGCGATCACCCGATTGTCCTCATCGCCGACCCCGGGCGCGAAAATGAAGCGGCCACGCGCCTCGGCCGCATCGGCTTCGATCATGTCGTCGGATTTTTGCGGGACGGCATGCAGAGCCTGAATTCACGTCCGGATTTGACGGCGAAAACAGAACGTCTCAGCGCGCTGTTTGCGGCGGAACTTTTGTCATCGTCTCAGCCGCCGCTGGCCATCGATGTCCGCGCGCCTCGCGAGCGCGAACAGAAACACATTGCTGGAAGCATGAGCGTTCCGCTCAATCGCCTCGTTGAAAATTTAGGAAAAATTCCGAAAGACCGGTCACTCCTGGTGTATTGCGCGGGCGGCTACCGCTCTTCCATCGGCGCCAGCCTGCTGCAGCGCGGCGGCTTCGATCGCGTCAGTGAAATTGCCGGCGGCCTCGCCGGATGGGAATCGGCGAAGTTGCCGGTGCAAATCCCATCCGCATCGTC
>Ga0265331_10001765_pt1 | contig 15519 bp, 21 predicted proteins | sample 41923metaG_FD_202088 | JGI IMG/M metagenome (GOLD analysis project Ga0265331, IMG submission 202088) | Rhizosphere microbial communities from Carex aquatilis grown in University of Washington, Seatle, WA, United States - 4-19-23 metaG | ecosystem: Host-associated > Plants > Roots > Rhizosphere...
GTCCGTTGCCCAGACCTGATCGGGCCGTTCGATCTTCACGCCGCGCAAGAGATACGGGTAGATCTTGTGGCCCGGCTGAGGCTTGCTCGTGTTCGGACGCCGGTAGATTGCCTCGATCCCCATCCGCCAGCGCCGCATCTTTCTCGCCGCGGGGCACGGTGATCTCGTCTTCGCCGAGCTGCGCGCCGCGGCCGAACGCGAACGGGCGCCCGCATGAGACAGGTTCCGCCGCAAAAATCCGTCGAGCCGATCATGCTCGAATTCCGTCCCGCAATGCGCGGCCTGATCGAGGACGCCATCGAGAGCTTGATCCTGCTTCTCGACGAAATCGACAACGATCCGGACCTCGAGGATAGCCACGACCGCGAGAGTGACCCGGCCGAGAACGGAATCGCCGACACGGGCGGCCTTCTGGAGCAATGGGGGCGCAACGAAGGTGCCGGCGAATTCGAGGGCTCCGGCTGTTCGGACAACGGACCGGTTCGGCAGTTGTAATTCGCCTGACGCAGCGCCGGGCGGCTCACGGGCCGCCCCACGAAGCGCCAGCTTCAACCCAAGGAGGATCACATGACCACGACCAAAACCGCCGCGCCGAGTGACGAAAGCCTGTCGGCGCTCATAAGCCGACTGCAATCCGCCAGCCTCGCCCGCCCGCTCATTGACGCGGTTATAGACCGTATTCGGAAAGACGAAGCCGAGGCCACGGCAAAGGCCGCCCGGCTCTATTTTCGGAAGGATGACCACGAGCGCATAAGTCGTTTCGACTTCGACGACCAGCTACATGAGATCGCACGTAGGGCTTACGGCGTCGCTGCGGCGGTCAGCAGCATCGGAGAAGTCAAAGGCGACCCTTGGACAAATGGCGCTCGCCAGCTCAGCGACGACCTCGCCCGCGACCTGAAGCGTTTGGCAGAGGCCTACAGCGCCGAGGGGACGATCGACTTCCTGGCGGAGAAGGACCGCGAGCCCGTCTCGGGCCCGGCGCTCTGCCTGGCATTCCTCAAATGCAACGCCGCGCGGCAGGCCATCCTGCGCCACAAGGGCCCCGGCGATCTTCCCGAGGCCCTTGTCGACGCCGAGGGCGACGCGTTGATGGCGGTCGCCCTCTGCCGTTGTAAGGCCGACGATGTGTCGTCGAAGCTCCGCTATCTTCTGCACCACCACAAGAAGGCCTCCGGCGATGACTGGCCTGGCGCGGGCTCGCCTTGGATCATGGCTGCGATCGATCTGCATTTCGGCCAGGGCTGGACTGACCGCGCAAACGCCGCGGCGTGGCGGGCGGACATCGGGATGAAAGCGATCAGCGACGAAGAGCCTGCTGAGCTGCTCAAGGATCCCGCCATCGCCGAGGCGCTGGACAAAATTGGAGGCCAATGACCGGGCCCCTCGTCACTCCGGCCGGCGGTCATCTTATGCGTGGGCGGCGCTCCTCACTCCCTCGCGGTCTTGTCAAAAACTCCAAATCGGAGGACGATGGCTCCAAACTGGGGCCATCGGCCGAACCCGGGGTTGAGCCCGCTGCGGCGGATCATTCGGCGAAACCGTTACGGGCTTCGGAGTGGATCGCGTTCATGACGACAGCCCCTCTAAGGATCGCAATGCGTCTGGCGGCGTCTGTCGCCATTTCCCCCCTGATCCTGGACCCAGTCGCATCGCTCGCCGTCGCAGAGGAGCAGGCCGCGGAAGCGGCGCTTGAACGGCTTGAAATCGTCACGGCCACGGGAACGCACCTTTTCGGCGTGGAAGTGGCGCGAACGGCCCACGAGCGCGAGCGCGGGCTGATGTTTCGCCGCTCCCTGCCGCAAGACCACGGTATGCTCTTTCTGTTCGACGTCGAGCGATCCGTCGCGATGTGGATGAAGGACACCTATGTCCCGCTCGACATGATCTTCGTCTCGCGCAAGGGCCGAGTGGTCTCGATCGCGCGTAACGCGGTCCCGCTGTCGGAAATGATCATTTCCTCTATCGTGTCTGCGTATGGGGTGATCGAGCTTGCTGCGGGTGCAGCCGACGCGATCGGGCTGGCCGTCGGGGATAGCGTGCGCCACCCGGAATTCGACCATTGAGCGAAGCCGCGCTCAAAGAGAAATTGCCGTGAGAAATTTCCGCATTGAGATGGCAGCGTCGACGATTGTGAGCGCCCGAAATTCCGCCGACAGCGAAAAGGGAGACCCCCGCAAGGACAGGAGTCTCCCCTCTGGGAGTGAAACGGTCCGGATTACGGATCGTGAATAGCCCGGCTTGAAAACAAGTCTGTGACGGCGCGACTTCCGGATCCGGCGATCATGCGAAAGGCGTTGCGGGACTTCCGCCGCGTCCGCGCGCTGGGCGATTGCGGGCTGATCTTCGGGGGCTGGCTCAAGAATGCGTGGCGCGTGGCGAGGGCGGAGAGGACTGCGCCTCTTGTTTTATCGGAACGGCCGCGTAACGTGCCACACGGTGCGGGCAATAACGTTCCCGCCTAATGGCGGATCTGCGCGAAGCCACCCTCCGGAGAGGAAAGCTGGCAGCTCCTCCCAAAGGTCGAATGGAGTGTTTGCGATGCCGCTCATGATGGCCATTTATTCAAGCTTCTTCATGTTGCCCGTTCAGCTCAAATCTCCTGGCACGGACAGTTTGCGCCACAACTCAGTTCATCATGCCGACACCCTTCACCGACATCATAGGAACCCGAACCATCGGCTAAACCATCCGGGGAATGCCCAGTCGAACAACTCGGCGTCATTCTACAATCCATCACGCATCTTGAATTTTCACTCGGATAGCGTTCGGCGCTCAGGAAGCTCCCTCCATCCGGACGCCAGCTGCATTGCCAGCAACCAAATGGCGCATGGCTTGGAAATCATCTGCTTTTACAACTGCCATGGCCATCTGCAGTCCGTTCAAATCAGTAGCACTGAAGTCTGCCCGCACTCACTGCCGGAAAACGCATTCTAGGGTTAGGGCTCCGGTTTTGTCGGGCCGAAGCTAGGAGCATGTCTCGAATCCGTCAAATCAATAGCTTACCTTAAAAACAAACTGAAGCCATTCAGCCTCAGTACGAAGACGCCGCGACCCCAGATGTAAGGGCGCGGCGTTTTCTGTTTTGGCGCCCGGCTCTACCCTCCCACCATCCCCCGCCGATTCGACGGTCCCGCGATGGACCTCACCAACATGCGCAGCCTCGGCGTGCGTTCGATCTTCGCGAGCTGTGCGGCTATGCTTTTCGACAACTGGTTTGATCCGATTGAGGACGGCGTTCGCGCACGCGTGCGCGGCTTCATTCAGACGATGCTGGAGGAAGAGCTAAACGAGGCCTTGTGCCGGCCCCGCTATGGGCGGCGCCAGGCGAGCGACAATGATGCGCCGGCATCGTTGATCGGCTGCCGGCATGGCCACCGCAAGCGCACGCTGACGGGCACGTTCGGCAAGACCGAGATCGCCGTGCCGCGCGCCCGCGTCGTGGGCGAGGATGGCAAGACGCGCGAATGGAAGAGCAAATCGCTCCGCGCCTAGCAACGCCGCACCCAGGCCGCCGACGCTTTGATCGCCGGCGCTTATCTTGCCGGAACCAACACGCGCCGTGTGCGCCGTGCGCTCAAGGCGGCTTTCGAACGCATCAAGCGCGGACGCGAAGCAAAACGCCGTGAGGTCGAAGCTGAAGCCGCCCGCCGCGCACTCGATAGATGGGAGAGATCGAAGCCCGCATATCCACGTCACAAATATCTATCGGCCAAAGGCATCGAAGCACATGGGCTCCGGCAGGACGCGGATAAGCTTCTTGTTCCGATCTATGACGGCGAGACGCTTATCAGCGTCCAGCAAATTGCCGGCGACGGCGACAAGCGGTTCACAGCAGGATCACGGGTCGAGGGCGGTTCATATGCGCTCGGCGACCTCGCGCCGGACATCTGGATTGGCGAAGGCTTCGCGACTTGCGCGACGATCCATGAGCTGACGGGTAGCCATGTTGTCGTCGCGTTCAATTCCAAAAACCTCTTGCCGGTCGCCCGGAGGGTTCGGGAGGCCGGGCCCCAAGTCAATATCATCATTAGCGCCGATGATGATTACGAGACCTCGCTGAAGCCGGGGCCGTGCTTTGGCATAAACCCCGGAATTCGCGACGCCGAAAAAGCTGCGAAAACCGCGTCACCATGGAGAGAGCAGCGTCAATCGCCAAGGCCGCAAGGCTCTTCTATTGGAATGATGGGTGTTGTTCCTCGGGCGACAAACCCATTTCGCGGGCTGACTTCTCCGATGAACTCGGACGGATGAGATCGCGAGCTTATGCGGTGTTCATGGCGATCCAGGGCTCAGAGCTTGATAGAGGCCACGAACGGGACGGTCTGCTGCGACTTGCCCAAGATGTAGCGGATGGACTGGAGCGGCTGGAATCAGCTTTCGAGGCCGAGCGCCAGCTCGAAATCAATCGGGAGGCGTGAACATGGCGAAGATTGAAGGCCGCGCCGACCTCGCCGACCGGCTCAGCATCGTTTCCAAGGGCATCTCGTTCATATCGACCGCAATGACGATGGAGGACGAAAGGGGCGGCATTGGCGGGAGCGCGCGGGAAGGAATGATCCTCCTTTTGCAGCGTTTCGCCGCAGAGACCGAAGAGATGGTGAGTGAGCTTGGCGACATGAAGGAGCAGGAGTCGTGACCATGGCGCCAGATACTTCTCGCTTCGGCCTGCGCGCTGTCATCGTCCGGACGTGGCGAGTCCGGCTCGCGCGCTACACCATCAAGGCGGGCAACATAATGCTTGCGCTTGCCGAGCGGCTACTACCGGACGACTTGCGACGCCTATAAGTTGAGCAAGCGCACGGCTCGCGCAAACCGACGCCACGAAACGCCTCGCCCGATGACGGCGGGGCGTTTTGTGCGTCAAAGTAGTGACTCCCACCACAAGAATCGCAAAGTGTGTGAGACGAGCCTGATCCCGAACAAGAGGGCCAAGCCCAGCGAGCCGTATTTCATCAGCGACATGATGAGGTGATGATGATCGGGATTCATTTGCGTGTCCCCTTCCTCTCGGGAGGTCGTGAAACAAGGGAAACCGACGCCTGAAGCGTACGAGCCGCATCCTGACTGCAAGCAATATTTCTGCCACAACTTTCGCCAAGCTGGACGCTCAAATTTTAAGGACTCTACCCTCTCGCCATGACCACGCCGATTCGATGGCCCCGCGATGGACCTCGCCAACATGCGCAGCCTCGGCGCCTTAGCCAGCGAGTGCTGGCGAGAGCGAGCTGGGCGGCCTTCCGCGCGCGCGTGTCGCCCCGCCGGAGAAAAATCGCTCTCAAAAAGAAGGCCTCCGCCTTACTTGGCCTTCTCGAAAGCGCGCGCTTGGCGCGAGGCTTTGCCGCCCTTGATCCCGGCCTTTACGGCGAGGTCGGGATTTTTGGAAAATGAACGATCGGCCGGATTCACGGCGCGACCGCCCTCCCGCCCCGCCTGCGCCGCGAGGCCGGGACTTAGGGAAAAGGCGCGTTTTTCGGCGGGGACGCTCTTTCCGCCCATGCGGGCTATTTCGCGACGCTTCTCCGGGCTCATCGAGGCGAACCCGCGTTTAGCTTTGGCCACGTCTTCCATGGCGTTAAATCTCCCCTAGAAAGTGAAACGGCGATAACCCGCCCTCGCTCCGGAGACGCAGGCCGAGATCGGCGTCCTCCGTGACGTTGTAAGCCTTCCAGAATCCCACGGCGCTAGTCGAGAAGCAAGCGAGCCTTGGCGTGCGCTCGATCTTCGCGACCTGCGATTGCGGCCGGGCGGCGGTCGACGTGTCGGCGCTCGCCGGCTCTATCGAGGTTCCGGCGCTGCGCTGGCGGCTGCGCTGCTCGAGCTGCGGAAGCCGGCCAAACGACGTGCGGCCCGACTGGCGCGAGCATCGCGCGCATGGGGCGGGAAAATCGCAGTCGACGGAGAGGGCGATTCGGCGAGCGTCCCGGTAGCTATGCGGTAGCTAGGCTCGGAAAGGCGGCTCGCTGATTTTCGTAAGTTATTGAGAATGCTGGTCCTGCAAGAGAGGATTGAACTCTCGACCTCTCCCTTACCAAGGTAGCTACGTCCGCCGACCGGCGCTTTAAGCTGCTTACCCAGGCTTACTAAGCCATTGTGTTTTTGATAGATGACCATTACCTTCGTTTACCGGGATAGAACGCGGCTTGCTTCCCCATGCTTCCCCCGCGCTTCCCCAGCGATTTTGACAGAGGGCCAGCCATGGCTAAGGGAACGATCAAGATCACGAAATCCACGATCGGCGGGCTCTCGCCGCAGCCGGAGCGGGACGTGTTTTTGTGGGATGGCGAGCTGCGCGGCTTCGGCGTGCGCATGAAGCCGTCCGGGGCTGCGGCCTACGTCGTGCAATACCGCACGGCTCAGGGGCGGACCCGGCGATTGGCCTTCGCCAAGGTCGCGACGCTCACGCCCAAAGAGGCGCGTGATAAGGCGCGGCTGCTGCTTGCCGATGCGTCGCAGGGCGGCGACCCTTCCGCGAAGCGCCACGAAGCGCGAGAGGCCCTCACCATGGCGGGGCTCTGCGACCTTTACATGCAGGCGGCGCGCGGAGGCCTCGTGCAAACGCGGTTCAAACGGGCGAAACGCAAGACGACTGTTGTGATCGATGAGGGGCGCGTCGCCCGGCACATCCTGCCCCTCTTGGGGAACAAGCTCGCCGATGAAGTGACGCGCGCCGACTGCCAACGGATGATTGACGCCATTTCCGCAGGGCGAACTGCAACGACCCTCAAGACCAAAGCCCGCGGCGTCGCCCGCGTCACAGGGGGCGCGGGCACGGCAGCTCGCGTCGCCGGCCTGCTTGGCGGGATTTTCACGTGGGCGATCAAACAGGAGCTCGTCAAAGGGCCAAACCCTGCGCGCGAGCTGGACAGGCGCGCGGACGAAGCCAAGGACCGCGTGCTGTCGCGAGACGAGCTGCGCCGGCTCGGCGAGGCGATCGCAGAGGCCGCGCCACGATCGCCCATGGCCGCGAACGCCCTGCGCCTTATCGCGCTCACGGGCCTGCGGCGGAGCGAGGCGTACGGGCTGCGCTGGTCCGAAATCGACCTTGACGGGTCGTGCATCCGGCTACGCGAGTCGAAATCGGGGAAGTCAACGCGACCGGTCGGCGAGGCGGCGGTCGAGCACCTTCGGAGCCTTCCCCGCGTTGACGGCGCTCACGTGTTCGCGGGACGCGGAACGGAGCATGCGCGCATGTCGAAGATGATCGCGTCCATCTTCGACGCGGCAGGGTTGAGCGATGCGCGCGGCCATGATCTGCGCCGCACGTTCGCGAGCATGGCGGCGGGGCTCGAGTATTCGGATGCGACCATCGGCGAGTTGCTTGGCCATGCGCGTCAGGGCGTGACCTCGCGAAATTACATCCGGCGGCCGGACGATGCGCTTGTCGAGGCTGCGACGCGCACGGCGCGCGTCATTGCGCGGGCACTGGCCGGGGAGGAGGCGGAAGTTCTCGAGCTGAATGAGGCGCGGCGATGAGCAAATCACTCGCGCTCCCAAAGGCAATTCAAGAGAGCACGACACTCGCTGGCGAGGAGCTTGAGAGAGCCCTCGGGCTTCTACGCGCCGCAATCGAACAGTATCGCCGCGCGATGGAGTCATATGAGCGGCAAGGGCCTGCGATGCTCGCTTCCTCCTTGGATACTTTAGCGTCGAAAATAGAAGGACTGTGCAAGGCTCTGGCGAAGTCGCCCCCACTGGCGCAAGAAGTTATCGGTCTTTCGCCGGGGGACTTGGCCCGACGAGCAGAGACCGCGCGACAAATCGCTTCTCTCACCAAAGAGGACGCAGGCCAAGGTCGCTCGCGCATCCCCGGGTTCTATCGCGATGGGCTTGCCAGAAAGGCCCGCGAAATCCTCGAGGCGCATTGCACCGACCCGCCGAATTTACGGCGCGCGGTTGCGGCAGTCCTGACGGCTGCGGGGGCGAAGTTCGATGACCCGAAAAAAGAGGCAGGAGAATTCGACGCGATGATGCAGCCCTGGCCCGCCCAACCTATCGATGAAAAAGCAGAGACGGAAAAGCTTGCCCGACGGGGGCGCCTTTCCAGCGCTAAGTTCTGATTTCCGGCAAAAGTCTGCGGCAATTCGCGGCTTCCGCCGGAACGGACTTGTAGCGAAGAAAATTAGACGCGAGTAAATGAATACCCCGGCGCGCACTTCAATGGGAATGACTACTGTCTGTCCCGCCGCGCATATGGGGATAATCATGCTTTCTTCGACTGGGCTCAGCAAGACTGAGCGGAGGTTCCTTCGCAGGAGCGCGGCGGGGGCCTACCTCAAGGAAAAATACGGCTTCTGTTCGTCGGGGGTGCTGGCGAAACTTGCCGTCATCGGCGGCGGCCCCGAGTATAGCTACATCGGAACTGTGCCAGTCTACGAGCCCGAGAAGCTCGATGAGTGGGCGCTTGGGAAGCTCTCCCACCCCGTCCGCTCGACCTCGGAACGAAAGGTCGCCCTGCGCTCAGCGGCGACCGCCGCCTAACGACCCGCCCTTGAAACGAGAAAAGCCGCCGGTCACTCGGCGGCTTCCCTCTCAACTCGTGCCGAGCGCCGCAAACGCCGGCAAATCTGGACATGCACACATGCTCAATATGACGACGCCCCTCGAAGCGCAAGAACTCAACGCGCGCGCCGCCGCGCTCATCTCCGAAATAGAGAGGCTTCACGACGACGCGCACCCGCTGGAGCAGGGTGCGTCCGAATGGAGACGGGGCGCACTCCGCGACGCGCGGGTCGCCCGGTCGAGCGAGTTCGCCCGACTGCTCGCAGATGCGAACGGCTGGGTGATCCCCAGGGAACCCCCGCTACTCGATTTCGACGGCGCTCATCGCCCCCTGGTCGGCAAAAATAACGCCTTGCTGGCGCGGCTCCGCGCGGCGGAGATCGATTGCGGAGGCGCTCTGTTCGACCACGAAAGGTGGTTCCTCGCCGGCCGTAAAGTAGCGGCGATCGCCAGCCATCCTTACGTTGGAAGGGGAGAGGACACGGGCAAACTAACGCGCGAAGACCTCGAAGAATTGGCGGAGATCGCCCGTCACGCGTGCTGCGTTGCTACTGTCCCCGCCGCGCCGAGCTGGTATTATCCGCACCGTACAGCGGCGATAATTTTCTCAGACTCGCCCCTGGCCTGGCCCCCCGGCGGGGTTCTCCACCAGTTCGCTGGGAGGGGCGCATGAACGCCCCCTCTCATTTAACCCCGAATCGTGAAGCGATGACGCGGCATCTCGATTGGCTTGTCGCGCCGGCTCGCGACCAGTTCCCTGAGGCGCTCTTTGAAATCGCATGGGATAGCCGGCGCGACGGGCAGGTGAACGCCGCGCGGCTCTTCCGCCTCGACGAGATCGACGCCGCTGTTTCGCTCGCCGCGACGAAGAACGCCAGCGGGCACAACCTCTATGTTGGCCTGACGTTGAAAAAGCCGACCACGGCGCGGGAGGGGCGGACAAGCGCTGACGACTTCCTCGCGATGACGGTGCTCGCGGTCGACGCCGATGCAGGCGCAGAAGCGGTGGAGCACGCTCTTCGCGTGATCGGCGAGCCGGCATTGACGATCACGACGGGGACGAGGCCCGCGCTTCGGCAACAACATTGGTTGCGCCTCGATAGAGTTTGCACCGATGCAACGCTTGCCGAGCAAGTGTTCGCCGATCTTGTCGCACACGTCGGCGGGGATAAGAATGCGACGGGGCTAAATCGCTTGCTGCGCTTGGCGGGAACCATCAGCTACCCGCCAATGAAAAAGCAGATGCGCGGCTATGTCGCCGAACTCACGACGCTGAGCGAGGATGAAACCGCAGGACCGATCTCAATCGAAGCGGTCGCGGCGAAATTATCGCCAAGGCTTGACGGCGTGACCGCGCGCCGTCCCCAGCCTGGCAAGCACAGCGTGACGCAGATCATTCTGGACGGCTTCGAAACCGCGCCTGCTTATGTCGAAGCCGAGCTCGTGCGCGTGAGGAGCGCGCTCGCCACGGTGCCGGCGGATGAGCGCGAGACATGGTTGCGCGCCGGCATGGCGCTGCATTGGCTCGCGGGCAAAGGCTGGCCCGAAGATCTTTGTCGCGGTCTTTGGGACGCGTGGTCGCAATCGTCGGTCAAGTTCGACGAAGCCGATCAAGGTAAAACCTGGGAGAGCTTCGGCCGCTCCCACGGCGGGGCGCACGTGACGATCGCGAGCCTCTTCGCGATGGCGAAAGAGGGGGGCTGGCGTGATGCTCCTGCGCCCGGCTTCGTGTCATGGGGTGGCTTTTCCATGGGAGAGCCCGACGGCCTGACGGTCGAGATAAACCTCGGACGCGGCCAGAATGTGCGCACCGAGACGGTTTGGGTTGCTGCTCCTTTCGAGGTGCTCGGCGCGTGCCGTGATCCCCATGGGAGAGCGTGGGGCAAGATGCTGCGCTGGCGCGACGGGGACAAGCGCACCCATGCGCGTCATGTGCCCGATGCGGCCTTGCATGGCGACCCTGCCGCGCTTTGCGCCGGGCTTGCGGACGAAGGGCTCAAAATCAACCGGGCGCGCCAAAAAGAGCTTGTCCAATATCTCTGCGGCGTTGGCGTCGACGGGCGCGTCACGCTCGTCAGTCGCACGGGCTGGCACGAGATTGGCGGGCGCAATGTCTTCGTGCTTCCCGCGGAGAGCATCGGAGGTGACGGGAAAGAGGCGGTCGTCCTCGACGTTGTGGCCGGCGGCCCCTATGAGACGCATGGTTTCTTAGAGGACTGGAGAGCCGGCGTCGGTGAGCTGACGAAAGGGCATAAGCTCGGCGTCCTGGCGGTGTCCACGGCGCTCTCCGCCCCGCTGGCGCACATCGTCGGTGCGGAAGGCGGCGGGCTTCATTTCTTCGGCGCGTCGTCGATCGGCAAAAGCTCCTTGCTCTGCGCCGCCGCCTCGGTTTGGGGTCGAGGTGCTGCACCCGGCTATGTGCGCTCATGGCGCGCGACCGCGAACGGGCTTGAGGGAGCGGCGGCGGGGGCGACCGATACCGCCCTTGTTCTGGATGAGCTCGGCGTCGGCGAGGCGCGCGAGGTCGCGGCGGCGATCTACCAGCTAGCGAACGGGTCGGGCAAAGCCCGAGCGGGGCGCGACGGCTCATTGCGCGAGCCGAGGTCGTGGCGCGTGACGATCCTCTCCAGCGGTGAAATGCCGGTCGAGGGGAAGCTCGCCGAAGATCGCGGGCGTAAGACGCGGGCCGGGCAGACCGTCCGGCTTCTCGACGTTCCCGCCGATTGCGGGCTCGGCTTCGGCGTGTTCGATCATGCCGACGGCTTCGATGACGCGGGGAAGCTCGCCGACACCCTGAAAGCGGCTGCCCTTGAGTCCTATGGCGTCGCCGGGCCTGAATTCGTCCGGCGGCTCATCGCCAGTGGCCTCAGCGGCGTGACTGCGGCGGGCAAGAGATTTATCGCCGAGTTCACGGACGGGGTGTGCGACGCGGGCGCTTCCGAGCAAGTGCGGCGAGCGGCCAAGAAGTTCGCGCTGATCGCCCTCGCTGGCGAGCTGGCGACCGCGCTCGGCGTGACGCCCTGGGAAAAGGGCGAGGCGAAGCGGGCGGCCGTGTGGGCCTTCCGCCGCTGGATCGAGGCGCGCGGCGGAGCCGGCTCACATGAGGAGCGACAGGCGATCGAGCAGGTTCGCCTCGTGATCGAGCAATATGGCGAGTCGCGGTTTGAGGCGGTCGACGGCCCGAGCGACACAGTGCGCGACCGGCTCGGCTGGCGCAAAGGCTCAGGCCCGGAACGCGAATGGTGGGTTCCTCCGCAAATTTGGAGGCAAACAGTCTGCGAAGGGCTGGACGCTAATTCTGTCGCCCGCACGCTCTACAAAAATAAAATGCTCCGGCGGCAAGACGAAAAGAACAGCCAATGCGTCGTGAAGCTCCGGGAGCCACTGCCAGACACGCAGGCAAAAGGGGGCAGCGGCGTAAAGGAAGCGGCGCGGGCGCACACTGCGCGAGCTTATGTGCTGACCGCTGCAATCCTCGATGGATGCTCCTTAAATGACAAACAAGGGGCGTAAACCGGAAATGCAATTTCCAGTCTCTCTAAACACGCGAAACGGTCGTAACCGTCGTAACCTGCCTGGAAATCCGGGAAAAATTGGTCGTAACCGAGGTGCCTTTCCGCGAGCCCGGTTACGACCGAAAAAGCCCGGAAAACCGGGGAGGTTACGACGGTTACGACCTATTTGCGCAAATAGAGAGTTCCCAAACGTGAAACGCGAACCGGCTGCTAAAGGTGCGCCGCTTAACGGTGAAGGACGTTAAAAAATGACATACGTGCATGTGCCCGTCGAACGCGTCAGGGGCTTCTTGAAATGGAACCCGCACAGGTTTGAAAATCTCGACGACAAGTCGGCCGTCGCGCCTCTCGACCCGTGGGGTTGGCGTCGCAACGACGAGTGGTGGATCAGGCCGCCGATTTGGCGCGAGCAAGTTTGTGGCGGCGACCTCGATCCGCAAGAGCTGGCGCGCACGCTCAAAGCCCACGATCTACTGCGCGTGCAGGACGATCGGAATTTTCAATGCGCAGTGAAGGTGAAGGGCGCGACGCCGAAGGCCTACGTCGTCTACGACGCGATTTTCGTGTGGGAGCCGGCGGCTGCGGCTAGAAGTTCCCGCGGTTTCGGCGGCGCTGCCCCAGGACAATATGGGCGTGATCTGGAGCCCAAAACAGCCCTCCTCTCGATCGACGGCGGCATCGCCGCATCCGGCGCAGGTGGCCCCGACTCCCTCGCCGCTCTGCTGGACCAAGGCGCACGCCTCGCCTTGTTGCGCGGCGTCGAGTTGCTGTCGCAGTCGCCCGATCCCAGCGACAGGAACTTTTCCCAACACCTCCGGTCCATGACGTCGGTGATCAACACGCTGATCTCGACCCAGACCCGAGTGGAGGTCGAGAAGTTCCGCGCTGCGCAGTCGGCGAACAAGCGCGAAAAAATCCTTGCGATCGTTGAAGAGGAACGGGCGAAGATAAAAATCATCGAAGCGCAGGCGGGAGTCAGGCAGCCTGCCGCCGTCGCGACGCCGGGCGAGGATTAAACGCCAATTTTTACGATGCGGCGCGCTATGGGGGCGGTCGAACGGAATAAACGCTGATCGTTTTGGCGACAAAACGATCCCAAGTTCTCTTGCTCTGGGGAGACCCCCCGATTTTTGCGACCGTGCGCCTCTTTGGCGATTTCCGCCACGGCTCCATCTCACAAAAAACCCAAATCGGGGGACACTTCCACTCGGGTCGGAAGCCCTCTGGCGAAACTTGGTTTGAGTCCGACCCTCGGGCGTTCCGCTCTTGCGGGAGATGGAGCAATGCAGTTCAAGAAAACTCTAACTCTTGGGGCGCTTGCGGTAGCGCTCTCGGGGATGTTCGCAGGCGCGGCCTCGGCCACGACCTATTTTAATGATTTCAGCGGGCTTGGCGTTCAACTCGCTTATCCAGGCAATAGAGGCTATTCACAAGGCGGAATTACCGTTCAGTACGTTGGTACTTTTAACGACTTCGGTATCTTTACGGGCCCCTGGTCTGCGTCTAGCAATTATAGCTGGTATCCCAACGCTGGCGGGATAGGCTATGACGCTGTTACGTTGACGGGCGGCGGCGCGTTCAACAGCGTAACGATATCGGCTGGCACTGGCGGGGGAGGTGATCTCCAATATCGACTTCTGAATGGAAGCACAGTGGTCGCTACTGGAGACGCTGGTTTTATCGCCCTGGGCTCGCCCGTTTCCAGGAGCTTTACATTTACCGGTAACTTCACGGAGGCCGATTTCCAAAATCTCACTTCTGGTCCGCCCCCGCTGACATTCTCCCCGAGAGGGCCCGATGCGCTCGCTATATTAAGCCTCACGATCGCTACAAACACCGCAAATTCTCCTGGGCCCGTTCCCGGGGCTGGTCTGTTCGGCCTCGCCCTCCTCTTGGTTGCGGGGGCGGCGACCACAGCGCGCGGGCTTCTCGCCCGATCGCGTAGATTCTGAACAGATCGTGGTCATCGCCGATTCAGGGGAGCGACAAGCGGCGGTTTTTTGCTATCCTGCATTTGGGCGGTATACGGTCGCCAGCGGACGCGGTGAGGTCGGCGATCGTGGCGGAGCATAGGAGCGCGAAATGAACAATTGGTCGCGCGAAGATGAAAGAGCTATGGAGCGCCGTCATATTTCGGAGGGAGAGCAATTGCTTGCCAAACAGCAAGCCCTCATGGAAAAACTTATCGCGGAAGGGCATCATGGCCTCGTCGCAACAGCGAGCGATCTACTCGATATTTTGCGAGAATCTGTGGAGCTTTCGAGGGGGCGACTTCGGGAGTTAGAACATCTCCATCGCGAACGGCAAAAATCAAATTAGGACACTACCGAACAGATTTGCAGCGGGCCCTACGTCTGGACTTCCGCAAAGGAGATCGAGCGCGATTGAGCTGAAGCCGATTTTTATTTTGACTCGCGCTTCGGAGGTGGGCCGCAGAAATTAAGCGCCGGCCGTTTTAGGTCTGATATTCTCCCAAGTTTCCCTTTCGAGGTGAGCCCCTACACGCTGGACCTCTGGACCGGCTGGTCGACCAGGGCGGGGTTCCAGAAGTCGGGGCCGTCTCCAACACCGATGCCCCCGTCGGATGTGGGCTAGCTGACCATCGGATGCTCGACCGCGCGCTCGACGCTCGAGCGAGCTGGCGCGATCCGCTGATGCGTGACCGAGGTCGTCGGCAGGCGCAGCGCCGCCGCTCGGACATAGGCCCGGCGAGCGTGACAAGCGCAGTAGGGCTTCGGCCTGCCGTCAGCCCGGCGCTCGGCCGCCTCGCCGCAGTAGAGCAGCACGTTGCGCTCGAACTCGGCGAGGGGCCAGTGACAGGTGGAGACGGTGAGTTCGTCGAGGGTCTTGAGGGGCATGGGGCGACCGGGAGCGGATCGACCTTCATAGCTGAAAAAAGCGCCCGCTGCTTCCCCCGTGCTTCCCCGGCACGGCGGCGATCCGCGCGCTCTTCCGTAAGTCTTTGAGAAGAATGGTGCTGCAAGAGAGGATTGAACTCTCGACCTCTCCCTTACCAAGGGAGTGCTCTACCACTGAGCTACTGCAGCTTCTTTGCATGCGGCTTGTGCCACAGGCGCGCATGGCAGGCAAGACGCCGAGCCTGCGGGAGAGCGGGCGCGGCAATCACGGGGCTTGGGGAAGCGGGGGGTGTTCTGCGAGAGAAGGAGGCGGGGCTCGCTGGCGCGGAGGCTCTCCGTGTCAATCCCCAGGTAAGTTGTAATTGCAATTTTTACAACCATGGGTAGTATACGAATCAGTCGGGAGGTTGGGAACGTGTGAGGCTTTGGCCCCGCCTCTCCGATTGAACTGAAACCGCATCAACGCTGCGCGCGCGCAGGTTTGACGCGCGCTCTTGGGCGCGCGGGCGACCGCGCACGCCATTCTCAAGGAGGTTGCATTGACGGAATATTATCTCACAGACGAGCGGTGGTCGCTGATCGCCTCCCGGCTCCCCGGCAAAGAGGGCGATCCGGGCTGCCATGGTCGCGACAATCGCCTCTTC
>Ga0265331_10001769_pt1 | contig 15485 bp, 11 predicted proteins | sample 41923metaG_FD_202088 | JGI IMG/M metagenome (GOLD analysis project Ga0265331, IMG submission 202088) | Rhizosphere microbial communities from Carex aquatilis grown in University of Washington, Seatle, WA, United States - 4-19-23 metaG | ecosystem: Host-associated > Plants > Roots > Rhizosphere...
GCGACCAGGCCGGCGAATGCAAGCTGCAGGAATTTTCCACCAACTACGGCCGCGGTTACTCGCGCTTCGTCGAGCAGAAGAACGTCAAGCCCAAGCGCACCTCGCTCGGACCGCGCGTCACGCTCGACGACGAGCGCTGCATTCTCTGCTCGCGCTGCGTCCGGTTCTGCAAGGAGATCGCGAAGGACGACGTGCTCGGCTTCGTCGACCGGGGCAGCTACAGCACGCTCACGTGCCATCCGGGCCGCAAGCTGGTCAACAATTATTCGCTCAACACCGTCGACATCTGCCCCGTGGGCGCGCTCACGAGCACCGACTTTCGTTTCAAGATGCGCGTCTGGTTCCTGAAAACCACGCCGAGCATCGACCCCGAATCGTCCTTCGGCGCCAACACCGAGCTCTGGAGCCGTGAGGGCGTCGTCTACCGCATCACCCCGCGCGAGCACAACGAGGTCAACGACACCTGGATGACCGATTCGGGCCGCCTGCTCTACAAACAGATCCTGGCGCCCGAACGCCTGCCGGTCCTGTCGATCACGGGCATCGAGACGAACTTGGAGATCATTCTCAAATCCGCCTCCCGCCTGCTGCAGACCGGTCAGGTCGCGATCGTCGGCTCCGGCCGCAGTTCGGTCGAGGAGCAGTTTCTCACCAAAAAACTCGCCGACACGCTCAAGATCACGGCCCATCTCGTCAGCCGGGTGGGGCAGGGCGACGGCATTCTTATCACCGCCGATCGCAACCCCAATGTTCGCGGCGCGCTCGTCACGGGTCTCGTCTCGTCGCTGCCCGACGCCAACGACATCAAGAAACTGCCTTCCTGGCAACAGACCCCCGCGGCCAAGGGCACCGCTGCCACCCGCGTCACCACGGGCGGCCTCTCCGCCCTCGCGGCCGAGATCGATGCCGGCAAGGTGAAGGTCGTGCTTTCCATGGGCGAGGATTTGCTGGCGGCCGGCCTCACTCCGGCGCAGGCGGCCAAGGTCTCCATCCTCTTTCTCGGGACCCACTTGAATCCCACCAGCGAGATTGCGAAGGTGGTGATCCCGACGCTCACGATCTTCGAGAAAAACGGCACGTTCATCAACCAGCAGTTCCGTCTGCAGAAATTTGCCAAGGCCGTCCCGGGTTCGCCGCACGCGGCGGACGATCTCGTCATGCTCAGCCAGCTCATCGCCGCGGTCGGCGGCGGCACACTCCCATCGGAGGTCAACGCGCTCTGGCCGCTGATCGCCGCCGAGGTGCCCGCGCTCGCCGGCCTGAGCTACGCCAAAATTCCCGCCACCGGCGTCGTCCTCGACGGCTCGCCCTGGGCGCATCTGGCATTTGTTGAGGGCGAAACCCTCCACTTCAAACCCGCGGCGCAACCGGCCGTCGCCACCGCCTGACATGATATTCGAGACCAAGTGCCTTGAGGTAGGGACGGACCGCCGGGCCGTCCGCGAACGTGTTGCGGCGCGCCTATCCAGCGGAGAATCCTTCGTCGCCCCATGATCGCCTTCTGGTCCCATCTTCCGCCGCTCCTGCAGATGCTCATCAAGGGCCTCGCCGTGATCTGCGTCATCTTCCCGATCGGCGGCGCCTGCTCGCTGGTCGAGCGCAAGGTGTCGGCGTGGATGCAGGGCCGCCCGGGTCCGAACCGCGCGATTCCCTTCTGGTTCGCCTGGGTGCCGGTCGTCGGCCCGTTCCTGCAACGCCTCGGCGTGTTCCACCTCCTGGCCGATGGCGGCAAGATGTTCTTCAAGGAGGACACGGTGCCCGGGCATGTGAACAAGCTTTACTTCACGCTGGCTCCGCTGGTCGCGATGATTCCCGCGCTGACCACCGTCTGTGCGGTGCCCTTCGGCGCCTACGTGAACGCCGCGCACGAGGTTGTCCCGATCATGCTCGCCAACGTCGATGTCGGCTTGCTCGCGGTTTTCGCCGTTTCCTCCCTCGGGGTTTATGCGCTCATCCTCGCCGGCTGGGCCTCGAATTCCAAATATCCTTTTCTCGGCGGCGTGCGCGCCTCCGCCCAGCTCATCTCCTACGAGCTGTCGATGACGCTCTCCGTGCTGCCGGTTTTCCTCTGGATCAACGCCCCGGGGACCGACGGCTCGCTGAGCCTGGCGCGGGTCGTCGAGTTCCAGAGCGGCGCGGGCTTCCACTGGGGTTCCGTCTGGTTCATCTTCCTCATGCCGGTTTCCGCGATCGTTTTCCTCGTCTCGCTCTTCGCCGAGACGAACCGCCTGCCGTTCGACATGGCGGAAGGCGAGGCGGACCTCGTCGGCGGCTTCCACACCGAGTACGGCTCGCTCAAATGGGGCCTGTTCTTCGTGGCCGAGTACGCGCACATGATGGTGGGGTCCGCCGTCTTCATTTTGCTCTTCCTCGGGGGCTGGAATCCGCTCCCGGGCCTGCCCCTGGCCTCGCTGGTCAACTGGCTGCACGGCGTGACCGGTGCGGCCTTCACCGTCCACCCGATCTTTGTCGGACTGCTGTCCATCGCCATTTTTCTCGGCAAGGTGTTTTTCTTCATCTTCGTCTTCATGTGGGTGCGCTGGACGGTGCCGCGTTTCCGCTACGACCAGGTGATGAAGCTCGGCTGGCAGAAGCTGCTCCCGCTGGCCATCGGCAACCTGATTGTCTATGCGCTGGGGATTGCGATCCGCCAGCTCGACCTCGGTGCGCTCGCCTGGCTCGCCCTGGCCCTGGCCGCCATCTTTGCCGGCTGGATGGCGTTTGCGTTGCCCGAGAAAAAAACCAACCCCTGAGCGCCATGGCCTACGTCGTCGAACGCAAAACCCTCACGCTCGCCGAGCGTCTTTACTTCCCGCAGATTCTCGCGGGCATGAAAGTGACGCTGCAGCACCTGTTCGCGCCGAACGTCACCCTGCAGTACCCCGAGGAGCGCCCGGCCATCCCGCCCGGTTACCGGGGCGTGCCGACGCTGGTGAAGGATCCCCACGGTCGCGAAAAATGCGTCTCGTGCCAGCTCTGCGAGTTCGTCTGCCCGCCCAAGGCCATCCGCATCACCCCCGGCACCGTGCCCGCCGATCAGCCCGAGCGCACCCATGTCGAGAAGGGCCCGCTGGCGTTCGACATCGACATGCTCCGCTGCATCTATTGCGGACTCTGCCAGGAAGTCTGTCCGGAAGAGGCGATCTTCCTGCAAAACCAGTTTTCCATGACCGGTTACACCCGGGCCGAGATGGTCAACGACAAGGCCCGCCTCTACGAACTGGGCGGTACGCTGCCCGACCAGCATTTCAAGTGGGACAAAAAAAAGTCCGCCGAGGAACACGGCAACGCGGCGCATTAAGGGCTGAAAAACTGAAGGACTGAAAAGCTGAAACACCCAATGCCCGTTTCCTGCGCTTCACGAATTTCCTTTGCCGATTTTATCGGCCGGTTTGGCCGCGGGTGGATTTCGGCTACGGAGAAGTTCCGCTCTTCAGTTCTTCAGTTCTTCAGCCTTTTCCGCCCAGCCCTTCAGTCCTTCAGCCGTTCAGCCGTTTCCTCCCGCGATGTCTGACACCCTGTTCACCCTCCTTTCCGTCTTCACCCTGGCCTGCGCCGGGCTGGTCGTGTTCAACAAGAACGCGGTCAACGCCGCGATGTTCCTGCTGCTCTCGCTCGTCGGCATGGCCGGGCTCTTCGTGCTGCTCGACGCCGCGTTGCTCGCCTTCGTGCTGATTCTGGTCTACGCGGGCGCCGTCGTTACGCTCTTCCTCTTCATCGTCATGCTGCTCGATACGCGGGGCGCGACCGTGCCGCTCAAGAAAATGAGCGTGGTGGCCGCCGTCATCGGCGGTCTGCTGCTCCTCCTCGGCGTGGCGGTGCTGCACAGCCGGGCGCATCTGCCTGCTCCGGCCACCGGGCTCGCGCTGCCCACGCTCAAGAACTACGCCGAGCAGCTCTTCACCACCTATCTGCTGCCGGTGCAGGTCGTCGGCTTTCTGCTCCTCGTCGCCATGCTCGGGGTGATCGTGCTGAGTAAGAAATTCAACCCGGAGGCCGCGAAATGAGCGCCAGTCTGAACGCCTACCTGCTCGTAGCGGCGCTGCTCTTCGTGCTCGGCTTCTTCGGGGTGCTGCTCCGCAAGAACACGCTCGTGATCTACATGTGTCTGGAATTGATGCTGCTGGCCTCCACGCTGGCGCTGGTCGCCTTCTCCCGCTTCAACGGCACGCTCGACGGCAACGTCTTCGTCTTCTTTGTGCTGACCATTGCCGCCGCCGAGGTTGCGGTCGGCCTCGCCATCATCGTCGCCCTTTTCCGCCGCCGCCACACCGTCCAGGTCGAGGAACTGAACCACCTGAAATACTGAGCGCGATGAACTTGGATAAGAAAGAATTTTTGCTGGGCCGCTGCCTTCGGGTAGGGACGGACCGCCGGGCCGTCCGCGAGCGTGTTTCGGCGCGCCCAGCGGTCGCGCCCTACCGAGAGGTCTGCTCACCGCGCACGGCGCATTGTTCACTTTCCTGATGTCCCCCGCCCACACCGCCCTTGCCATTCTGCTCCTCCCGCTCGCCTCGGCGACGGTGATCGCGCTGTTCCTGCGCAAACAGGGCGCGCTGGCCTCGTGGATCTCCACCGGGGCCGCCGGTCTCGTCGCGGCGCTTTCCCTCTCGCTCATCTTCGGCGGCGCGCGCAATTTCCCGGCCTCGGTCGATTGGCTGACTTTCGGCGCCTTCAAGATCGCTCTGGACTTCAAGTTCGACGACCTCGCGGCGCTGATGCTCTTCGTCGTGAGCTTTGTTGGCTTCCTGATTCACGTGTTCTCGCTCGGCTACATGCACGACGATGCGGGCAAGGCCCGGTTTTTCGGTGGGCTTTCGATTTTCATGTTCTCGATGCTGGGCATCGTGCTCGCGGGGAATCTGTTCATGATTTTCATCTTCTGGGAGCTGGTCGGCTTCAGCTCCTACCTGCTGATCAACCATTACTTTGAAAAGCAGTCCGCGGCCGATGCCTCGAAAAAGGCCTTCATCGTCAACCGCATCGGCGACTTCGGTTTTCTCCTCGGCATCATCTGGTGCCAGTGGCAGTTCGGTACGACCAACCTCGATGCGCTGGCGGCCGCGGTCGGCAAGGGCGGCGTGGTGATTTCCGCCGGCCTCCCGCTGCTCCTGTTCTGCGGTGCGATGGGCAAGTCCGCCCAGATGCCGCTGCACGTCTGGCTGCCCGACGCGATGGAGGGCCCGACGCCCGTCTCGGCCCTCATCCACGCGGCGACGATGGTGGCGGCCGGCATCTACATGCTTTGCCGCATCAACATTCTGATGGTACCCGAGGCGCTCAACGCCATCGCCTGCATCGGCACGATCACCGCCCTCTACGCCGCGCTCTGTGCCGTCGTGCAGAGTGACATCAAGAAGGTCCTGGCGTACTCGACGCTCTCGCAGCTCGGTTACATGGTCGCGGCGTTTGGCCTGGGCTCTCTGACCCGCTCCGCCACGGCCGCCGACTGGGCCGCCTACCATTCGCATACCACCACGGTCGCCGGCGCGATGGAGACCGACTTGATGGTGACGCTGGCGGCCGGTGTGGGCGCCGCCATGTTTCATTTGACGACCCACGCCTTCTTCAAGGCACTCCTCTTCCTCGGCTCGGGTTCGGTCATCCTCGGCTGCCATCACGAGCAAAACATCTTCAAAATGGGCGGCCTGCGCGCGAAGATGCCGCTGACTTTCATCACCTTCACGATCGGCGTCCTCGCCATCGTCGGGTTCCCGCTGCTCGCGGGTTTCTTCTCGAAGGACGCCATCCTCTATCTCGCCTTGGAGAAGAACAAAGCGATCTTCGCCGTCCTCGCGCTCACCGCCGTCCTGACTTCTTTCTACATGATCCGGATGTGGAAGCTGGTGTTCCTCGGCGAGGCGCGGTCCGACGAGGCTTCGCATGCGCATGAAAGCGGTCTCTCAATGACGCTGCCCTTGGTCATTCTGGCCGCCTTGTCGGTGGTCGGCGGCTACTCCGGCGTCTTTGCCAAACTGGCCGGTTCGATTGCCGCTTATGTCCCCGAAGCCGAGGGCTCGGCGCACCTGACCATTCTGTTGGTCAGTCTGACCGTCATGCTGCTCGGTGGCGGCACTGCGTTTGTTTTCTACAAATTCTCCGCCGTCGACACCCTCGAGGAAAAGGCCGGCGGAGTGTTCAAACTTCTCACCACGCTCAAGGAGTCGTTCGACAGCGTCTACGATTACTACGTGGCCAAGGTCCAGCAACGTTTCGCGATGCTGCTGAACTTCCTTGATCACATCGTCCTGGCCGGGCTGATCATCCGCAACCTGATCGCCGGCACGGCCGGCCTGCTCGGGCTCGGCGCCCGGCGCCTCTACGTCGGCAGCCTGCACGCCTACGTCTATTGGTTCCTCCTCGGCGTGGTGTTGCTCTGGGGCTTCGCCACCGGGTTCTTTTCCTAAAATATTTTCCTGATGGATTCCTCCGCCAACGCTTTCCTTCTGCAACTCGCGATCGCCACCCCGCTCCTCGCGGCGCTGGCCATCGGCCTGGGGCTGCCCAAGCGTTTTTCGCTGAAACTGGCCGCGGTCGCATTCGCCGTGCCGGCGGTCGTTGCGCTCTGGCTCTGGTCGCAGTATTCGGCGCCGGGCGGAGACTACGACTTCGTCAGCAACGCCGGCACCGGCATGGAAGGCTTCGGCATCAGCCTGAAGCTCGGACTCAACGGCGTCTCGCTGCCCCTGTTCGTGCTCGCGGGGGTGGTGGGCCTGGCCGCCGGCCTGTACGCGCTGCGCTCGGGCGCCGAACGCCTGAAGATCTACCTGATGCTCCTGCTCGTCATGCAGGGCGGATTGCTCGGCACGTTCGCCTCGATCGACGTTTTCTTCTTCTATTTCTTCCACGAACTGGCGCTCATCCCGACCTTCATCATGGTCGGCATCTGGGGCGGACGCGACCGCAACTACGCGGCGATGAAGATGACGATCTACCTGACCGTGGGCGCGATGCTCTCGCTCGTCGGGCTGATCGCGATCTACGTCAAGAGCGGTGCGGGGTCGTTCGACCTGATCACGCTGCGCCAGGAGCTGGCCGCCAGTCCGCTCGGCGCGTCGGTGCAAAAACACATTTTTGGCCTGTTGATGTTCGGTTTCGGCACGCTGGTGTCCCTCTGGCCGCTGCACACTTGGGCGCCCCTCGGTTACGGCGCGGCGCCGAGCTCGGCGGCGATGCTCCACGCCGGGGTGCTGAAGAAATTCGGTCTCTACGGGCTGATCCAGATCGCCCTGCCTTTGCTGCCGGCCGGGGCCCAGTCCTGGGTCTGGACGCTCGCCCTGCTGGCGGGCCTGGGCAACGTGCTCGGCGTCGGCCTCATTACGATCGCCCAGCGCGATCTGAAACAGATGGTCGGTTGGAGCTCGGTCATGCACATGGGCTACTGCTTCCTCGGCATTGCCACCCTCTCCGTGATGGGCGCCGGCGGCGTGATTCTGCTCATGGTGGCGCACGGGCTGTCGGTCGCGCTGCTATTCCTCCTTGCGACCAGCGTCCATCACCGTACGCAGACGTACGATTTTGCGGAGATGGGCGGACTGGCCCAAAAGACGCCCGTGCTCGCGGCGTTCTTTGTCGCGGCCACGCTGGCCAGTATCGGTCTGCCCGGCTTCGCCAATTTCCCGGGCGAACTCACCGTCTTCGTCTCACTCTGGCCGTTTTCGCACTGGATCACCGCGGTGGCTGTCGCCGGCGTGGTGATCTCCGCCGTCTACAGCCTGCGCGCCGCTGCGCGGATTTTCTTTGGTCCGCCGAGCGAACATTTTGCAAAGGTGGTGGAAGCGCATCCGCCGGCCGACCTGGACTGGACGGAAAAGGTGCCGGCGCTGATCCTGCTCGCAGCGCTGGTGTTCATCGGGTTCTGGCCGCGGTCGTTCTCCGATGGCGCCAACCGCACCCTCGCGGCGAAACCGTCCGCCCCGACCGCCACGGTTTCCTTTCAACGCTGATCTCCCGCCGCCATGACGCTCCAACTCCTCCAAGACGCCGCCGCTTCCAATCACTGGCTGGCCCTCATTCCGGAGCTGATTCTGGCCTGCTCGGCGCTGGGCCTGCTCGCCTTGGAGATCGCTTTGCCGAAAACGCTGCACCGGCAGATTCCGGCCGCCGCGGTGGTCGCCCAGGCCGTCGCCTTGCTGGCGGTGTTGGTCGACTACGGCAGTCCGGCGGGATGGGGACCGGCGCCGTTGTTTGGCGGACTGATCCGGCTGAGCGAGGCCGGGCAGATCGCCCGGGTGTTTTTCCTGACGGCCTCGCTGTTCGTAAGCTTCCTGGCCAGCGTCTGCCTGCCGCGGGTCAAAATGCCGCGGGTGGAGTTCTACCACATTGTCATGGTGAGCACGGCGGCGGCCATGCTGCTCGTCCAAAGCAACCACTTTGTCATGTTCTTCGTGGCGCTCGAGACCTTCACGATCGGCCTCTACATCCTGGTCAGCTACTTCCGGGACAACCCGCTGACGCTCGAAGCCGGCCTGAAGTACCTGGTGCTGGGTTCGCTCAGCTCGGCCATCATGCTTTTTGGCATCGTGCTCCTCTACGGCGCGGTAGGCCGGGTCGCGGGTCCGGGCGGCGCGGTGCACACGGGTTTTGAATTTCCGGTCGTCGCTGAATTTCTTCGGCAGAATCCCGGCAACTTCCTCGGCGTGGCCGGCGCGTTGCTCGTGCTGAGCGGCGTGGCCTTCAAGATCGGCGCCTTTCCATTCCAAGTCTGGATCCCGGATGTCTATCAGGGGGCCCCGACGCCTGTCACCGCCTTCCTGGCGGTCTCCTCGAAGGCCGCCGGATTCGCCGTGTTGCTCACGCTCGTGAAGAACGTCTTCGCGCCGTTGCAGACGCTGCTGGTGCCGGCGTTGTCCGCGATGACAGTCGCGACGATCCTTTACGGAAATTTCTCGGCGCTCAAGCAGCGCAATGCCAAGCGGCTGATGGGTCTCTCAGGCGTTTCCCATGCGGGCTTCATCCTCATCGGCGTGGTGGCGTCGTTTACGGTGCCGTGGGCGTCGGGCGCCGTGTGGTTTTACCTTTTCACCTACCTGCTGGCTTCGATGGCGGTCTTCGGCGTGATGGCGCACGTCGTGGGCGACGACGACGCCGACCAGGAACTCGATTCGTACGGGCAGCTGGCGAAACAGAGGCCGTTTCTGGCGGCGGTGCTCGCCGTCGGCGTCGGTTCCCTGGCGGGCATTCCGCCCCTGGCCGGTTTCATGGGCAAGCTGCTCGTTTTCATCGCAGCCTTCGAGGCACATCTCTACACCCTGCTCGCCGTGGCGGTCGTGGGCGTGGTGGTGTCGATCTACTATTATTTCGGCTGGATCAAGGCGGCGTTCTTCGCAGCGTGGCAGCCCGAAGGCACACCGGAGAACCAGGTGACCGTGCCCGGGATTTCGCCCGCCCGGATCGGCACGGTGGTGCTGGCCGGACTGGCTCTGGCGACGGTCGCGCTCGGCTTTTTCCAGGAGCCGCTCACCCGCTGGCTCACGTTGAAATAAAACGACGCGGCTGGTTTTGAAGCTTTTTCCTTGTGGGCGGGGCGCCCTCACCCTGCGAGTTGTCGCTTCGTCGCCCGTACCCCGCGGGGTGAGGGCGCCCCGCCTACACTATTCGAACATCCCGCCCACAGGCTGAGGTCCGCAGCAGGACGGCAATTCGGACAAGGGGAGCGCCAGCGACGGGATATTGTTTTCGGCATTGTAGGAGCCGGTTTACAGGCGACCGGGACGGTCGCTTGCAAGCAAGCTCCGACAAGAATGAGTCGGGATTGGGTGGCGTGGCGTGCGGCGCACAATTTTCGCGCCGCGCGGCGTTTATTTTCGTCGCCAGTCCGACGGAAACGGTTTCGTGTTTCGCGCTCATGAAGGTAACCGGACTGGCCTTGGTGCCGCCCCCCACCGCGGCCGATCTTCCCAAAGTGACGCCCGAACTGCTCGCGTCCGTGCTGGCCCGCTACTCGCGGAGCAACGAGGGCATCCACAAAATCCTCGAGAAAGTCGACCTCGCGCACCCCGACGAATCCATCGACCGCATCCTGAAATTCGTCGACTACGGCCACGCTTCGATCGGCGGCCTGACGGGCGGTCTGGCCGTGGCCCTCGACGGAGTTTCGATGTGGCTGGCGTGGAAAATTTTTGAATTGGCCCAGATGGCCGACGGACAGGAATCCAGCACGCGGTACATCACGATGGATGCCGCCAACCTGCCGGCGCCGGGCGAAATCGGGATTCCCGAGGACCTCGCGCCTCGTTGGACGGCCCTGATGGCGAAGGCTTTCGCCGCCTATAATTCCGAATATGCGCGTCTCGACCAGCTCGGCCGCGACCGGCCGGACCTGATCCGCGTGCCGGCCGGGGCCAAGCCGGCGGTCGTCAATCGCATCCGCAAGAACTACGCCCTGGACCGCGCGCGCTACTTCATTCCGGTGGCGACGCGCACGAACCTTGGCCTGGTCCAAAGTTCGCGCATGTGGGCCGCCACGGTGAAGCAGCTCGATTCGCTGCCGCATCCCGAGGCGCGGCGGGCGGCGCAACTCATCCGCGATGAACTTCTCAAACAGTCGCCCCGCCTGATGCGGCACAGCTTCGCCGATTCGTCCTACGAAGAGCAGGCCCGGCAGGAGCTGGCTGCGTCGCTCCGGCTCGGCCTGGCCCGGCTTTCGACCGCGCCGCTCGCGGACGAGGTCTGGGTCAAGGTCGACCGCGACACGCCGCCGTGGTTGCGCGAGGAGCAGCCGGTGGCCGAGGCGTTGCGACATCGGGCCAACCGTTACGGCGGACAGGGCCTCGCCACCCGCCGGATGCGCGTCAGTTTCGCCTGGAACAACATGGCCCTGGCCGAGCTCCGCGACCTCAATCGCCACCGCACGGGGCATCGTTGCGCGCCATTCATCCAGGCCGGATTCTACCTGCCGCCGGAAATCGCCCCGGAGGTTCACCGGCCGTTGCTCGAGGAACAGGTCGCGCTCACCCGGGAGCTGATGCAACGGGGCTCGCCGGCCTACGTTTACTCGCTCCTGCTCGGCGCCCAGACTCCGTTTGAGCATAGCACGCACGCCGACAAATTCATCTACGAGGCCGAGCTGCGCACCGGCATGGGCGCCCATTTCCGCTACGCCGAGCATCTGAGCGCGGCGTTGCGCGAGTTCCTGCGCCAGGTGCCGGAGGCGAAGGAGTGGGTGGTCGAGGGCACGGCCGAGCCCGAATAGGCTTGCCGCGCTTTCCGTCCGGGAGAACATCGACGGCAGCTCGCCGTAGCGTATGTCCACGAGCACTTCCCCGATCACGGACAGGTTGCTGGTTCTGCGGGTTCCGCTGCGGCCAGGCAGGGCGGGCTTGGGCACGGTGACCGGGGCTCCCATCCCGCGGCCCGCACCGGTTGGAGCTCAGACCCGATGAGCTTCAAGGTCCTCCAGTTCAACATGCAGTTCGGCCAGATGTGGAGCGAGACCGACCCGGATCGAGCGCCGGTCCGCCTGGAAATGACGATCGCGGAGATCAAGGCCCAGGACGCCGATATCATCATGTTGCAGGAGGTCGAGCACGCCGAGCCGGGCGGCACCCAGGCCCCCATTCCGCCGAACTACGGCCGGTTGAAAGCAGAGTTCACCGACTACGACAGCATCTTCGCGTTTCCGCCGGCGGATCCTCGTGAGCTGCCCTTCGGCATCGGCCAGGCCATCTTCTGCCGCTGGCCATTGCAGGACAAATCCTTCCTCTACCTTCCGTCCCCTCCCGTGGAGTTTGAGTTCGGGGGCGAAAAAAAGACGCCCACCGACCGGCTCCTGCTCGGCGCGATCACCCAGATCGAAGGGCGCGAAGTGCGCCTGCTCAACGCTCACCTTCTCGCATTTTTCATGCTGAATGCCAATGCCGAGCGGCACCAGCGCCAGCGGGAGCTGGTCGTCGCGGAGCTCGCGCAGAGCGACCTGCCGACGGTGCTGGCCGGCGATTTCAACGTCAGCGACCACGACTCGCTCGTCCGGCAGTTCGGCCAGGCGGGCTACCGGACGGTCCAGACCGCGACGCCGACCTGGCGACGCCGGCCCTACGTGCTCGACCATGTTTTCCACAATGCGCCATTCCGATCGCTGCGCCATGAGATCCGGCCGACGCCGGCCTCCGACCATCACATGCTGATCGCCGAGTTCGAGTTCGCTTCCTGAACGGACGGGGGGAGCCGGCGGTCACTTTCCGCGGCGGACGCGTTCTTTTTCCCCGTCGCGTTCCTCTTCGAGCCGGGTTTTCTCCCGGGCGATCTGCTGGCGGACCTTGTCGGCTTCCTCGAACTGCTGCGCGGCCAGGGCCGTGTTGAGCTGCTGTTTGAGGAAGATTTCGCGTTCGGCGGTCTTGCCCTGATACACCCGGTCGATCTCGGCGAGCCGCTGCTTTTTGTCCTCGGTCAGCGGACGAGCGGCGTCCGGGTCAGACTTGGCGAGGCGTTCCATGGCGAGTTCGTAGGCGCTTTTCATGGCTCGATGATTGGGGCTCTCAGCCAAACTTCACGCCAAAAAACAGCACCAGCACCAAAGCCAGCACCGGAAGCAGGTAGCCGCCCGCGCTTCGCCTCCAGCCCAGACTCGCGCCCGTGAGGATCGCGGCCACGACCAGGGCGAGACCGGCGGACGCCATCCAAGGCCGGTCATATTCTGCGGGGAAGTACACGCCCGGCAGCCGGGCCCCCTGGACCACGAGCCAGGCCATGGTCTTGATGAGCACGGCGGCGGCGTGGTTGAACAGCGCGCTGGCTGCCGGGAAATGCGCGAATCCGGCGAAAAGCGACGCCGTGCCGGCGGAGATGGCCAGCGACGCCAGCGGCACCACGGCGAGATTGGCCAGTAGCGAACCGGGCGACAGCAGCCCGAAATAGCCGATGCTCGAGGGCGCGGTGGCCACAAAGGCGCCCCAGGAAATGGCCGCGGCACCAAGCACTTTCCGTCCGCAGAACCGGACAGTCCGTTGAGCGTGGCTCCATCCCGCCTCGGGCAGGTCGCGCCACGGCTGCCATGCAGCCAGCCAGCTGGCCGCCAGTGGCCCGCCCATTGCCACTAGCGAGGTGACCACGGCAAATGACATCTGAAACCCCGCGCTGAACAGCTGCTGCGGATCCAGCAACAGAAACACCAACCCCGCGGCGGTCAGGGCGGCGAGCGCATTGACCGGTTTTCGCAGCAACCGCCCGCCCAGCAGGAATGCGATCATCAAAAACGCCCGCCGCGCGGGCAGGCCGGCCCCCGCGACCTGGACGTAGAGCCAGAGCAACGCCAGGCCCGTCACGGCCGCCAGCCGCCGGGGTATCCGGACGAGCAGGAGGAGGCTGCCGATGGCCGCGGCAATGACTCCGGTATGCAACCCCGCGATTACGAAAATATGGAATGTCCCGCTGCGCATAAAGGCGGCCTGTTGCTCCGCATCAAGCACCGCCTTTTCCCCGAGCATCATGCCGAGGTAGATCGCACAAACATCGGCGTGACGCTCGATCCCGTGTCGCAGGATGCCTTCCATCCGCGCCTCGGTGCGGGCGCAAAACCGGGCGAACCAGCCCGGCGCGCGTTCCTCGCGCATGACTTGGACGCGCGTCAGGGTCAACCCGATGCCGAGGCTGTCGAGGTAGCGATCGAAACCCGAAGGAGGAACACCTGGCGTCCGGTTTTCGAGGACACCGCGCACGAGATACCGGCCCGTTTTTTGCGGGAGCACACCGATCTTCCTGACGGCGGAAAAATACACGCGCAGGCCCGCCACCTCGGCCACCGGAGCCTGGGAGGAAACGATCCGGCCGAAGCCGTTGATTGTTTTCCGCACGGGCGAGGACGGAAAGACCTGCTCGATCTCCAGGCTCACGTTCACCTCGCGGGGCGCCTGCCGCCAGGCCGCGGCCGGCGGGGTGCGAACGGAGAGCCAGACGAATCCGCCGAGGAAGCCCGCCGCCACGAGGCAGGCCATCCCGCCGCCGCGCGCGGTCCTGAAAGGGCGTAGGGCCAGCCAGCTCGCCAGCCCGGCGATCGCCGCCGCGACCGCGGCGAGCACCGGAATCCAGCCGCCCAGACGGGCCGGTCCGGCGCCGGCGGTGGCGATGCCGGCCATGAAGGGCAGCAGCAACCAGAGCAGGGGCGCACGCAGGGATGATCCGGGCGGGGACATGGGCGACGCGACAAGCCCCGGCCCGGGTAAAAACAGCGTCGTGGGAAGCCAAACAGGCGGCGCGAAAGCTTCAAACTTGTTTCTTGTCCAATCCGGCGCAGAGTCCGCCCCGATGCCCCGCGATGATGATCAACCGTCCCTTTTTGGCGAAGAGCCGGAAACCGCCCGGGTCGAGGCGGCGTTCTCCGCCGGGCCGCGGCCGCATCAGCCCTTGGCGGCCCGCATGCGCCCGCGTTCCCTCGGCGAAGTGGCCGGCCAGGAGCATATCCTTAAACCGGGCAACCTGCTGCCCCGGCTTATCGCGAGCAACCGTTTCGGCAGCCTGCTCTTCTACGGTCCGCCCGGCTGCGGCAAAACCAGCTTGGCGGAGGTGATCGCGCGCGAGACCCAGAGCCGCTTTGTCCGGGTCAATGCGGTGATGAGCAACGTGGCCGAGTTGCGCGACATTCTCGCCGCCGCCCGTCGCCGCATCGAGGTGGCGGGCCGCACCCCGGTGCCTGCCGGAGCGGCAGGGCCCGTCGGAACGATCCTCTTCATCGACGAACTGCACCGGTTCAACAAATCCCAGCAGGACCTGCTCCTGCCGGATGTCGAGGAAGGCAACGTGCGGCTGATCGGCGCGACCACCCACAACCCGGGCTTCTATGTCAACCCGCCGCTGCTCAGCCGCAGTCATCTTTTCCGTCTGGAGCCGCTCACTACGGAGCAGGTGGCCGGCGTGTTGCGCCGGGCACTCACCGACGTCGAGCGCGGGCTCGGCGCCCGCGGCCACGCGGCGGACGACAAGGTGCTGGCGGGGCTCGCGGTGTTGTGCGACGGCGATCTGCGGCGGGCGCTCAACGCGCTCGAGGTCCTGGCGCTTTCCCTGCCGGAGAAGGCGGTCATCACGGAACGCGAACTCGAACTGTTCGCCCGCGAGCGCCGGATCCGTTACGATGCCGACGAGGACGAACATTACGACACCATCTCGGTTTTCATCAAGAGCTGCCGGGGCGGCGATCCGGATGCGGCCATGTATTGGCTCGCGAAGATGCTCGCCGGCGGCGAGGACCCGCGCTTCATCGCCCGTCGGCTGGTCATTCTCGCGAGCGAGGATGTCGGGCTCGCTGATCCGCAGGCGCTGCCCCTCGCCGTGGCGGCGCACCACGCCTGCGATTTCGTCGGTCTGCCCGAGGCGGAGCTGACGCTGGCGCATGCCACGCTGTACATCGCGACGGCGCCGAAGAGCAACTCGGCGACGCTCGCGCTGGCGGAGGCGCACCGCGTGCTCAAGGAGCAGCCGGTCCAGACGATTCCGGCGGAATTTCGCAGCCAGAGCGGGCAGGCGAACAAACGGATCGGGCAGGGCCAGGGCTA
>Ga0265331_10001771_pt1 | contig 15472 bp, 16 predicted proteins | sample 41923metaG_FD_202088 | JGI IMG/M metagenome (GOLD analysis project Ga0265331, IMG submission 202088) | Rhizosphere microbial communities from Carex aquatilis grown in University of Washington, Seatle, WA, United States - 4-19-23 metaG | ecosystem: Host-associated > Plants > Roots > Rhizosphere...
GCGTAAGTCAAAGTTTTTTCTTCCTCTCCCCCTCGCGGGGGAGAGGGGTGCACACGCTCATGCCGCCCGCTTTCCTTGTTGTTCGAACAAGCCGCCGAGTTGTTCCAGCATCACGCTGCCCAGTTGTTCCATGTCGGTGATGGTGACGGCGCGGCGGTAGTAGCGGGTGACGTCGTGGCCGATGCCGATGGCGGTCAGTTCGATGTCGGATTTGGTTTCGATCCAGTCGATGACGGCGCGGAGATGTTGTTCCAGATAGGTGCCGGGGTTGACCGATAAGGTGGAGTCATCCACCGGCGCGCCGTCGGAAATGACCATCAGGATGCGGCGTTGTTCCGGCCGCGCCAGCATGCGTTCATGCGCCCAGAGCAACGCTTCGCCATCGATATTTTCTTTCAGCAACCCTTCGCGCAGCATCAGGCCGAGATTGCGCCGCGCGTGCCGCCACGGTTCATCCGCGGCTTTGTAGATGATGTGGCGCAGATCGTTGAGCCGGCCCGGCAACGGGTGTTTGCCCGCTTTCAGCCACATGTCGCGGCTGAGGCCGCCTTTCCAGGCGCGGGTGGTGAAGCCGAGGATTTCGGTCTTCACGCCGCACCGTTCCAGTGTCCGCGCCAGAATATCCGCCGACATGGCGGCCAGCGTGATCGGCCTGCCACGCATCGAACCGGAATTGTCGATCAGAAGCGTGACGATGGTATCGCGGAATTCCATCGGCTTTTCGCGTTTATAGACCATCGCGTAATCGGGCGCGGTGATGATGCGGGTGAGGCGGGAGGCGTCGAGGATGCCTTCCTCCAGATCGAAATCCCAACTGCGGGTTTGCTGCGCCATCAGGCGGCGTTGCAGGCGGTTGGCGAGGCGGACGATCAGGCCTTGGGCATGGCTCATCTGCCGGTCGAGCATCAAACGCAAACGCGATAATTCTTCGCCGTCGCAAATGTCTTTGGCCGCGACGATTTCATCGAAGGCGGTGGTGTAAACGCGGTAGGTGGTGCGGGGGCCGATTTCTTCGTCATAGTCATCGTCGCGCCAGTTGCGGCCATGCTCGGTGCTTTCCTCGCTGCCTTCCGCGCCGCTGTTGGGGGGCTGGTGGGCGGGGTCGTTTTGGTCGTCGCTGCCTTCGGCGCTGTCTTGCCCCGCGCCTTGATCCGGTTCGCCGGACTGGCTTTCGGATTCCGATGCGGTTTTCTGTTCGGATTCCTGTTCCGCACCGGATTGGGATTTCTGTTCCTCGGTTTCATCATCCGCGCCGTCTTTATCGTCGCCCGGCATATCGAGATCGAGTTCTTTGAGCAGGCGCAAGGATTCCGCGCCGAAAGCGCGTTGGTCGTGCAGCAAGTCGGGCAGGTGGCCGAGCGATGCGCCGATTTTTTCCTCGATGTAACCGCGCCAGATTTCCGCGGCGTGGATTGCCGCTTTCGGCAGTGGTTGCTGCGCGAGGGCGTGATGGGCAAGGACGCGCATGACATCGGCCAGCGGAATATCGGCTTTGGCTCCGGCGCGTTCAAACCCCGCTTGCTTGCAGCGTTCGTCGAGGAGGGCGGTCAGGTTCGCGCCGACCCCCGCCATGTGTTGCGCGCCGATGGCGTTGCAGCGCGCTTCCTCCAGCGCGTCGAACACGCTGCGGGCGAGTGGCGATGCGGGAGCTTGGCGTTCAAACAGTTTCGGGTTGTGGTAACGCAGGCGTAGCGCGGCGGCATCGGCAGCCCCGCGAATGAACGTCACTTCCTCACGCGGCAGGCCAGCGGAGGGCAGGGGGATTTTAACGCGGCTTCCGGCGACGCCCATCGGTTCGGTCGTAAACGCGACTTCCAGCTCGGCCTTATGGCCGATGGCTTTGATCGCCACCGCGGTGGCGCGTTTGAAGTTGTCGGTGGGGGAGTCGTGGGACATTTCTTGAGCCTACAGAAAGTTAGTCGAATTGTGAAATAGGCGACGATGAAAGTATTTTAACCTTACCAATTGTGGTATAATCCCCGCATATAAACCATCACATGTTGCGTTTGCTATGGCCATTAACAGTTTTTCTTTTCCGCATGCGCTTCCTAATCGTCCCGAACTGTGGACTGATGCAGCAAATTTACTCGTATGTGAGGATTGGTTTCGGGTGATGTCCGAACATGCAGATTTTCACAGAACATTCCCCACATTTTCTAAGTGGTATGATAATTATTCAAATTGCTATGCCTATGCGTTGGGGGATGCCCAATTGCTAATTACCCGTACTCTGGGCGGTTGTTTGCCTGGTGTTCTCCATGGGCCGCAGCCTGTTCGAACGGACAGAAATTTTGCTGCATGGTGTACGCCTGAAGTGATTACGAGAATGGCCGAGTTGGATGGCTTGGAATGTACTGGGGATAAAATACAACATCGAGCAGGTACACGACCTGTTGCCTTGTTGGTATGCAAGGGTGAAGATTTTCACTGGATGCGGGCGAACCCAGATGGCACTTGGAGTGCGAAAATACCCAACAAACCTGTTATTCGTATGGCTTTTAGAAATGCGGCTTCCTTGCGAGATGCCGGTCGGATCAATGCATCTCGGCAATCGGCACCTTATAAGTTTGCAGCCTTTTTCAATGTTCCTTCAGCACTTCCGATTCCTATAGATACTATTCAAGCGCATGCAGCGAGACTGGAAGAAACAGCTCCTGAATTGGGTCAGGTTTGGCGACAAGGCCTGAATACGCTCAGTCTGTCTGGCAAGCGCAGCCTTTTGGTTTCTGGGTGCGGTTAGCTCTAATCCAACTAATTCTCCCCTAAAGCACCCCCAGCATGCTGGCCACCAGCGGGTGCCTCACGATGTCTTGTTCGTGCAACCGCACCACGGCGATGCCGGAGACGGCTTCCAGTTTGCGGGCGATGTCGCCGAAGCCGGACATGCCTTGCAGCAGGTCGCTTTGATCGGGGTCGCCGGTCAGCACCATGGTCGAATGCCAGCCGAGGCGGGTCAGCAGCATTTTGATCTGGTTGTAGGTGCAGTTTTGCGCCTCGTCGATCACGACGAAGGCGTTGTTCAGCGTGCGCCCGCGCATGAAGCCGATGGGGGCGATTTCGATGCCGCCATCCGCCAGATATTGCTTCAGCTTCTTGCCGCCGAGCCGGTCATTGAGCGCGTCGTAGAGGGGACGTAGGAACGGCGCCATCTTTTCTTCCAAGGCACCCGGCAGGAAGCCCAGACTTTCGCCCGCTTCCACGGCGGGGCGGGAGAGGATGATACGGTCCACGCGGCCCGCTTCCAACGCTTCGACGGCGGCGCTGATGGCCAGATAGGTTTTACCCGTACCGGCAGGGCCGACAGCGACGACGAGGCTGTTTTTCGCCATCGCTTCGATCAGCGAGGCCTGATTGGCGTTTTGCGGTTTGATTTTGCGGATATAGCTTTGATCGCGGCGTTCAAAGCCCGGTTGGTTCAGCGGGTCCCAAGGGGAATTCGATTTATACATCGGTTCGACATTATGGTGGTGACGGTCGTTGCGGTTGGACGATTCAAACGTGCGCCGTTTTGACATTCATTCCTCATTTCTGTTCGGCGGACAGCCGAACGCAAGAAGTGACCGGCGCACCACGCGACGGTCTTGGGTAAGCACAGAAGATGTAAGTTGGGACAGGGGTACAAAAGGAAGGAAGCCGTTTACGGGCTTATTCGGGGTTGGCAGGTGGTTTGAACCGAACCTATTAATCTTAGAACCTCCCAGAACTTGTCTGAAGCGGATGGTCTAAACTATGTACCCAGTTACACTTTACTACCTTATCGTTAAGGAAAGGTTACGATTCGACAAGCCTTATTTTGGCTTAATCCTTCAATTCGTAATCAACCGTGGTGACGACGCGAACATTTTTGCGAACCGATTTGGGGTCGTCAAATTCTTGGCCGGGAGTCAGGATTTGAAAACCGCCTTGTGACGCGTTGCGAATGGAGCCGACACGGCTGCCTGAATCTTGGGCGAATTGCAGGGCGGCGTTGCGCGCGTCCTTGGTGGCGGCGGCGATCATTTCGGCACGCAGCGGGGCAAGGCCGGTGAAGCTGTAGGTGACTTCGGCATCGGTAACGCTGCCGCTGGTTTTCACGCGCAGGTCGTTGATTTTCTGATACGCGCTTTGCGCCGCAGCAATGTTGTGCGAGGTCACGGTGATCGTTCCCGCCAGCGTGATCCGTGGCAATTTCGGATCGTCTTTCAATTCGGCGGCGGACGTATGCGTCGTCGTCCACTGGCCGTTTTCAATTTCATCGTCTTTCAGGCCTTCTTCTTTCAGAAAGGCCACAACCTGTTTTTGCGTGTCGCCGATTTGTGGGAAAAGGGTCGCTGAATCATTGCCGTTGTGTTCGATTTTGATGGTTAATTTAACCGTGTCGGCGCTGACTTCGCGTTCCGACAGGCCGCGCACATTGACGTAACGGCTGGTCGTGCGGATGTTGCGCAGGCCATCGCCGATGAAAAAGCCCATCGCGGAAAAACCCAAGGCAACGATAAGGCCGACGATGATCGAGGTTAAACGCGTTGGCATGGGGCTGTTCCTTTCGATGGATAGAGCGACAATACTAAATTTGCCGCCCGATGGTGTCAATCTTCTTACATGTTTTGGTGTTTTGAGTTAGAATGCGTGACTTCGCTTAAAGTTTTTATGGAGATGATTGTGGACACGACACGCTTTCACGGATCAATGACCGCCCTGATTACTCCCTTCGCCAATGGCAAGGTGGATGAGAAAGCCTATCAGGATTTTATCGCGTGGCAGATCAAGGAAGGGACGCATGGCGTTATCCCTTGTGGCACCACTGGCGAGTCGCCGACTTTGTCGCATGATGAACATCATCGCGTGGTTGAATTATGTATCGAAGCCGCCAAGGGCAAAGTGCCCGTCGTTGCCGGTTGCGGATCGAACGCGACCGATGAAGCGATCAGCCTGACGCAGCATGCGGAAAAAGCGGGGGCGGATGCCGCGCTGCATATTGTTCCCTATTACAACAAGCCGACGCAGGAAGGTTTGTATCAGCATTTCAAAGCCATCCATGACGCGACGCAGTTGCCGATCATTTTGTACAATGTGCCGGGGCGGACGGTGGTTGGCCTCAACGTCGCCACCACGGCGCGGTTGGCGGAGTTGCCGCGTATCATCGGCATTAAGGACGCCACCGGCGATCTGGTGCGCCCTGTGCAAACCCGCGCCGCCTGTGGTCCCGCTTTTCGCCAATTGTCGGGCGAGGATGCGCTCGCGCTGCCTTTCCTTGTGCAGGGTGGGCATGGTTGTATCTCCGTCACCTCGAACATCGCGCCGCGCCTTTGCGCCGATTTGCATAACGCGTGGGCGAAGGGCGATCTTGCTGCGGCGCAGAAGATCAGCGAATTACTGACCCCGCTGCATGACGCGATGTTCTGCGAAACCTCCCCGGGGCCGGTGAAATACGCGGCCTCGCTTCTCGGCCTCTGCCGTTACGAATTCCGCTTGCCGTTGGTGCCGATCAGCAAGGCGAATGAGAAGGTCGTGGAGGATGCGATGCGCGGGGCGGGGGTGTTGAAGGATGTTAAGAAGGTGGGGTAAAAATTATTCCTCCCCCCTTGAGGGGGAGGAAGCAAAAACTTGGGCTTACGTAGCGTAGCGAAGTAAGTCCTTAGTTTTTGCAGGTGGGGGGTATGGGCCATGCAGCGCGGTGTGCGTCATACAAATACCGATGACCACAAACGTGCGCAGGAATTACGGCGCACAGCCTCGCCGTATGAGCGGGTATTATGGAAAGCGTTGAGCCAGAGCGCGACAGCCGCCAAGCTCCGTTTCAGGCGACAGCAACCGATTCCTCCTTACATCGCGGATTTTGCCTGTATGCGGGCAAAGCTGTTGGTCGAACTTGATGGAGCGTCGCATGATGCGCGTGCAGTTTATGACCAGCAACGTGATGCGTATTTGAAAAAGCAGGGCTATACGGTTTTGCGTTTCAGCAATGATGACTTGAAGCGTAATCTGAAAGGTGTGGTGGAAACCATTATCATACAGGCGCGGGCGTTGCTGGTGGCGGTACCCCCCACCTGTGAAAACTAAGGACTTACTGCGTAAGTCCAAGTTTTCACTTCCTCCCCCTCAAGGGGGGAGGAGACATTGTTTTGTTTGTCGCAATCTATTTCTAAATCCCCAGCACATCATCCATGCCATAAAACCCCTTCGCTTTGCCGTGGAGCCAGAGGGCGGCTTGGAGGGCACCGCGGGCGAAGATGCGGCGGTCGGTGACGCTGTGATGGATGCGGATGATTTCGCCTTCGCCTGCGAACATCACTTCATGTTCGCCGACGATATGGCCCGCGCGGATGGCGGCGTAGCTTGGTGGCTTCGATCCGTTATTACCAGCGATCACAGCCTCGCCCAGTGTTTTGGCGGTGCCGGAGGGCGAGTCGATTTTCATGCGGTGATGTTCGTCCAGAATGGCGACATCGTAATCAAAGCTGCCCAGCAATTTGGCCGCCAGCGTCACGATCTGTTTGGTCGCCGCCAGCGACAGGCTGGTGTTGGACGCGTAAAGCACCGGAATTTGTTGCGATGCTTGTTTCAGCGTGGCGATGCCGTCGGCGGTCAGGCCCGTGGTGCCGGACATAAAGGGCTTGCCCAATTCGGCGGCAAGGCGCGCATGCACCGGCGCGACATCGGCGGAGGTGAAATCGATCACCAGATCGCTGATGGCAATCACATCTTTGGCGTTGGGGGACAGCAGGGGCGAACCGTCTTTCGCCGCGCTTGGCGCCAGATCACGCCCCGCGCCGCCCGCCAGCGCGCAGTTTTTATGCGCGGCGATTTCGGCGGCGATCAGCTGCCCCATGCGCCCATTATAACCGAGAAGCCCAATACGTATCATGTGCGCACCATGCGGACGTGTCCGGCGAAGCCCATTGGGCGAAGCTGGATCATTTCAGATAATCTTTCACCAGCAATTCCGCGATTTGTACCGCGTTCAAGGCCGCGCCTTTGCGGAGGTTGTCGGCGACGACCCAGAGGTTGAGGCCGTTTTCGACGGTGATATCTTCGCGGATACGGCTGACGAAAACGGAATCCTCGCCGGTGCATTCGGCGGGGGTGACGAAGCCTTCTTCATGCTGGCGGTCAACCAGCGATACGCCGGGGGCGTTCTTCAGGGCCGCCCGCGCTTCCGCCGCGCTGATGGGTTTTTCAAATTCGACATTCACCGCTTCGGCATGGCCGACGAAAACCGGCACGCGGACGCAGGTGGCCGTGACCTTGATCTTGGGGTCGAGGATCTTTTTGGTTTCGACCACCATCTTCCATTCTTCCTTGGTGTCGCCGCCTTCCATGAAGACGTCGATTTGCGGAATGACGTTAAAGGCGATTTGCTTTTTGAACTGTTCCTTCACCAGCGCGTCATTCACATAAATCGCGCGGGTCTGAGAAAACAGTTCATCCATCGCGGCTTTGCCCGCGCCAGAGGTCGATTGATAGGTGGCGACGACAATGCGCTTGATGGTGGCCAGATCATGCAACGGCTTTAACGCCACCAGCATTTGAATGGTCGAGCAATTCGGCGTGGCGATGATGTTGCGCTTGGTGTAGCCCGCCAGTGCTTTCGGGTTCACTTCCGGCACGATCAACGGCACGTCCGGATCCATGCGGAAGTGGGAGGTTTTGTCGATGACGACGCAACCCGCCTTGCCCGCGATCGGCGCGAATTCGGCGGAGACTTTGCCGCCCGCCGCGCCGAAGCAAATGTCGGTGCCTTTGAAATCATATTTCGCCAGGTCTTGGACGGTCAGGACGTCGTCTTCGCCAAAGCTGACTTCGCTCCCCGCCGATTTGACCGAGGCGAGGGCGATGACTTCGCTCACGGGAAATGCGCGTTCGGCCAAGGTCTTCAGAACTTCGCGTCCGACATTACCGGTGGCACCCATCACGGCGACTTTGTATTTTTTCATAGGGATAGACTCATCAATTAAAGTTCATGCGGAAAGTGAACCGCCAATAACCCTACAATGATGGATGCGGGCGGCGGGCGCAATAATTTTTTAAAGCGGAAAAAACGTCGCATCCGCCTTGCGAATCAAGCCTCGCTGACACAGTATCCTTCTTCTGATTCCATCCTTATGTCCCGAATGGGGGTTCCCGTGTCCGTTCAATTCCAATCGCTTGAATTATGGCGTCATGCCTTGGTGGCCAGCGTGCGCGGTGAGGCTCCGGATCTGTCCGCCCGCCAGATGGCGTTGATGCTGTCGGTTTATCTGGGCGATGGGCCCCATACGGTGCGCGGTTTGGCGCAAGTCTTGAAAATTTCCAAACCGGCGGTCAGCCGCGCTTTGGATCGCCTTGGCGAACTGGGCTATGTCCGCCGCGAACGCGATGACCTCGACCGCCGCAATGTGTTGGTGCAGCGCACGGCGACCGGCGGTGAATTCCTGACCAACTTCGCCCGCCTGATCGACGAAGCCAAGGTTCATGTCGCGACCTTGCCTGCCCGTATGATCGAATTCGTCGTCGAAGCCGTCCAGCCACCCCGCGAAGCACCGAGTGCCGGTTGGGCTATTGAGGCGGCTGAATAATTTTGTGCTAGGGTGGGGTATGACAACAGCACCCGCACCTGATCCCCGTGTTAACGCCTTCCGGCCTGATCTGGCCGATGTGGCTCTTTCCCCTGTCGTGAAGGCGGAGCGGTATGTGGAGCCGCAGATGCGGCAGTGCCTGAGTGGCGTGCTGCCGCTTCTGGCCGCGCCTGCGGGTACCGCGCGGCAGGTCAGCCAGGTACGTTACGGCGAATTTCTGGATGTGTTCGAGGTGCGGGCGGATGGTTATGCGTGGGTGCAGAACCGGACGGATCGCTATGTCGGCTACCTGCCGCCGCCTCATGCGTTGGGTGAGGAGATTGCTGCTCTTTCCAATCGAATCAATGTGTTGCGAACCTTTCTGTATCCGGAACCGGATATCAAATCGCCGCCGGTGGATGAGCTGACGCTCGGCTCGTTCGTTAGTCTGGATGGGGCGGAAAAAGATTTCGTCCGGCTCGCCAATGGCGGGTATGTCTATGCGCGGCATGTCGCCGCGTCCGACGATGCGCTGACGCCCGATTATGTGTTCACGGCCGGGCGGTTGTTGCATACGCCCTATCTGTGGGGCGGCAGGACGCCGCGGGGGCTGGATTGCTCAGGCCTCGTGCAACTGGCGTTGGAGATGGCGGGGATCGACTGCCCCCGCGACAGTGACCAGCAACGCGAAGCCTTCGGCAAGCCCTTGCTCCGCCATTGGCGCGACCGCGCCTGGCAGCGCGGCGAATTGGTTTTCTTCGCGGGCCATGTCGGCATTATGACCGGTGCCGATCATATCATCCACGCCAGCGGCCACCATATGCAGGTGGTCGTCGAACCCTTGGCCGAGGCGGTGCAAGCGCGGGGGATGGAGATTGATGCGGCGGGGAAGCCGGGTTAAGCCGCCACAGTTTTTGCCGCCTTGATAAAATGATGCACGAGCGGCGAGTCGTCATGCGCACGGCAGGCGATGGATAGTGGCATCAGCCGCGTTTCTTTCGGCACAAAGGAACAGGGGCGGAAGACGGTGCCTTCGGGCCGGATGCGGCTGAAGAAGGCGGGGATGAAGGCGATGCCCTGCCGCGCCGCCACGATATTCATGATGAAGGGCAGTTGGATAATGTCGGTGCGGATGTCGGGGCCGAAACCAGCGGCGCGACAGGCCGCGAGCAGGGCATCGTAAAATGCCATACGGGTTTGCCGCAGCGTTAAAAAGATCGTCTGGTCGCGGAGGTCATTCGCTGTTATTTGCCGCTTGGTCGCCAGTTTCTGTTCCCGCGCCGTGACCAGTTGCAGTTCGTCTTTGCCAAGCGGGTGAAGGGCGATGTCGGGCGCGGCATCGTCGCGCGTTGGCCAGATGAAACATATATCCAACCGCCGTTGGAAAAGCCCGTCGAGCTGTTTCGCGCTGGTATTTTCATGCAGTTCCAGACCGACATCGGGGTAGGCTTTGCTGAAACGCCGGAAGATGGCGGACAGCATCGGGTTGATCGGGGCGGAATAATTCAGGCCGATGCGCAAAATACCGGTTTGCCCCATCGCCGTGGCGCGGGCGCGTGTTGCCGCTTTTTCCATATCATTCAGGATTGCGCGCGCGTCTTTTAGGAATTGCTGACCGGCGGGCGTGATCTCCACCTTGCGTTTGGTGCGGACGAGCAGTTGCACGCCCAGATCAGATTCCAGCGCCGCGATTTGTTGGCTGAGTGGCGGTTGCGACAAATGCAGGCGTCGCGCCGCATTGCCGAAATGCAGTTCCTCGGCAACGGCAATGAAGTAACGGAGCTGGCGGCGGTCGAAATGGCTCATAGGTAAATCCTATTACAGAGCAATGAATAATATATTTCACATATTTGTTGGGCGGGCTCAAGGTTTTTCCATCGCAACCGATGGAGGACATTATGAATAAAACTGTACGCAATCAGTTGGTCGGGCATTTTCAGGCTTTGGCGACGCGTCGGGGAAAGACCGTCGAAACCGACTCCAATCACCATGGCATGCGGTTGGTCTGTGACGGGCGGCGGGTGCCGATTCCCTACAAGGAACCGGATCGCCGGACGCTGCGCGTGCTTGAAAAACGCCTCGGGCTTTCGTGAGGGGAGGGGCGGCATGGTTCTCACGATGGCTGAAATCTATGGTGGTTTGTTCGCGGTTGCTTGCGTGGCGGGAGGGATCGATGCCATCGCTGGTGGCGGCGGGTTATTGACGGTGCCCGCTTTGATGAGTGTCGGGCTTGATCCGGCTGTCGTACTTGCGACCAATAAAATGCAGGGTTTTTTCGGGCTTTTCAGCGCGACCCTGCATTTTTGGCGCGAGGGCCGTATCCGGTGGCGCGATCATATCGTTCCAATGAGTATGGCCTTCTTTGCTTCGGCACTGGGTGCCAGCCTTTTGGTATTGGCGGAGCCGCATTTTATAAAAAAGATGGTGCCGTTTCTCCTTATCGCAATTGCGGTTTTGATTATGTTGAATCCACGCCTTGGGCATGTGCAGCAAAGGGCCAAAATGTCGGCAAGGCTTTGTGGGCTGACATTGGTTCCGTTGGTGGGGGCCTATGACGGTTTTTTCGGGCCGGGCGGGGGAACTTTTTATGCATTTGGCCTTGTTAGCCTGCTCGGCGTCACGTTGCAGGAAGCGACATTCCGCGCCAAGCTGTATAATCTCGCCAGCAATCTTGGCGGTTTATCCTGCTTTCTTATCGCCGGACATATCGCGTGGGACTGTGCCATTGTCATGATCGCCGGAACGGTGATCGGTAGCCAGATTGGGGCGCGGCTGGTGGTGGGGCGGGGCGTGTTTCTTATTAAGCCGATGCTGGTTATCATGTCTTTGGCTATGAGCGTTAAGTTGCTTTGGGCGTCAGTCTAGCGCGTTGAGATTTGGATGGAGCGGGTCATGAAAGTTATCGGGCTTTTGGGTGGAACAAGTTGGCCATCGACGTTCTGTTATTACGAAGCGCTTAATCGCGCAGCACAAGATGTCTTTGGCGGATTTCATTCGGCGCGCATTTTGCTTTACAGCATCGATTATCATCCCCTGAAAAGCCGTTACCAAAATGGCTGGGATGAAATTCCTGCGTTGTTGGCGAAGGAAATTGGTTTCTTGCTAGAGAAAAAACCGGATTGCCTGATTGTGTGCAACAACACGTTGCATCGTGCTTTGGATGTTATTCGCGCCGATAGGGATATTCCGGTTCCGGTTTTTCATGCGGGGCATTTGGCCGTCGAAGAAGCGTTGCGGCAGGATTTTAAGAAGGTTCTGTTGGTCGCCACAGCCTTCACAATGGAAGATGGGTTTTTTGCCAAATATTTTCAGGACAAAGGGATTGAGGTCATCATTCCCGTGGCTGAGGATCGTGCCGTCATCCAAGCCATTCAAACGCAATTGGCGCAAGGCAACAATGAATTGTCTTTTGAGGCGACATTTGTGTCGATCCTTAATCGTTACCTTGATGTTGATGCGATCGTTCTGGCCTGTACGGAATTACCGTTGCTGATCAATGAGGGTAATGCGCCGAGGCCGCTGATCAACACGATTCAGTGTCAGTGTCGTGCGGCGGCTCAATTTGCTTTTCAGTAAACCGATACGCATAAAAAAACCCCGCCTTGTGGGCGGGGTTTTGTATGCGGCACGGGGACCTGGGGTTAGGCGACGTCCTGAATTTCTTCCTGCGTGGTGGCGAGGTTTTGGGCCACGTCTTTCATTTGCATGCTGCCCGGTTGTTGGCCGGCTGTGGTTTGGCCTTGCTGGCCTTCCGTGCGGGCGCGGGCGATGTGCGGCATCAAATCCTGCAGTTCGATGAAGTTGTCGGCTTGGCGACGCAGTTCGTCGGCGACCATCGGCGGCGATGAACGCATCGTGCTGACAACGCTGACGCGAACGCCCTTGCGTTGCACGGCTTCGACGAGGCGGCGGAAATCGCCGTCGCCGGAGAAGATGATGATGTGTTCGACATGGTCACACATTTCCATGACATCGATCGCGAGTTCGATATCCATGTTGCCCTTGATCTTGCGGCGACCGAAAGCGTCGGTGAATTCCTTGGTCGGCTTGGTGACCATCGAATAACCGTTGTAATCCAGCCAATCAACCAGCGGGCGGATGGGGGAATATTCCTCATTCTCGATCAGGGCGGTGTAGTAGAAGGCGCGCACAAGGCGGCCACGGCCAGCGAACACTTCCAGCAAGCGACGGTAATCGATGTCAAAGCCAAGGCCACGGGCGGCGGCGTAAAGATTGGCGCCATCGATGAACATGGCTGCGCGTTCTTCTTTGTAAAAAATCATAGTTTCCTCTGGATTTATCTTCGTGTTTCAAGGGTTTCGGGTCGTTGACTTCCCTCGTTTCAGGAGCGTTTTTCTATAAATGGGCTACCAAAAAAAGGCAACAACAAAATCGATGCGCTCCACAAACTGATCCGGCGAACATACGTCGACGGCGGAGAAAACACAAGACCATGTTTGAGGTTTTTTCATACGGATTTATGCATGAGGTAAATTTCCACGCTTTACAGAAGGTTATAAAAAAACTATGGTGCCCTACTGAAAAATAACCCGTTCGTTGAGGGGCAAGTACCTTTCCAAAAAAGGTAGCTCCGAATCGGTGCTTCGAGGAGAGAGAGTATGGCGCGCGTTACCGTTGAAGATTGTGTGGTGCAGATTCCGAATCGTTTTGAACTCGTCATGTTGTCGGCGCATCGCGCGCGCGCGCTGGCGTCGGGCGCGGAGCTGCATGTCGAACGCGATCGCGATAAAAATCCGGTCGTCGCTTTGCGCGAAATTGCCGAAACCAAACTCGATCTTTCCGGTCTGGAAGAATCCTTGATCAAAGGCCTGCAGAAACGCATCGAACCGGAACAGCCGGAAGAAGATGTGGTTGAACTGATGGTCGGCGAACAGCAAAACTGGATCGGCGGCGCCGACGATGAAGAAGAAGGCGAAGAAGAAATTGACGAAGAAGAAGAAACCGAAGGCGAAGAAGCCGCCGAAGGAAAGCCGGTTTTCGAAGACGCCGAAGTGAAGGACTAAAAACAGCAAGAGGGGGGAAGTCCTCATGGCATTGACGGATGTGCCTTCCCCCCCTGTCGCCAATCCCGCGCCCGTTCCGATGGACGGTGCTGCTGCCAAAGCCCCCGCCAAACCCAAACACCTGATGCGCCAGTATGAACTGGTAGAACGGGTGCGCGCCTATGATCCTGACGTCAACGAAGATTTGCTGAACCGCGCCTACGTGTTTTCGATGCAGGCGCACGGGATGCAGCTGCGCGCATCGGGCGATCCGTATTTTTCGCATCCGCTGGAAGTCGCTGGTCTGCTGACCGACATGAAGATGGACAGCACCACCATCGCCACCGGCCTGTTGCATGACACGGTCGAGGATACGCTGGCGTCGCTGGACGATATTCAAAAACAATTCGGGCCGAGCGTGGCGCGGTTGGTCGATGGTGTGACCAAACTTTCCCGCATCGAATTGCAGAACGATCAGGCCAAGCAGGCGGAAAATTTTCGGAAACTTGTTTTGGCGATGTCGGAAGATATTCGCGTGTTGTTGGTCAAGCTAGCGGACCGCCTACATAACATGCGCACCCTGCATTATCTGAAGGACCCCGACAAACGCCGCCGTATCGCGCGCGAGACGTTGGAAATCTACGCGCCGCTCGCCGAGCGTATCGGTATCGAGAAAATGCAGCATGAGCTGGAGGAGTTGTCCTTCGCCGAACTCTATCCCGATGCGCATAGCAGCATCGTCGCGCGGCTGGCTTTTCTGCGCAACGAAGGCGGCGGGGTGGTCGATAAAATTCTGGCCGAGTTGCGTCAAGTTCTGGGCGAGGCGGGGATCAAGGCCGACATCGAAGGGCGCGAAAAATCGCCTTACTCCATCTGGCGCAAGATGCAGCGCAAGAATGTGGCGTTCGAACAATTGTCCGACATTATGGCGTTCCGCATCCTCGTGAATTCGCTGGAGCATTGTTATCAGGCTCTCGGCATCATCCACAGCCATTATTCGGTCGTGCCGGGGCGGTTCAAGGATTACATTTCGACGCCGAAGCCGAACCAATATCAAAGCCTGCACACTGGCGTGATCGGGCCGGAGCGGCAGCGCATCGAGATTCAGATCCGCACGCACCAGATGCACGAAGTCGCCGAACTCGGCGTCGCCGCGCATTGGGATTACAAAGCCGGTGGCGTGCCGACCGATGGCCAGCAATATCGCTGGCTGCGCGAATTGCTGGATATCGTCGAACATGCCCAGAAGCCGGAAGAGTTTCTGGAAAACACCAAGCTGGAACTGTTTCAGGATCAGGTGTTTTGCTTTACGCCAAAGGGCGATCTGATCGCCTTGCCGCGCGGCGCGACGCCGGTGGATTTCGCCTATGCGGTGCATAGCGGCGTCGGCGACAGTTGCGTCGGCGCGAAGGTGAATGGGCGCATGGTGCCGCTCCGTACCGTTTTACGCAACGGCGATCAGGTTGATATTATCCGCCAGAAAGGCGGCACGCCGTCGCCCGCATGGGATCGTTTTGTCGTCAGCGGTAAAGCCCGCGCCTGTATCCGCCGCTTTATCCGCGCCCAGCAACGGACCGAGTTCATTCTGCTGGGCCGTTCGATGCTGGATAAATTGTGCAAGCAGGAAGGCGTCGATTATTCCGACAAGGTGTTGGAACCGATCGCCAAGCAATTCCAAAGCGCGACGGTCGATGATTTGCTCGCCAATATCGGCGCGTCGTTGCAGCCTTTGCGCGATGTGTTCAATGCCGCCTATCCGGCGCACAAGGCCAAGCCGCCGGTTACGGTTGAAAAAATCGCTGACAAACAACAGCCGGCGGTTAAACCGAAGACGAAACCAACCTCCGCGCCCTTGACGCTGAAGGGGCTGATCCCCGGCATGGCGGTGCATTACGCGCGTTGTTGCCATCCGTTGCCGGGCGATAGCATCGTCGGGATCGTCACCACCGGCAA